>Ga0114129_10011979_pt1 | contig 12335 bp, 14 predicted proteins | sample RhiMetdeltSRZDD1_FD_80071 | JGI IMG/M metagenome (GOLD analysis project Ga0114129, IMG submission 80071) | Populus rhizosphere microbial communities from Tennessee, USA - Rhizosphere MetaG P. deltoides SRZDD1 (version 2) (version 2) | ecosystem: Host-associated > Plants > Roots > Rhizosphere >...
AACGGCCATCGCGCCGAGGTGCTCCATCCCGACCGCGGCACGAAACAATTCGGCAAGCTCATGCAGTACCTGGCAGAGGTGCACGCCGGGGGCACGCGCACTCTCCAGGAGACCCTCGTCGAGACGCTCCCGCGCCTCCGGCGTGGGGCGTCGTGCCTCCTCATCACGCCGTCGCTGGATCGCGCCTGGGTGCGACCCGCGAGCACACTCCGCGAGACGGCGATCGCCACGCAGGCGGTGCTGGTCAGTCCGCCGTTCGATCTGGACGAGCGTGACCGCGCGCGCCGGCGCGCGATCCTCGGCGAGCTCGCCGTCGCCGGAGTCCCGGCCGCGCACCTCGCCGCTGGCGCGCCGATCGAAGAGCTCTTCCACGAATCCACGGCGGCGATCGCATGAGGGAGCGCCTCTTGTCTGTCCGCAAGGCGTTGCTTCCGCCCATCGACACAAAGAAGCTTCGCTTCCGTGGCGGGTGGTTCGCCCTCCCGATCTACCTCGTGGTCGTCTCGATGTACCCACTCTCACTGCAGCACGCGGACTGGGTCGAGATCAGCGAGCAGTTTTGGTGGATCGCGATCGTCGGGACGTTCATCGGCACGGCGCTCGGGAATGGGCGGACGCGATTCCTGCGAGCGGTCGTCGCCGGCGCCGTCATCGGCATGCTGACACTCGTCCTCACGACCACGTTCGCGTCCACGGGCGGCGCCACGTTCCGCGAGAAGCTGACGCACCTCGCGATCCTCGTGAACAACTGGATCACACAGGTGCTCGCCGGCGAGGCGGCGAGCGATCCGACCGTGTTCGTCCTTTTGCTGGGCGCCTCGGTGTGGTGCGCCACGTTCGTCGGCGCGTTCATCCTCGCGCGCACCGGCAGGGTGTGGGACACGGTCATCTTCAACGGGGGCTGCCTCGTCATCAACGTGTCCGTCGCGCTCACGAACCTGTACCCGGACCTGATCGTGTTCACGCTCGCGGTGCTCGTCCTCCTGGTGCGCGTTCACATCGTGAACCTCCAGGAACGCTGGGTCCGACAGAACATCGTGCCGTCCGGCGAGATGGACTGGCGGCTTCTGCGCGGCGGCCTGACCTGGACCGCGGTGCTCGTGATCATGTCTTTGGTCACGCCGCGCGTCGGTGCCGCGGAGGTCCTGAACGGCGCGTGGAGCACATTTGAGGCCCCGTACCACAGCGTCGAAGCCGAGTGGCAGCGGTTCTTCGCCGGGGTGTCCGGCCCGAGCCGCCTTCGCGGTGTGTCCTTCTCCGACTCCATCCGCCTAGGGCAGGCCCCGAACCTCGGCGACCGCGTGATCATGACCGTCGAGGCGCCGTCCGGTCACTTCTGGCGCGCGGTGACGTATGACTTCTACACCGGCGCGGGCTGGCGGACGACCGAAAGCGACAAGGCGGACAAGGTCACCCTGCCGACGACCGATCGGGACAAGTTCGAAGCGCGCTTCGACATCATCGTGCCGCACTCGAACATCCTGTTCGCCGCAAACGAGCCGCAGAAGGCGGACGTGCCGTACCAGTTCTACACGGGCTCCGACAAGAGCTATTCGACCTCGCTCCACGCGCTCAACCGGTCACAGGCGGGTGGGACGTACACCGTGACAAGCCTCGTCTCGGTCGCAGACAAGCAGACGCTGCGAAAAGCCGCCGCGACGTATCCCGACTACATCAAGTCGAAGTACCTTCAGCTCCCCTCGACGCTGCCGCAACGCGTGAAGAATCTCGCGCATCAGCTCATGGACAACGTGCCGAACGCGTACGACCGCGCGGAGCTGCTCGAAAGCTTCCTCCGCAGCCCGCCGTTCTCGTATTCGCCGCAGGTCAAGGCGACGCCCGCGGGCAAGGATCCGGTGGACTACTTCCTGTTCGACCTGAAGTCGGACTTCTGCGAGTACTTCGCGTCCGCGATGGTGGTCATGCTGCGCGAGGTCGGCATCCCGGCGAGGCTCGTCGAAGGCTTCACGACGGGAACCTACGACTCGGCCAGCGCGTCGTTCGTGGTCAAGGAGCAGGACGCGCACGCGTGGGTCGAGGTCTACTTCCCGCAGTACGGGTGGATCGAGTTCGAGCCGACGCCGTCGCAGCCCCCGTTCCCGCGTCCGGACGCGTCCGTCACGCCGAGCGACGGATCCTCGCTCCCGTCCGGCGGCGACGGCTCAGGGGAGGGCGGCGACCCGAGCCGGCTGAACCGCGCCGAAGGCGACATTCGCGACGACGAGGGTGGTGGCGCGTTCACCGGCGACAGCGTGGTCGCGGCGGTCCGCGCGATCGACCCTCGCCCGGCGCTGGCGCTCCTCGGTATCCTCCTGGCTCTCCTGGCGCTCGCGATCGCGAGGTTCAACTGGCGCTTCCGGCGGTACGGGCCGATCGAGTCGGCGTGGGGGAAGACGCGTCTGCTCGCGAGCTACGTCGGATATCCACCGCATCCCTCGCAGACCACGTACGAGTTCGCGAGCTCGCTCGGTGCCGCGATCCCCGAGACGCACGATCCGGTGCAGAACCTGGCGGAGGCGCGAGTGCTCGAGCGGTACTCGCCGAAGGGCGCCGACGACGACGCGCAGGAGGCCGCGGTCACGGCGTGGCATCAGGCCGCATCGGCGATGCTCACGCTCCTTCCCGGTCGGGTCCTGCGTTTCATCACGCACCTCTGGCGCTGAACGCGGACCACCCCAACGTCGCGCGCGTTCGAAGCTTCGCCGCATCTCGCGGCGTTGAGCTCGAGGTGCGGCGATTCAGCGCCACGACCCGCACCGCCGAGGACGCCGCGCGGGAGATCGGAACGGAAGTGCGACGCATCGTGAAATCGCTCGTGTTCATCGCTGACGGTCGGCCGGTCATCGTCCTCTGCTCGGGCCAGAACCGCGTGAGCGTCAAGCGCCTCGAGGACATCCTCCGCGCGAGATCGGTGCGTCGAGCCACGGCCGACGAGGCGAAGGCCCATACCGGATTTCCCGTCGGCGGCGTGCCGCCGTTCGGACACGACCGCGTCCTTCCGGTCATCGTCGACGAAACGCTCACCCGGTTCGACACGGTCTGGGCGGCCGCCGGCCTGCCCGACGCGGTCTTCGAGATCGACGTCGGCGAGCTCGTCCGGCTCACGGATGGACGCCGGGCGGCGATCGCCACGGTTCCCGGGATGGAGTGAAGCGCTAGGCGCCGAAGAGATAGCGCGTCGTCGTGCGGGGGAAGCCGCGCACGTCCCACGCGAGGATCTTCGAAGGCACGAGGACGTAGCCGCCCTTTTCCCACTGCTCCGGCTTCGGCCGGTATTTGTAGGTGCGGCCGTACTTCGTGCCGTACTGCTTGGTGATCCGGACCGCGGTCGGGCGATCGACCGACGGCAAACGCTCGGCACGTCCCTCGACCATCACCGCGGACGTCCCCTGCTCGGCGCCCATCGCGATCCGCGGCTCGCGCGCGACGTTGCGCGCCCACTTGGTGTCCTCGCCGCCTTCGAAATACCAGCGCTCGTCGATCCACGCGCCCCACTGGCCGACGAGGTGCGGCTTGCCGTCTGGATCGATCGTGACGAGCCAGTACGCCTGGGCGCCCTCGAGGATCTCGCGAGTCTTCGCCCACGGCAGCATGCCGCGCTCGGTCTTGGGTACGCCATAGCCCTTCGGCATCCGCGGGCGCGTCGCTCGCGGGACCCCCGCCCCGTCAGGGGCCCTTACCCCTGCGCTAGCGCTCCTCTTCTTCGTCGTCGGCCGCGTCGTCGGCTTCGAACTCATCTGAATAAAAGCCCAGCTCCTCTGACTTGAATACGGTGACGAGGAAATCCTCGCGCTCCGGATCGTGAGTCTGAACGAGCTCTTCGTCGATCTGATCGATCACCTGCTGCAGCTCGTCGTCGGTCAGATCCACCTCGAGGAGAAGCGTTCCATGCACCTCGAAGCGACCGTAGTGGAGATCGATCCGGCCGACGCGCCGCGCGCCGCCGTATATCGCGAAGATCTCGCTCGATTCGGTGCGGACGGTCCGTTCGAAGCGTGAGGATTCCATCGCCGCGCGAGGTTACTGCGGGCGGGCGCGAAGCGCATTGCCCAGGCAGCAGACCGAAGCCGCGGGAGCGGCGACGAGTACACCTAGACCCCGAGCCGCGCTGTGCGCACCGCGTTGATGTCCTCGAAGGCGCCGATGCGCGCCCGCACCTCGTCCGGAATCGCGTCGTCGAGGGTCAGGATCATGAGGGCCTCGCCGCGCGGATGGAGACGGCCGACCTGCATCGACGAGATGTTCACGTCGTGCTCGCCGAGGAGTGTCCCGACGCGTCCGACGAGACCGGGCTTGTCCTGGTGCTTTGTGAGGAGGAGATGACCATCGACCGGCACGTCGACCCAGAAGCCATCGATGAACACGATGCGCGGGTCGCCCTGCACGAGCGTTCCGGCGACCTCCGTCGATCCCACCTTCACCGAGAGGAGCGATGCGTAACGCGCCGGCTCGGTCTCCCGGCGCTCGGCGATGACGAGGCCGCGCGATCGCGCGAGATCGAGGGCGTTGACCAGGTTCACGCGCTGCTCGCTGAAGGTCTCGAGCACGCCCTTCACCGCCGCCGCGCGGAGCGGCTCGGGGTCGAGCTCGAGCACCGCGCCCCCGTACGCAAGACCGAGCTGCGCCGGCCGGTCATCGAGAAGCTGCGCGGCGAGCGAGCCGAGCCGCTCAGCAAGCCGCAGCCAGGCCATGCCACCGGCCTCATCGGCGGGCGGCCGCGGCGCGTTCACGGCGTAACGAGCGGGCTTTCCGTCGAGCACGTCGAGGATCTGCTCGACCACGTCGACCGCGACGTTGGTCTGCGCTTCCGTTGTGGAACCCGCGATGTGCGGCGTGAGCACCGTGCGCGGAGCCTTGCGAATGGCGGCCTCCGCGGGCAGGGGTTCCGTCGCGAAGACATCGAGCGCGGCGCCGGCGATGGTCCCCTTCTCGAGGGCGGCCGCCAGCGCATCGAGGTCCACGACCTCGCCGCGGGCGGCGTTCACGACCACGGCCGTCGGCTTCATTCGAGCGAGTGCCTCCGTACCGATGAGGCCGCGCGTCTTCTCGGTCAGCGGCACGTGCAGCGAGATGATGTCGGCCGCCGCGAGAAGCTCGTCCAGGTCCAAGAGGCGCGCCCCTGCGGCGCGCGCAGACGCCTCCGTGGCGAATGGGTCATGCGCGATGACGGTCATGCCGAAGCCGCTCGCGCGGCGCGCGACCTCGCCCCCGACGCGCCCGATCCCTACGAGGCCGAGTGTCTTCCCGCGGAGCTCCCGGCCGATGAACTTCGAGCGGGTCCACTCGCCCGCCCGCACGCTTCGGTCGGCGTCCACGACGCGCCGAAGAAGCGAGAGCACCAGGGCGATCGTGTGCTCCGCGGCCGCCACGATGTTCCCGAGCGGCGCGTTCACGACGTAGACGCCGCGGGCGGTCGCCGCGGGGACGTCGATGTTGTCGACGCCGACGCCGGCGCGTCCCACGACCGCCAGGCGCTTGGCCGCGTCCAGAATCGGCACGGTCACCTTCGTCTCGCTGCGGACGATGAGGGCGTCGACGTCCGACACCCGCGCGGCGAGGTCGGCCTCTTTCAGCCCGGTGGTCTGGCGGACCTCGCACCGAGCGCGGAGCAACGCGAGACCCTCTTCGGCAAGAGGGTCCGCGACGTGAACGATGTTGCGGCGGCTAGCGACGGGTCGCGACCGCGTCGTTCGCCGGCCGTGCGGTCGACGATGCGCGGGCCGCGGGACGCGACGACTGCTGTTGCTGGGTCTCCGCATACGCGCGGAGCGCAGCGGTCATCGCAACTCCCGGCTCGACAGCCTGGTTGAGGTCACGCAGCGTGAGCTCGAGCGCGCTGAAGAACGCGACGATGTCCTGCAGCGTCACGAACCCGAGGTGCGCGACGCGCACGAGCTGGCCCTCCATCTTTCCCTGGCCACCGGCCACGATGGTGTCGTGGTCATCGCGCAGGAGCCGGATGAGGTTTCGAGCATCGACCCGCGCGGGCGGGCGGAACGCGGTGACCGCGGGCGACGCGTAGCGCTCGTCGGCGAAGATCTGTAGAGAAACCGCCTGCAGCCCGCGGCGCGTCGCGCGCGCGAGATCGCGGTGGCGGCGGATGATGGCCTCGAGGCCTTCCTCGGCCATGAGCCGCAGCGACTCCTGCAGCGCGATGAACACGGTGACAGCGGGAGTCGCCGGCGTCTGCGCTTTCTCGAGCGAGGCCTTGTACGCCCCGAGATCGAAGTACGCTTTCGGCAGGTTCGACTTCTCGTACGCCTTCCAGGCGCGGGGACTCATCGTGACCATGGCCACGCCTGGCGGCGCCCCCCACGCCTTCTGCGACGCGGTGATGCAGACGTCGATGCCCCACTCGTCGATATCGAGCTCGGCGCAGCCCGCGCCGGAGACGCTGTCGACGAGGAAGAGCTTTCCGGAGTCGCGGACGACCGCGGCGATGTCCTTGATCGGGTTCAGAACCCCGGTCGAGGTCTCGTTGTGCGTGATCAGGATGGCCTTCGCTGCGTCCTTGCCCTTCTCCTTGGCGAGCTCGTCTCGCACGAGATCGGGCTCGACCGCGCGGCCGTACGGAACGTCGACCCGCCGGGCCTCGACGCCGTAGGACTTGCAGATCGCGGCGAAGCGCTCGCCGAACGCTCCACAGCTGAAGACGACAACCTTGTCGCCGGATGACAGCGTGTTCGCAATCGCGGCCTCCATGCCGCCGGAACCGGACGCGGTGAGGAGCAGGACATCGTGCTCGGTGCGCAGGAAGTCCTGCAATGCGCGGGTCAGAGCAGCGAGCAGAGCCGCGAATTCGGGGCCGCGGTGATTGATGAGCGGCCTCGCCGATGCGGCGAGGACCGCTTGAGGAACGAATGTCGGACCAGGGATGCGGAGGTTCTGCGGACGGTACATTGAGCGCCCTCCCGGTGTTGATGATGCCAGCCGCCAATCGCGGCCACAAGGCGAAAGTCAGACGTGGCTGAACCGAAGTTCGCTCCGTCCATCCTCTCCGCGGATTTCGCCCGGCTCGCTGACGCGGTGATCGCCGTCGAGCGGGCGGGCGCCGACTGGGTCCACGTCGACGTCATGGATGGTCATTTCGTCCCAAACCTCACTTTCGGGCCGAAGATGGTCGCCGATCTTCGTAAGGCGACCCGCCTGCCGCTCGACGTTCACCTGATGATCGAACGACCGGAGGAGTGGGTCGACCGATATGCCGAGGCGGGCGCGGCGTACCTGACGATCCACGTCGAGGCCTCGCGCGACGTACCGGAGACGCTCGCAGCGATCCGCGGACGCGGTGTCCGGGCTGGGCTCACCCTCAACCCTGAGACTCCGGTCGAGGCCATCCTTCCGCATCTTGCGTCGCTCGACCTCGCCCTCGTGATGAGCGTTCACCCCGGCTTCGGCGGACAGCGCTTCATCGACAGCGCCCTTGGGAAGGTCGGCGCGATCCGTGAAGCGCTGGACACTCAGAACCTCGGCGCCGAGCTCGAGGTCGATGGCGGGATCAAGCCCGAGAACGCAGCCCGCGTGGTCGCCGCTGGCGCAACCGTGCTCGTCGCGGGCTCGGCGATCTTCGAGGATCCGGATGGCCCTGCCGCCGCGCTACGCAAGTTCAAGCAAGCGATACGACGTTAGGTGACGCGATATTCGACACGCGGCCGCGATTCGTGCGTTCATTCACACCGATGGGGAAGGAAGCTCGGGTCGCCGCCGCGGCATTGGTTCGAGACAGCTTGCCGGTGATCCTGCCGCGCGTCGTCGCAGACGCGGCCGCCGGAGATTCCTCGGAGACGTACGCGCTGGATCTGCAGCGGCGTCTCTCCGCGTATCTCGAGCGAAGGATCCCGCCATGGATCCAGGCCCTCGAGGCGAGCGACAGCCAGCGGCCCGACGCCATCCGCCGCCTGCTTCAGACCGATACGGAAGCCGGCGAACACATCCCGCCGGTGGTTGTCCTCGGAACCGTTGCCCTCGGGTATCGCGTCATGGAGCGCGAGATACATACGCGCGCCGCCGACTACGGCTACTCCGCCGACGAGCTCTGGGCCGAGGTCGATCAGCTCCGGCGGACCGTCCTCGAGATGCGCCGCGAGGCGGCGGACGGCGGTCGCGTGGCCTAGTCAGTCCGCGTCGCCGAGACCCAGCTCTCCGAGACGCGCGTCCGTGATTCCGAAATGATGCGCGACCTCATGGACGACCGTGTCGCGCACGATCTCCGCCTGGCGACGGGGCGAGGCGGCCATCCGCTCGATGGGAAGCCGGAAGATGCAGATCCGGTCCGGAAGGTACGGCTCCTGCGCTCCGCGCGCGGTGAGGGGGACGCCTTCGTAGAGGCCGAGCAGCGTCCCACCGCGGGGGAGCTGCTCGGGTTTGGGCTCGTCCTCGATCACGATCTCGAGGTTCCGAATCCGCTCGCGGAATTCGGCGGGCAGCCCATCCAGGGCGTTCCGTACCAGACGGGCGAAGCGGGCTCGCCTGAGGTCGGACACCCCGGCACTTTAAGGCTCCTCGTATGCCCCACACGCGGATCGCACACGGGCCAAGGCGCGCGCCCGCAAGCGGCAGACACCGGACTCCGACAGCCCGACCTCGCTGCCGATCTCGCGAAGCGTCAGGCCGCGTCCATACGACAGCACGAGGACCCGACGCTCGAGTGGAGGGAGCTCGCGCAGCGCAGCCGCAACCATGGGCCAGCGCCCGTCGCGATGTTCCGCAGCCCGGTGCACCTCCGCGACGTCGCCGATCCGATCGAGAGAGACCTCGACGAACGGCGGACTCGCCGCTGATCCCGCGGCCCCGGCGGGACCGCCGGGCTCCTCGCTCGCGCGCTGGGCCGCGCGGAACGCGCGGCGCGCGCTCCGCGTGAGAGGGTCGCGCTCGCGCAGGGCGTCCAGGATCTGCCCGCGGACGCGGCGCGCCGCATACGCCCCGAACGAAGCGCCGCGGTCGCCCCGGTAGCGGCGGGCCGCCTGCACGAGGCCGACGAGGCCCCACGCGATGAGATCCTCGCGGTCGGCCCCGCGACAGCGCGGGTCGATGGATCGGGAGGCCACCGCTCGCGCGAATTTGAGGTGCGCGATGATGCGGTCATCTCCGATAACAAGAGCCGAATCCGCCACACTTTCCCCCGTGGCGCGGACCGTAGTCAGGCCCTGGAATGGTGTCAATAGCGGATTGACAGAGTTGTCCACGAAAGCCGAGAGTTTCTTCCAGCGCTACGGGTATCCCGAGTGGCTCGTGACGCACAGCCGGCTCGTTGGGGCGATCGCGGAAGCGCTGGTCGCCGCGCGCCGCCGCGGGGCACGCGCGATCGAGGCAGAGTCCGTCGTACTCGCGGCCTACCTCCACGACGTCGGGAGGAGTCCTCTCGTGGCGGGCGATCGCCGCGATCACAACATCCTCTCCGGGCTCATCCTCGCCGCCGAAGGCTTGGGCGATTGCGTCGAGCCGGCGCGCCGGCACGCGATCTATACCGTGCTCGAACCGGCGCTCGCCCCCCGGACGGCGGAAGAGAAGCTCGTCTACGTCGCGGACCGTCGCGGCGGGCAGACCGTCGAGCCACTCGAAGTCCGCGCTCACGACACGGCGCGGAGGAACCCGAAGTACGCCGCCGAGATCAGACGCGCGATCCCACTGGCCAAGGCCCTCGAGCAGGAGGTCTTCTCCGAGACCTCGCTTGCGCCCGGCGACCTTGCCGGGATGGTGCGGTGATCGACTCGGGTCGCCTCACGCGTCGGACGGCCGAGCTGTCGCGTATCGCGGGGCAGGGCACGGCGGTGACGCGCCTCGGGCTCTCATCCGACGAGCAAAGGGCGCGCGACCTGGTCGGCGCCTGGCTCGGCGCGCGCGGCGCCGCCGTCCGGCGCGACGCCGCGGCCAATCTGTTCGCGCGCTTCGAGGGAAACGGCCCGGCGATCCTCGTCGGATCGCACCTCGATTCGGTGCCCGAGGGCGGACGCTTCGACGGCGCGCTCGGCGTGCTGTGTGCGGTGGAGGCGGTGGAGGCGCTGCTCGACGCGGGCACGAGGCTGCGCCATCCGATCGAAGTCGTGGCGTGGGCGGATGAGGAGGGCGCCCGGTTCGGCGTCGGCCTCTTTGGATCGGCGGCGGCGTTCGGCCGTCTTCCGTCGGGGGTCTCCGAGCGTCGCGATCGCGACGGGGTCACCATCGCTGATGCCCTGCGGGCCCTCGGCGAGGCGGGGGATCCCGGTCGCGCCCGTCGCGACCCGAAGGATCTCGGGGCCTACCTTGAGCTCCACATCGAACAGGGCCCTCGCCTGGAGTCCGCCGGCGTCGCGCTCGCTGTGGTGAGCGGCATCGTCGGGATCTACCACGCGCGCGTGACGATCCGTGGTCGCGCCGATCACGCCGGCGCGACCGTGATGACCGCGCGGGCCGACGCGCTCGCGGCTGCCGCGGAGGTCGTCCTCGCGGTCGAGCGGATCGCCCGCGCTCGCCCCGATTCGGTCGGCACGGTGGGGGAGATCGCGGTCCGTCCCGGCGCGAAGAACGTCGTCCCCGGTGAGTGTGTCTTCTCACTGGACCTGCGCGCGGCGCGCGATCACGATGGGCTCGTGGACGAGGTGCTCGCGGCTGTCGCTCGCGTGGTATCCGCGCGCGGGGTCGACGCTTCGATCGACGAGCTCGCTCGCGTGCCGGCGACGTCGCTCGATCCGAAGATCCGCGCGGTCCTGAAGCGCGCGACGAGCAGCGTCGGCGTCGACGCGCCGGAGCTTGTGAGCGGCGCGGGCCACGACGCACAAAATCCGGCCCTGTCTGGTGTGCCGACCGGAATGATCTTCGTGCGTTCGACCGGCGGGTCGCACACCCCTCGCGAGTTCGCGTCTCCGGACGACGCGGCCCTTGGCGCGCAGGCGCTCGCGAACGCGCTGAGAGAGCTCGCCACATGATCGAACGAGGAGCATGTGTCTTCTGTCGCATCCTCGAGGGACACGAGAAGGCGAGCTTCGTCGCGCAGGGAAGCGACGCGGTCGCCTTTCTCGATCTCCATCCGATCACCGACGGCCACACCCTCGTCGTCCCGCGGAAGCACTTCACCTCGATCGCTGAAGTCGAGGAGATCCCGGCGGTGGCGATGTGGTCGCTCGCCCGGCGGATCGCCTCGGCGCTTCGCAGCTCGGGCCTGCGCTGCGAGGCGATCAACCTCTTTGTGGCGGATGGCGCCGCGGCGGGCCAGGAAGTCTTCCACGCGCACCTGCACGTGATCCCGCGCTGGCAGGGCGACGGCTTCGGGATCAAGTTCCCGCCGCACTACGGCGCGGCCGCCGACCGCAAGGCACTCGACGACATCGCGGCCCGCCTGCGGAAGCGCCTTGCCAGTTGACGTAAACTGGCGAGCATGGCGACGGCGGCGCCGACGACATACCGAATTGGGGAGCTGGCCGCGAAGGTCAGGCTGACCGAGCGGACCATCCGCTACTACGAGGAGCGCGGTCTCCTCGAGTCGGTCAAGCGGCTCGATAGCGGGAAGCGCGTGTACACCGACGACGACGTCCGCCGCCTGAAGTTCATCCAGAAGCTCAAGGTGCTCGGGCTCACGCTCGCCGAGATGCAGGAGCTCGAAACGCTCTACGGTCGACATCACACCAATGCCAAGGTGCTCCCGCGGCTCATCGAGTTGCTCGATGCTCACCTCACCACGGTGAGCGAGCGCCTCGGCGAGCTCAGCGCATTGCGCGACGAGATCCGCTCCTATCGCCAGCACGTAGTGAAGCGGATCGGGGAGGAGGCCGCGAGATGAGTGCGGTCATTCTGGGCGCTTCGCGAACGCCGATCGGCGCGCTTCTTGGCGGTCTCGCGCCACTAGAGGCGCCGAAGCTCGGCGCGATCGCGATCAAATGCGCGCTCGAGCGCGCGGGAGTAAGTCCCGACCAGGTGGACGAGGTCTTCATGGGCAACGTCGTGCAAGCGGGCGTCGGCCAGGCGCCCGCGCGGCAGGCGGCGCTCGGCGCGGGGATCCCGAATTCGGTCCCGTGCACGACGATCAACAAGGTCTGCGGCTCGGGGCTGAAGACGGTAATGCTGGCGGCGACGCAGATCGCCGCCGGCGAAGCGCGCGTCGTCGTCGCGGGCGGCATGGAGTCGATGTCGAACGCGCCGTATCTCGCTCGCGGACTGCGCACCGGCCTACCGCTCGGCGAGCACAAGCTCGAGGATGCGAACCTCACGGATGGCCTCATGGACGCGTACGGCCACGGCCACATGGGTCTCGGGGGCGAGCTCGTCGCCGAGCAGTGCGGCCTCGGTCGTGAGGACCAGGACCGTTTCGCGCTCGGTTCGTACGAGAAGGCGCTCCGAGCGCAGCGCGAGGGCGCGTTCGA
>Ga0114129_10011981_pt1 | contig 12334 bp, 6 predicted proteins | sample RhiMetdeltSRZDD1_FD_80071 | JGI IMG/M metagenome (GOLD analysis project Ga0114129, IMG submission 80071) | Populus rhizosphere microbial communities from Tennessee, USA - Rhizosphere MetaG P. deltoides SRZDD1 (version 2) (version 2) | ecosystem: Host-associated > Plants > Roots > Rhizosphere >...
CCGAGCGTCGGGCATCCGCAGAAGGAGCGCGAGGCTTTAGCCGAGCGTCGGGCATCCGCAGAAGGAGCGCGAGGCTTTAGCCGAGCGTCGGGCATCCGCAGAAGGAGCGCGAGGCTTTAGCCGAGCGTCGGCCATCCGCAGAAGGAGCGCGAGGCTTTAGCCGAGCGTCGGGCATCCGCGGAAGAAGCGCGAGGCTTTAGCTGAGCGTCGGAAAACCCGCTGGCAAAGTCGGCGCGCGTTCTCTACACTTGACGCGTATCGGCCAAAGAAAGGGGCGCGACATGCGACGCAGGCGTCTATCCATCCTCGCCGCGCTGGTGGTTCTCGCAGCCGCGTCGGTGGGCGCGCAGTCGAAGAAAGCCGCCGTGCCGCGGACCGCTGACGACCGTCCCGATCTCCAAGGCCTGTGGGATTTCGCCCAGCTCACGCCCCTCGAGCGCCCCGGCGAGTTCGCCGGCAAAGAGCAAATCACCGATCAGGAAGCCGAGGAGTTCGCGGCGAAACGAATCGAGACGACGAACAAGGACAAGCGCGATGGCGGCGCCGCCGCGGACGTCGAGCGCGCGTACAACGACTTCTGGTGGGACTTCGGCACGCGGATCGCGAAGCAGCCGTCGCTCGTCGTCGATCCGCCGGACGGCCGGATCCCGGCGCAGACGCAGGACGCGCAGGACCGGATCGCGGCCCGGCGAAATCGCTACGACAACGTCGAAGAGCGTCCGCTCGCCGAGCGCTGCATCCTCGGCTTCAACTCAGGACCGCCGATGGTGCCGAGCGCGTACAACAACAACGTCCAGATCGTGCAGACGCGCAACCACATCGTGATCGTCAACGAGATGATTCACAGCGCGCGCATCGTCGACATGAGCGGCCGGCCGCATCCGTCGAAAGAGATGCGCTTCCTCACCGGCGACGCGGTCGGCCGATGGGACGGCGACACGCTGGTCGTCGACACGACGAACTTCTCGAAGGAAGGCGGCTTCCGCGGCGCGACGCCGAACCTGCACCTCGTCGAGCGCTTCACGCGCGTCGACGACAAGACGCTGCGTTACGAGTTCACCGTCGACGATCCCGCGACGTGGACGAAGAAGTGGAGCGCGTCGATCCCGATGACCCTCAGCAACGAGCTCATGTTCGAGTACGCGTGCCACGAAGGCAACCACGGGCTCGAAGGCGTCCTCAAAGGCGCGCGCTACCAGGACAAACAGACGACGAAGAGTCAGAAGTAATTTCGAATTAGAAGCTGATCCGCCCTCCGAAGCGCGCGACGCGCGCTGACACGATGCCGGTTGCCAGACCGAATTGCGTACCGGTCTGACGATTGATCGACGTGATGCCGCTGGCGTTCATCGCGTTGAACACCTGGAAATTCACTTCGAGCTGCCGCCCCTGCCCCACGGAGAATTTCTTCGCGGCCTTGATCGCGACGATCTGAACCGTCGGCGCGGTGTATTCGCCGAACTCGCCCATCCTCAGCGTGACCGAACCCTGCCGGAGGATCGATGAGGCCGCGGTGAATTGCTGCGTCCGCTGCTCGCGCTCCCCAGACTGCGCGCGATACGAGGACGACAGCGACACGTCCATCGGGAAGTTGTAGGTGCCGCTCGCGCGCGCTTCCCAGTTCCACGTGTTGTCGATCGGGAAGCGATCGTCGTTCGGACTGATCGGTGTGTTGCCGTTACCGCCCGCGCCAGTGCCGGTGATCCACCGGTGATTCTTCGTCATCCAGAACGACGTCGTGCCGGTCCACCGCTTCGAGTACCGCTTCGTCGCCGCGACCTCGAAGCTGTTGAACGTATCCGCCCGATCGGTCGGCGCATTCGCCGCTTTCAGCACGTTGAACGCCGCGCCCACCTCCGAAGCCGGATACGTGTAGATCGTCACTGGAGCGCCGCTCAATCCATCCGTGAACGTCGAAGCCGCGGGAATCCACGTGTCGTACGGACGCAGGTACTGGATGTTGTTGTTGTAGTTGTTCTCGACTCGGTGATACACGTAGCCCGCGCTGACGGCGACGTTCGGGATCAGCTCGCGCTCGACGCGTGCCGTGTACTCGATCGTCTTGTTCTGCTTCAGGTCGGGATTGATCGCCGAGTTGACGCCGCCAGTCGCGCTGAGCGGCGTCAGCGAGGGAAGCGTCGCGAGGAAGTCGGCGCCGACATCGCAACTGCTGTTGTTGTAGGTGTTGTTCTTGAATCCCGTCACAACGCACGGCCCGGTCCACGCGTACGTCTGCGTCGCCTGGCCGTTGGGATTGAAGCTGTTCGAGTACAGATCCCCCATCGTGTCGCCGAAGATGCCGAACGAGCCTTTGACGACGGTTCGGCCGTTGCCCATCACGTCCCACGCGGCGCCGACACGCGGCACCGTGTCGATCCACGTCAGCACGTCCTGCCGCGGATACGTCTTCGCCGGGAAGATCCCGCTGAACTGGCCGGCTTCTTTCGTCTGTTCCGGATAGAAGTTGTGATAGCGCTCCCACCGCACGCCGCCGTTCACGGTGACGCGCTTTCTCGTGTACGTGTCGGTCACGTAGATCGCCTGACTGAGTAGTGTGTTCGTCGACGTCGCGAACGGGAAGTTGTAGACGACGATCTGCGAGGGCACGCCTCGGTTGAACCGGAGCTGATAATCGCCGGCGACCTTGTCGTTCAGCACTCGCGTTCCGGCATTCTCCCAGTCGTCGGTCGTGCCGAACTTCAATTGGTGCGTGCCACCGAGGTGCGGGTTGGTCGGGATGTAGGTGACGGTGCCTTTCAGTTCATGGCGGTTCTGCGGCCGGTCCTGCGATGACTCATTCGGTCCGTAGTTGAGATTGTTGCTCAGCTCGAGGCTCGTCGGATTGCCCTTCACATCGGTGCCGTCTGGAAACCCGTATTTGCCGACCGCGGATGCGGGCTGCGGAATGTAGTTGGTGTGATAGCCGCCGTATCCAAAAATCACGTCGACCAGAATGTTGTTGGTCGGAGAGCTCTGGAGCTCGCCTTTCCAGGTCTGATCGGGCTGACGCTGCAGCGTCGTGGACGGGAGCGGTCTCAGCTGGCCCGCGCCGCCCATCGTCGAATGATGCTTGACCGCGCTGAACTGCGAGGCGATCAGACGTGTCCGCGGATTGATCTGATAATTCACCTTCCAGTTGAACTGCGGCAGCGTCTGTCTGGTCGTGCCCGGCGTGGTGCCGCCGCAGCTCGCGAACCAGCAGCCGTCGGCGTTCGGCGCGACGACGAACCCGATCGTCCCCTGCGTGACGCCCTGCTGGCTCGTCCCGCCATAGAACCACAGCGTGTCTTTCACGATCCGGCCGCCGAAATCGAAGTGGTAATCGAAGTAGCCGGGGTCGACGATCGGATTCGTATTGGTGATCCCCTGTGCCGCGAGCTCCGGCGTGACGTTGTTGCCTTGCCATTTCGGATTCTCGTACGAGCCCTGCGCCGTGCCGTGAAACGCATTGCTCCCGGATTTCATGACGGCGACCTGCGCGACGCCGGGAAACGCGATCTCGGCGTTGTTGCCGCTCGTCTTGAACTGCGCCTCTTCGAGCGCGTACGAATTCAGATACACCGCCGTGTCTGCGTCGTGCGCCGTGACGGTGTTGATCCCTTCGATGTCGAGCGTCGGCTGCAGGACGACGCCGTACGTGATGATGGCGGAACGCGACGCGAGATTGCTGTCGCCGACGTCCGGCTTCGTCTGCATGCTCAGACCCGCCGCGAGCGGCAGCATCTCTTGCATCGTGCCGCCCATCGGAATGCTGCGCAGCTGGTCCTGCATCAGCGTCGTCTGTCCCGCCACGTTCACCGTGTCGACGACGGGACTCTGACCCGAGACCTGCACCGTTTCCGACAGCGCGCCGATTTTCATCACCACGTCGACGCGCCCAGCCGAGCCGGTCGTGAGATGCACGTCGGTCCGAACCGACGTCTGAAATCCTGAGAGCTCGAACGCGACCGTGTACACGCCGGGCGGCAGCTCGAGCAGACGATAGTCGCCATCCGTGCTCGTGACCGCGGTCACTTGCGGGACTTGAAGGGCGGGACTCTTCACGGCGACCGAGACACCAGGAATGGCGCCGCCGGATTCGTCGGTGACCTTGCCGACGAGGCTGGCCGATTGCGCTGACTGCGCCGACGCGAGCGTGGGCGCCAGTCCGACGACCAGCAGGCTCAGCGCCGCGATTGAAATCACCGCGGGTCTACGAACCATGTGAGTTCTCCCTGATCTGATGGACCCATTACCGCCGTGCGTCTGCGGATGTCGTTCCGATCGCCGTGATCTTGATCGGCTGGACGAACGCGCCGTTGCCCGCCGAATCCCACGCGGCGAACCGCACCCATTTCTTGCCGGCCGCGTCGAACGGAATCTGAAACTTGTGTTTGCCGAATGCCGGCAGGTCGGTCGCCGGAATGATCTGGCGATCGGTCTTCACGCCGTCGCCCCACACGACTTCCACGAACTCGAGCGGGAACGTCCATTCGACGTCGGCCGTGATCGTCCGACGATTGCCGGCGCCCTCGACGGAATACGACGGGATCAGGACTTCGCCCGAGGTCCAGAAATAATCGCCGCGTTTGAGCGCGTTGACGATCGGGCTCCAGTCATCGCCGGTCGGCACGCGATCGAGCTTCACGTAGTTGACCGGATTGTTCGCGTAGATGTCGTCGCCCGGTCCCTTCTGATAGGTCTCCGTGATCGCCCACGCATACTTGGGCGCCGCCGGTCGATCGGCGACCCAGTTGTTCATGTCGTCGAGCAGCGCGAGGCAGCGATACTCGCAGAGCCGCGTCTCGGATCCGTCGACGCCCATGCCCCAGCGGAAACCGATGCCGCGATAGTTGTCGTGGATGAAGTGCGCCGCGTCCTTCACCGCGTCGGGATATCCCGTCGATCCCTTCGAGCGCGGATGCGGCATGAAGATCAGCATGTTCTCGCGCTTCGCCATCTCGAGCGCTTCGTCGCGGCTGCCGACGTGATACACCGTGCCGTACGTCGGATGCGTTTCGATGAACGGCTGTCCCTCCGTGCGGTTCGGCGTCCAGTACACCGGATGCGACAGCACGAAGTCTGTATGACCGCCAAGATTGCCGGCGGTGTTTTCCTCGTCCGGAAGGATGAGGAAGTTCTTGTCGGAGTGCTTTCGCGCGGCGCTGTAGTAATCGGCCAGGCCCTTCAAGCGATCGCCGCCGCGGCCGCCGCCGCCAAAACCGCCGCCGTCGATCGGCGCGAAAATGTTCACGCCGGCGCCCTTCATCAGATCGAAATCGGGAATCGTCTGATCGAGCCCGCCCAGTTGCTGCAGCCGCCGCACCATGCCGGTGTGGAAGTGCGTGGCCATCACCTGATAGCCGGGAAGCTGTTTGTAATGATCGTCACGCGTGTACGCGAGCGCAGACTGAATCGTTGCCTGCGCCGGCTCGGGACTGACGTAGAAGTAGACGGCCATCCGCTGCCACGTGCCGGGTCGCGCGCTGTAGAGCGCGAAGTTCTGGCGGCGATCTTCCGGTCCGTGTCCCTGCCATGACGGATCTTCCTCGCCCTCGGCCTGCCGCACGCCGAACGCGAACGACGCGTCGCTGTCCTTGCGATACCAGTTGTAGCCGAGATTGAATTCCGTCTCGCGCGCCCAGAAGAAGTTGTGCGGCGGCGGGAACGCCGCAATCGATCCGCCTGCGCCTTCGATGGCGACGATGCGGTTCGCGGTTTTCAGCGGAACGAGCGAGTCGTTCTTCGCGCCGCCGAACTGATAATCGACCCAGAGGTTCGACGTGTTGCTGCGCCATACGACCTGCGACTTCGGCTGGATCGCGAGGCCCTGGAGTCCCGCGTCGTACTTGTAGGCGACTGCCGGCTCGGAGGTCTTCGCCACGATCGCCTGCCGGATCAGATTGCTGCCTTTGTAGACGGTGTAGTCGAGCCGCCCTTCGAAGACGCCGAGCGTCACGCCGGGAAACGAAATCTCGAGCCGCGCGCCGTTGGTCTTCACCTCGCAGCTACGCACCTGATACGCCGCCGCCGCGCGTGTGATCTCGCTCGGCTTGCGCGGCAGCCCTGGTTGATTCGCGATCCCCTCGACCGGAGGCGTCGAGCCGCCGTGCGCCACCTCGTTGCCCGGCACGTTCAACGGTGAATCCCAGAACGCCTCCCATCGGATCTGATCGAGGACTTCCGGAGTGATCTTCACGCCGAGATCTTTCAGCGGCTTGAGCTGCTGATCGGTCGCGCGTCGCAGCCCGGACACGACGCGATAGTCGGGTGTCACGTTGCTGGCGAGCGTCACCCAGTCCGTGCGTGAGTTCCGCACCGCCAGATCGCGGATCGTCGGCGTCGCGTTGTCGAGGACGAACCGCAGGCGCACCTGCTGATTCCGATCGCCGTCCCACGTGACGGTCAGCGTGTTGTCGGTGGACCCAGCAGTCAGACCGGGCTGCACCCTGTACCCACTCAGGTTGCACGTCAGCGGATCGGCGTGCAGCGTCGAAGCGACGAGCGAGAGGATCGAGACCAAGACAGCGATTCTCATAGGTGACTCCTGCGCTACGCGAACCGCGAAACCGCGAAAGCACGAAAGACGGTTTGTACAAGGCGTCTTCGTTTCGTGGTTTCGCGTTTTCGTGGTTTCGCGGGTTCGTGTGATTCGGTTCGTACGATTGTCTTTCTAATGTTCGATCCGTCCGCCGCTGCAGCGAAATGTCTCGAACACGACGTCGAGCTGCCGGCGCAACTCCTCGTCCGACAGCCACGACGTTTTGATCAGGCGCACGCGCTTCACGGTCTCGAGATCGTGGAGGAGGTGTGCGAAGAGGTCCGCGGTCGTGCCGTCGGCACGTGCGTCGACGTACCGCATGTAGAGCTGCTCGCACGACAGGACGGAGGTGTCGTCGTCGCGGCCGGTGCGCATCAGCAGAAAATCGCGGCGGTTGACGTTGGTGATCGTCATGACGCGAGCGATTCCAGCGTCCGTCTGACCATCGTCTGCGTCAGCGGAATCTTGTAGCCGTTCTTCGCGAGCGGCCGGGCGCCGGCGACGGCGGCTTCGGCGGCCTGCGCGGCGAGTTGCGGCGTGATTTTCTTGCCGACGAGCAGCTGTTCGGCGGCCGGTACACGCCAGGGGATCGGCGCGACGCCGCCGAGGACGATCCGGGCGGCACGACACACATCCTTGTTCATATGCAGGACGACGGCGGCGCTGACTACCGCGTGCGTCCAGGCCTCGCGGTCCATGATTTTGTGATACGTGCTGCGGGTCCCATTCGTGGCGGCCGGCAACACGATCGACGTCAGCGCTTCGTCCTCTTTCAGCACGTTCTCGGTCGCAGAGCTCACGCGCGGCAGCGTGAAGAATTCGGCGGCCGGCACGACACGGTCGCCGGCCGGACCGGTGATGCGGAACGTCGCGTCGAGCGCGACGAGCGCCGGGGCGGTGTCGGACGGATGCACGATGTAGCTCGGTCCGCCGCCGAAGATCGCGTGGAACTGATTTTCGCCGGCGAACGAGTAACAGGTGTTGCCGCCGTTCTTGAAGCACTTGAACCCGTTGCGGTAGTACCAGCACCACGGACGCTGACAGACGTTGCCGGCGAGCGTGGCGACGTTCCGGATCTGCGGAGTCGCCACGTCGGCCGCCGCTTCGGCGAGCACCGGATACTGACGGCGAATCAGCGGATGCGTGCTGAGCGCGTCGAGCGTGATCAGTCCGCCAATCGTCACGCGCCCGTTTTCAGCCGTCACCCGATCGAGCCCTTTGATCGCCTTCAGGCTCACGAGCACGTCGGGCGTGATGAGGCGCTCCTTCATCATCCCGAGCACGTCGCTGCCACCGCCGGCGAGCGTGGCCGTGCGGCCGGCGCTGTGCGCCGCCTGCACGACCGCCACCGCATGCTTCACGTCGCGCGCGTTGACGTTGGTGAAAGACTTCATCGATGAACCTCGACACAGAATCGAACTCTCCACCACGGGGGACACTGAGGACGCGGAGAAAATCTTGTACAAACAATGCCCGTGTCCACCGTGTCCTCCGTGGTGGAGAGTTACCTCGCCACGATCTTGTCCCTCGTTATCGGGAGATCCTTCATCCGTCGCCCCGTCGCATTGAAGATCGCGTTGGCGACCACCGCCACGGCCGGAATCTTGCTCGCTTCGCCCATACTCTTCGCGCCGAAGGGCCCGTACCCGTCGTCGGACTCGATGAAGATGACGTCGATCTCCGGCGCGTCCTGGTGCGTCAGCACGCGGTCGCCGTAGTAGCCGGCGTTGAGCGCGACGCCGCTCTGGCGGTCGTAGACGAGATCCTCGTGCAGCGCCATGCCGATGCCCATCAGCGCGCCGCCTCTGATCTGGCTCATCGCCGTCAGCGGATTGATCACGCGCCCGCAGTCGTGGACCGCGAGGTACTTCAGCACGCGCACGCGGCCCAGTTCCGCGTCGACCTCGACGTCGACGAAGTGCGCGCCGAACGTGTTGCGGACCTGCCCCTGCAGCTGAGGATTCGGACTCGCGGACGCAATCAGGACGTCGGCACCCTTCGGCGGTCCTTTTTCCACGATCTGCTTTTTCAAATCGCGCGCGGCGGCGACGACCGCGTCGCCGGTCATGATCGTCGTGCGGCTGCCCGATTCGCCGACGGAGTACGGACAGCGATCGGTATCGCCCCACACGACCTCGACCTTCGACAGCGGGACGTCGAGCGCTTCGGCCGCGATCAACCCCATCGTCGTCTTCGCGCCGGCGCCGACGTCGGTGACGCCGACGTGCACGGTGTAGCGTCCGTTCGCGTCGAGATGAATCACCGCGTTGCTGCGGCCGAGCCCCGCGCGGAACGAGAGGAACGCGACGCCGGAGCCGCGCTTGATCGGACCGCCGCCGGCGCCGGGCGGATGCCACTTCCTCTTCCAGTCGAACGCCTCCATGCCGCGGCGAATGCACTCGTCGAGCGAGTAGTTCGTGTACGGCGTCTCGTCGCGGAACTTCCGCGTCATGTTCTTCAGGATGAACGCGACCGGATCCACCTTCATCCTGAACGCGACGTCGTCCATCATCGACTGGATGCCGAAGAAGCCCTGCGGATATTCGGGTCCGCGGAAATTTCCGGAGACCGTCTTGTTCGTGTAGACGGGGTAGACGACCGTTTCGGTGTTCGGGCACTGATAGACGTCGATGCCGCCGATCGCGCCCGAGTTCTTTCGATACGGTCCCATTCCGCTGTAGCCGCGGAGCTGAATCGCCGTCAGCGTGCCGTCGCTCTTCACGCCGACCTTGTAGTACTGCGTCGTCGGCCAGCGTCCGTGCACGCCGATGAAATCTTCCTTCCGCGACAGCTCGAGCTTCACCGGCGCGCCCGCCTCTTTCGCGAGCGCGGCGGCGATGAGATCGGCGTCCTGATTCTGATTCTTGTTGCCGAAGTTGCCGCCCATGTAGCGGCAGACGACGCGGACGTTCTCGGGAGCGATGCCGAGGTCGCGCGCGATGTCGCTGCGGCAGTTCGCGATGCCGCCGGTCGGCGTGTAGACCGTGAGCTTCTCGCCTTCCCAGTGCGCGACGGCGCTGCGCGGCTCCATCTGCGCGTTGTGGACGAACGCGGTCGTGAAGCGATCTTCGAACACCTGATCGGCCGACTTGAACCCTTCGTCGAGGTCGCCGCGGCGCTGGCTGATCGGCTGCGGCTCGTTGCGGTTGCTCAGCGAGACGTTGCCTTCCGGCCAGATCTTCACCGCGTCCGGCTTCATCGCCTCTTCGTGATCGAGGACGTGCGGCAGGATCTCGTAGTCGACCGCGATCAACTGCAGCGCATCTTCGGCCACGTGGCGATCGTCCGCCGCGACCGCGGCAACCGGTTCACCCGCGAAGCGGACCGGATTGTTGAACGCGTAGCGGCGCTGCTTCGTGATTTTCTTCATCTCGTCGTTGTACTGCTGGCCGCCGGCGATCGACCCGGCGCCCCAGACGACGTGACAGTTTTCGTGCGTGACGATCGCCTTGACGCCCGGCAGCGCGCGCGCCTTCGACGCGTCGATGCTCCGGATGCGCGCATGCGGATGCGGGCTCCGCAGCACGCGCGCGTAGAGCATGCCCGGCAGCTTCACGTCGGCGGTGTAGACGGCCTTGCCCGAGACCCGCTCAGCGCCATCGATCCGCGGCGTCGGATGGCCGACGGTTTTCAACCCGCCGCTCTTCTCGCTTCGCTGAAGCGCTCCATCCGATGACGCCACGGTCGCCGCGACATAGTGGTTGTAGTTCGAGCAGCGGCAGATGTTGCCGGTCATCGCCGCGCGCGCTTCGTCAGCGGTCGGATGCGGATTCCTGGCGAGAAGCGCGGTCGCGCTCATCAACTGACCGGAGGTGCAGAACCCGCACTGCGGTGCGTCGTGACTGACAAACGACTGCTGCAGTGGATTGAGCGCACCGTTCGCGATCAAGCCTTCCACGGTCTGCACCGAACGCCCGTCCATCCACACCGCGAGCTGACTGCACGAGTACACGGGTTTTTCGTCGAGGAGCACCGTGCAGGCGCCGCACTCACCGCGATCGCAGCCGATCTTCGTGCCGGTGAGGTTCAGGTGATCGCGCAGCAGCTCGGCGAGCGTCCACCGATCATCGACACCGACCTCATGCCGCGTGCCGTTGACCGTGAGCGCGATCGTCGGCCGCCCATTCGCGGATCCAGCGCCGGCGCCTCGCTGCGCGCTCAGCTTCGGCGCCGTCGTGGCCACCGCGACCGCCGCGCCGGTGCGTTTCAGAAAGCGTCGCCTCGAGATTCTTCGCTTCATGGCGGCTCCGCTCAACACGAACGACACAAACGACACCGAGGATACAGAGGACACAAGGGCGATGCCTGCCTAGTTTGACCTTTGTGTCCTTGGTGTCCTTTGTGTCGAAGGGGCTTCATCGTGCCGCGGATTATAATCGCCGGCACTGACGATGGATCCCGCGTTTGTGGGCGAATTGCAGCGAATCGTCGGCGCCTCGGGCGTGCTGCACGATCCGTTGGACGTGCTCACGTACGAGTGCGACGGCCTGCCCCATCTGCGGTCGTCGCCTGCGGCAGTCGTCCTGCCGGCGTCCGCGGCGGAGGTGCAAGCGGTCGTGCGCTTCTGCGCGCGCGAGCGTGTGCCGTTCGTGCCGCGCGGTCACGGCACCGGCTTGTCCGGCGGCGCGCTGCCGGTGGAAGGCGGCATCGTCATCGCGCTCGCGCGGTTGAACCGCGTGCTGAACGTCGACATTCCGAATCAGCGCGTCACCGTGCAGCCGGGCGTCACGAACCTCGAGATCACGCGTCAGGTTGCGCCGTTCGGCTACTACTACGCACCCGATCCGTCGAGTCAGCAGGTCTGCTCGATCGGCGGCAACGTCGCCGAAAATTCCGGCGGCGCGCACTGTTTGAAGTACGGCTTCACGACGCATCACGTCATCGGCATCGAGGCGGTGATGCCGGACGGCGACCTCGTGCGGCTCGACGGCGCGTTGAGCGACGCGCCCGGACCGGATCTGATCGGCCTCATCGTCGGATCCGAAGGCACGCTCGCAGTCGTCACGAGCATCACCGTGCGAATCCTCCGCCGCCCTGAAACGGTGCAGACGCTGCTCGCCGCGTTCGACACGATCGACGCCGGCGGCGCGGCGGTCTCGGACATCATCGGCGCCGGCATCATCCCCGCGGCGGTCGAGATGATGGACGCGCTCGCGATTCGCGCCGCGGAAGCGGCGGTGCATCCAGGATTCCCGAACACCGACACCGTGCTCATCGTCGAGCTCGATGGTCCGGTCGCGGAAGTGCAGGCGCTGTTCGACAAGGTTCAAGAGATTTGCCGCGGCAGCGGCGCGACGACGATCGAAGTGGCGCAGAACGACGAACAGCGGATGCGGATCTGGCGCGGACGAAAAGCGGCGTTTGCCGCGATGGGCCGCGTGTCGCCGAACTACTACGTACAGGACGGCGTCGTGCCGCGGACCAAGCTGCCGTACGTCCTCAATCGCATCCGCGATCTCGAACGGCGATCGGGATTGCCGATCGGCAACGTCTTCCACGCCGGCGACGGCAACCTGCACCCATTGATCTGCTACGACGAGCGGATTCCGGGTCAGGCGGACAAAGCAGCGGAGGTCGCGGCGGAGATTCTTTCGTATTGCATCGACGCTGGCGGCTCGCTCACCGGCGAGCACGGCATCGGCGTGGACAAGAACAGATACATGCCGACGATGTTCGCCGCCGAGGATCTCGCGCTGATGCAGCGCGTGCGGAGCGCCTTCGATCCGCACGGCCTCTCCAATCCCGGCAAGGTCTTCCCGACTCCGCGGTTGTGCGGCGAAGTGCCGGGACCGTATCGCGAACACCCCATCGAGA
>Ga0114129_10011984_pt1 | contig 12333 bp, 9 predicted proteins | sample RhiMetdeltSRZDD1_FD_80071 | JGI IMG/M metagenome (GOLD analysis project Ga0114129, IMG submission 80071) | Populus rhizosphere microbial communities from Tennessee, USA - Rhizosphere MetaG P. deltoides SRZDD1 (version 2) (version 2) | ecosystem: Host-associated > Plants > Roots > Rhizosphere >...
CCAGCTTTTCCTGCTGCTTCTTTTTCTGTTGTTTTTCGCGCTCTCTTTTTGAGAAGGTGTCCTGAGATCTTGCCATAATAAATTTTTGATGATTCCTGCCAGGCAGGAGTTATTGTTTAATACACTAAGCAGTCGTTTCAACTACAGTCAATCTAACAAACTCTGTTCCATTGAATATACGGGCTAATTTCGTATCTTTTGAAGACAGGTACTGCTTTACATTTGATTCGTTGATGACGCGCCAGAAGTTTTTTCCTTTCAAATCGTCATAATCATCTGTTTTAAGAAAAATGCCTGTAAAAGCAGTTCTTGTTCTGAAACTTACTTTAACCTGATGCTGGTCATACTTATTCTTGCGGAGAAAATTATCAATTTGTTCAACGGTCATGTTAACGATTTATAGATGAATGAATTAAACAGGGCCTGCTTATGACCTTACCTTACTAAATGTTATGAGGATTCAAACAGGTGCAGGGGAGGAAAATAAGATGGTAAAGATACAGAAAAAAAATCAGATTATCGCCGTAAATAGCGGAGCCTTACCGACATGGCCTGTTTTTAGGGCCCCTGAATCAATTTTTGTACCCCCCTATCTTTCAGTAGTTATGTACGCTGCTACAACGCCATTATCAACATATATACATTTCGACAATATGTATTGCTTCTAAGCTTTGCCTTTCAACCAGGAGCAGGAAGTTCGCTTACATGGCCTGTTAGTTGTTATAATCGTAAAAAATAATTTACAATACATTTTGGCCGGGAATGATCAAATGCGTAATATTGCCTCCCAATTTTAAAAACAGGAAAGTCGCATAAGTCGAAGAAAGTCAGGTAAATCAATAACGCTGATAGGACTAATTTGACATATTTGACAGACCTGACTGAGATCTTTAGCCCGGATGGCGGAATTGGTAGACGCGTCAGACTCAAAATCTGGTTATCGCAAGGTAGTGCAGGTTCGATTCCTGTTCCGGGCACGAAAAAAGAAAAGGCTTTAAGTCATTGGACTTGAAGCCTTTTTAGTTTGAATCAGTTTTGTCGCTTCTTATTAACTTCACCATTATCACGCATTTGCAATAAAGTCTTATTACAATAATCCCGCATAGCCACCAGAATAAGTAAATTCATGCGAAACATTATGATAAGGCGATGTAGAATTATAAATCGTTCCTGTCTCGATTGCTTTAGCAAGGCCAGCTTTGGTTGGGCCGTTAGGTCCGCGTGGGACAACATCTATAGCTTTTACCGAAAGTTCCTGTATAAACAGAATCTGTACTACTTTGCCCGGAGCAAAAAAATCCTGTTGCCACCATCATCAGTATCATTATACTTTTTTTCATCGTTTTTATTTTTTTCAGCTGTGCACAACTAATCATATCCGCCACCTGCGGTAATTTTAAACAATGCATGAATGTTAATCTGAGTTTTCAACATCCACCCTTGCTGCGAATGGCATAAATCACGTTGCCTGAAACAAATAAACCGAAGCCCTTATCGTCTATAGAAGGAAGTAATAATTTCCATGTTTTTCCCTTGTCTGATGATCTGAAAATGCCGTCAGGATGAGTACAAAAGAAGTTTTCACCAACCTGAGTAATTGAAGTCTGGAAGGCTTGCAAACGAGGGCGATCATCCCAGGTCCGCCATATTGAATCAATAATAACTTTGTCCTGAAGGCCGGAATGAATGGACTGCCAGGTTTTACCGCCGTCGTAGGATGTACTTAGCCTCCTGGTATCCGACTCTGAAGTAGAAGTGATGGCAACGAATCCACCTTTGATCGGTTTTATATCGAAAGCCACAGCGTCCTCACTGATCGCCAGCGCCCAGTTTTCGCCATTATCGGTCGATCTTATTATCTTTCTCATACTGGTCGCCAGCAGTACGCCATCCGACTCTGCCAAATGCCCTACCAGGCCTCCGGCATAGACATGTTTCCAGGTTTTTCCAACGTCAGTGGATCTAAAAAGGCCTCTGTCGATGCCGATGAAAATTGTACCTCCGGCAGTTTCAAAAGTGCTGCGTATTCGTGGCTCCTGAAAATTTTCGAATATCGGCGACCATACACTCGTTCCGTTTGTTGTTTTCAAATTTACACCCCAGTAATTGTTGGCAGATATCCCGGACTTACCGGGGGCAATGCTGCTATGCCCGTCGAGGAAAATTTCTTTCGTCCAAAAAGGAGGGGCGGCATTTGGTGTAGTGTGATAGAGTCCGTTTCCAACCCTTAAAAACAGCCCTTTATCATTTGCAAAGAAGCTATTTCCCCGGATATCATCTTCCCGCAAATTTTCTGGCAGCCCTTTGCTGATGTCCTGCCAGGTTTGTCCGCCATTTGTAGATTTGAAAACGATGTTTACAGGCCCTGATTTAGTCCCTTCGGTTGTTTTCTCTCCCGCTTCCTTTTCTTTTAGCACAAAAGAATTTAATAGAAATAATACCAGGAGGATAACCGGAACAAACACAAATAATCTTTTCATTTTTTTAAAATTTAGAGTAAAACATATTGATTAATAATTAGCGGAAAGTAGCAGGTAGGGCAGTACATATTATTTCTGCCCCTCTTTACTACGGGAAAGTGTCCAGACCCTCCCATTAATTTCCAGGTTACCGGTAGTCCAGATGTTTCCTTTTTTATCTTCGAGTACAGCACTGGCACCCGTCTGCGATACCTGAGTAACGGTACTGCCGTCATAGCTCCAAAGGCCATCGGCACCAAACCAGATATTGCCCTTTTTGTCTTCGGTTATACCCCAAACGTTGTTAAAGGCTTTACCGTCTTTACTGGTGAGCGTGGTAAATGTTTTTCCATCGTATAGAAACACACCTGTGTAGGAAGCAACCAAAATGTTTCCGTTTCTATCTTGCTTTACATTCCGAACCATACTGTTGGGCCCGTAGGAAGTGACTGTGTCTTTGGTTTCGGAGTTGATATTATCTTTAGGTAAGTTTGTTCGGTTCTGTCCACAGGAAAGGAAAAAAACAACCATTGAGAAAAAAGTATAGATGAGTACGTTTGTCATAATTCATTTATTTAATATGTCAACAGCTGCATGGTCCGATAGCGGTCAATGCAGTGCTCTTTGTTCGTTTCCTGGCAAAAACTAACATGACAATCAGGGTGTTCAAACGGGTTCCTTTATTTTTCATCTCCTGTCAAATTTTGATAAAGCGAATTACCTTGTTATTTTTCGGCTGGGGAGATTTGGATTGTAAATAAAAATGTAACCTTTGTAAATAAATCGTAAATACTGTGTTTGATAGCCGAAACGTCCTCTCCGGGAAACGCAAATACCTGTTCGGGTTGATACTAACCTTGTTTATCTCTCTAGTCTGCGTGGCTTTCAGTATGGAGGATAATAATGATTTTGACATCTCCAGGAGGGAAGTTTTGCTCCGCCGGATCGGGCATGAACTGCTTTTACAGTCGGGCGACAGTACATCCAGGGTTCTTCCCGTAAAAAAGATCGCTGAAAATGAATATCAAATCAGGTTTGAACATGAGCTTACTTTTCAACCCGGTTCCCTGATAAATACTACCCGGCGTTTGCTGGCAAAAGCCCCCCTCTCGAGCGATTACGTTGTAAAAGTGCTGAACGGCGGTACCTCCAGTGTGGCCTATGGCTATGCGATATCTAAAAATAAAAAAGATGATATCATCGCCTGCATAGGGAGAAAGCAACCCAGCGCACGTTATATGATCAACATTAAATTTAAACCGACAGGAATAAATACAGCAAGGAATGGGTATCTCCTGGGCAGCCTTCCAGTTTTAGCATTTGTTGGTTTTCTTTTTTTTAGATCTGTTAAGCCGCGAAGAGTTTTACCTAAAGATGGTCAGCATACGGGCATGATTACTTTGGGCTCAGTTTTGTTCGATGCGAATAATGGGAAGCTCATAACAAATGGAAATACTATAGACCTGACCGGAACGGAAACCCGTGTATTGCACATTTTCGCATTGTCTCCCAACGAAACGATAGAGCGAAGCCGCCTGCAAAAAGAGATATGGGAAGATGAGGGTGTTATCGTGGGGCGCAGCCTGGATATGTTCATCTCAAAACTTAGAAAAAAACTGGAATTTGATCCGAAGGTCAAAATTGTTGTTATACGCGGAAAAGGATATAAACTTGAAATTAGCTCTTAAGAAAATCTTCCCGCTTCGAACTAATGTTGTTAGAATTCAATTTGGCATTTGTAAAACGCTGTAGTGGGCTACTAATGTGATATCATTAAAAGAACTATCCTTCATTCCTCGCAAAGTGTACTTAATTTCGGAGCGGCTTCTACACAAAATCTCCTGAAAAGGACTTTGCGTTAACACAAAAGCTGGTAATTTGTATTTCACTCTCCGTTTAATTATCTATTATTATTGAGCAAGTTTGCCGCCAAAAAAGTAAGTACAGTTATCGATACCGAAAACTGTTGTTTTAGTCAAAGTCCACCGAACAAAAAAACTGTAAATTAACAGAGACGTTTCGTTTTTACAATGGCGTACAACGTTCGAGGCTTGCCGCAGGGCTGGAATTGTTGCTGTGTCCGCCCGGAACCGAAGCTCAATAAAATTTACTAATGCTGAAGTTAACAACTAAAAGCCAAATAGAATTCGGTCAAGCCCGATATTAGTTGATAGTAGTACAACCGCCGATTGTTATTACGTCCGCCAGCTTTGCGGCAAACCTTTTGTTGCACTAAACCTTCGGTAGCCTGTCAGGCTGCCTGTCCGAAAGAACGTTTGTAGCTTTTGATTTCAACAAAAAATCAATAATTATGTGCACTACAAAACGTTCTTCGGAAGGTGCTACGCTGGTAGCACAGGCATGCAGTACTATTTCGTCCTCGTTTTATACGTCTGCAAGAGTTCTTCTATTTCATTCGGTCTTTTGTCAAGCCACGAAATATTGATTTTCCTTTTTTTGTCTGCTGTTTCAATTGTCAAATAATGAGTGCCACCGTCTTCTTCCTTTTCAATTTTCCAGTCAATAACCTGTAGCCAAAGAAATGAAACAGGTTTTCCTTTTTCGTTTATCTCAATTTCAGATTTGCTAAATGTCAAAACTGGTTCATTCTTAAAGAATTTCTTTGCAGGAATATAAATCGCATATATCAATGAAGCAGTCTAGAAAACATACAGAATCTTCATTGTATTGTTATTATCAAACTTGCCAGAAAAATATATGTAATAAGTCATTCCAAAAAATGCTGCTGTCAACAAGGCAAGCATAGGAATTAATGTTTTCTTGTTTTGTCTTATTTCTATTGTTTCCATACTTGTGGCTAATTGATCTTTACTTTTCCGAAGTTCCCGATCGCCAAGCAGAGGACTTTCTTTTTTGATTATCCTCGCGATTTCATACTTATTATTGCTCCTGTGTGCATTAAGTAAGGGCAGAACGATTTTTGTGAAAAGCGTAATGCCTCAAAGAGAACCGTCCAATATTCCGGTTGAAAGCCTTGATACTTTATAAAGAGGTTCAAAAAAATCAAAAAAGCCCATTCGCTTAGCCGCCATGTGATGTTCGGGAACAAAAACTTTTGAACAGGGTGCAAGTGTAATTGTAAAATATGCAACGCTTGATAAAGATGGTGCTACAGGAAAATTTTTCAGCGAAGAAGGTGAAACGGCCTGGTAACAAAGGATAACATAACGACAGACGAAAAACATACGAACCGCTAACAGCGGTTTGGCAAAAGTGGCGGTTCACTACTCCGCAGACACATTTGTGGTTAATCAAACATTGGTTCTCCGCATCAGGTTTAGTGGTGAAAATCGCCACCTTCGCCAAGCCGCAAAACATTAGCTGTCAGGCTATGTAACACCAAAAGATGCGTATTTATACATTTACTGAAGCTTTTTATGCATTATCACTCGCCTTTTATAGTAAATCCCTTACTCATTCTATTTGTATGGATTGCTTTTTATGACTCGTCAGCAGCAAACTTTATGAGGTCAGTAACCAATAATGGGTTACTAATAGCTAATTTACGATCGTATGTTGCTTACTTAAGATCTGAAATTGGCTATTTGTGTGGCATAAGCAATTAATGATTTGAAAATGCGAAGGGATGCGCTATAAAAAGTGATGTATGCGCCATAATAAGCTACTAGTGAGCCATAGTTAACTTTGGATGAGTCATAAAAAGTAAGGGACGCACCGTTAACAATGGCGTAAATTGATACATTCATTTTTGTTAACTTTACTTAATATTTATTGGCTTATGAAGCGGAGTCTATGCTGCCAGGTGCGAAGTTTTCCCGAAATAAACTTGATGTGATGCGTTTTCTTATTTGGGTAGTTTTACTGTTACAGGCACTTTCTGTTTTTGCGCAAAGGGAGCATTATAATTTTTCCAGATTAGATACTTATACCGGTCTCTCAAATAACCAGGTGAATGCTATACTAAAAGACCAGGAGGGTTTCTTATGGTTTGGCACCATGTCTGGCCTCAACCGCTATGATAGTTATTCCTACAGGGTATTTCGTAAAAATTACAATGACAGCTCTTCGCTGCTTGATAACAGTATTCTGTCTCTCTATGAGCTTCCCGGTGGAAAGATGTGGGTATCGACAATGGGGGGAGACTGTGTTTATAATTCATCTACAGAAAATTTTGATACAGATATTAATGGCTATTTGCAGTCTCTCGGTCTGCCTTCCGGTGCGGTCAGCAATATCGTAAAAGGAAACAATGGTCGATATTGGTTTCTTTACGACAATCTTGCGCTATACTCCTATTCAGGTACAGATAAAAAAGCAAAATCTTTAAGGCAGAACCTCCCCGTCAACAGTTTAGATAGAATTAGTTCTATTACAGAAACGAAAGATGGGAAATTATGGCTCGTGTCTCAGAATGGATTTTTACAGGAGTATGATATGAATTCAAATAAGATCATTTTCTCGAGTACCGGGATCCAAAATCTGAACCAGGGAAATAATCCATTTAACCTTTTTATAGATACTGATGGCGATATCTGGCTATGGGCCCTCAATAGTGGAGTTTTTCTTTTTCATCCGGAGGATTATTCGATCAGACAGTTTAATGAAAATTCCTTTCCATCAAGGCTGAATTCAAACCTGGTGATTCAGGTTGTTCAGGATAACAAGGGCTTGATTTGGGTGGCAACGGATCATGGCGGTGTAAACCTGATTGATAAAAAAAACAACTTCAATATCAGTTATCTTCTCAATGACCCCCAGGATCCGCGGAGCCTCGGCCAGAACAGTATAAGGACAATATATAAGGATAATGATGGCATTATCTGGCTGGGTTCTGTTAAACAGGGCATTAGTTATCTAAATAGTAACATTGTACTTTTCCCGCTTTATCGTCACATGGAATCAAATATAATGAGCCTTCCATTCGACGATGTCAACCGGTTTGTTGAAGATAAATCCGGTAATCTCTGGATGGGGACCAATGGGGGAGGATTGATTTATTTTGACAGAAAGCGAAATACATTTAAACAATACCTGCACGATCCAAACAATAAAAATAGCCTGAGCAATAACGTAATTGTAAGCATGTGTATCGACCATGAGAATGTTCTCTGGATAGGGACATTCTTTGGCGGTCTCAACAGCTTCGATGGAAAAAAGTTCAAACACTACAGGCATAGTGATAGTGATGCTGAGAGTTTGGCTGCCGACAATGTGTGGGAAATATTTGAAGACAGGGAACAGCATCTATGGATTGGTACATTAGGTGGCGGATTAGATATTTTAAACAGGGAGACGAATCGCTTTGAGCATGTCCGGTATAGGGGCGCACCAACAGACCTTACGCCTTTCAACTATATTTCAGCTATTTTGCAGGATAAGAAAGGAAACCTATGGGTCGGGTCTACCGGTGGTATTGTAGTCTTTGAAAAGGGCAAAACAACCCAGGTTTTTTATCAGCAGTCAAAAGATAAAAGCCATTTAAGCAATAATAATATTCTCTGTTTTTTGGAAGACAGTAAAGGTAGAATTTGGGCGGGTACCCGGGATGGCTTGAATTTGTTTGATGAGCAAACAAAGGGATTTCAAACATTTACCACATCAGAGGGGCTACCCGATAATACAATATGGAATATTCTTGAAGATAGTCATCAGACGCTTTGGATTTCCACCCCTAACGGACTTTGTAATGCCATTCCAAAACAAGGCAAAGCCGGCCTTGTTTTTTCTATCATTAATTATGATGACGCCAACAATCTGCAGAACCGGGAATTCACTGATAACGCCGCACTCAAAACCCGGGCTGGCGAACTGATCTTCGGAGGCCCTTTCGGTTTTAATATTATTAATCCTGATAAAATTCTAAAACCTGTTTATCGCCCTGAAATTGTTTTCACTGGTTTGCAGATATTAAGTAAAAGCGTAGTACCCGGGGAGTTGATCAACAACCGTGTGCTGCTGCAACAGTCATTATCAAGGCTTCAAAGCATTGGATTAAAATATAAGGAAAATGTTTTTTCCATTGAGTTTGCTTCGCTTGATTTTGGCCATAGCATCCAGGATAAATATGCATACATGCTGGAGGGATTTAATTCAGACTGGTTGTATGCCGATGGCAACCTGAGAAGAGCCACCTATATAAACATTGGTCCCGGCCATTACACTTTTAAAGTAAAGGTTATAAACAGGGATGGTGTTTGGAGTGATGAAAAGACTTTGCAGATCAATATTGAGCCACCATTTTGGCGAACCAATATTGCATATATTATTTATGCGTTGATCCTGGCAGGATTGTTTTTACTTGCCCGGCGCATTACACTAGACAGAATTCACATGCGCTACGAAGTGCAGCAAGCACATGCGCTGGAACGGCTAAAGACAAAGTTCTTTACTAATGTAAGTCATGAATTCCGAACGCCGTTAAGCCTGATTCTTGCTCCATTGGATAAGATCATTAAGCATACCGGAGATGAAGAACAAAAAAGGCAGTTAAATCTTGTTCAGCGCAATGCCAAACGTTTATTAAGCCTGGTAAATCAATTGCTCGATTTCAGGAAGATGGAAGTGCAGGAAATAAAATTGCATCCTGCAATTGGTGACATTATAAGGTTTAGTAAAGACATCAGTCACTCATTTATGGATATCGCCGATAAGAAGAATATACGGTTTTCATTCTCGTCTGATATTGACAGCCTTGAAATTTATTTTGATAAGGATAAGATTGAAAAGATATTTTTCAACCTGCTTTCCAATGCTTTTAAATACACACATGACAATGGAGCGGTGAGCGTCAACCTGACCTATAATCCCCCTGCAAATAATGAGGATGAAGGAACCCTGGCCATCGAAATAAAAGATACAGGTATTGGAATTCCTGCCGGTATGCAGGAAAAAATTTTTGAACGATTCTTTCAGACGGATGTCCCTCAAAGCATGGTGAACCAGGGAACCGGTATTGGCCTTGCCATTACAAAAGAGTTTGTCAGGTTGCATAATGGTATCATTACCGTAAAAAGTGAACCGGAGCAGGGAACTTGTTTTACAGTTTTACTTCCGGCAAAAAAGATTTACGACCCTTCGGCCCGCACTGCAATCAGCCTGGTGCCGACAGAAGAGTCAGCGGTGAAGCAAATGATACCTGAGGAAACTCAAAAAAGCGGCAGAAAAAAAACAATATTGGTGGTGGAAGACAATGAAGATATCCGCTTTTATTTAAAAGAAAACCTGAAAGGAGGGTATAAGGTAGAAGAAGCAACCAACGGAAAAGAAGGCTGGGAAAAAGTAAAACAACTGTATCCCGACCTGGTGGTAAGCGACATTATGATGCCTTTGATGGACGGAGTTCAACTAGCCCGGAAAATTAAAACCGAAACGCAAACGGCCCATATTCCCGTCATCCTGCTTACGGCAATGGGAAGTGAGGAAAAACAATTAGAGGGTTTGAAAGTAGGTGTGAACGACTATATCACCAAACCCTTCACCTTTGAAATCCTGGCTTCACGTATCAGGAATTTACTGGCGCAACAGGAATTATTGCAAAAAAGGTTTCAAAAACAAATTGAAGTCAATCCCGCAGAGGTTACTGTAACCCCGGTTGACGAAATATTCCTGAAACAGGCCCTGGAGATTGTCGAAAAAAATATGGATAACGTCGGGTTTTCAGTGGAGGATTTCAGTCGTGATATGTATATGAACCGTGCGACTTTATATAGAAAAATAATGTCACTAACCGGCAAGGCGCCGGCAGATTTTATTCGTTTAATCCGGCTGAAAAGGGGAGCACAGTTGCTGGCGAAAAGTGGCAGGTCGATCGCCGAAATTGCATACGAAGTAGGTTTCAAGGACCCTAAATACTTCTCGAGGGCTTTTAAAGAAGAATTCAAAATGCTGCCTTCGCAATATGTTGCGAGTAAAAAGGAAAACGACGTTTAAGGTCTCTTATGTAGAACAAAGGGCTTATAACAATTAACAATACCCCTGGTTGCATTTTTATAAATTACCGGATGCACGAAAATGAGCTGCCATTGCAAATACGGCCAGCCAGGTTTATAAGATGGGGTATCGCCAAAATGGCACATATCGGCATTAAGCGTTATTGCAAAGCCCCCTTTAAAAAAAAGCGGCTAAACAAAAAGGCACATATCCCTGAATGCTTTTTGCTTCTTCCAGCCTATACTGAAAATCACTTATTTGCAACGTGCACACTCCTATCTGCACCCTCTGTCCTCCTGGCTCAGGCATATCAGATGTAGTTTTACAGTATTCTTTTAAGTGAAAGATTGCTGTATATGAAACTACGACTGTTGCTACTCAACTTCCTTTTTTTTGCGTTTATTAATGCCGTATTGGCAGCGCCTCCCTCTTACATTCAAACAAAAGACGGCGTTATTGTTTTTACGGACCCCGCATTTACAGGCACGTCCAATGCTGTTAAACTCGAAGTGATATCAGATAATATTATAAGAGTAATTGCGGTGCCGGGAAAAGAAATAGCGCCTGTTCAAAGCCTTATTACCGTTTACACCAAAAGACCTGATCTTTTCTGGAATGTCATTCCCACTAAAGATAGCCTCACGCTCAAAACAAAAAAACTCACCGCCGTTGTTGACCTGAAAACAGGGGCCGTTACTTTTCGGGATAATAAGGGTAGAAAAATACTGGCTGAAAAGCAGCCATTGGCCGGCCGTTTTCAGCCTATCGTATTTGAAGGCAAACCGTATTACGCACTTACCCAAACATTTCAATCAACATCCGGTGATGCCTGGTATGGCCTGGGACAACACCAGGATGGTACCCTGAACTACAAGGGCCAGCAGGCTACATTCTTCCAGAACAATACCGAGGTGGCGATCCCATTCCTTGTATCAGGTAATAACTACGGAATACTCTGGGATAATTATTCTCTTACAAAAGCAGGTGACGTACGGCCGCTTCTTCCGCTTTCTGCACTGCAGCTTTTTTCAAAAAAGGGCGAGCCGGGATGGCTTACGGCCTCTTACGCCAATGATAAGCAAAAACCGCAGGAAATAATTACTGAACGGGCGGAAGAAACGATCAATATGGAGTTTGAGGGAGAATCAAAGATCCAGCTTCCCGCAGCGTTTACGCCAGCCACAGGTATTGTTACCTGGGAAGGAGACCTTGCCAGTAATTCTTCAGGGCTTCATCAGTTCCGTTTCACATTTGGCGGCACATTGAAAGTATGGCTGGATGGAAAGCAAGTGCTGGATCACTGGCGAAAATCATGGAACCCGGCGCCTGCATTGATCCCTTTTTATTTCAATAAAGGAGAAAAGGTGCCTGTCAAAATTGAATGGACCCCTGAAGGAGGCGAGTCTTATGTTTCATTAAAATGGCAGCAGCCATTAAGCGCAGCCGAACAGAACTGTTTCAGTTTTTCTTCAGAAGCGGGTCAGCAAATCGATTATTATTTCATCTATGGTAATAATACCGATGAGGTGATCTCCGGTTACCGGCACCTCACAGGCAAAGCGCCTATTGTACCAAAATGGGCGTTGGGTTTCTGGCAAAGCAGGGAGCGATATAAAACACAGGATGAAATTCTTACTACTGTTAGTGAGTTCAGAAAAAGAAAAATCCCTATTGACAATATCGTGCTGGACTGGAACTATTGGAAAGAAGCCGAATGGGGCAGCCAGGATTTCGACGAAAAACGGTTCCCTTCACCCGACAGCATGATCGATGTGTTGCATAAAAAATACAATACACAGATCATGATCTCTGTATGGCCGAAATTTTATGAAGGCATACCATCCTACAATGAGTTTGACAAAAATGGCTGGCTTTACAAAAGAAATATAGCCGACCGCCAGCGGGATTGGATAGGGAAAGGATATGTTTCTACTTTCTATGATGCCTTCAATGAAAAAGCACG
>Ga0114129_10011985_pt1 | contig 12331 bp, 11 predicted proteins | sample RhiMetdeltSRZDD1_FD_80071 | JGI IMG/M metagenome (GOLD analysis project Ga0114129, IMG submission 80071) | Populus rhizosphere microbial communities from Tennessee, USA - Rhizosphere MetaG P. deltoides SRZDD1 (version 2) (version 2) | ecosystem: Host-associated > Plants > Roots > Rhizosphere >...
GGTCGCGCAGCCAGGCGATCGCGGCCTTCATGAGCGCCATCGCGACTCCCTGGCCCTGGGCCGATTCGTCGACCACGACGTCGTGGACGAACCCGGCGGGCTCGCGAAGCTCCTTCCACGATTGCGGCTCGAGGCCCGCATAGGCGTACCCGACCACGGTGCCGGTCCCACGCTCGGCCACGAGCACCACCACGTCGGGCTCGGCGATCTGCGTGCCGAGAAACCAGGCGTAGCCGCCTTCGGGATCGGCGCCGGGCGCCATGAACCGCGCGGCATCGAACGCGTGGTGCGTTCGCAGCAGGCGCGCGCCCAGGCGCCCGAGGGTGGGCAGGTCGCGCTCGTCCGCGCGTCGGATCGCGATCTCCACCTCGCCGGTCACAACTGCAGTGTAACCAACAACGTGATTCGAACGAGCCGGATCACCGAGCGTCGGCCGCGAGCGCGAAGCCTTCGTCCCTCCAGCCCGTGATACCTCCGATCATCTTCTTGACCTTCCGGCCCAGACGGGCGAGCGCGACCGCCGCGCGATCGGCTCCGTTGCACTGCGGCCCCGCGCAATAGACCACGAACAGGACGTCCGCCGGGAACTCGGCCAGATTCCGCTCGTTGATGCGCCGGTGGGGCAGGTGAACCGCGCCCGGCACGTGGCCGGCGGCGAATGACTCGGGATCGCGCACGTCCAGCACCACGAATCCCGTGTGCCCGGCCGCGAGCGCCTGGTGCACGTCCCAGCAGTCGGTCTCGAAGGCCAGGAGCGCCTGGAAATGGGCGAGCGCGGCCGGCGGCTCGGCCGCCGGGATGGCCGTTACGGGGCGTTCGTCGCTGAGCAGGGTCGGCATCGTGTCCTCCTCCGTCGTTCGGTGGAACTATCGCGTCCGCGGGGGTCTTCGGTCCATAGGCAGAAATGACAATATCCGTTAATATCCTGCCAATGCTCACGGCGGCGGAGCGGCGGGTGGTGGCCCTGGCCTACGACGGACTCAGCGTCTTCGAGTTCGGGATCGTGGTGGAGATCTTCGGGCTCCCGCGTCCGGAGATCACAGTCCCCTGGTACCGCTTCGGCGTCTGCTCGCTCGATCGCGGAAGCCTCCGGGCCACGGGCGGCGTGCGCGTGCGGGTCGCCGGCGGACTCGCGGGGCTCCGGCGCGCCGGCACCATCGTGATTTCCGGCTGGCGGGATGTCGACGAGCGTCCGCCCGAGCGTCTCCTGAAGGAGATCCGCGCCGCCCATTCCCGGGGGGCGCGCCTCGTCACGATCTGCTCCGGGGTGTTCGTGCTCGCGGCCGCCGGGCTCCTCGACGGCAAACGTGCGACCACGCACTGGCGGTACGTCGACCGCCTCCGCGCCCGCTATCCCCGCGTCCGCGTCGAGCCCGACGTGCTCTACGTAGACGAAGGGCGCCTCCTGACCTCCGCCGGGAGCGCGGCGGGGATCGACCTCTGCCTGCACCTCGTGCGTCGCGACTACGGCGCCGAGATCGCGAATCAGGTGGCACGCCGGCTGGTGGTGGCGCCGCATCGCGAAGGGGGGCAATCGCAGTACGTGCCGCTCGCCGCCGGGGTCGGCCCGAGCGGTGGCCTGGCGAAGCTCCTCGAGTGGGCGCAGGGCCGGCTCTCGGAGGACCTTTCCGTCGCCCGGTTGGCACGCCGCGCGGCCATGTCTCCCCGGACGTTCGCACGCCGCTTCCGCGACGAAACCGGGGCAACGCCGCACCGCTGGCTCACGCATCAGCGCTTGCTCGCGGCGCAGCGTCTCCTGGAGACGACCGACGAGTCCGTCGACCGTGTCGCCGAGGCGGTCGGGCTCCGGACGGCCGAGACTCTCCGTCTCCACTTCCGCCGCGCGCTCCGCACCAGTCCAACCGCTTATCGGCGCCGCTTCTCGACGTCCTGATAAACTTGCGGAACATCGCAGGCGCAACGTTCTCCGCCGGTTCCTGTAGAAACGAGTGGGGGAGGCGATCCCCGAAGCGTCCCGTCCAGAGGCGGATAGATGACTGACGATGTGAAGGTAGACGCAAGGGAGGCGGCAAGATCAGGTGCCGTCTACGTCGACTCCCACTGCCACATCGATATGCCTCAGTTCGATGCGGACCGCGAGGCTGTCGTGGCCCGCGCGCGGGACGCCGGGGTCACGAACATGCTGCTGGTCGGCGGCGTGGATGCCGAAGCCGGCCATCGGCGCACGTTGAAGACGGCGGAGGGGCTCAGTTTTCCGGCATCCGCGGGCGTCCATCCGCACGAGGCGAAGCTCGCGACCGACGCCGTCTACGACGAGATCCGGGGCTGGGCCCGCGAGAAGCGCATCGTGGCGATCGGCGAGATCGGCCTCGACTTCTACTACGACCATTCCGCCCGCGATACCCAGTGCGAAGTCTTTCGCCGCCAGATCCGCCTGGCTCGTGAGGTCGGACTGCCGATCATCATTCATACGCGCGATGCCGACGACGAGACGGCCACGATCCTGGAAGAGGAGGGCGCGCAGGAGTGCGGCGGTGTCATCCACTGTTTCACCGGCATGCCGCCGCTGGCGGAGCGGGCGATGGCCCTCGGCTTCTACGTCTCGTTTTCCGGCATCGCCGCTTTTCCGCGCGCGGAGAACATCCAGACTGTCGCGCGCACGATGCCGCTCGACCGCCTGCTCATCGAGACCGACTCGCCGTTCCTGGCGCCGCCGCCGCATCGGGGGAAACGCAACGAGCCGGCGTTCGTGGTGGAGGTCGCCCGCAAGGTGGCCGCGCTGCGAGGGATGGCGCCCGAGGAGATCGGCGCCGCCGCCATCGCCAACTTCAAACGGCTGTTCCGCTTGTGAAGCGCGGTCCATTCCGGTAATTTAGGGGTTCGCCATGGCCGATTCCTCGTTCGACATCGTCAGCAACGTCGACCTCCAGGAGGTCAAGAACGCGATCGCGCAAGCGATGAAGGAGATCCAGACGCGTTACGACCTCAAGGGCTCGAATTCCGACATCCAGCTTCAGGGCAACGCGGAAAAGGCCTCCGAGCTCGTGGTGACGTCCGCGGACGAGTTCAAGCTGAAGGCGGTGCGCGACGTGCTCGAGGCGCGGCTCGTGAAGCGCAACGTGCCCCTGAAGGCCTTCACCTGGAACGTGATCGACAAGGCGCTCGGGGGAACGGTGCGCCAGACCGTCTCGCTGCAGTCGGGGATTCCCACCGACAAGGCGCGAGAGATCGTGAAGGTCATCAAGAACACGAAGCTCAAGGTGCAGGCCGCGATCCAGGGCGAGCAGCTGCGGGTCACCGGCAAGAGCAAGGACGACCTGCAGTCGGTCATGAAGCTGCTGAAGGGCACCGACCTCGGCATCGACATGCAGTTCACCAACTACCGCTAGCCATGGCTGCTGTGGATCCGGTCGGGAAGAGCGCGCTGAGCCTGAGGCAGATCGTCGACCTCGTCGAGGACGATCTCGCGAAGGTCGAGGAGCTCTTCGAGGAGCAGATGCGCTCGGACATCCCCCTCGTATCCGAGATCGCGCGCTACGTGCGCGACGGCGGTGGCAAGCGGATCCGGCCGGCGCTGCTTCTCCTCGCCTGCCGCGCCTGCGGGTATCGCGGCGATCGCGCCGTGCTGCTCGCCGGAGTGGTGGAGTTCATCCACAGCGCGACCCTGCTCCACGACGACATCATCGACGGCGCCACCGTGCGCCGCGGCCGCCGCAGCGTGAACAGCCGCTGGGGCAACGACATCACGGTTCTCCTGGGTGACTTCCTCTACACCAAGGCGATGTCGATGGCGCTGTCGCAGGACAACCTGCGGATCCTGCGCCTGCTCTCGGACGTGACGCTGCGGATGATCGAAGGGCAGCTTCTCGAGATCGAGCACGACCGCGACCTCGAGGTCACACCGGATCAGCATGTCGACATCATTCGGAGAAAGACCGCCGATCTCTTCTCCGCCTGCACCCGCATCGGGCCGATGCTGGCGGAGATGGGCGACGAGCGCGAGCAGGCCATGGCGCGCTACGGCCTGAACCTCGGCATCTGTTTCCAGATGATCGACGACCTGCTCGACTTCACCGCCACCGAGGAGGTCCTCGGCAAGCCGGTGGCGAGCGACCTGCGCGACGGCAAGCTCACGTTGCCCGCGATCTTCCTGCGTGCCCGCGGCGGCGCGCCGGCCCGCGAGAAGGTGGCGGCGGTGCTCGAGGACCGCGGCTTTACCCGCGTGTCGCGCGACGAGCTGGTGCGGCTCGCGTGGGACACGGGCGCCATCGACGAGGCGCGGCGCCTCGCCGCCGACTATGCCCAGAAGGCCCTGGCCGATCTCGCGCCGTTCGAGCGCGGGGCGTACCGCGAGGCGCTGGCCTATCTCCCCGAGTTCCTGCTCTCCCGCGATCGGTAGCCACTGATGCCGGGTGCCCGGCGGTCCGCTCCTTCTCGATCACGCTTCTGGCCGCGGTTCCTCCTGGTTCTGCTCGCGGCGGCGGCGGCGTTTCTCGGCCCCCGCGCCGTCCGCGGGTACAGCGCGCTCCAGTGGACGCGATATCACGCCCGGCAGCCGCCCGACGCCTTCGGACCATCGGCGCGAGGGGCGGCGCGTTGGGCGGTGGTGGTGATCAGGGAGCTGGCGCCGCTGCCATGGGCGGCCGAGGCCAGCCGTCTCGCCCTCGACGTCGGCGCCAAACACGAGATCGCGAATCCGAGCGCGTCGCTGGCCCTCTACGAGCAGGTGCGGCGTGCCCTCGACGTGGCGGTGGACAGCCGCTGGCGCGGCCTCGGCCTGGAGTCCTTGCGGGAGGAGGCGACGCGGCGCGAGCGCGACTTGCGCGCGCGGCCGGACGTCGTCAAGCCGCAGCCGTGACGAAGAAGGACGCGCGGGCGCGCGTGGCCGTCCTGCGCGAGACGATCCGCGGGCACGATCATCTCTACTACGTGCAGGCGGCGCCGGAGATCGGCGACTTCGAGTACGACCGGCTGCTGCGCGAGCTGCGCGACCTGGAGACCGAGCATCCCGATCTCGTCACCCCCGACAGCCCCACGCAGCGCGTGGGGGAGAGCCCCTCGACGTCGTTCCCGGCCTTCACCCACAAGGTCCCGATGCTCAGCCTCGACAACACGTACACCGAGGACGAGCTGCGGGAGTTCGAGCAGAAGATATTCCGGCAGCTGGGTGCGGAGCGGGCGATCGCCTACGTGGCGGAGCTCAAGATCGACGGTCTCTCGATGGCGCTCCACTACGAGGACGGCGCTCTCGCGCGCGCGGTGACACGCGGCGACGGCGTGCGCGGCGACGAGGTCACGCCGAACGCCCGCGCGATACGTGCGATCCCCCTGCGGCTCCAGGCCCAGGCCCAGGCCCAGGCCCAGGCCCCCGCCCACATCGAGGTCCGCGGCGAGGTGTTCCTGCCCCGCAGCCGTTTCGACGCCATCAATCGCGAGCAGGAGGCGCGCGGCGCGGAGACTTATGCCAACCCGCGCAACACCGCCGCCGGCACCATGAAGAACCTCGACCCCAAGGTCGTGGCCGCTCGCGGTCTCGACATGTACGTGTACTCGCTCGCGCAGGGCCGGCCCAGGAGCGTACGCAGCCACTGGGACACCCTCCAGCAGCTCGCCGCCTGGGGGCTGCGCACCAACCCGGCCTCGCGGCGCTGTGAGGGCCTGCCCGGGATCCTCGAGTTCATCGCTGAATGGCGCGACAAACGCGACAGCCTGGAGTACGACATCGACGGCGTGGTGGTGAAGGTGGACGAGCTCGCGCTGCAGGAGGAGCTGGGCTTCACCGCCCGCTTCCCGCGTTGGGCCATTGCCTACAAGTATCCCGCGCGGCAGGCCAGCACCGTCGTGCGCGCGATCGAGGTGCAGGTCGGCCGCACCGGGAGGCTGACGCCGGTGGCGCACCTCGATCCCGTGCTGCTCGCGGGCTCCACCGTCGCGCGCGCCACGCTCCACAACGAAGAAGAGATCGCCCGCAAGGACGTGCGCGTCGGCGATACCGTGATGATCGAAAAGGGCGGCGACGTCATCCCGAAGGTGGTGCAGGTCGTCGCCGGCAAGCGGCCCGCGGAGACGCAGCCCTGGACACCGCCGGAACGCTGCCCCGTGTGCGGCACGCCGGCGGTGAAGCCGGAAGGGGAGGTCGATCGCCGTTGTCCGAACGCGTCGTGCCCCGCCCAGATCGAGGAGGCGCTCAAGCACTTCTCGCGGCGGGAAGCGATGGATGTCGAGGGCCTCGGCGATTCGCTGGTGCATCAGCTCGTCGCCGGCGGCCATGTCCGCGATTTCTCCGACCTGTATCGGCTCGACGTCGCCACCCTCGTCGAGCTCGAGCGCATGGGCGAGAAGTCCGCCACCGCGCTGGTCGCCGCCATCGCCGCCAGCCGCGACCGCGGCCTCCGCCGGCTGCTCTTCGGCCTCGGCATCCGCTTCGTGGGCGAGCGCGCGGCGATGCTCCTGGCCCGACATTTTCGTACGATCGACGCTTTGGCCGCGGCCAGCGCGGACGAGATCGATGCGATCTACGAGATAGGGCCGGCGGTGGCGGAGTCCATCCGCACCTGGCTCGACCAGGACGTGAACCGGGCGCTCGTCGAACGCCTGCGGGCGGCGGGGGTCCGTCTCGAGGAGGACGCGTCCACCGCGGCCACGTCGCAGGCCTTTCAGGGACTGCAGATCGTCCTGACCGGCACCCTCAGCGGCCTGACCCGTGACGAGGCGAAGGCGCTCATCGAAGCCCGCGGCGGCCGCGTGACGTCGAGCGTCTCCAAGAAGACCTCGTTCGTGGTCGCCGGCGCCGAGGCCGGGAGCAAGCTCGAAAAAGCAAAAGAACTCGGCGTCGAAATTCTCGATGAAGACGCCTTCCGGGGGCGTCTCGGCACATAACCTGCGTCATTCGAAAGTTGTAAGGAGTATCACGTAATTCGTTGAAAAGAGTAGTACTATAACGGCGCTCACCGGTGGCGCTGGGGGAGCGTTCCTCGCAACAGTTTCGGGGGCGCGGCGTGATCACGGCCGATGCGACGGCCAGGCGAACATTAGGCGAAAATCCCACCCCGTCCGCAACTTACAAAACAAAACCTCACTTTTTCCTTGACAGGGTAGGGACCTTTTGCTAGCTTCATCCAGTACTTTAACTCTTTTTCGTAACCTCGTCTCTTAGTTCGGTTTTGACGCTGGGCTAGACGGTCGGTCGCGGCGGTCGGCTTTTGAGGTGGAGAGAGCTCGTGGGCTTGTTCGGTAAGAAAAAGGGCCTGGTCGGACTCGACATCGGGTCGTCGGCCGTGAAGGCCGTCGAGCTGAAGCCGGGCGGCAAGGGTGCCGAGTACCAGCTCGTCAACGTGGGTATCGAGCCTCTGCCGCCGGAAGCGATCGTCGACGGCGCGATCATGGATTCCGGCGCGGTGATCGACGCGATCCAGCGTCTGTTCACCGGCCAGAAGATCAAGACCAGCGACGTCGCGACCAGCGTGTCGGGCAATGCGGTCATCGTCAAGAAGATCAGCCTTCCCCAGATGAGCCCTGAAGAGCTCTCGGAGTCGATTCACTGGGAGGCGGAGCAGTACATCCCCTTCGATATCCAGGACGTCTCGATCTCCTATGAGGTCATCGAAGGCGGGGGCGGCGGAAACATGGACGTCCTGCTGGTCGCGGTCAAGAAGGACAAGATCAGCGACTACACCTCGGCGATCAGCCAGGCGGGCAAGGTGCCTTCGGTGGTCGACGTCGACGTCTTCGCCCTGCAGAACTGCTACGAGATCAACTACGGTCTCGATCCCGGCCGCGTGGTCGCGCTGCTCAACGTCGGCGCCTCGATCATGAACATCAACATCGTGAAGGGCTCGGTCTCCATCTTCAACCGCGACATCGCCGTCGGCGGCAACCAGTACACCGACGCCATCCAAAAGGACCTCAACCTGTCGTTCGAGCAGGCCGAGGCCCTGAAGCGCGGGCAGCGCGTGGACGGGGCGGCGCCCGAGAACCTGACGCCGATCCTGCAAGCGGTGTCCGAGAACATCGCCCTCGAGATCCAGAAGACCTTCGACTTCTTCAAGGCCACGAGCTCGGAAGACCGCATCGACCGGATCATGCTGGCCGGGGGCACGTCGAAGGTGAACGGTCTGCGCGACCTGCTGGCCGACCGCTTCGAGGCGAGCGTCGAGCTCATGAACCCTTTCAACAACGTCACGTACAACCCGCGCGAGTTCGATCCCGACTTCATGAACGAGCTCGGACCGCAGGCCGCCATCGCGGTGGGCCTGGCCGCCAGGAAGGTAGGTGACGCATGATCAAGATCAACCTCCTTGCCGCCGACAAACCGTCCAAGAAGGGCGGTGGCGGTGGTGGTGGTGGCGGCGGCGGCGTCCGGACGCCCTCCGCGCCCGGCGCGGTGCAGCTCTACCTGTTCCTCATCCTCTTCGTCGGCGGCTCGCTGGCCGTCTGCGCGGGCATGTACTTCCTGATCCTGGCCGACATCTCCAAGCTCGAGACGGAGATCGCCTCGGCCAAGAAGCGCGAGCAGGAGCTGCAGGCCATCAAGAAGAAGGTCGAGGAGTTCCAGGCGCGCAAGAAGATGTACGAGGAGAAGGTCGCCCTCATCGAGCGGCTCCGCAGCGAGCAGAGCGGGCCCGTGCACATGTTGGACGAGGTCTCCAAGGCCATCCCCGACTTCCTCTGGCTCATCCAGATGGACCAGCGCGGACCCCAGGTGACGATCAGAGGTGAATCCACGGGCCTACCGTCCGTGGCGGATTTCGCTTCGAACCTTCAGCGCAGCGGCTGGTTCCCGGTCGCAGAGCCCAAGAACAACACCGTGAACCCGAACGGCGTCGTCACCTTCGAGCTTGGGGCGACGTTCCAGGATCCGGCACTGGCCGCCAAACAGAAGGCGGCCGCCGAAGCTGCGGCGAAGGCCGCGGCGGCGGCCCCGCCGGCGGGACCAGCTCCGGCGGGGAGGAGATAGGGAACATGGCCGACAACGCACTCACGAGGCTGCCCGTCGCCGGACAACTCGCGGTGGCCGTCGGCGCGGGCCTCGCCATCGGGGCCGCGTTCTACTTCTTCCTTTACGAGGGCAAGCTCGAGGAGAAGGCGGCGAAGCAGGCACAGTTGGACAAGCTCCAGAAGACGATCCGCGAGCTCGAGATCACCGTCGCCAAGCTGCCCGAGTTCGAGCGCGAGGTCCGCGCCCTCGAAGAGAAGCTCGAGGTTCTCAAGCGATTCCTGCCCGCCGAGAAAGAGACGCCGGCGCTCATGAAGCAGGTGTACTCCCTGGCCATGACGTCGACGCTCAACATCATGAAGTTCAACTTCAGGGCGCCGGTTGCGAAAGACTTCTACCAGGAGCATCCGGTGGACGTCGAGGTGAACGGCTCTTATCACAACCTCGGCCAGTTCTTCGACAAGATCGGACGGCTGCCGCGCCTCGTGAACGCCACCGACATCAAGATCAGGGCGGTCGCCGCGCAGCGTCTCAGCAACACGATCGGCGCCACTTTCGTGGCCACCACCTACACCTACCAGGAGGGGCCGCCCCCCGGCACCGGGAAGCCCGGGGCGCCGGCCCGACGAGGGGGACGGTAGATGAGCACGCGATTGCGGTTCCATCTCGTCGCGGCGATGGCGGTGATGCCAGCGCTGGCCTTCGGGCAGCCGGCGGCGCCGCCCGCGGAGGCGGCGGCACCTACCGTGGTAGCGCCGCCGACGGCTGACGCCGGCGAGCTCAACCTCGCGCTCGAGACGCGCGCGGACGGGTATACCTACAACCCGCAAGGCCGGCGGGATCCCTTCATCAACCTGCTGAAGTCCGTGGCCGGCAAGCCGACCGATACCATCCGGCCAAGCGGTATCGCCGGCTTCGTCATCAATGAGGTTCACCTGCGCGGTATCGTCGAGAACCCTTCAGGATCCGGAAAGTACATCGCGCTGCTGCTCGGCCCCGACGGGAAGACGTATTTCCCAAAGGTGGGGCAAAGACTCTACGACGGCGTGATCACCGCCATCGACGCGGTCACCGTCTACTTCCGTCAAGAAGTAACCGATCCGCTGTCGCCCGAGAAGTCCAAGGAAGTCAAGAAGATGCTTTATCCGTCCGAGGAGGCGAGGCAATGAGAGCCAGGCTCGCGTGGGCGCTCTCGGCGGTGGCCGTAGTCCTTCTTCTGGGTCAGCTGGATGCCCAGGAGCCGGCCAACACGGTCATCTCCGACATTCGTCAGGAGAGCGCAGACGACTCCACCCGGCTCGTTGTCGTATCCAACGGGCCCTTGCCCTACACGTCTTACGCCGTCGACCCGCTGACACTCATCGTCGATCTACCCGACGTCGATGTGTCCAAGGTCCCGGCGCAGATCAAGGTAGGGACACCGGAGGTCGAGTCCCTGCGCGTCACGTCGATGGCGCGCGGAGAAGGGCGAAGCCTCGCACGGCTCGAGGTCCGTCTGGCCAAGCGTGTGCCCGTGAACGTCTATGCGAAGGACAGGATGCTGAACCTGGTCTTCGAGCGGACGCCCGACACGCGCGTGCTCACGGCGGCGGGGGCGGCACCGGCCGCACCGGCCGCACCGGCGCCGGCAGCCCCCGAGCGGCCGGCTTCGGTCCCCGAGACCAAAGCGGCGGTGACGGAAGGCTCGGACGCGTTGGGCACCAATGGTGAGCTCACCATCGTCCCCGGTCCGCGGACCAAGGCGTCACGCATCCTCGGCGTCTCCCACGAGGGTTCGGGCCAGCAGTTCGCCGTGGTCGTGAAGGCGAACGGCCGGCTCAGCTACAACGACTTCTTCCAGGGCAACCCCGACCGTCTCGTCATCGACTTCAAGGATGTCGACCTCGCGACAGTCGGGCCCAAGCGGAACGTCGTCGACATCCGGAGCGACGCCGTGCATCGCGTTCGGATGAACCCGAGGTTCAGCGAGCATCCGAAGGTGGCCCGCATCGTCCTCGACCTGTCGCGTCGCATGCCGTACCGCGTCGTCGACACCCCGGACGGCCTCAAGGTGCTGTTCGGCGAAGGTGGCGAGACGCCGCGTCCGGCACCGCTGGCCGCGCTCCGCGCCGACGCCGACCCAATGCCGGCCGCCGCCGGTGACGACCCGTTGGCGGCGCCGGTGAAGCTCGACAGCCCGCCGATGCTGCCGGTGCCGGTGGCGGCCCCGGTGGCCGATCCCGACCCGCAGGCCGCCAGCGGCGAGACATTCCAGCCCCGCACGGTCGGCCCCGGCGAGAAGAAGTACACGGGCGAGCCCATCACCCTCGACTTCAAGGACGGCGACCTCCAGGACGTCTTCCGCCTGTTCGCCGACATCAGCGGCCTCAACGTCGTGGTGAACCCCGGCGTCAGCGGCAAGGTCACGTTGAAGCTCAACGAGGTGCCCTGGGACCAGGCCCTCGACCTCATCTTGAAGACGAACGGTCTCGGCTACACCCTCGAGGACAACGTCATCCGCATCGCGCGCCTCGCGGACCTGCAGAAGGAAGAGAACGAGCGTGCCAAGCTCGAGCACGAGAAGCGCCTGGCCGGCGATCTCGTCACCTTCTCGAAGCGGCTTTCGTATGCCAAGGCGAGCGTGCTGGCTCCCACGATTACGAAGGTGGCGTTGTCGGAGCGCGGCATCATCACCCTCGACGAGCGCACCAACGTCATGATCATCACTGATCTGCCCTCGTATCTCGAGAAGGCCAAGGACCTCATCATGGACCTCGACACCGCGACGCCGCAGGTCGAGATCGAGGCACGCATCGTGGTCACCACGCGGAACTTCACGCGGGACATGGGCATCCAGTGGGGCTTCATGAATCAGATGACCCCGCGGTTCGGCAACACGACGGGCATGAACTACCCGAACTCGATCATCCTGAACGGCGGCGGCGTCCCCGGTGGCGGTCTGAGCCCGCAGCAGATGGGCACGCTGTCGAGCAGCTCGGGCATCGGTGAGCTGCAGCGCGGTTATGCCGTCAACCTGCCGGCGGCGGCGGTCAACTCGGCCATCGGCCTGTCGACCGCGAACCTCGCCGGCAACTTCAACCTCGATCTCGCCCTCACCGCTCTCGAGAGCCGCGGCCGTGGCCGCATCCTTTCGACGCCGAAGGTCACCACGCAGAACAACCAGGTGGCGGAGATCAAGCAGGGCGTGGAAATCGCCTACTCGACGTTCTCGGCGACGCAGGGCACGACGGTGGCCTTCAAGCCGGTCCACCTCACCCTGAAGGTCACGCCGCAGATCACAGAGGCCGGCACCGTCATCCTGCAGCTGGAGGTCGAGAACAACTCGGCCGACTTCTCGCGGGCCGTCAACGGCATCCCGCCCGTCAACGTCCAGGCGGTGAAGACGCAGGTCCTCGTCGCGGACGGCGCCACCGCCGTGATCGGCGGGATCTACCA
>Ga0114129_10011986_pt1 | contig 12331 bp, 11 predicted proteins | sample RhiMetdeltSRZDD1_FD_80071 | JGI IMG/M metagenome (GOLD analysis project Ga0114129, IMG submission 80071) | Populus rhizosphere microbial communities from Tennessee, USA - Rhizosphere MetaG P. deltoides SRZDD1 (version 2) (version 2) | ecosystem: Host-associated > Plants > Roots > Rhizosphere >...
GCGTTCACCGCACCGATCGTGGTGGAGGCGCTGGAGCGGATCCTCGACGGTCGGCGCAAGACCGCCGGCCTGGTCGCGGCGGGCGAGATCTTCGATGCCGGAGATTTCCTGCGCGCCCTCCCCTTCGAGCAGTTGTCGCTGGAGGCCACCCAGCGGTCGAGCCGGTGACGGCGCGGCTTGCGGGTGGACCCGTTGCGGCCGCTGCGACCAGCCTCACGGCCCTGGCGACCGTGTCCGCGTTGCCGGCGGCCGGAGCTCAGGGCGTGGATGCGGAACTGGTGCACGAACACGTGCTTGGTGGAGGGCGCAGCGCGGCGGGTCCGCGGGTCCTCCACGTCGTTGCAAAGTCCAGATACCCGTCAAGGCGCGCGGCTGGTCGGGCTAGCGCCAGCAAACCCACGTCGTCCGCCGTTGAAGTGATCGCCGTCGTGGAGACCGCGTAGTGGAACGGCCCACACGACTCGACCAGCTCGACGAACCGCCGAGAGAGGTCGACGACGGCAGGAGGCTTGTCGCGCAGGAGGCGGGGTCACCGTCTTTGGTCAGCGGGCAACGACGACCAGGCGTCAGCCCGCCGCCTTGGGAGCAGGACGGATGCCGGCAGCGCCACAGTGCGCCGGCCGCGCCGGCTGGGGGGATCCGGAGGGCTGGGCGCGCGGTGCGGCTGGTGGTTGCCTTGTTCCGGCTCGGCTCGGTGGGCACAGGCGCCCCACTCAGGCGTTCTCCCACAAGCGACGCGCGACCATGGTCACCGCGCGGCGCGGGGCGATGCGGGCCGACTCCACCAGCAGCTTGTTCCGCAGGCCGGTGACGACCACCCGCCGGCCGTGGTGCAATCCCTGGTAGCCCGCACCGGCGACGTCGGCGCTGCTCATCGGCCGCAGCCTGCCGTACAGGCGCGTCGAGCCCGCGCCGGCCGCCGTGCTGAAGCCGGTCAGCGTGGCCCCGGGACACAGCGCGGTCACGGTCACGCCGCTGTGCCGCAGCTCCTCGCCGATGGCCTCCGAGAACGACAGCACGTACGCCTTGGTGGCGCCGTAGACGGCCGCCAGCGGGTCTGGGATGAAGGCCGCGGTCGAGGCGACGTTGAGGATCCGTCCCGAGCGCCGGGCCACCATCGCGGGCAGCAGCAGCCTCGTCAGCTCGGTCAGGGCCACGACATTGAGCTGCAACATGGCACGTTGCGCCTGCGGGTCGTTGTCGAGGAAGGCGCCACTCAGGCCGACGCCGGCGTTGTTGACCAGCACGTCGATCTCGATCGAACCTGCTCGCAGGGTGTCCACAAGGTCGCGGGCTGCATTCGGCTCCGCCAGGTCGGCCGCGATCACGGTAGCGGTGATGCCATGCGCCGCCTTGAGCTGCTCCCCGATCTCGCGCAACTTCCCCTCGCTGCGCGCCACCAGCACCAGGTCGTGGCGGTCACCGGCGAACAGTTGGGCCAGTTGCAGCCCGATGCCACCTGAGGCGCCGGTGACGAGTGCCGTCTGCTTCATTGGTTACTCCTGATGGTCGGCCGCTCATTCCTCCGTGGCGGTTCCCGCCGTCTGGTAGGTCAGGGCGACAACCCCCGCGCTGGTTGTCTTGGGGTGACCAGCTGCAGCGATGTCGGCGCCACACCGTCGGCGAACAGCCGCCTGCCGCTGCCGAGCACGACCGGGTGGACCCACAGCTGGTAGGCGTCGATCAGGTTGCGCTGCATCAGCGTGCGCACCAGCGTGCCGCTGCCCTGGACCAGCAGATCTCCGCCGGGCTGCTGCTTGAGCTTGGCGACCGCCGCGGGCACGTCACCATCCAGGAGGGTCGCGTTCCACGCCAGCGGCTCCCGCAGGGTGGTGGAGGCGACGTATTTGGGCATGGTGTTCATTCGCTCGGCGAACCCCTCCTCGTCGGTCATCGAGGCCCAGGCGGCGGCGGACTGTTCGTAGGTCACTCGGCCGAGCAGGAGCGCGCCGGCGGTGAACAGCCCCTCGCGTATACCGGTGGCCATGTCGGGGTCGAAGAAGGGTAGCTGCCAGCCGCCGTGCTGGACGCCTTCGCCTCCGCCCGGGTCCTCCATGACACCGTCCAGTGTCAGGAACATCGCGACGACCACGCTGCTGATGGGAACCTCCGTCGTTTCGTGGCAATCAAGGTCGGTCTCCCGGCAGCTTCCGGGCGAGCCTGAGGGAGCGGTGCTCAGGTGGCGGGCGGGATGTTGTGGTTGTGGTGGAACAGGTTGGTGGGGTCGTAGCGGGCCTTGACCGCTGCCAGCCGTTCCCGGGTCGCCGCCGGGTAGGCCTGGTGGACCCGCCCTTGGTCCTCGTCGCCGAGGAAGCCCGCGTAGGCGCCCTGGTCGCCCTGGCGGAGCGCGGCGGCGAACGCGGCCACCCAGGCCTGCCGCACCGGCTGGTCGTCCGGGCCCTGGTAGAACGAGGCCAGGTTCACCATGATCTTCGACCCGCGGTGGGCGAAGGCGGTGGCGTCGGCCGGCACCCTGGCCATCGCCCCGCCCAGCACCCGCAGCTGCGCCACCCGCACCGGCGCATCGGAGGCCCGCAGGTGCTCCAGGATCGTCTCCGCGGTGTGCTGATCGATCGTGTCGATGAACATGGTGTGCCCGACGGCGGTGGGGGTGGAACGCCGGATCCTCGGGCGGATAGACCTGCGGGTAGGGCATCGGCTGGATCATGTCGGCCAGCGGGGTGGCCAGGGCGCGGAACGGCGCGACGGCGGCCTGGCCGTCCTCCACTGGGCCCGCGTAGACGAGCATGGCCATGATCACCAGCTGGCCGTGGAGCTGGGTGGGCACCATCGGCACGGGTGGGGCGGGCAGGACGTTGACGATGCCCGACAGCTCCTCGGGCGCGGCGTCGGCGGCGGCGATGACCCCGGCCAGCACCTCGGGGGTGGCCGGCAGCAGCAGCAGCCCGCCCAGCACCCGGTCCAGCGGGCGCAGCCGGAACTGGAAGCGCGTCGCCACCCCGAAGTTGCCGCCGCCGCCGCGCAGCGCCCAGAACAGGTCCGGGTGGTCCTCGGCGTCGGCACGCCGCACCTCGCCGTCGGCGGTCACCACCTCGGCGGCCAGCAGGTTGTCGATCGTCAGGCCGTCCTTTCTGACCAGGTAGCCGATGCCACCGGCCAGCGTGATCCCGCCGATGCCGACCGAGCCGGTGTCGCCGAACCCGGTCGCCAGGCCATGCACGTTGGCGGCGGTGGTGTACTCGCCGGCGGTCAGGCCCGCCTGCGCCCAGGCGCTGCGCGCCTCGGTGTCGATGTCGAGCGCGTGCATGGCCGAGAGGTCGAGCACGATCCCCCCGTCGAGGACGCTGTGCCCGGCGAGACTGTGGCCGCCACTGCGGACGGCCAACTCCAGTCCGGTCTCGCGCGCCAGCGCGACGACCCGGGCGACGTCGGCGGCGTCGGCGGCCTGGATAATCAGTGACGGGCGGCGGTCGAAGCCACCGTAGAAGATTGTGCGCGCCTGGTCGTAGGCGGGATCAGCCGCCGCGACCACCCGGCCGGTCACGTTCGCGCGCAGTTGCGTGATCGAGCGGCTGATGAGCTGGGACATGTTCAATCTCCAAGTCCACTATTCATGCTGAGACTCGCTCTTTCCATCGAGCTGGATCGGAGGAGGACCCAGAACAGCAGGCCGTGCGTGACAAGTAGAGGTGGCACTATCGCTGTTGGAATGTAGTACGTGGCGCCGAACGATCCCGGTTTAATGTGCAGCACAATTCCGTTGTAATATGCGTAGAGCAGGTCGATCGATCCCCAAAGGTTGAAGAGCCAGACGGAAAGCGTGGCGAGGGGCCACCGCCGGGACACCGCGGTGATGGCGATGAGGGCAAGTATCGCGGCACCAAAATCTCCCCATGCCGCTGGGACAGCAGCCTTCGAGGGGAACTCCGGAGAGACCACTCCGTAGAACAGGAAGCTCAATCCCACGAACCGGAAGGTGTGCGGCAGCAGCAGGATCTTGAGGGTGCGATCTTGTGGCAGCGTACGAAGCCCGGGCCAGATGTACAGGCGCATGAGCAGCCCGAATGCCAGGAAGATGCCGGCGATGTTGAGGGGAAACGCCAGTTCGAAGTCCATTGGTCAGGGCCTCCGTATGATCTCGACTTTCGTGGTTCATGCGGCTGGAATGGGCCAGGTAACCTGGGCGGCGAGGAGTTCTTCCAGGGCGGGGCCACCAGCAAGGACCCGCTCACCTTCATCGGTTGCTCCCTGGCCTTCCCGCTAGTTCCGGAAGGCGTCGGCGTGGTCGGCGACCCACTCGGCATAGGTCCGGGCGGGTCGGCCGAGGATCCGCTCCACCTCGCCGGTGACCGGCGCCGCCTGCCCGACCTCCCTGGCATACCTGGCCAGCAGGGCGTCGACGAAGGCTTCGGGGAGACCGTGCTGGATCATGTTCTGCTTGACCACCTCCGGCGGGAGCTCCTGGTAGCGCAGGCTCCGACCGAGCACCTCGCCGGTGATGGTCACCAGCCGCCGGTGGGTGAGCGACCGCGGGCCAGTAAGCTCAAGCCGTCGGCCCCTTCGGGCCACGAGGTCGTCGCTGCGCAGCGCGCGGGCGGCGACCGCGGCCAGGTCCCGTTCGTGGAGCAGCGCCTCGGCGAAGCTGGCGTAGGGGTAGCGGACAAAGTCGCCCGCGCGGAGCTGGGCGCCCCACGCCCGCAGGGTGTTGGCCGCGAAGGAGCTGGCCCGCAGGCTCACCCACGCCAGGCCGCTGGCGACGGCGGCGTCCTCGACCTCCTTGTTCCGGTCCCCTTGGTAGCGGGATGGCTGCTGGTCCGGGGGATCGTCGACGTTCGTCGCTGACAGGGCCACCACCCGCTGCACCCCCCGTTGGCGGGCCAGCCCCAGCAGCTCACCCGCGGCGAGCCCGACGGCGCGTGGGTGCAGAAACAGGGCGGTGACGCCCTCCAGGTGGGGCGCGATCGTGTCGGGCTGTGACAGGTCGCCCTCGACGACCTCGACCTCGGCGGGCAGGCCGGCGGCCTGCGAGCTGTGGGTGATGATGCGGACCTTGGCACCCTCGTTGACGAGGACGTCGATCAGGGGGCGTCCGATGGTGCCGGTCGCGCCGGTGACCAGGAGCATGACCAGCCCTTCGCTTGTTCGGGACCGCTTGCCGCCTCGCCGCCTCCGGTGGCGCGGGCGGCTGGCGGTTGGTTCGCCAGCACGCTAGGGCCGGCCGGACCGCGGGGCGTCACCCGAAAGTGGACCAGGGGGTGGAATCCGTCGGCGCTGGCGGTTGGTGCTCCTCGCCGGTGCAGAGAGCGGCGGATGCCTGGTCGGCTCGGATCGCCCCTTACAATGGGCAACGCCTGAGCCGCGCACGACCGGCCCGGCCGGTTGCCGAGGTGTGGGGAGTGATGGCCGAGCCGCCCACAACCAGCCTCCTTGGGAGCGCCCGGCCGGAGCGGGAAGTGCTGGTGGCTACCAAGCTCTACGTCCCGCCCCCGGGCTTTGTGCCACGCCCTCGGTTGCTGGAGCACCTGGCCAAAGGGGTAGGCCGCGGGCTTACGGTGGTCTGCACCCCGGCCGGGTTCGGCAAGACGACGCTGCTTGGTGACTGGGTCCGCCGCAGCCGCCGCCCGGCGGCATGGCTGTCGTTGGACGGCGGCGACAACGACCCGGCCAGGTTCTGGCGCTATGTCGCCGCCGCGCTTGATCGGGTGCGACCCGGGCTCGTCGAGCTGGTCGCCCCATTGCTCCGCGGCCCGCAGCCGCCGCCGATGGAGGCGGTGGCGACCGTCGTCATCAACGAGCACACCGTCCTCTCGGGTGAGCGTGCGGTCACGCTGGTGTTGGACGACTACCACCTGATCGAGGCGTCGGCGGTCCACGCCAGCGTCGGGTTCCTGTTGGACCGCCTGCCCCCGGGGCTGCGGTTGGTGCTGGCCAGCCGCGCCGACCCGCCGCTGCCGCTGGCGCGGCTGCGCGGCCGTGGGCAGCTGGCCGAGCTGCGCGAGCGCGACCTGCGCTTCACGTTGGCCGAGACGGCGGCGTTCCTGCGGGAGGCTACCGGGTTGGAGTTGCCGGCGGCGTCGGTTGCCGCCTTGCAGGACCGGACCGAGGGGTGGGCGGCCGGGGTGCAGCTGGCCGCGCTGTCGCTGCAGGGGCACGCGGACCCGGCCGGGTTCGTGGCCAGCTTCGCCGGTAGCCACCGCTATGTGCTGGACTATCTGACCCAGGAGGTGCTGGCCCGCCAGCCCGACCAGGTCGTGGGCTTTCTGCTGGAGACCTCGGTGCTGGAGCGGCTGTGCGGGCCGTTGTGCGACGCGGTCACCGGCCGGACCGACAGCCAGGCGCTGCTGGAGAGCATCGAGCGGGCCAACCTGTTTCTGGTCGCCCTGGATGAGGTGCGTGGCTGGTGGCGCTACCACCACCTGTTCGCCGACCTGCTGCGCGCCCGCCTGCAGCAGACGCATCCCGAGCGGCTGCCCGGGCTGCACCGGGCTGCGGCCGCCTGGCATGAGCAGCACGGCTTCGCTGATGATGCGGTGCGGCACGCGCTGGCCGCCGGCGAGGTTGCGTGGGCGGCCAGGCTGGTGGAGCGGCACGTGGAGTCGCTGCTGCGGCGCAGCGAAGGCGCCACGCTTGGCCGCTGGCTTGCCGCGCTCCCCACCGAGGCGATCGGCTCCCGGGCGCGCCTGTGCCTGGCCCAGGCGGTCACGGCCGTGGTGGGTAGCCGGCTGGAGGCGGTTGAGCCGTTGCTGGCCGCGGCCGAGCGCGCATGGGCCACCAGCGGTGAGGAACCGCACGAGCCGTCGGTCGGGCGGGCGTTGAGCGTGCTGGCCAACGTCCCCGCCTCGATCGCGTTCCTTCGAGCCGAGGTGGCGCGGTTGCGCGGCGATGCGACCAGCGCGGTCGCCTTCGACCGGCAGGCCTTGAGCCACCTCGTCGAGAGTGACTGGCTGCTGGGCTCTCAGGTCGCCTGGAACCTGGCGGTGGCGGACTGGCTACGCGGCCGGCTCGCCAAGGCCGAGCCCGCTCTGGCCGGATTGGTCGCCGAGCGGTGGGCAGCCGGCGAGGGCTACCTGGCGGTTCGGGTCGGCTGCGACCTGGGCCAGGTCCAGCGCACCCGAGGCCACCTGGGCGCGGCGCTCGCCACCTACCGGCTGGGGCTGGAGAGCGCTGGCGAGGCCGGCCGCCAGCTGCCCCATCTGGGCATGGTGCATGTGGGGCTGGCCGAGGTGCTCTACGAACGCGACGAGCTGCCTGCGGCCCACCGGCATGCCACCCAGGGTGTCGCGCTCTGCCAGCAGCTGGCCTACACCCAGCCGCTGGCCAGCGGCCTTGGGATGCTGGCCCGGATCCGGCAGGCCCAGGGCGATCCGGCCGGCGCGCTGGAGGCGATCGGCCAGGCCCGGCGGGTCAAGCTGAGCCCGCAGGTGGTGTCGCTGCACAACCCGATCCCGGTGTGGTGGGCGCGGCTGCTGCTGGCCCGCGGCGAGGTCGCCGAGGCCGCCCAGTGGACGAGGGAGCGTGGCCTGGACGTGACCGACGAGCCCGGCTACCCGCGGGAAGGCGAGTACCTGGTCCTGGCGCGGGTGCTGCTCGCCCGGCAGGAACCCGACCAGGCGCTCACGCTGCTTGAGTGGCTGTATGCGCAAGCGGCGGAACAAGAGCGGACGGGCAGCGTCATCGAGGTCCGGGCGCTGCAGGCGCTGGCGTTGGCGGCCCGCGGCGATCAGATCGCCGGGTTGACCGCCCTGGCCGAGGCACTTGCCCTGGCCGGCCCGGAGGGGTACGTGCGCGTGTTCGTCGACGAGGGCGCCCCCATGGCCCGCCTGCTCGCCCGGCTCGCCGTCGCGCAACGCAGCGGCCAGGACACGCCCCGAGCCACGGTTCCGCCAGACTACCTTGACCGGCTGGCCCGGCCGTTCCAGCCAGGCGGCGCACCCGCGGCCCGACCCGCGACGCGCGTGGCTGCTGGGGCTGAGGGGCTGGTGGAGCCGCTCAGCGACCGAGAGCTGCAGGTGCTGCGGCTGCTGGCCGCGGGCAGGTCCAACCGGCAGATCGCCGACGAGCTGGTCGTGGTGGTGGACACCGTCAAAAAGCACGTTGGCCACATCCTGGACAAGCTGGGGGCGGCCAACCGGACCCAGGCAGTCGCCCGCGCCCGGGCGCTGGACCTGCTGCCTTAAGCAGACGGCCGCCGCTGCAGGCAACGGTCCAGGTCCTCCGGGGAACGTCAACAGATTCCACCTCCAGGTCCACCTTCGGGTGACGCCCCCCGACCCGGCCCGCCCTAGCCTGCTTGGCGACCAACCGCCATCCACCGAGGCGGGCAACCACCATGCTGACCCAGCACCACCACCGCCCTGGCCGGTTCGATCCCGGCCACTGCCGAGCCTGCGCCCACGAGGCCGGACTGCTGGACCACTACCAGCGCGTGCAGCAGGAGGAGGATAGCCTGCGCGACACCCTGTGGTTGGCCAGGCGGGCCCGCAGCCACGCCACCTGGGCGCTGTGGGTCTCCAGCGTCGGGATCGTGGTGGCCGCCATCGACCTCCTAAGGGGGTGAGCGGCCAGCCGAGGAGGCGACGAGCAACACGGAGCCAACCGTGCACTACGAGATCCTGGTGCAGGGCGTCCTGGATGGCGGCTGGTCGGCCTGGTTCGACGGCCTCCACGTCAGCGGCGACCCCGACCGCGGGACCAGCACCATCGCTGGGCCGGTCGTCGACCAGGCGGCCCTCCACGGCCTGCTCGCCAAGGTCCGCGACCTCGGCCTGCCGCTGCTCGAGGTGCGCCGCATCGGACCCGACTGACACCCTCACGGAGGGTCAGCAACCTGAAGGCGTCGGCTGGTTTCGCCGCTCCCGACGGGCCCGCACGCGCTCGAGGCGGCGTCGAGGAGCCCATGACCGCAACCACCACCGGGAGGACCCAATGGCACCCGGCAGACAGACAGATCCCAACGACGCCGAGATACGGAGCACACGCGACTATCGGGAGCACCGCGTCTCGCGCGGTCCACATCACCTGTACGCCCGCGAGTACCCGGGGGTAGAGCCCGCCCTCATGCTGCTCCATGGGTTCCCCGACAACCTGCACCTGTACGACCGGCTCGTCCCACAGCTGAACCCGCCGCGGCGGGTCATCACCTTCGACTTCTGCTCAAGCAGGACCACAGTGCCAGGGTCGTGATCGCCGGGCATGGCTTCGTGCAGAACATCCGCCGAGGGCACTACGAGCTGGCGGTTGAGGAGCCGGTGCACCGGCGGGTGGCGGTCGCGTTCGACGAGCTGGCCTTGGCGATATGACGCCAGACTGCTGGTGCGACACAAGCTGCCATGAACTGACCAGATGCAACATCACCCCCTGCGGGCGTTCGCGCAGCACGGCACCATCGGACCGCTGGTGGACGCCGATCCGGCCGGTGCCGAGCACGTCCTGGCCGCGGCCGCCACCGTCGGGGTCGATCTTCCCGCCATCACCGCAGAGCTGGAGCGCGAAGGGGTCCAGTCCTTCGCCGACTCCTACGCCGAGCTGGTGCGCTGCATCGAGCACAAACGCGCCCAGATCACTCCCGCGGCCCCTGGCTAGCGCCCGAGGCTGAAGTCACCACCGCGCCTTCTTGGAGGAGCTGACAGTGGCAGAGCTTGGCTTTCTCGGGCTGGGTGCGATGGGGGCGCCGATGGCGTCCCGCCTCATCCAAGCCGGCCACCAGGTGACGGTGTGGAACCGGACCCGCTCCAGGGCCGAGACGTTCCAGGGCAGGGCCGTGATCGCGGACACCCCGGCGGATGCCGCCCGCGGTGTGGAGGCGGTGATCACCATGCTGGCCACCCCCGATGCGCTGTCGGAGGTGCTGTTCGGCGATCACGGCGTCAGCGCGGGCATCCAGCCGGGGGCCACACTGATCGACATGTCCACGGTCGGTCCCGACCACGTGCTGGAGGTCGCCAGAAGCCTCCCCGAGGGTGTGGAGTTGATCGATACGCCGGTGCTGGGCGGCGTGGCCAACGCCACAGACGGCACCCTGCAGATCTTCGTCGGCGCCAGCCAGGCGTCGTTTGCGCGCTGCCGGGAGCTGCTTGCGCCGACGGGCACGCCGATCCATCTGGGGCCGACCGGCGCGGGGGCGGCGATGAAACTGGTGGCCAACGCCACCCTGGCGGGCCTGATGAGCCTGGTCGGGGAGGCGCTGGCGCTGGCCGACGGGTTCGGCCTGGACCAGCAGCGGGTCATCGCGGCGCTGCTGGACTCGCCGATCGGCCCGGCCCTGTCGCGCAAGCTGGACAAGATCCAGAGCGACCACCATGTGCCGAGCTTCCGGCTGTCGCTGATGCGCAAGGACCTGGGCCTGGTGCTGCAGGCGGCCGAGCGGCGCGGAGTGGACCTCACACTGGTCAAGGACGCCGCCGGGTGGATCGAGCAAGCCGAGCAGCAGGGGCTTGGCGGCTTGGATTATTCGGCCGTCGTCGCCCAGATCAGGGGCCGAACCGCCAGAGGCTGAGCCGCGCGGTGGCAGCCCCGGCGACGCGGCTGTTGGTTCACGCACCGGGCGCCCGCTGCCGCGTCGGAGCATGAGCGGCTGGTCGCGATGGTCAAGGGAGAGTTTGCACCTGGCCCGACGAGCCACAAGTGTCCGGAGGCTAGCTGCGGGACCTACCTGGCGGCTTCGACCCTACAAAATGACGGCTGTGCTCAGCCGCGCCGCGAGCTGGGCCGACCTCCGTGGCTGCCGCTGGCCGCTCGTCTCAGAAACGGCTGTCGTGGCGATAAATCGGCAACCTGCGAGCTACGATCGTTCGCTCGGCGAGCCGCTTCCGTGGTGGGAGGAGGATGCCCACCCGGCGGTTCGAGTCCGCCAGAGGGCTTCGGGTTTCCTCCCGCTCAGCCGATGTTGCCGTTGTCTGGACTGGCGGCGACCGCCGGCGTCGGCCTCCACCAGCGTCCACCAGCGTCCCCACCAGCGTCCACCGTGGCCGTTGTCCTGGCTCAGCTCGTCGAGAAGGCGGATCGCATGTTCGCGTCCGCTGCCGCATCTGCCTTTATGGGCGGCCCCCCGGCCAGTCCGGGGGGCCGACTAGGGGTTCGCGGTTACCGCGCGGGAGCGAGCCGCAGGACTACTCCCTCGCTTCCGAACGGCGTGCCGTTGATGTTGCCGAGGACATAGAGCTCGCCTGCCGCGTCCTGTCCGAACCCGAGCAGGGCCAGGCCGATGCCCTCGGTGCTCGCCCGTTGCTGCTGGCCGGGCGGGGGCTGGCCGGGCACGTAAAGCTCGTTGATTTGCCGAAGCCCCGGCTTGGTGTTCTGCTGGGTCAAGTAGAAGAGTCGTCCGCTGTCGTTCGGGCCCGCCGGAAAGCGGAAGAGGCGAGCGAAGTCGCCGAACACATAGCGGCCCGCGAGCTGCGGAAATTTGCTGCCGCGGTAGACGAAGCCGCCGATCACAGAGTGACCCTCGTGGTGGGTGTCGTACTGCGCGATCGGGTCGATCGCTCCCTGGGGCACCAGCCCGTTGTCCGTGGTGCTCGCGAAGCCGGCTCCGGCGCCGTTGTTGAAGAAGAACAGCGTGCCCTCCTTCGTCGCCCAACCGTAGTTTCCACCCTTGACGACGATGTCTACCTCTTCGATGTCGTTCTGGCCGACGTCGCCGAGGTAGAGGGCGCCCGTACCCCGGTCGAAGGAGAACCGGAAGGGGTTCCGGAAGCCGAAGGCGTAGATCTCCCTGAGGGCGCCGGCCACGCCGACGAAGGGGTTGTCCGCCGGAATTCCATATTGCCCGTTCGCGGAATTCGAGCCGTTGACATCGATGCGGAGGACCTTGCCAAGCGGGCTGGTGAGCTGCTGGGCATTCCCGCCAAACACGTGCCCGGCACCCTGATCGTCAGCCTCACCGCCGTCCCCGTCCGAGATGTAGAGCATGCCGTCGGGACCGAAGGCGAGGTCGCCGCCGTCATGATTGAACTGTGGATGGTCCTCACGCAGCAGCTCGCGCCGGCTCGTCGGATCGACGCCGAACACCGGGCTGCCCGGGGCGACGGCCCGCCACTCGGCCACAACGTTCTGGTGGTCAGGCGGCGTCCCGGGAGGCATCGTGGTCGGGAAGGTCGGTGGCCCCGCATTCGGCTCGGAGGTGTAGGTATAGAGCTTCCCGTTGACCGCGTAGTTCGGGTGGAAGGCGACGCCCAGGAGGCCACGCTCGTCGAAGGTACCCGGGCCGAAGATCCCGAGCGGCACCAGGCGCGAGCCGACGTCGAGGAAGAGCGTCTTGGAGCCGGTGGCGAGGTCGACCGCCCACAGCTTCCCGACCTGGTCGACGACGTAGAGACGTCCGGGCTCCCCTGGCGCGAGGACGCCCTTGTTCGGCGCGGTCAGGCCTGTCGCC
>Ga0114129_10011987_pt1 | contig 12331 bp, 9 predicted proteins | sample RhiMetdeltSRZDD1_FD_80071 | JGI IMG/M metagenome (GOLD analysis project Ga0114129, IMG submission 80071) | Populus rhizosphere microbial communities from Tennessee, USA - Rhizosphere MetaG P. deltoides SRZDD1 (version 2) (version 2) | ecosystem: Host-associated > Plants > Roots > Rhizosphere >...
GACTTTGTTTGTCTATCAGACAAACAAAGTCTATGTTTCAATTGCAAATATGTCAATAGGGGTATTAGGAGAGTGACTCATTTGTCTGCTTATCCAAGCTTCGTTGAATTTTGCAAGATAGAGAGAATCAAAAACGCCGATTACTTGATCAGCGTTTTTGTTGTAGCGGGAGCCGGACTGTAGCGAAACGATTGTACTCATTTTGTTAGAATGGTAAATATCTCTAATAGCACTTACAAGTTTGGAGATCGGAAGAACTACAGATCGAGTATGATGATTTTGAGTCTATTTCATGGGCATTCTTAATTTGGGCACGACAATCACTCCCGAGCGTAAACCGCTCGGAATAGCCAACCCCCCATAAGATGCTTGATCGGGAGGGGTTGACATCTCAATGATACTCAAGTTCCTATGGAATATCAGGATTATGCTCTGATTCAATGAGATGATTTGAGAGAGCGGGCTGAACCAACTTTTCGCGGATGTCCTGCCACTCCCGAAGAAGGTCATTAAACTGCATCTCTGTCTTTACGACAGGCTGCCTCTCAAGCTCGGGGTGGCGAGCGCAGAAAACTAGTTCGGTCAGCCTATTCACATCATGTTGGCCGAAGCTGATAGCTAGATGAATGGCCGCCTTCTCGAAACCATAGTTCAGTGCGCGTTTCACTGATGGCGGGGCTATCGAAGAGTCGCATCCTTTGGGGTTGAGATCGATGTGATGCTGCATAGCAAACTCCGTTTCTTCTTGATCCACCTGCTCGTAATGTTCCCCTATCGTCAGGCTGTTATGCCTTGATCCTGCCCGTGCTGGCGAGCGCCGTCGCAATCGGCGTATACGCCAGTACCAGAACTGTCCCCCAGAACGATCAAGACCCGGTATGAGTTGTGCCCATAAAGAAACAAGACAATCTCCCCTCAGCGTCGTCGATCCTGTTCTAGCTGAGTCAGTGCTCGTCTCGCTGTAGAAATCAAAGATTTCATAAGCTGGGCGGCATGATAGCTTGTCCATTTATGCTAGACAGTGAAGCGTAATGTATCCGCGTGTCCCACCGCCATCGACGGAGAGAATGAGCCGCCGATCTTGGGGTTTGAGTTGCGCAAAATAAGCATCAGCCGCCGCTTTGCGTGCTGGATTTTCTTTGTATTCAGCTACAATCTTGCAGAAGGGATCATCCAGCACCTTGATCTCTTCGCTATAACGATTTTTCATAGTTGAGTCTGATATTGCTGTTCGCTCGTTTTCGTGGTTTGTCATGTAGTAAATGCAGGAGTGATGGGAATATCACAGGGAGGGAATAAAATTAAGCGGCACAGGCGAAATCCAGCCAAGTGCATCTTTTAGATTGAGTACGGTGGATTCGAGAATTAACTGTACGATTAATCAGGGTATATAATTGTCTATCGCAAAAAGGGGGCGGGGATGAGTTTGGCTGGAATGACGGTCAATGAACTCTGCGACAAGTGCAAAGAGTCCACGCAGCAGTTTCTTAATCGCCTTCCCCATGATGATCAGTATTGTTTTGAGCTGCTCCGACGCGCGCTGGCAGAGCAGCAGCAAGATGCCCTATATAACGTCTACGAAATCTATCTACCTCTAGCAATCTACTGGGCCGAAACCCATCCTCGCTTTCTGCAAACGCGTTATCCTGCCGATGAATTCGCAACAATTGGAATGAGCAACTTTTGTTTAGCGCTGGGCGGGGAGAAGTTCCAGCACTTCGATGGGCTTCCCAGCATCATGAAATTCTTAAAGGCGTGCGTTAGCTCTGAGATTGCGCTTCATCTTCGTAAAATCAGTCGGATTGACCCCATCCTCTCCGAGGATATTGCAGACTTCCAGAATCAAGATGACTCAATCTCAGAACGCATCTGGCAGCGCATTTCCGAATTGCTGCCGGATTCGGTTGACCGCATATTAGTGGATTGTGTATTTCGGCAAGACCTCAAGCCCGCCGAAATTACAAGCCTTTACGGCCAGTATTGGAGCAGCGCGCGTGAGGTCTCCGTTGCTCTGCAAAGGCTCCGCAGAACTCTGCGCCGCGACCCGATGCTCACCGAACTGCTCAGATTGTGATATTTCGCGTCGATCTGCATTTATCAATTAGAGATTTTTTGCGTAATTTTGATTTGAACGAGGCTGGAAATGGATGAATGTCGCTACCCCCTAGCATTAACAGACGACCAGCTTGAACTGCTTCTCGAGGGCGAGGTCGATGCAGCGATGCAAGAGCACCTTTCGCAATGCCCGTTCTGCTCAGCACGACTGGCTCAAATGCAGAATTTCGAGCAAGCATTGAAAGTTAACCTCCATCGATGGAATTGCCCAACACCCCAAGAATTAAGCGAATACCATATAGGTCTGCTTCTCCCTGAAAGAGCAGTCATTCTCACTAAGCACCTCGAAAGCTGTAGGCGCTGCCGCGATGAACTGGCCGAAGTGGAGCGCTTCCTTGAAGATGATTCTCGCCTGCCCCCGCCAAGAGGGTTAAAGAAGCCTCAGCAACCTCGTATGCGTGGATATGAATTGATTGCCCGCCTTCTCCCCATGCCCCCTTCCCTCGCGCTGCGTGGCAGGCGCGGCCCTACTCGGAATCCTCTGCAAGCAGAGGTCGATGACATCACCATTTTTCTCTCATTAGATGAAACTACACGCGGCACAACACTTTTGAAAGGGCAAATTGCCTCGCCAGATATAGATCAGTGGAGTGGGGCTTTGATTGAGTTGTGGCAGCAGGGGAGCTTGCAGGCAATGTTGATTGTCAATGAAAATGGCATGTTCCGCCACGAGGGGTTCCAGCCCGGCTATCCTGCGGATTTGCGGATAAATGCAGCAACTGGAAAGTTGGTTGCTATCAAAGATGTGCGCTTCCCGGAATCACCATCCAGTGAGGATGAATGAACTCAGAAGACCTGGTTAAACAGCTTCTGGAAAATCCCGATGACCTTCCTCAATGGGTCATCGATCTACCTGATAATGAGATCGAGGCTATCGTCGCTTGCCTAAAATCTAGGGCGGATGACCATTGGTATATCGATGCCAACCATTCCCTGATGATTGCGGACAAAATTGTGCAAATAGGTCAAATGCGTGGCAATCTGCGTCTGGAAGCACTGGGTGTTATGGCGCGTGGCGATGCCAGCAAGATGAACCAGCCGCTTCAGGTTGCATGGGAAACTTTGGACGAGGCGGGCCGCATGTTTCAGGAGGCGCAGTATCCGGTCGGCTGGGCACGCACACGTATCGGACGGCTGGGCATCTGCGTGAATCTGAACCGCGCGAACGAAGCATTGGCAGATGCGGAGCTCGCTGAGCAAATTTTCGAGGCGGCAGGTGAGCACGAATTCGTCCTTCGGGTATTTATCAACCGAGCCGTTGTTTTCAATCAGCTTGGCGAACACCAGCAGGCGCTTGACTTGTATCAATCTGCATTGGCGCGGGCCGAAAAACTGGGTACATCCGGCGAGAAGTATCTGGAGATGCTGTTTACCAATATCGGTTATACCTATAACTTCCTCGGTGATTTCCATCTGGCACTTACCTATCATGAGCGCGCACGGGAAATTGATGTACAGCAGGGCGAATTAGTGCTTGCCGCCATCCCTGAATTGAATATGGCTTATGTCTTGCAGGATCAGGGCCAATACCGCCGCGCTTTGCAACTGCTGCAACATGCTGGGGAAGCACTCGCAGGACGCAATCCATTTGACCATGCTTGTGCACGCCGTGTAATGGTCGAATGCTATCTCTCCCTGAAACGCTACAGAGAAGCACGAAATCTGTCGAAAGAGGTGATCTCTGATTTTGCGAATCTAGGTGCTGATTTCGAGCGTGCGCGGACCTTGCAGTGCCTTGCTGCTGCCGAAGCTGAACTCGGTAACTATGATGCGGCGGCGACTGCTCTAGAAACCGCCGAGTCCCTCTTCGTATCCCTCGGTGCGATTGCTTGGAACGGCACAACCCATCTGCGGCGCGGTTCAATTGCCTTGAAGCAAAGCGATTATGATGTGGCGCAATGTGAAGCGCTGATGGCTGCTGCCACCTATGCATCAGGCAGCCAGATGGCAAACAGTGCTGCCGCTACTCTTTTACAGGGCCAGGTGCAGTTCGCCCTCGGCAATCTTGAAGAAGCGTTCGGATGTGGCCGGGCCGCACTACATGTCGCCCAGCAAAATGAACTTCCTGGGCTTCGCTATGGCGCACATGTGCTACTGGGCCGGATTATGGAATCCAAGCAGCATCGAAGTCGCGCTTGCCGCGAATATCAAGCTGCTGCGGCGACTGTTGATCGCGTGCAGCAGGGTCTGACGATTACACTCCGCCCCGGCTTCTTGGAAGATAAGACCGAGGCGCTACATGCACTGATCCGCTTGCGTTTGCAAGATGGCGATCCTGCCTCCGCGCTGGCAGCACTGGAAAAGGCCAAATCTCAAGTGCTGCTGGGTTATTTGGTCAACCGTGACAGCCTCCACTGGTCAATGCAGGATGCGCACAGCCAAACCCTAATCCAGGAATTGGAGCAACTGCGTGCAGAGCATCATTGGTATTACCGGATAGCCTACGAGCCTCCTGATCAAGATGAGCAAAGCAAGGTACAGCCAGAACAAGCCCATAAAGAACTTGCCATGCGCGAAAAGCGGATGCGCGCGATTACCGAACAGCTATACCTTGAAAGCACCGAAGGCACGCAGCGCCGCCCGGTCATCCCTTCTATTGCGGAGATTCAGGCTGGTCTCCCGGAGGAGTCACTGCTGGTTGAGTTTTACAATGACGGTACGCGGTTGTGGGGGTTTGCCCTCGACTCGGGGGACATCACAGTATACTCACTGCCGATAACCACAGCGGCGCTGCATGATCTGATCGATCAATTTCAGTACAACGTGGATTGTGCTCTAGCGGCTGGCGCATCACTGGCAGGACGCAGCTTGACTCAGATTGCCCGGCGGCTGGGTCAGCAGCTTTATCAAGCGCTGTTGGGGCCGCTTCAAACTCAGCTTGCCAAAAGGCAGCGCTTGATCATCGTGCCCTATGGAGCACTGCATTACCTGCCGTTTCATTTGCTCCATACTGGTGACCACTATTTGATCGAGCAGAGCGAGGTCGTTATCTGGCCTGCTGCCGGGATGGTAACGCATCACAGTCCAGTGCGATCTGGCGGTGCACTTACCCTGGCACATACGGATCATGGCAGGCTGCCCTCAGCCCTTGTGGAATCCCGTCACGTACATGAATTGTTTGGCGGTGTCATTTACTGTGAGGAAGATGCCAGCCGTGTAACACTGGCTGGGGAACCGCGTCAAATTCTGCACATTGCCGCGCATGGCGAGCATCGCATCGACCACCCCGATCTCTCGTTCATTGAATTGGCCGATGGGCAGCTTTACACCGATGACTTGTTGCAGCGCGATTTAAGCTACGAGTTGGTTACGTTGAGCGCCTGCGAAACTGGTCAGGCGCACGTCTCCGGTGGGGATGAACTCATCGGTTTGGGCCGGGGTTTTCTTTACAGTGGGGCGGGGGCGCTGATTACGAGTCTGTGGCGTCTCGAAGATTCAGGGACGGTGAACATACTCAGCGATTTTTACGCCGCGTTGCAGCGTGGGAACTCAAAAGCGGCAGCGCTGCGGAGCGCGCAGCGTTTGGCACTGGATTCCGATCCAGACCAGCACCCCGCCTTCTGGGGGGCGTTCCAGTTGATCGGCGATCCTGAGCCGCTTCACCGTTCGTAACCACACAACCAGCAGAGCTTAGTCTACGCGGATTTAGTTCCGCTGCACCTCGATTATCTTTCCGGGAACGGTCAGATGCGAGAATTCTACCAGCCACATAGGAGAGAAAGAAATGATCGACCATCCTATTTGCCGCCGCTATTTTGTGCCTGCCGAGATCGTGCTTGTAGTTGAGCATGGGGTAGGGCTAGGCAAAGACATGTTGATTGGAGCAATTCATCAGTTTCTCCGCGACCACCCCAAGCTCAACCTGGAATTCGATGGGGAGCGTATTCTGGATTTTCCGTCGAGTCCGCCGTTTGCGCTGGTATTCGCAACGGTCAATGGCATTGAGACTGCTTGTAAGGACGACAGCGAGCTGGACAAATCAGATGAAATAGTGCTTGCGACCATCCGTTCATTGAACGAGGAGTTCACAAAACTAGCTTATCGGTTTGACGCTGAAACCGCCCTGAAGATGGATTATCAATTAAAACGACCGGTCTTCGCTAAAGATTTTGGGCCCGGCAGACCGCTGCCCAGGAGAGGAATGCGTTTTGCTGCCGCATCCCCCAATTGGCTCATGGGTGGCGCTCAGACGCAAAAAATTACAGGCGGTCCGAGCGCTAAACCGCAAGGGGTTCCTGATCCCAATATTCAAGGGTACTCCCATACCTTTAGTAGACCCCAAGAGCTAACGGGAATCCGACCCCAGGGGGAGCGTGAATCGCAGATGGTCGAGGTTGCTATTCTGGACACAGCGCCTTCCGTCAAGCTAATCGCGGCTGCACAAAGCAATACGTTGTGGCAAAGCCATCAGATTCTACGAGACCTCGGGATTATCGGCGGCGGCAGCAATCCGCTGGAAATTATCTATTGGGATGCCAGGTTTGAAAATTTTCAGAACGAATACAGCATCCTGGAACAGGATTATCAGATGCCTGATCATGGTCTATTTGCGGCTGGAATCGTGCGTACCATAGCCCCACATGCACACCTGCGCTTGATTCAGGTGCTGAACGACTATGGCGTGGGAACGCTGGAGACAATTGGTGCAGGACTCCAGATGCTTGCCAATGAGCGGAGGAACCCCTCTATGGCTCCCCTGGTAATCAATATGAGTCTGGTCTTCAGCATGCCGTTGGATGTAACACAAGAGTTTGATGGAAGAAGGCTTGATTTGTCCGGGCAGGATACGGTTCTGCTTATGTATGGCTTGGAGCGCATGTGCGGAGAACTGGATCAATCTAATGCAGTGCTGGTAGCAGCCGCCGGAAATGATCGCGATGGAACTAACTATCCCCAGCCGCCCGCCCGATACCCAGCTGCATTTCCCACTGTGACCGGCGTTGGAGCAATCGACACGGCTGGTCAGGATGCGGCGTATTCCAACATAGCGGACAATCCCTATGTGCCGGACGGTATGCGTGCTATCGGCGGCGATCTTGCTCCCGCTCAACCAGGAGTGGCTGAACCCCTCGCAAATGTTAACAACGGAATCGTGGGGGTGTATATCGGCCCGTTGCCGACAGGGACAAACACGTCAGGCTGGGCGCGCTGGGCAGGGACATCCTTTGCAGCCCCGGTCGTGAGCGCTGCAATCGCAAACATATTTGAAGAGCGCGCTGATCCAGAAGACCCGGTTACGAGACAAATGATCCATGATGCGGTAGAGCTTATACGGCAGGGCTAATCGCAGCGGCCACCTGTTGGATTATAGGGTTTCCGCTAAATCGAGGGCAAGGCGTAGGCAAATCTTCGCTTTGCCCTCTCGTTTGTCATATTCCTCGCTGATTAAGAGGCCGAACTGATTCAAACTTTTGAAAAAGGAGAGAGTATTGGATGATTGATAAAAACTCTTGCCGGAGTTCACAACAATGAGCACTATCTCTACCGGTTGTATCGACTGCACACAAGCTGCCAACGGGATCAAATTCCAATCGACCCTGACCCGACAAAAAGGAAATCAGTCGGCAAGCTATCTACTACCCATCGCAGTAAGTAGAGCCGGGAGGGGAGTTGTGAGCGGGTTTGGCAGCCTGATTGGCATCGCGAGGCTGATTGTCGCCGGGGCAGGGACAGCGATGATGGTGCAGGGTATTCGCAAGATGTCTTCGGGCGAATAGGTCAACTTCTCATGAGGCAGTACTTCAGTCTGCCAGCGAACCTGTTCTAGCGTAAGAATGCTTCGTGCAGCCCGCCATCCACACTGAAAATCTGCCCTGTCGTTTTGCTGAATTTGCTGCTGGAAAGCAGATAAGCGACCTCAGCCTGATCAGCCAGTGTGATCGGCGCTTTGGTCAGGGTGCGCTCGGCGTAAAAGTTCGCCAGTTTACTCCGTAATTCATCGGTGGTTTCGTTCTCATCGAAATCGATCTGGTACTTCGTCAGCGAAGCAACCACACGATCTCGCGGGAACATGCTGCTGCCTTCGACTACCGTAGCTGGGGCCAGAGCATTGACTCTCACTAGCGGCGCAAGTTCAATGGCAAGCTCGCGGACAAGGTGATTGGCAGCGGCTTTGCTGGTATCGTAGGCCAGCGATCCCTTCTTGCTGACCGCGCCATTGACACTGGTTGTGATCACCAGTGTGCCTTTGAGTCCCTGTGCCTCCCAGATGCGGCGGGCTTCGTCGGCAATCAGGTAGCTGCCTATCACGTTTACGTCGAACGACACGCCCCACATATGATCGGGGATACGGCCTTCGCGATCCGGCGCAACGTAAATTCCCGCCGTTACGATCACGTTATCGATACCACCGTAAGCAAGGATCATCTGCTCGAACATCGCCCGCACGCTCTCACGGTTCGTAATATCGACCTGCAAACCAATTGCAGGCCCGCACGCTGAGATTCCCGTACCTGCCACGCCGATCCCCAACCCATAGATGTTAGTAAGCTCGGCGGCAGTTTCGTTTGCAGCGTCGCCGGAAAGATCAGCGCAGACAACATGTGCGCCCTCTTTGGCGACTCGGTGCGCGGTCGCTTTGCCGATGCCGCTTCCAGCGCCAATCACGACCACAACATTCCGCTCTAGCTCTTTTTCTGGCGGCATCCGCCGCAGCTTGGCCTCTTCGAGCAGCCAGTACTCAATGTCGAATGCCTCCTGCTGGGGCAGCGAAATATACTCGCTGATCGCTTCCGCGCCCCGCATCACCTCAATGGCGCAGTTGTAGAACTCGGCGGTCACACGCGATTCGCTCTTGTTCTTGCCCCATGCGATCATGCCCACGCCGGGGATCAGAATGACGGTTGGGTTCGGGTCGCGCATCGCGGGGGAGTCCGGATGCTTGCAGCGCTCATAGTACGCGGCATAGTCCTTGCGATATTCCGCCAGCCCTTTTTCCAGCTTCTCAAGGAGCCTGCTCGTATCTTCCGTTTGCGGATTCCAATCCACGTAGAGCGGCTTGATCTTGGTGCGCAGAAAGTGATCCGGGCAGGACGTACCAAGTTCCGCTAGGCGCGGTGCATCGTGGCTGTTGACGAATTCCAGCACCGCCGGGGTCGATTCGACCGTGCCGATGAATCGCTTTTCCTGCGAGACCATGCCGCGCAGCTTGGGCAGCAGTTCGACCAGTAGGGCGTGTTGATCCGCCTCGGAGAGTGAGGCGACCTTCTGACCACCAAACGTCTTCTCGCCCTTGTCGTGCGCTTCGATGAACTCCGCCGCCTGTTCGATCAATCGGAGCGTCAGGTCGTAACACGCCTTGTCGTCGTCGGCCCAATCGATCAGGCCGTGCTGCCCCATGATCAGGCCTTTGTAATTCGGATTCTCTCTGGCGGCTTCTTCCATGATCAGCCCCAGATCGAAGCCGGGGCGCTGCCACTTGACCCACCCTACTTCATCGCCATAAATTTCCTTGGTAAGCCCTACCTGATCCTTCGAGGCCGCTACCGCGATCACAGCGTTGGGGTGCATGTGATCGACATGGGGATATGGGATGAAGGAGTGCAGAGGCGTATCGATGCTGCTGGCGCGTGGATTCAGGTTGAAGACCGTATGCGGATAGTAGCCTACCATCGCGTCTTCGATCTCGGACTTCGGCCCAGCTTCGGGGGCGCGATCATAGATCGTCTTGAGCGCGATCAGCTTTTCCATATACAACGAGGCGAAATTTGCGGCATTGGAGGTACGCAGATCGCCGCCGGAGCCTTTGACCCACAGCACATCGACCTCTTCCCCGGTAAGCGGGTCGCGCATCATGACTTTAGAGGACGTGTTGCCGCCGCCTGTATTGGTGACGCGCTGATCGGAGCCAAGTTTATTGGATCGATACACTAGCCTCTCGACTGCATCAAGGCGATCCGCTTCGGCATCATTCCATAGGTAATTGACGTGGTTAAAGACTTTGGTATCAGCCATTCTCGACTTTCCATTCATAACTGCTTATACCGATCAAATGCCGCTTCCCACTCCGCAGAGTGGTTCGGCTCGTAGCGTTTCACGGACTTCATCTGGCCGACCAGCTTGCGGGCTTCTTGCAGATTGCTCAATTCGCCTAACGCAATAAACTGTATGAGCGCGTTACCGATCACCGTTGCCTCAACCGGGCCTGCCAATACAGGCTTGCCTGTGGCATCGGCGGTCATCTGATTCAGTAGGGAATTTTCGGAGCCGCCGCCGATGATGTGGATCACGTCAATCGAGCGCCCAGAAACCGCCTCTAACTTCTCAAAGACATCCCGATACGCAAGTGCCAAACTCTCGAATACTGTCCGCACAATTTCGCCGGGAGATCGCGGCACGGGTTGACCCGACTTCTCGCAGAATGCCTTGATGTGCGCCGGGTGATCGCCGTGCGGCAGGAAGTCGCCATGATTCACGTTGATCAGAGAACGCAGGGGTAGGGCGGCCTCTGCCAGTTGCACGAGTTCAGGATAACTGAACTCAATGCCCATTGCCTGCCATGTGGCGCGGCACTGTTGAATGATCCATAGACCCATCACATTCTTGAGAAGTCGGATCGTGCCGAACACCCCGCCCTCGTTGGTAACATTTGCTTCGAGTGCCGCCTCATTGATCATGGGTGTGGCTACTTCGATCCCGGCAAGACTCCATGTTCCACTGCTGATGTAAGCGAAGCTCTCACTGACAGCCGGAACTGCCGCAACCGCGCTCCCCGTATCATGGCAGGCTGGCGCGATCACCGGAATATCGTCGTAAACTCCTAATCGAGTTCCGGGTTGGACGACCTCTGGCAGCATCTTAACCGGGATACCGAGCCGTTCCAGCAGATCGCGCGCCCATTGACCTGTGCCGGTGTTGAACATCTGGGTGGTGGTGGCATTGCTGTACTCGCTGACCTTCGCGCCGCTTAGCCAGAAGTTGAGCAGATCGGGGATGGTCAGGAACGTCTCTGCGATCTTTAGCTGCGGCGACTTGCACTCGACCATGCTTGTTAACTGGTACAGCGTATTGATCGGCATGAATTGGATACCCGTCTGCGCGAAGACCTCGCCGCGCGGAACCTTCGTAAAGACCCGATCCATCATGCCGTCGGTGCGTAGATCGCGGTGATGCACAGGCAGGCCGATCAGATTGTCTTGCGAGTCGAGCAGGCAGAAATCGACGCCCCAGGTATCGACGCCAATGCTAGCGGGCTGGTACTGCTTACCCGCCTCGATGCCCGCCGTGATGTTCTGCCACAGATCGAGAACGTTCCAGTGGAGCGAATTGCGTAATTTAACGGGGCGGTTGGGGAAGCGGGCAATCTCTCGTAGCTCTAAGGATTTACCGTCGAACTGCACCGCCATCACCCGCCCCGATTCTGCTCCCAGATCAACTGCGAGGACGGTTTTGCTTGCCATTTAACCAACCTATCAAGCTCAATAACACATTCAACTGTAATAACGTCCTCATCAAATTATGGCGCAACTGTGGGCGCAAGCTGGCAGTGCGCCCACAGTCTAGCCAAAAGGAGGAGGAGAATGAAGATGATTGCGACAAACTGGTAAGCTACGATGTCGGGTAGCCGCCACCCCCATCCTCTGTACCGCGTTCGTTTGCGACGCGCTCTGCATAATGATCGATGCGGTAGGCGGCAATCGGATCGGCGGGCACGCCCATCTCCTCGCGAACCTGCCGGAGTAGAGGGCGTACATCGGTGTCGAAGGCATCGGTCAGGATACGGTGCGCGCCGAGCACATCACCGCCGTTCTGCGCCTGTTTGAGTGCATCATAATCTACAATCAGCGCCTTCGCGTAGGCGACCTGGCAGTTGATCACACTTTGCAGCATCGCCTCTAATTTCGGCTCGATGTTGTGGCTCTGATCGATCATGTAGGCGACGTTATCGGCAAGCGGCCCTGCGCTGACTAATTCGGTGAAGATGACAAACAACTCAAATGGGTTTTCCGACCCAACTATCAAATCGTCGTCAGCGTATTTGCGGGCATTGAAATGGAACCCGCCCAGCCGCTTCTCATCGAGCAGAAAGGCCACGATATAGGGAATGTTCGTGCCCTGTGGGTGATGCCCGGTATCGACTAATACCTGTGCCTGCGGCCCTAATTTCAAGCTGACCGCATAGGCTGTGCCCCAATCGGGCAGGTCGGTGTGATAAAAGGCAGGCTCGAAGAACTTGTACTCGATCAGCATCCGGCTGCCGTTCGGCAGATGCTTGTAA
>Ga0114129_10011988_pt1 | contig 12331 bp, 9 predicted proteins | sample RhiMetdeltSRZDD1_FD_80071 | JGI IMG/M metagenome (GOLD analysis project Ga0114129, IMG submission 80071) | Populus rhizosphere microbial communities from Tennessee, USA - Rhizosphere MetaG P. deltoides SRZDD1 (version 2) (version 2) | ecosystem: Host-associated > Plants > Roots > Rhizosphere >...
AAACCGAAATGCGCTCCATGCTCGATCGTGGTTTTGCTCGCCTGCGAAAACGACCTGACTTGTTACTCAGCTTCTTTCATGCGGCAGGCCTTTCTGTTAGGAAACTTAGGTTAACCTGAATAATATAGAACTTGTTGTATTTAAGGGCTAATTCCTGATCAAACGTTCTCAATAAACGTAGCACTTCGTCTGCCATGTCAACCGTGGTTTTGGAGCTTCTTTTTTCCCAATACGTACGGTCCGTGACTTCCTGTTCTTCCTCTTCCTCAGGAGCAAGCCCGAGACGGTGGTCAAGGACAACCGTAAAAATTAACGCGATCTGATCCCCTATCTGGATTGCGTTGAGTTGGATTGCGACAAGTGGGATGAAGCCGTTTAGGAGGCTGATGATATTTAGAAATCTGCTTGTAATATCCTCGGCAATGAGGACAGCTACATGATCATACTGAGGATAGCGTTTCCTTTCCAAATCCCAATATTCAATGGTGCGAAAAATATGGGACTCGTCCGTTTTCCCAAGTTGAATTTCCACTTCATAGCGGAGGTTTGATTCGGGGTCTTGGAATAACAAATCCAACCGCCCTGCTCCCGGTTGGTTTCGTTCCTTGTCCTTGAGGATGAGTTCGCCAATTCCGAGAATTGAGGGATCTTCAGCAATCTTTTCTTGAATCCACTTCTCGTTAAACTAAGAATGAGTTTTCAATCGCAGCTTCTGGTGTTTGACATACTTATACGGCGTTCCCCCTTTTAGATGACCTAGGTTTGAGTCTCCTTTTGACTTATTATCTTTTCTGGAATTTCTTGGCACGGGCCTAGTCGGCTATTCATTATTTATCCTACACCTTTTTAAAATTTTATGTGTAGTGAGTTTTGTGAAGGTGATAGTTACGAATTTATGCGGCCCGTGCAGCTAGTACGGTTTCAATGCTAAAGGGTTATTGCGATTGCTCCAGAATTTGATGAACGAGATACTCGCTAAGGCTTAGGTAGTTGCAGTCGTCATAGTCATCCCCTTTATTCTTTTAATAGCTCCTGAATTGTCTTCTCCCAATCCAACTCTGCACCTTTTGCGAGACCTGCCTCGACCACAGGGGGATCAAGCATCCACTCTATTACTGCAACATCCAGATCGTGCTGGTCCTCGCTGCTCCAGGCGGGATGGCTATGGGCTAAGCCAAATAATGTCAACGCCAGTTCAGTCTGACCTTCAGCGTGGGCAAGTTTAGCAAAATATATCACCGCGCCTACCATCAACGGATATACACCAAGCTGGAGCGCTAGCGTCAGCGCTTCACGTAGTTTCGTGCGTGCAGCCGTGAACTCACCAAGTTCAATGTCACATTCTGCAAGATTGATGAGATAAGCAGATATGCTCCATTTCGCGCCAATCTCGTGCGCGAGCTCCATCGCCTGCTGAACATATTCTCGTTGCATCGTGTAATCTTTCCTGGCACCTGCTATCACGCCAAGATCATTGAGGGCGCTCATTGCCCGCTCACGGTTACTTACTACAACAGCCAGTTCATAAACTTGACGTATGAGTCGTTCGGCTTTATCTACGTCAATCGAAAAATATACGGCCCCCAATCTGGTCAGCGCGAACAACTCTCGAGTTACATCGCCCAGTGTACGCGCTAGCACAAGACTTTCCTTTAATGCCACTTGAGCATCGTACAGTTTACCCATCCGCCAATACACATCACCTAGCGCGTATAGTGCGCGGCATAAGGTTATCCATCGCCGACTCGCGCGTGCTAATGGGATAGCTTCGTTGAGAATCGCCTGTGCTTGAGCATAATCTCCCAATTCGCTCGTCATCTCGCCCAACAATGCAAGCGCAGATCCGCGATCCATGTTGGTCGGCGCATAAGTCAGGCCCCGTTCAACAGCCGCGCGAGCAGCGGGGTAGTCACCTATACGATAACATGCTTCGGCCAGCTGCAATACTAGCGCGGGACGTTCAGGATCTTCGCTCGGGGTTGCTTGTACCAACCGGTCATAATACTCTGCTGCAGTGTTGAAGGCGCTCACGTTTAGGGCAGCCTCCCCTGCTTTTCGCAAATAGCTACGCTGTTTGGCTTTATTTTCGCTGTGAGTATAATGATAGACGAGCGTATCGAGCAAGGACGTTTCCGTCATCGCCCCCGCTTCGATTTGTCTCTCTAAAAACTGTGCTAACTGTTCATGTAATTTAGAGCGGGTGGAAAAAGGCAAATTTTCATAGGTTACTTCGTGAGTAATAATGTGTTTAAAGAGATAGGTTAACTCCGGTTCAGAGTCTAGCGGTGTGATATCCATTTCCGCCAATTTGTCGAGGTCTCTTTTTACGGTCACTAGTTCACCTAGGTCGGGATAGTAGCCCGTCAACCATGCGGCGTGGAACATGCGTCCAACGATGCTCGCTACCCGCAAGGTAAATCTTTCGTGCTCACTCAACTGATCGAGGCGGCTGAGGACGAGCGTATGTAGGCTATCAGGCAGTTCAATTTTTTCCAGCGCGTGCAGTTCACGCGGGTCAAGTCCGCGGTCGTGCAAATAATTAAGTAATTCTTCGAGATAGAAAGGATTACCCTGTGCTCGGTCCATTAATTTATTCACTAATGTTGGTGGCACTGCGCCACTGCGTGCAGGATATAACTGTGCCAGCTTTGCTCGAACCGCCTGCTCAGCTTCGGCTTGTGTCAACTCATGCAATTCGATTCTAGTAAAGTTCTGCATAATTTCGAGGCGTGAGACTTGCAGGCGTTGTAACTGCTGTGGGCGATACGCCAACACGAAACAGACGCGACAGTCACCCAATGCCCGCGCAAGTTCTTCCAGTAACTCATGTGATAGCACGTCAATCCAGTGCAAATCTTCAATGACGATTAGCAGCGGTTCAGCCTTCGCGGCCGCGCGCAAACAATCTTCCAGCAAAGCTCGCAAGGCACTTTGTTTGTATTTCGGTTCGAGATTTTCAGTAAAACCGTTGTCGGGTATGTCCAGATTCAACATAATACCCAACAGTGGTAAAACTTGGACGCGATCAGGAACTCGATCTTCTAGCTCGCTCCCAAGATTACGCATTTGTTTCTTCAATGATGCCGACGGATCAATATCGAAGAACGCCTGCCAAATGGATTTCCACGCCAGATATGGTGTGTTAATTCCATCGGATAGACATGTGCCGCCATATCCGACGAATCCTTTCTTGCGTGCATGACGGATGACTTCCGCAACCAGTCGAGACTTGCCCATGCCTGCTTCTCCCACAATGCCGATAACTTGCCCCTTCGCATTTGCCGCCAGAGCAAGCTTTTCCTCAATGATTCTGAGTTCATTTTCCCGTCCCACCATGGGCAAGACGTAATTCGGTTCCTGTAAACGCACGGCGCGTTGTTGCCGCTCACCTGTCAACGCGAATACGGGTAGTGGTTCTGCTTTACCTTTCATCACCAAGGGCGGGCGCGGCTCAAAGATAAAATCGTTAGCCACCGCTGCTTGTGCATGGCCGCTCAAAAGAACCTCATGGGGTGCAGCAGTCATCATCAAGCGGGCAGCCAGATTGACATCATCACCCAGCGCGCTGTACGCCTTCCGTGACACACCACCATACGCGCCCACGCGCATCACACCTTGCGCTAACCCCATTTGCAGCTGCAAATTCAATTTTTCTTTTAGCTCCAATGCTACTTTCACTGCGCGCCGCGTATCATCCTCATGCGTCCTCAACGCGCCGAAGTTGATATAAAGATAGCTACCCTTGTCACCGATTGTTAAATTCATGAGCATACCATCGTGCCGTACGGCAATCTCCTGGGCTTGTTTCACGCACATATCCAACAGGCGTTGCGCATCCTCCGCGTCAAAGTCAATACTGATAAACCGCACAAATAAGGCGGTGCACGGACGAAACTCGGTCTCGAACGATTCCTCCCTAAATTGCTCGCGTTCGTACAGTGCATTAGGGATCCAGGTTATCAGCTTGTCGGCAGGTAGCGGTCGTAGGAATGCGGGTAGTAAAGAAGTCGGGTTTAAGGAGTCGAAAGCTCTTGATTTCTGCCTCCTATCGTCCGTTAGCACTGCAAAACGTTCACCATTTTCGGCTGTGCGCCATTCTTTTATCGTCACCACTTCACCCAAAACGCTGACTGTGGTTTCATCCAGTACCACATCACCGCCTTGTGCGAGATGCTCGGCCATAGAGGTACGCGCAATCGTCGCGCCGACAACCACGTCAAGATAATTGATAGTTGGGTCGCCCACAACGAAACGGCGCGCAGGACCCGTTGCAATCGTAGCTTTTAAGCTTACCCTGACAATTGCTCCGTTGGGTAAGCGAATGGCGCGAAAGGATTGCATGACTTCTTGAAGTGCAGCCGCACATGTAACGGCGCGTGGTGCCGCGGCTGCATCCGCTTCATCAAACCAACACAATAGCGCGTCCCCGGCAAAGGTAATGACACTACCACCAAATCTTTCGATTTCAGCAATGAGCGCAGAATACACCCCACTGAGGTGTTTTGTGAGTTCTTCGCCGCCGCGCCGGGATCCAAGCGATTCGCACAGGATTTCGGTCACTCGAGTAAAGCCAGAAATATCAGCGAATAGGGCCGAACCCGTTGTGTGCTCTGGGAGTGACTCATCGCGTGCAAGGGCGCGCAATCGGTCTTGTGGGAGGTAGGTGTGAAGAGTATTCAAGCTGGCCCAAAATCTTAGAAAAATGAGGTCTTACTCTACATGACGCCGAAATTATCCAGAAGGTACGGGTTTCCATATAGTTCTGTAAAATTTGGCTCTGAAACAGGTGAGGCATAAACGCCGCAATTTTCCTTTTCATTAAAGACGGCAAACATTAACTAATTGCCTCGCTTACCAGTTTCAATACCTGTCATGGGTACATTTTAGACTCAAGCGTCAGTTGCTGGTCGGAAAAACAATCGAAGCTTTTATAGTTACATTTGCCGCCTCACGGTCATATCATCTTAATTTCAAGTCATAGCTGAAGATTCACTCTTAAAACTGGGCACAATCAGTTCCACTGTCAAACAAACATTGGGTAAATTGTGTAATAACTTTCATGAATGTGATGTTCTTTGCCTGAATTGTTGTCTCTTTCCTAAGAAGGAATATGGAAGCGTCCTCCAGCTGGCGGCATAAATGAAATTGATGAACAAAATTCTATACTGGTGGTATCACTTCATATATCTCCCAATAGTTAGTCTCTGGCAAGACTTTAGGCGCAGGAACGATCCCCCTTTGCCTCCTGTGCCTTGTCAGATATGTGGGGAGACGGGTCATAGAACCCTTTATTGCTCAAAAGCTCGGGAAATGGGTTTTTAGTCGTTCTGGGCGGTTTAGCCATAATGAATTATGGTTTTGCACCACTCAAATGTCAGATCTCCAAGAAAAACACAAGGCTGCGCGTTTGGTAGCCTTGTGCGCTATATTTGGTTTGCATGGAGAAACTGCCAGCTCGTACCGTCCTGTGATCAAGACCACGAAGCCTGGGAAGACTCAAAATTCTCTTGTTTGACTACGTTGAACTCGCTATTTAAGGTATCAGCACTTCCGCTGTCCGACAAAAATTGGATATTTTCTGTAACGACCTTCGTGTAATATTGGAATATTTTTTCGCCGCTGTCTTAATTCTTCGTCGTCTTCAAGCAGTTTTTGATCAAAACAGGTCTGCCTTCTTCAGATAATCCTGGTTGGTCCTTATTTATTCTCCCAGCAGTTCTGAGAGAGTTTGCCAGTTTTTAAGACTTAAGGGCTTGAAATTCATTGTAAAGAGTCGTATAGTATTTATAACTCGCTAGCCGTATTACCATAGGAGGTAAACCACTATTTAGCAAGCAACCCCATAACACCCCAATTACTCAATAGGTGATAGCTCCATTAAGGATAGACAAAGGTTACAGCTATTCTTTTCCTCAGGTGGAGTCTTTGAAAACTATTAGTTCGGATTAGGCCGTCGTATTACTGGCTGTTGTGGAAATTACCGGGCAGCCATGGGGTTTTAGAAAGGGAAGAAGTTCATGCACAGGAGGACACTATGAGAATGTCGAGACCTCTTCTCGCCTTAGTTATTGCACTGGTTCTATTACTAGCAGCCAACATCATCTACACGTTCCTTAGCACATCCGCGCAAGCCGCCCAACGAGGTGACCAACGTCCCAAGCAAGCGGAGTCTGTGGTGCGGGTGAAAAGCGACGATGAACGGCGCCGTATGGAGCAATACATCTCTGATTACTATGAACCGCTAAATGTGATCCAGACTCTGGAGATGCCGAGTGGCGAATTCATTGACTGTGTAGATATTAACACGCAGCCAGCTCTCTTCCGCAAGGGAATGGAAGGTCATCAGATCCAACGGCAGCCTAGCGAGGTGCCGCCACAGCTTAGAGAGGCTGGGGTGACAGAGCAGGCGGGATTCCAGACTCCCGACCAGGAGTATCTTGTGTACGGTGGGCCATGTCCCAATGAATCGGTGCCTCTTCGACGGCTGACTATTGATACTCTCATCCGATTTGAGACGTTGGAGGACTTCTTTCGTAAGGAGGCGAATACCCAACGGATCGAGCAACCGCCCTGCGGAGACGACGGCTCAGGTTCGACCAACCATGAGTACGCTCACGCTAGGCAGGATGTGGCGAACTGGGGGGCAGAGTCATACTTGGGGCTGTGGAACGTTTGGGTTGAGTGGTCCAACGAATTTTCGCTGTCACAGATGTGGGTGGTTCGCGGCTCGGGCTCTGACCTCCAGACACTTGAGGCTGGATGGCAGTCCTACAAGGATAAGTACGGCGACTGGAACGCCCACCTGTTCATCTATTTTACGCCCGACAACTATGGCAGTGGTGGCTGCTACAACTTGGATTGTGGAGGTTTCGTACAGGTGGATAACACAGTGTACATTGGCGGCGGTTTTACGAATGCTAGTAGCTCCGGCGGCGACCAGTACCAGATTAAGTTGATGATTGCCCGCGATCCTGCCACTGGCAACTGGTGGCTATGGTGGTCTGATCGGCCTGTCGGCTATTGGCCAAACAGTATTTTCGACTCCGCCGGTCTAGCCAACCAGGCAGACACAGTTGACTTTGGTGGTGAGATTGTAAACACACAACCGGACGGACGCCATACGGACACTAATATGGGCAGCGGTTCCTGGCCTTCTGGTGGCTGGCGCTGGGCTGCTTATCATCATAATATCCAGTACGTGGATACCAGCTATTTCTACGCGGACCCGACGCTTTCGGCTACCAGGACTAATGCAAACTGTTATGATATTTCACTTACAGACGACTCAGGCGGGAGTTGGGGGGACTATTTCTACTTTGGCGGTCCTGGACGGAATGGGAGCTGCCCCTGATGCGCAAGTGGTTCCTTCCGTTGGTTCTGGTCATCGTATTGGTGGTCATCGTCATGCTGCTCATTAGACAAGCGCAACAGAGAGCCAGCGGTCGTGGTGCCAACGGGAAGGCACTCACCTCACCTCCCGATTTCGTGGGCTGGGTACTAGCAGTTGATTCGGGAAGCGGCCAGATCGTGGTGGAGTCGCAGGCTGATAAGATAGTGCGCCGGGTGACCGTGACATTGACTAAGGATACCCTGATCTTTCGGCGGGAGGGGGAGGTCCTCCGGCAGGTAGACTTTTCAGAAGTGCGGCCCAAGGATCAGGCGCAACTTTGGCTTATCGGACGCATCCCCAGTTCGTTCCCAGCACAGGTGACTGTCCAGCAGGTTATCGTCGAGAAGCTTTATTGAGAGGCAATGGAGGTACCATCCTATGTATCCTGTATTGACTACCAGCACATGGGAAATGCGATCGTATGATGTGATATTGATGTTGGTGCTGGTGCTGTCGGTGACAGCACTGTGGCATCTGGCTAGGAGAGCTGGATTCCCTAGCCGCCAAGTGGCCCTCTGTGCCGTTGGCATGGCCGTGTTCGGGTTGCTAGGTGGTCGTTTGAATGCCTGGCTATTTCACATCCGAGGCGGCCTTTACTGGCCGGATCTCAACATCTTCTCGTTTCGCGGTGGATCGACCGCTTTTGGAGCTATCGCCGGGATATTCATCTTTGGCGCGCTATATGCATGGTGGCGAAGGTGGAACGTGTGGAGCCTGTTGGATTTAGTGGTTCTAATCCTGCCCTTGGGCGAGGCCCTGCAGCGGGTTGGTTGCTTTCTCAACGGTTGCTGTTTTGGGGAGGAGACTGACTCTTTCCTAGGCGTATACCTGCCTGACACGGGTGGTCGGTGGACAGATCGTTATCCGACCCAGATATTTACTGGCATTTTCTGCTTAGGACTGGCAGCGTGGCTCTGGTCGAGACGGCGCCACACCTCCTTTTCCGGTGAGCTTACTCTGCGTTACTTGGTCATCTACGGAGTCGGCCGCCTGGCACTGGATACAATGCGCGGCGACCAGGCCATAGTGCTTGGCGTGCTGACCGCGCATCAGTTATCAGCCCTTCTCATGGCGCTTGCAGCTGGGCTAGCACTTCTGTATTGGCAAAGTCAACACAATGCTCCATCTTTATCTCCTCAGTGACCCCCAGTAGAATAAAAAGTACATTCAATGGAAGAGTTTTTTAAAAGCTTGCGGTCGTGATCGGCATGTGCATTGAGTACCACTCTCCGGCCACGTCCACTCGCAAGCCCAGGCTTATATTCACTGGAATGGAAAACTCAATGGGTTGCGTGGACGGCGCGCATCAGGACCCAGCTTGGGTTGCCAGTTCCGTCGAGAATTAGGTTCAGGTGTCTCGCTGCTGATTTCCGACTTGCCTTCCAAAACCTCATATCTGCCAAAACAGGCTTTGCCGTTAATTCAATCGAGTTTACTTAATGCCTATTTGATGAAAGCTGAAATTCTGATTTCAAGATTAGATATTTTTCTTCAAAAAGTGACAGGGCTGCCGCTAATGTTGTGGTAGCCCTGTCACTTTATATTAAATTGTTTGACTAAAACCCACCAGATACATATATTTAGTGCGCGATTTAGGAAGCTTCCGTTGGCACCAACTCCTCTTCGTCGACTACACTTTCTTGGTCAATTACGTTATCGTCAGCTCTGTTGTCAGACAAAAACTGGACCAATTGTGCAACGACTTTCGTAAAGGAAGAGCCTGCCCTTTGCAATATCCTTATGTTGATAGGCAAAAGCTCTCCTTTGAATTCAACTAATTATTAATCTTCACTTGCTTTATTAGTGTAAAGTCATTTCCGGAGGCGTCTTCCCCTTCAACAAAGACCTGGTAGACTCCATTGGAGAGAGTTGTCGTGTCCCAGAATCCACTGGCATCACTGATAATATTCCCGCTGGTATCGGCATTGGTTAGAACATAATAATAGTTTTCTGTGCCGCAATAGTTGCTATCAGAATCAAATGGGGACGCATTCCGATATACAATACTAGCATTCGAAGCTGTCGGTATGTTTCTGAAGCGTATAGTTACAGGAGCTTTCACTTGAGTCCCACTAGTATTATTAACCCAGAAGCTCAAGTTCATCACACCGGTTCGCGCGGTGCCAAATTGCCGGTCGTAAGCATGTGCGATGATATCAACATCACCCTCTAGGATTGGGGTAGCAATCGCATCTTTCGGAAACTCAGTATTGGTGGTGTTCTGAACAAAGAACACGTTGATAACGATTGGACTCGCTGTATCCTTTCTAGGGGTCAGCGCATAGATCGGATCCATTGTGCCTGTGGAGTCGGATATCTCGTAATGCAGGTGATGGTAGTTGCATGACGTCCATGTCACTAGCCGGGAAACCGCGCTATTAGCTGCCAAGGTCGTACCGTTTGTTTCCGCATCTCGCACGGCTTGGGATATCGAGTTGAAATCCAGGTGCCAATATAGGTATACATCGCTATCGCTGTGATTTATGGACAACCCATTATAGAGCGATGAGGCTCCAGGAGTGCTCAGGGTAGGATTTCCTTCTCGAACCGTGCGTACCCAGGGTCCACTTGGCGCGTCATCTTCTAGAATGTCGATGCCAGCATGGAAATAAGGAGTTCCACCGTACTGCTGAAACTCGCCTCCACTATTCCCAATTTCATGCACCGAACTAGTGTCTTCGATTGGCCAGCCCGTGACAGGGAAACGGGGTGTGCAGCTCGAACCGATCAACATAAGCAGGCCAAAAATGCTCAGAAAACCTCTGTGAATATTCCTTTTCGTCATCTTACACCACCTTTTCATTCAGTTGCTAACAGAATAAGCTCTTCCAGTGTTCTAACCAATACATAAGCGCCGGTCTGGTCAAATTGAACAGCGGGGATCCAGGCATTTGATAATTCATAGGCCAGCTCTCTCTCAAACATCGTTTTTCTATCTGCATCCAGAAGAATAACAAGCCCTCTATTGAGCTCGCTATGTTGTGCTCCCAAGGCTACAACACCACGGTCGTTAACCGCTGCTGAGTTGATGGTGAAATCTTTCTCCGGCACAGGGAATGACCAAACTGGAGTCTCGCTTGTAGGCGTGAATAGATATGCGCTATTGCCATCTGTGGCCAACATGAACTCGCCATTCGGGGAAATTGTTAGGTTGCGTACATTCCCTTCAATAGAAAATTGCCAGAGTGGTGAGCCTCCACGGTATGCCTCGACAATGTTTTTTTCAACCGCATCCGATACTACGACGAGTTGAGAGTCTATGTTGGCAGCAGAGAATAACTTTGCTGTTTTACGGACGGCAAAAAGAGGTTCCCCGTTTGAAAGGCTATAGACAAAAATGCCTTCAGCGTTGTTCACTACGAAAGCCTGACCATCAGGAGTGTAAGCAGAATCAGATGGTTGTGGCCTTGCGGAAGTTACTTCGGCTGTAACTGTGCCGCTCTCATCGTAGAAAGTATAGACGAAGCGATCAGCATGTACTTGAATATGCTCCCCAGCTGCATCGATACCTACGAAGCTATCTCCCTGGGGTGAGACACGGTAATGGAACTGAAGAGGATTCTCTATGCTCGCGAGGATATTACCGTTCAAATCCACTAACCTAAATCCTTCAATATCATGCTGTTGATGAAGCATAATCCCCACGCGACTACCATCCCCGGCTAAAGTGGCGCTTTCACCCTGCTGCGCGCCGGACTCTAACGGAAGAATCTGTTCTAGCTCACCACTCTCATTAATTCTCCAAACCGCTTCAGGACTTGTGGCAATAACCTGTTGCTCTCCCGGAGTAACAGCAAATTCATAAAACCGCGCTTGTAACTCTTGTGGAATCTGAAACTCCCACGCCGCCTGCGCCTGTGCAGTTGGTTGTTGATCTCGTTCACCAAGTACCTGTTGCGCAGTGACTGCGACAACAACCGCGACTCCTAATATTAACAATACGAATGTGACTCTTTTACTTACCTTCATGTCAAAATATCCTTTAGCCTAAAAGTTTTCGGATGTATGCAATGAATCTAAAGCGGTTCTCATTTTTCAGCGAACTCAGCTTACCTAAAATTTCTATTCCTCGCCGTTTCTCGTTGGTTAGTTCAAGGGAAAGATCGCAAAGAAGCGGCTATAGAGGATGACTCGATCTCGCTGGAAAAAGCGAGGTTTTGAATGTTACAACGATTATCGAACAATCCGGAATTTTGTCTAGCTCGAAAATTCCCTAGTTTCTATCCCTGTACACTGCTGTAATGCCCAAATGCCTGCCATCAAGCGTGGCGCGTGCTAATCTTCTTGGTATAGATGTGGTTGAGATGAAACTCGACAGTTTTCTCCATGATACAACATTCAGAGGCAATTGCTTTATTGGTTCCGCCTGTTAGGATCAATTGGAGAATCTCTATCTCAGGCGGCGTCAAATCCAACAACCTGACCATTTTTTCTACCTCTGATGTAATAAACGCAATTAAGAGGAATTTTCCTGCATCCGGCATAATTTACCGAAATACCGTTGATTCTGGTAATGCGAAAGTGATACAAATGTTTTGGGTAGGTTTTGTCATAAATAGATTTGCCCCTTCTCATTTCACCCTGCAATGCTGCTAAACAGAAAAACGATCCTATCTTGTCCCGTCCGAGTTGTCAGATATACGAGAGAATTGAGTTATTATCCTTCATTCAAAACCCACTCTTGATCAATAACATCTTCATATGCTACTAAGGTATCGCCAGTTCCGCTGTAAGACAGTGTAATACGTCATATCCTCCGAGACATTTGGGAGTAGTATCGAAGGTGTGAATGGGAGGATAATATGCACCCAGAAGCCAAGGAAGAATTGAGGGTTAGGCTGAAGCTGGTCGTACTGGAATTTGCACAAGATTGGGGTGTCACCAAAGCCTGCCGGGAATTTGAGGTGCCTCGTTCCAGCTTTTACCGCTGGAAACAGAAAT
>Ga0114129_10011989_pt1 | contig 12331 bp, 6 predicted proteins | sample RhiMetdeltSRZDD1_FD_80071 | JGI IMG/M metagenome (GOLD analysis project Ga0114129, IMG submission 80071) | Populus rhizosphere microbial communities from Tennessee, USA - Rhizosphere MetaG P. deltoides SRZDD1 (version 2) (version 2) | ecosystem: Host-associated > Plants > Roots > Rhizosphere >...
AACATGTCGGCGCCCCCGGCAAGCACGACGGTCGCCATCTCGCAGCTCGCGCGACCTGGCGCCTTGTTCGAGATCGAGGCGATCGCGGTGCTGCCGGCCAAACAGGCGAAGGCCGGAAAACTGGCGGCACGCCGCGGCAGCAAGAAAGTGAGCGCACGAAAGCGGAAACGAAAGTAAGCGGCGCGAAAGAACCTGCGCCTTCAGCGTCGAGATTCGAACGCCATTCGCACTGCGAGGCTCTGGACGCGAAACGGCGAACCGCCCGGCCGGATGGCTTGCCACGCGAGCCATAGCAAATAACAGCGCCGCAAAAACGGAGCGCATCGTAGGCATAGGGCACCGCGAAAACGAGTGCCGTAATGCCGAAGGCCGCGCACATCATATAAAACACAAACCCGAGCGCGACGCCGCCGAGCGAGATCAGGCCTCCCACACGGCCTTGGCAAATCGACCGCGAGATCAAATAAATCATATTGCGCCCCGGCGTGAGCACCACATAGAGGGCGATCAGTGCGAACCCGATGTAGCCGGTTGTGGGCAACGCGACATTTTAATGAGCCTCGTCCCAATTATCAGCAGCGCGTGCATCGACCTGAAGCGGCACATGCAATACCACAGCTGGGTCGGGGGCGCTCTGCATCACGCTTTTGATCACGGGGATTGTCCGATCGATCTCACTCTCAGGTACCTCGAAAATAAGTTCATCGTGCACCTGTAGCAGCATCTGCGCGTTCAGCCTGTCCTTCTTCAGCTCCGGCTCGATGCGGATCATGGCACGTCGGATAATATCGGCGGCGGAGCCTTGCAAGCGTGCATTGATCGCTGCGCGCTCATTGAAGGAGCGTATTGACGGATTACTGGACCTGATATCGGGGTAATGGCACTTGCGGGCGAACAAAGTGAGCACGTAGCCGTGCTCGCGGCAGAACTCGCGCGTTTCATCCATGTAGTCACGAATCCCGGGGAAGCGCTCGAAATATTTCTTGATATATACGCCGGCTTCCTTGCCATCGATTCCGAGTTGCGCAGCGAGCCCAAACGCCGAAATGCCATAGATGATGCCGAAATTGATCGCCTTGGCTCGTCGGCGGATGTCGGGCGGCATGTCCTTGACCGGCACGCCGAACATCTCGGACGCGGTCATTGCGTGAATATCGACGCCATCCTGGAATGCCTTGCGCAGCGTGGGCACGTTGGCGACTTCGGACAACAGCCGAAGTTCAATTTGCGAATAGTCCGCCGATACAAGCTTTTTGCCCGGGGCTGCGACGAACGCCCGACGAATCTTGCGGCCATCCTCCGTGCGGATGGGGATGTTTTGCAGATTCGGCTCTGAAGAGGACAACCGGCCGGTCGAGGTGGATGCGAGTGCGTAGTTCGTATGGACGCGATGAGTTTTCGGGTTGACGTAGTTCGGCAGCGCCTCGGTATAGGTCGAGCGCAGCTTCGACACTTGCCGCCAATCGAGAATCACCTGCGGGAGCTTGTGCCCTTGTTCAGCCAGCTCTTCGAGCGCGCGCGCGCCCGTCGACCACTGTCCGGTCTTGGTTCTGGTCCCGCCGGGCAACCCCATCTGCCCGAACAGGATGTCGCCCAGCTGCTTCGGGCTGCCAGGATTGATCTGCGTGCCGGCAATCTTGTTGATTTCCTGTTCGAGGGCGCTCTGTTTCTTGCCGAAGTCGTTGGAGAGCTGCGTCAGCACGGCGGGGTTGACCGAAATACCGCGCTCCTCCATGCATGCAAGAACACGCGGCATGGGCCGTTCGAGTGTCTCATACACGCTGGTCACTTTTTCGGCTGCCATTCGCGGTTTCAATGCTTGCCATAGGCGCAGCGTCACATCCGCATCTTCCGTGGCATACGCAGCGGTACGCGCGATTGGTGTCGCTTCTGGGGTGAAAAGCGCCCTGTCTTTGTTCTTCACATCTTTGAAGCGCGACGGGCTGCGCCCGAGATAACGGGTCGCAACGCTGTCCATGTCGTGAGAGCCTTTTCCGGCATCGAGCACGTAGGATATCAACATCGTATCGTCGGTTGCGCCGAGCCGGATTCCTCGGCGCGCCAAGACCAGCCAATCCCGCTTCACATCGTGGCCGATTTTGACGACGCTCTCGTCTTCGAGAACGACCTTCAATGCATCAAGAGCCTGCTGCTCGGCGATCTGTCCGGCGCTGAGCTTTGCCGCAAACAGTCCTGTCGTTTCGCCCTCGTTAGCCTCGCGGTGGCCTAGCGGCAAATACGCGGCTTCGTTCGACGCCACGGCAAGCGCCAGGCCGCACAGCGCGGCTTGCATCGGGTCGAGGCTGCTCGTTTCCGTCTTGAGGGCCAACAGACCGGCGTCGTAGGCCCGCGCAATCCAATGCTGGAGGCGCTCGTTGGTGGTGATCGTTTCGTACTTCGCAGCGTCGAGCCTGGTTGCCCGCAACGCCTCCAGTCGCCGCTCGGCGAGAGAAATCGGCGTAAGCGGGGAGGAGTCGGGGGTTGCGCCTGCTGCGGCCTTGCGCGGCGGCGCGCCGAGCGGCAGTTGGCCTTGTCCACCGGTGCGGCCGGAGGGAGCGGGCATGGGGCCCATCGCTCGATCCGGGGCTGTCGCGGGCTGAGATGCTGCATCGATCTGACTCGCATCGACGCCGCCCTTTTCCGCGACGCGTTGCATTAGCGTCTTGAACCCCATCGCCTTCAGGAAGGTGATAAGCCTGCTGTAATCGGGTTCGTGTACGGTAAGATTTTCGACCGGCACTTCGAGCGGCACCCGGTCATCAAGCGTCACAAGCTTCTTCGAAATTCGCGCAGCTTCGGCGTTATCAATCAGCGCCTGGCGGCGCTTCTCCTGCTTGATCTCGCCGGCTCTCTGCAGAAGTGTTTCCAGATCGCCATATTCGACGATCAGCTGCGCTGCAGTCTTTACGCCAATGCCGGGCACGCCGGGAACATTGTCCGTCGAATCGCCAATGAGCGCCTGCACCTCGATGACCTTTGCCGGCGGCACGCCGAATTTCTCGATCACTTCACGAATGCCGACACGGACATCCTTCATCGTGTCGTACATGATGACGCAGTCATTCACGAGCTGCATGAGATCCTTGTCGGACGACACGATGGTAGCTGTCGCGCCGGCCTCGCAGGCAATACGCGCGTACGTTGCGATCAGGTCATCGGCTTCGTAACCCACCTGCTCGAGGCATGGAATCTCGAAAGCCCGCACGGCCTCGCGGATCAGCGGAAACTGCGGAATGAGGTCGTCGGGTGGGGGCGGCCGGTGAGCCTTGTAGTCCTTGAACATCGCCGTGCGGAAGGTCTGCTCCGACTTGTCGAAGACAACCGCGAGATGCGTCGGACGCTCTTCCGGCTTCATCTCCTTGAGAAGCTTCCACAGCATGTTACAGAAGCCGTAGACGGCGTTGACGTGCGTGCCGTCCGGAGTCCGCGGCTCGAACCTGATCGCGTGATAGGCTCGAAAGATGTAGCCGGAGCCGTCCACCAGGAACAGATGATCGCCTTTCTTCAGCGGGCGCGAGGCGATTTTTCCCGGAGCAGGCGGAGGCGCGGTTTTCGGTTTGAGGCTTGATTTTGCGGGCGCTGGCATGGGCCGAATGTGGGGCCAGATGCGACGTTAATCAATCGGCCAAAAATACCGGGCCACAGAAAATGGCCGGTGTTCTGGGCCTCTCGCCACTGCGAATGGCGTCTGCTATTCAGACGCCATTCGGCATTGACCGGTTCGCAATCTTCATGATGGATTTCACATGCGCGTTGCCATGATCGGCACCGGCTACGTTGGCCTTGTTTCCGGCGCCTGCTTCGCCGATTTCGGCCACGAGGTCATTTGCGTCGACAAGGATAAAGCGAAGATCGCTGCCCTTCTGCGCGGCGAAATGCCGATCTATGAACCCGGGCTGAACGACATGGTCGGCGCCAATATGCGCGCCGCCCGGCTGAAATTCACCAGCGACCTTGCGGGCGCAGTCGCGAATTCCGATGCGGTCTTCATCGCGGTTGGAACTCCCTCGCGCCGCGGCGACGGCTTCGCTGATCTGAGCTTTGTCTATGAGGCCGCGCGCGAGATCGCGCGAGCGCTTGATGGCTTAACCGTTGTGATCACTAAATCGACCGTGCCAGTCGGAACCGGTGACGAAGTCGAGCGCATCATCCGGGAGACGCGGCCGGACGTAGGCTGCGCAGTGGTGTCGAATCCCGAGTTCCTGCGCGAAGGGGCGGCGATCCAGGATTTCAAGCATCCCGACCGCATCGTGATCGGCACGACCGACGCGCGCGCCCGCGAATTGATGAGCAAACTGTACCGGCCGCTCTACTTGAACCGCTCACCGATCATGTTCACCGACCGACGCACCGCCGAGCTGATCAAATACGCAGCCAATGCGTTTCTCGCCACCAAGATCACCTTTATTAACGAGATTGCCGATCTCGCCGAAAAAGTCGGAGCCAATGTGCAGGAGGTCGCGCGCGGAATGGGGCTGGACAACCGGATCGGATCGAAGTTCTTGCACGCCGGCCCGGGTTATGGCGGGTCATGCTTTCCGAAGGACACGGTCGCGCTGATCAAGACCGCGCAGGACCATGCCTCGCCGCTGCGCATCGTCGAGGCGGTGGCGGTGGTCAACGACGCGCGCAAGCGCGCGATGGCGCGCAAAGTATCTGCGGCGCTCGGAGGCGAGCTGCGCGGCAAAACGGTCGCTATCCTGGGCCTGACGTTCAAGCCGAACACTGACGACATGCGTGAAGCGCCGTCGATCCCGCTCATCACGGCGCTGCAGGACTTGGGCGCCAAGGTGCGTGCCTATGATCCGGCCGGCATGGAACAGGCCAAGAGCGTCATCGCCAACGTCACCTTCTGCAGCGATGCCTACAGCTGTGCGGAGGGCGCCTCTGTTCTGGTGATCGTCACCGAATGGGAGCAGTTTCGCGCGCTCGATTTTGACCGGCTGAAGACCGTCATGGCGCATCCTATTCTGGTCGATTTGCGCAATGTGTATCGCGCTGAAGAAATTGTCCGGCAGGGCTTTGTCTATGAAAGCATAGGGCGGCCGCAGAAATGATTTCTTACAGAAGTTGTCACGCCCCGCGGAAGCGGGGCAGCCGGTAACCAGCGAACTCGATTTCGATCGCAGCGTGTGTTTACTGAACTATCCGCGCGCGCGGGTCGTGACAGGCTGTAACCGTGGCACGAACCTTCGAAATACCACTCCCGATAGACTCCGCATTGCCGGATGTCGTTGGGGCGTTGTCCGCCAACAATGCCGCCGTCCTGGTCGCTCCGCCCGGTGCCGGAAAGACGACGCGCGTGCCCCTGGCCCTGCTTGATGAAGCATGGGCTACGAACAAGAAGATTCTTGTGCTTGAACCGCGCCGTCTCGCGGCGCGTGCGGCCGCCGCGCGCATGGCATCGACATCGAACGAGAAGGTCGGTGACACGGTTGGCCTGCGCGTGCGCTTCGGCTCAAAGGTTTCAAAGCGCACGCGCATCGAGGTCGTCACCGAGGGTGTGTTCACGCGCCTGATCGTCGACGATCCCTCTCTGCAAGGTGTTGCCGCCGTGCTTTTCGATGAATTCCACGAGCGGTCGTTGGATGCCGATCTCGGCCTCGCACTGACGCGCGACGCGCAGCAGGGGTTGCGGGACGACCTGAAGCTGCTGGTGATGTCGGCTACGCTTGACGCGGCCCGCGTGGCGGCGCTGCTCGGCAACGCGCCTGTTATTGAAAGCGAAGGCCGCGCCTTTCCGGTGGAAACGCGGTACCTCGGCCGTGATCCACGCGCTCCGATCGAGCGGCAGGTCGCCGACGCCGTCGAACGCGCCCTTCGCGTCGAACCCGGCTCATTGCTGGTATTTTTACCTGGCGCCGGCGAAATCCGGCGCACCGAGGCGCTGCTGAGAGAGCGCATAAGAGACGCGGCCGTTGATGTTGTTGCGCTGTTCGGTGCGCTCGATGCCCGCGAGCAGGACCTTGCCATCTCTCGGTCGCCGCCGGGGCGGCGCAAGGTGGTGCTCGCAACTTCCATTGCAGAGACGTCGATCACGATCGAAGGCGTGCGCGTCGTCGTGGACTGCGGCCTTTCGCGCGTACCGCGCTACGAGCCCGATGTGGGCTTGACGCGCCTCGAGACCGTGCGGGTCTCGCGCGCTGCCGCGGACCAGCGGCGCGGTCGCGCGGGCCGAACGGAAGAGGGCATTTGCTACCGACTTTGGGACGAGCCGCAAACGGGATCGCTCGAACCTTACACGCGGCCTGAGATATTGTCGGCCGACCTATCGGCGCTTGTTCTTGATCTCGCGCAATGGGGTGCGGCTGATCCGGCTAAACTTGCTTTTCTCGATCCGCCACCCCGGGCCGCGCTGACCGAAGCGAAAGCACTGCTCACTGAATTATCCGCATTCGATAGCGATGGTCGCATTACCGAAGAGGGCCGCCGGTTGCGGAACTTGCCGTTGCCGCCGCGATTGGCGCGCATGGTGGTCGATGCGGCCGCCGAAGGCGCCGGCATGCTCGCCGCTAACATCGCCGCAGTCCTGACCGAACGGGGTCTTGGTGGCGATGATGTCGATCTCGGCCAACGGCTTGACCAGTTCCGTCGCGATCGTTCCCGTCGAGCCGAGGATGCGCGCGCAATGGCGCAGAGATGGACCCAGACGGTTGACGGCAAAATAGACGACGGTGAGCACTCCGCCGGTGCTCTCCTCGCGCTCGCCTATCCCGACCGCATCGCAAAGAATCGCGGCGGCGGTGGCGGCGCCTTTCTGCTTGCCAGTGGCCGCGGCGGCGCGGTTGATCCTGCCTCGCCGCTCGCGCGCGAACCGTTTCTGGCGGTTGCGGAGCTCACCGGAGCGGCGGCCTCAGCCCGTATCGTACTTGCGGCGCCAATAACCCTCGCGGAAATAGAGGCACGCTTCGCGCGCCAAATCGAGGAGGACGAAACGGTCGCGTTTGATTTGACTTCCGCCTCGTTGCGCGCCCGGCGGCAGCGGCGGCTTGGCGCGCTGACTTTGACCGACCAAACCATGCCGGCCTCGCCTAACCTCGAAAATGCCAGCCTGCTGGCGGAAGGTATTGCGCGATCAGGCCTAAGACGGCTGCCATGGAGCAAGGCCCAGCTGCAGCTCTGCAATCGCGTGATGTTCCTGCATCGGGCGGAAGGCGACGAGTGGCCCGATTTGTCGGACGAAGCGCTGGCCCGTACGGCGACGGAATGGCTCGCGCCATTTCTTATCGGAAAGATCGCGCTCTCGCAGATCGGCGCGGACGAACTTGGGGCAGCCTTGGATACAATGATGCCCTGGAGATTGCGGTCACGGCTCGACGCTGAAGCGCCGACCCACTTTGCCGCCCCATCCGGCTCCGCTGTGCCGATCGACTACGAAGCTGAGGAAGGGCCGAAGCTTTCGATCCGCGTGCAGGAATTGTTCGGCCTTTCGGTGCATCCCACGATCGCCGGTGGGCGCGTGCCGTTGCTGATCGAACTGTTGTCGCCCGCCCATCGGCCGGTGCAAATGACCCAAGATCTGCCCGGCTTCTGGCGAGGCAGTTATAAAGACGTGAGGAAGGACCTGCGCGGCCGCTATCCAAAGCATCCATGGCCGGAGGATCCGTTGACGGCGGCGCCTACCCGCCGCGCCAAGCGCCGTGGCGAATAGTTACAATTTTAGTCATTCGGATTACCCCGCGCTGACCATGCCCGGATCCACGGCCGATGGCGGCGCGTTCATTAAGCCGGCTTTGATCCTCGCGTGCGAGTATCGTCCCATCATTGGACCCCGCCATGCGCCAACTCGCCATCTTTGCGGCCGCTTTGGTTGTGGCCGGCGGCTACGCGGTTCGATATGCCGCCCCCGCCACCGAGACACCCGCCGTCACCCAGGCGGCGGTGTCGCAGCCGTCCTACGAACCGCGGGAGCCAAGCACCTCCGGCCGCAGCCTGATGGTGGACAGTGATCGTCAGGGGTCATTTTCAGATCGAAGCTAGGGTGGACGGACGTTCATCGACTTCGTCGTCGACACCGGCGCGTCGCTGGTCGTTCTGCGTGAATCGTCAGCAGCGGTGGCAAGCATTCGGCCGCAACCGCGCGACTACACCGCGACTGCCATGACCGCCAATGGCAAGATCAAAGCCGCCCAGCCAAAATTGACCGCATCGAGGTTGGCGGCATACTGTCTTTGACGTGCCGGCCATGGTGCTGCCCGATGAGGCGTTGGGTAAAAACCTGCTGGGCGTCTCGTTCCTCTCGCGCCTGAGACGCTACGAATACGCCAACGGCCGATTGCTGCTCGAGCAATAATTGCCGCTCGTTTCGGTGTAGCCGCGAAGGCTTCCCATACCTCGCCATTGTGGACTGCGAACGCTCTAGGTCACGGTCAAACACCGGTGCGACGGGGACCGCTTTCCGACTTTCCGGCGTTAGGGTATTTGAATCCCGCCCTTGTTGAGGATCTGATGTTTCCCACCCCGAAACCCGCACTCACCCCAAATACCTACGCATATGAATCCGCGCCGCTCGTTAAGCCGACCGGGTTTCGCGAATACGATGCGCGCTGGCTCTTGGAAAAAGAGATCAACCTGATGGGGATGCAGGCCCTCGGATTGGGCCTCGGCACGCTCATCCGTGAGCTCAACGTAAAACAGCAGATCGTCACCGGCCACGACTTCAGGAGCTATTCGTCAGCCGTGAAGATGGCGCTTGTCTCGGGTTTGATGGCTTCTGGCTGCAAAGTTTATGACATCGGCCTTGCCATAACGCCCATGGCCTATTTCGCCCAATTTGATCTCAACGTGCAGTGTGTCGCCATGGTGACGGCGTCGCACAACGATAACGGCTGGACTGGCGTAAAAATGGGCGCGAACAGGCCTCTCACTTTCGGTCCGGTGGAAATGAAGCGCCTCAAGGAAATCGTGCTGAGCGGCAAATTCGATTTCAAAGTTGGCGGCAGCTACGAGTTCGTGGAGAATTTTCCCGAACGCTACATCGCCGATCTCACCAAGCGACCAAAGATCAAGCGCAAGCTCAAGGTTGTCGCGGCCTGCGGGAACGGAACCGCCGGCGCTTTCGCGCCGAGAATATTGCAAGCGATCGGATGCGACGTCGTACCGCTGGACTGCAATCTCGATCACACGTTTCCGCGATACAACCCGAACACCGAAGACATGAAGATGCTGCACGCCATGCGCGATGCAGTGCTGGTGAACCGGGCGGACGTCGCGCTGGGATTCGACGGCGATGGAGACCGTTGTGGCGTCGTGGACAACGAAGGCGAGGAAATTTTTGCAGACAAGGTCGGCGTGATGCTGGCGCGCGATATATCGACGCTGCATCGAAACACCACTTTTGTGGTGGACGTGAAATCGACCGGACTATTCCTCACCGATCCGGTGCTCAAGGAAAATGGCGTCAAGGCCGACTACTGGAAAACCGGTCATTCGTACATCAAGCGTCGCGTGAACGAGCTTGGCGCGATAGCGGGTTTCGAGAAGTCGGGGCACTTCTTCTTCAACAAACCATTCGGCCGAGGCTATGACGACGGCATGGTCTTCGCACTCGCCGTCTGTGACATGCTTGACCGCAACCCGGGAAAGAGCATGGCCGATCTTCGCAACGCGCTGCCGAAGACGTGGGGCTCGCCCACGATGTCACCTCATTGCGATGACGAGAAGAAATATGGGGTGGTTGATGCGGTGGTGAAGCACTTCGAGACGGCCAAGGCGAAGGGCGAGAAGGTTGCAGGCCAGCCGATCCGTGAGCTGGTTACCGTGAACGGGATTCGGGTCACTGTTGAAGATGGAACCTGGGGCCTGGTGCGGGCTTCCTCAAACAAACCTGAACTGGTGGTGGTCGTGGAAAGCCCGGTGTCCGAGCAACGCATGCGCGAGATGTTTCAGGCGATCGATAGCGTGCTGCGCACGCATCCGGAAGTTGGTGCTTACAACCAGACGATCTGACGCGCGACGGCGTCAGGACTTTCTCCGGCTCGCCTGCCGATTGCCCGATCTGCCTTCGGTCAGCACTTCCAGCAACGCCGAAATTTTTGGCGAACGGGCGCCCTTCCGCCAGGTCAGCACGGTTGGCGCGTGACTGAATTCTGCGGGCAGGGGATGGATGCTGAGTTTGGCCTGCGGAAACGTCGTGAGCACCATGCGCGGCAAAATCGAAATGCCCATGCGAGCAGCGGTGCATCCGATCAGCGCATGCCAGGACGTCATTTCGATGATGCGCTCGGGAAGGACCCCCGCGCGCGCGAACCATTGCTGCATGCGCAGGCGATAGGCGCAGCCATGTTCGAAGGCAAGCAGCGTCTCCGATATGACATCGCGCGGTGAACGGATCGGCTTGTGCCCGGCTTCGGCCACAAGCACCAGCTCTTCATCATAGACTACCGACTTGTCCAATGATTGGTCGTTGACCGGCTCGGCAACGAGCGCGGCATCGAGTTCGCCGGAGAGCACTGCGGCCAGCAGGCGCGGGATGGTGTCGGAACGAAGATCGAGCTCAACCTCGGGATAGCGGCGGTGAAAGACGCTGAGGGGCTCCGGCAGGCGGATCGCGGCTGCGCTCTCGATGGAGCCAAGATGCAATGGCCCGCGGGGCGCGCCGTCATGGATCGCATCGCGCGCTTCCTGCGCGAGGTCGAGCAGCCGGTCGGCATATTCGAGCAGCACCTTGCCTGTGGGCGACAGGTGCAGGCGCTTCCCCTCGCGGATGAACAGGTTGACGCCGAGATCCTCCTCGAGCTGCCGCACCCGCGTTGTCACGTTGGACTGCACCCGGTTGAGCTTTTCGGCAGCGCGCGTAATCCCGCCCTCGTCGACGACCGAGCGGAAGATGCGCAAATCGGCCAGCTCCATCGTTCTCTCCATGAGAATAAAACAATTATAATTATTCATTTTATGAGATTTATGCCCAGGCGTAAAGACCCTGCCGATAGCAATGGAGACGTTGTCATGCGGCACGAAACGATCGATTTTTCAAAGTTGGACTACAGGCAGCTTCCGCCCGAACAGCGTATTGTGGTGAGGCGTTTGGCGCTCGCGCGGGCTCATGCCGCGCGCAGACAAGCGCTGCAAGAGACGCTCGCCGGAATTGCAGTTTTTTTGCGAACGCTCGTGGTCACATCCGCGCTTTGGCACGAGGCCATGCGCGTGCGTCTCGCCCGACGCAGGGCGGCGGGAGAGTTGCGTTCGCTCAATGACCGCGAACTGAAGGATATCGGCGTCTGCCGCTGCGAGATCAATGCGCTCGTCTTCGCTGGCCGGGCGTAAAGCAACGTCCGTAACGGGTGCGGCACGCGATGGTCCTGTAGTATTGCTACACCATGCGTATCGCCATTCTCGGCGCCGGCCCGGCGGGCTTGTATCTGGCATATTTGATCAAGCGCCGTCGTCCGGACTGGGACGTCACCGTCGTCGAGCAGAATCGCGCCGATGCCACGTTCGGCTTTGGCGTCGTCTTCTCCGAGCGCGCGCTGGAATTTTTGCGCGACGACGACGAGGCCACCTATTCGGCGATCGCGCCGCATGTGGAATCCTGGTCGGATATCGCTCTCGTGCACTGCGAAGAGCGTGTCGTGATCGACGGCATTGGGTTTGCCGCCATCGGTCGGCTCAAGCTGTTGGAAATATTGCAAGCTCGTGCCCGCTCAGTCGGCGTCGAGCTGATTTTCGGACGCGTCGTTACAGAACTGGATGAGTTGGGCAATGCGGATCTCATTGTTGGCGCCGATGGCGTCAACTCGCTCGTGCGACGCACCCATGAGCAGCAATTTGGCGCCAGCACAAAATTTCTGACAAATCATTTTGCCTGGTTCGGAACAACCAGGCGCTTCGGAACGCTCACCCAAACTTTTATCGAGAATGACGTGGGATTTTTCAACGCACATCACTACCGGTATGCGCCCGAGCTCAGCACGTTCATTGTCGAAGTCGATCAAACAACATTCGCGCGCGCGGGTTTCGCGCAAATGAGTGAAGCGGAAACACGAACGCTCTGCGAAAGGGTGTTCGCGGGAGCGTTGGCGGGCCATGCGCTCATATCGAATAATTCGATCTGGCGCCGTTTTCCAATTGTGCACAACGAGCATTGGCGGGCTGGCAATTGCGTGCTGATCGGCGACGCCCTGCACACCGCACACTTCTCGATCGGCTCCGGCACGCGTCTCGCCATGGAAGATGCCATAGCGCTCGACCAAGCCATCGCTGCGCAACCGGGCGAAGTGTCGGTAGCGCTGGCCGCCTACGAATCAGCGCGTCGGCCGATTCTCGAGAAACTCGTATCAGGCGCCAATCGCAGTGCGGTCTGGTACGAGCAATTTGCCCGGCACATGCAACT
>Ga0114129_10011990_pt1 | contig 12330 bp, 9 predicted proteins | sample RhiMetdeltSRZDD1_FD_80071 | JGI IMG/M metagenome (GOLD analysis project Ga0114129, IMG submission 80071) | Populus rhizosphere microbial communities from Tennessee, USA - Rhizosphere MetaG P. deltoides SRZDD1 (version 2) (version 2) | ecosystem: Host-associated > Plants > Roots > Rhizosphere >...
CGACTCGGCCCGCGTACATGACCATGATCACGTCGGCGATCTCTGCGACGACGCCGAGGTCGTGCGTGATCAGGATCACCGCGGAGTTGAACTCGTCCTTGAGCCGGTCGATCAGCTCGATGATCTGCGCCTGGATCGTCACGTCGAGTGCCGTCGTCGGCTCGTCGGCGATCAGGATGTCCGGGGTGTTCGCGAGGGCCATTGCGATCATCGCGCGCTGGCGCATACCGCCGGAGAACTGGTGCGGGAAGTCGTCGACCCGTGACTCGGGGTTCGGGATGCCGACGGCGCGCAGCAGCTCAACGGCACGCGCGCGCATCGTGCCCTTGTCCATCCCCGGGTTGTGGGCCTTGAGCGCCTCGGAGATCTGCGCGCCGACCCGGTAGACCGGGTTCATCGACGTCATCGGATCCTGGAAGATCATCGCCATCTCGTTGCCCCGGATCGACTGGAGCTCGTCCTCGCTCAACGCGAGGAGGTCGCGACCCTTGTAGTCGACCTCTCCCTCGAACCGCGCGTTCACGCCGCGCGTGAGCCCGAGCATCGTCATCGACGTCACGCTCTTCCCCGAGCCCGACTCGCCGACGATCCCGAGCACCTGGCCGCGGTCGAGCGTGAAGGACACGCCGTCGACGGCCTGCACCTCCCCGTCCTCGGTCGCGAAGCGGACCTTCAGGTCCTTGACCTCCAGGAGCCTCTCAGCCACTTGTTAGTGGCCCCCCTCGACCCAGGGAGCGGCTCCTGCCGCGCGATCAGCTTCGCGCTGCCGCGTCCTCAGTCGCGCCCGTACCTTCCAGGTACGAACGCTCCCTGCGTCCTTGCATCGCTCGCTGCTCGCACAGCAGGAGCGAGTCCCTGGATCGAGCGTGACCACTAGCTCGGACGGATTCTAGGGTCGAGGTACGCGTAGACGAAGTCGACGATCGCGTTGAAGAAGACGATGAAGAACGCGCCCAGGAGCGTGACCGCCATGATCGGCGGCAGGTCGAGCGACCTGACCGAGCGTGCCGCGTACTGGCCGACGCCCTGGAGGTCGAACACCGTCTCCGTCAGGATCGCGCCGCCGCCGATCACGCCCGCGAAGTCGAGCGCGAAGAGCGTCACGATCGGGATCATCGAGTTCCGCAGGACGTGCTTCAGCAGGACGCGCCGGGGGTGCAGGCCCTTCGCCTTCGCGGTCCGCACGTAGTCCTCGTTGATCGAGTCGAGGATGTTGGAGCGCAGCACGCGCCCGTAGAAGCCGATGAAGAGCACGGCGAGCACGAACCACGGCAGGATCATGTGGTAGAGCCACTCGGCCGGGTTGTCGGTCAGGGGCACGTAGCCGCCGTCCGGGAAGATCCCTGCGTTCTCCGGGCCGAGGTAGTAGCGCGCGAGGATGCCGAGCCAGAACACCGGCATCGAGATGCCGATGAGGGCGAGGATCGTGATGCCTCGGTCCGACCACCTCCCCGCGGTGACCGCCGAGATCACCCCCACGAGGACGCCGAAGAAGAGCCAGATGATCGCCGCGCCGACCGCCAGCGAGATCGTCGCGGGAAGGCCTCGCTTGATCTCCTGGATCACGTTCTGCTGCGTCGTGTACGAGATGAGGTCTCCCGAGAAGACCTTCTGCATCATCTTCCCGTACTGCACGTAGAAGGGCTGGTCAAAGCCCCACGTCGAGCGGATGTTCGCGATGTTCTCGTCGGTCGCGTTCTTGCCCGCCATCCGCTCGGCGGGGTCGCCGCCCGGGATCACGATGAAGATCGCGAACGTGATGAAGCTGACGGCGGCGAGGACGAGGATCGCGCCGACTGAACGCCTGACGATAAAGGCAGCCACTAGTGCTCGATCCTCACTTTCGCACGCGGGTCGAGGGCGTCACGCAGGCCGTCGCCGAAGATGTTGAGCGCCACCACCGTCAGCACGATCGCGGTGCCGGGGACGATCGTCAGCCACGGCGCCGTGCGGATCCGCTCCTGGCCTTCGGAGATGAGGGTGCCCCAGGACGGGTTCGGCGGCTGCACGCCGGCGCCCAGGAACGAGAGCGCGGCCTCGACGAGGATGTTGTTGGCGATGATCAGCGTGAAGAACACGAGGATGGTCGACGCGATGTTCGGCAGGAGCTCGCCGAGCATCACGCGGAACGGGCCGGAGCCCTGCGCGATCGACGCCTCGATGAACTCCTTCTCGCGCAGCGAGAGGATCTGGCCGCGGAGCGGTCGCCCGACGTAGGCCACGAGGATCACCGAGATGATCAGGATCGGAATCCAGAGGCTTCCCGACTCGATGTTGATCGGTCCGTGGTGGAAGCCGTTGATCGCGAGCGCCGCGCCGAGCGCGATGCCGAGCAGGATCACCGGCAGCGCCGCGATGAGGTCGAACGTGCGCGTGATCCCCCAGTCCGACCAGCCGCCGAAGTAGCCGGCAATCAGCGCGAGAATCGTCGCGACCAGCGTGCAGATCAGCGCCGAGACGATGCCGATCAAGAGCGAGTTGCGGCCGCCGTAGAGCACGCGCACCGCGACGTCGCGGCCGAGCGTGTCGGCGCCGAGAACGTACTTGCCGTCGGCACGCCAGAGCTGCGGGCCGAGGACCGTGACGGGCTTGATCGTGATCTGTCCGGTATTCGGATCCGTCACGGTCCCGCCGGCGGAGATGACGTCGACCTGCTCGCCGTTCACGGTGATCGTGTCGGTGAGATGCGTGTTGTTGGGACCGGTGCCGGCGACGTGCTCCGCGTACCAGGGTGCCCCGATGCACGCGATGACGACGAGCAAGAAGACGACGAGCGAGCCGAGCGCCACGTAGTTCCGCCGGAGCCGGCGCCAGGCGAGATACCACGGGCTCCTGCCCTCGATCGGCCCCTGCTCGCGCTCGGCGAGCTCTGCGGCGGTGTCGAGGGTGAAGTCCGTGGCCTGTTGCGTCATTTCGGGGGGTTCGAGGGCGCCGCGCGGGCGCCCTCGAACCGTATTCCCTCCAAGTGCTAGTGCTTCAACCTACTTCTTGCAGGACGTTGCGTAGATGAACTGGTAGAGCACGTGGCTCACGTAGCAGTTCTGCAGATCCATCTGCGGCGTGAAGAAGTCCGTGAACGTCCGGTTGACCGCCGGTGCCCACAGGGCGTTGTCGGCGACCATCTGGTCGACCTGCGCCCACTGAGCGTTGACGTCGTCGGTGGTCTCGGGCTCCTTCTTGAGCGCCTCGATCTTGTCGTTGATCGCCTTCACATTGGCGTTCGAGTAGTTGTTGTTGTGCTCCTCGGTGATGCGATTGCCGTTGAGCAGCACGTCGAACCAGTCGAGCGGATGCGGGTAGTCCTGGAACCAGTTCGCGATTCCGGTCTGCGCCTTCGTCCGCTGGTTGCCGATCGTCGTGAAGTAGACCGACGGGTCGATGATCTTCAGCGTCGCCTTGAACCCGATCTGGTTCAGGACGTCGGCCAGGTATGCCGCCGGCTTCTGGAGCGTCTCACGAGAGTTGCCCCAAACCGTGACCGGCATGCCCGCGTACCCGGACTGCTGCACGAGCTGCTTCGCCTTCGCGAGGTCGTGCGGGTACTTGCTGATCTTCTTGTACTGCGGGTACGTCGGCGGAAGGACGTTCTCCGTCGGCTTGGCGAGTCCGCCGTACAGCCGGACGACCGCCTGGCGATCGATCGCGTAGTTCACGGCCTGCCGCACTTCGAGCTTGTCGAACGGCTTCAACCGCGTGTTCATGAAGTAGTAGTACGTGTTCGCCGGCAGATACAGCTTCAGCTGGTCCGGGAACTTGTTCTGGACCTCGCCGAGCCGGTCGACCGGGATCGGATGGAAGTCGTAGTCGTTCTTCCCGTCGATCACGGACTGCAGCGCCGCCGAGTCCTCCTCGATGACGTTGAACGACATCTTGTCGGGGTTCCCGTCCGGGATGCCCTCGATCGCCTTCCACTTCGGGTTGCGGACGAGCGTAACGCTCCGGTTGGGCGTGTAGTTCTGGATCATGTACGGCCCGTTCGCCGGGATGCCCGCCGTGGACTGATCCTTCGCCGGCGTGTTCGGCGGAACGAACGACGCGAACAGCGTCGCGAGGATGTGCAAGAAGTCACCCTGCGGCGCGGTCAGCTTGATCTCCACCGTGCCGGCGTTGTCGTCCGTGGTGATGCCCGCGATGTCGCCCTTCTTCGTCTTCGCGAACTGCTCGGCGCCCTCGATGCCGGTGAAGAACCCGACGCCCGGTGAGTCCACCAGGAAGAGACGCTTGATCGAGCTCTTGAAGTCGGACGCCTTGACGGCCGTACCGTCCGAGTACGTCACTCCGTCTCGCAGCTCGAACTTGTAGTCCAGCCCGTCGGAAGAGACCTCCGGCAGGTCCTTCGCCATCGCCGGGATCAGCGTGGCGCCGTCAGGACCGTTCACCATCTTGTACGTGACGAGGCCGAGGTGGACAGGGAGCATGATTCCCCAGCCCTGAACCGTGTACGACAGGCCCGGGTCGAGGTAGTCGATGCCGTTGTCGAAGGCGACCTTCAGTTCGGGGAACGTCTTCTGGGTCGATCCCCCGCTCGCCTCTGTCGTCGAACCACCGGACTCGTCGTCGCCACCGCCGCACGCGGCGAGGGCGAACGTGAGAGCGGCCAACAGAGCGAACACTCCTGCGAACCGCCTCCACTTACTCAACTGCATTCGTACCCCCATTCATCGCTAACGCGCCGCCAGCGGGGCGCATGGCGGGCTCGATCCTAATAGACGAAAGAGTTCCCAAACGGTTGTTGCGAACGGGTTAATCGCCAAACACGTTTAGGTGGGCGGAGGCTCCGGAATCTGCTCGGGAAGCGGCGTTCCGAGAACCGGCTCGACGAAGACCGGTTCGACCTCGTGCGGCTTGATCTGCCCTGCCTCGATCTCCTCGGCGTAGTGGCAGGCAACGGTGTGTCCCGCAGCCAGCTGCCGCAGCGGCGGCGCCTCGTCCCGGCAGCGCGTCGGCTGGACGAAGGGGCAGCGCGTGTGGAAGCGGCACGCCTTCGGCGGGTTGGCGGGGGACGGGAGGTCGCCGGGGAGCAGGATCGCCTCCCGCTCGCGCTCGACGCGCGGATCGGGGATCGGGACCGCGGAGAGCAGCGCGATGGTGTACGGATGCAGCGGACGCCGGTAGAGCTCGCCGGCCGGCGACACCTCGACGATCGTGCCCAAGTACATGACGGCGATCCGGTCCGAGATGTGCCGGACGACGGCGAGATCGTGCGCGATGAACAGATAGGTGAGGTCGAACTCGTCCTGGAGCGACTCGAGCAGGTTCAGGATCTGCGCCTGGATCGAGACGTCGAGCGCCGACACAGGCTCGTCGGCGACGATCAGGTCCGGGTTGAGCGCGAGCGCGCGCGCGACGCCGATGCGCTGACGCTGCCCGCCGGAGAACTCGTGCGGATACCGCGACGCTGCGTCGGCCGGGAGCCCGACGATGCCGAGCAGCTCTCGCACCCGTGCGTCGGCGTCGGTTCGGCCCGCGAGCCCGTGCGCGCGCATCGGCTCGCCGATGATCCGTCCGATCGAGTGCCGGGGGTTGAGCGAGGCGTACGGATCCTGGAAGACCATCTGCATGCGCCGACGGAGCGGACGCAGCCGCTTCTCGCCGAGGTGCGTGATGTCCTGGCCGTCGAACACGATCTGGCCGTCGACCGGTTCGTAGAGCCGAAGGATCGTGCGGCCGACGGTCGACTTGCCGCAGCCAGACTCGCCGACGAGTCCGAGCGTCTCGCCGCGCTGGATCTCGAACGAGACGCCGTCCACCGCCCGAATGTCGCCGACGTGACGATCGAGCACGAGGCCGCTCTTGATCGCGAACCAGACCTTGAGATCCTCGACCGAGAGGAGCGCGCCGTTCGAGCTCAAGCGGTCACCGCACGCTCGCGCGTCCACTCGTCCGCCGGCACCGGGTTGAAGCACGCAACGAAGTGGCCCGGCTCGGTCTCTTTTAGCGTCGGCACCTCGTCGCGGGACAGCTCGACCTCGAAGCGGCAGCGCGGCTGGAACGGGCAGGCATGCGGCGGGCTCAGCATGTCGCGCGGTGCGCCGGCGATCGGCTTCAGCTTGGCCTTGCGCGGCGCGTCGAGGCGTGGGATCGACTCGAGCAGCCCGAGCGTGTACGGATGGCGCGGCGAGTCGAACAGCTGGTCGGCGCTCCCGGTCTCCATGAACATGCCGGCGTACATCACGTTCACGCGCTCGCACATCCCCGCGACGACGCCGAGGTCGTGCGTGATCATGATCAGCGCCGTCTCCTCTTCGCGGACGAGCTCCCGGAGGAGATCGAGGATCTGCGCCTGGATCGTCACGTCGAGCGCGGTCGTCGGCTCGTCCGCGATCAGGAGCTTCGGCTCGCACGCGAGCGCGATCGCGATCATCGCTCGCTGGCGCATGCCGCCGGAGAACTGGTGGGGATAGTCGCTCAGGCGCGACTTCGCGCCGGGGATGCCGACGCGGTCGAGCAGCTCGACGGCCCGCGTGTCCGCGTCCTTCCTCGACAGACCGAAGTGGGTCTGGAGTGCCTCCCGGATCTGCTTCCCGATCGTCAGCACCGGGTTGAGCGACGTCATCGGGTCCTGGAAGATGATGCCGATCTCGCGACCCCGGACCGAGCGCAGCTCGCCGTCCGAGAGCTGAAGGAGGTCCCGCCCTCCGAAGTGCGCCGTGCCGCCGGTGACCCGCCCGGCCCGAGCCAGGATCCCGAGCAGGGCGAGCGACGTCACGCTCTTCCCGCAGCCCGACTCGCCGACGATGCCGAGGGTCTCGCCCGGTGCGATGTCGAACGAGATGCCGTTGACGGCGTGGATCGTGCCGCGCCGCGTCCAGAACTCGACGCGCAGGTCGCGGACGCTGAGGAGCTGCTCAGGCACGTCCGCGGAGCTTCGGATCGAGCGCCTCTCTGAGCCCGTCGCCGATGAGGTTGAACCCGAGGACCGAGACCACGATCGCGAGGCACGGGATGATCGCGAGGTACGGCGCAGCCGCGAGGTACTCGTTCGAGTCGGTGAGCATCGTCCCCCACTCCGGCGTCGACGGATCCTGCGGGCCGAGACCGAGGAAGCCGAGGCCCGCGACGTCGATGATCGCCGTCGCCATCGCGAGCGTGCCCGCGACGATCACCGGCGACATCGAGTTCGGGAGGATGTGCGAGAAGAGGATCTTGCGGCGCGCGACGCCCACGGACCGAGCGGCGAGAACGTAGTCGTTCTCGCGTTGAGCGAGCACCGAGCCGCGGAGGAGGCGCGCGAAGATCGGGATGTTCACGACGCCGACCGCGATCATCACCTGCCAGAGGCCTGGGCCGAGCATCGCGACGATCGCGATCGCGAAGAGCAGTCCCGGGATCGCGAGCATGATGTCCATGCACCGCATCACGATCGAGTCCGGCCATCGTCCGACGAACCCGGCGAACGACCCGAGCAACAGGCCGATCGACAGACCGATCGTCACCGAGACAACCCCGATCAGCAGCGAGTAGCGCGCGCCGTAGACGATCCTGCTGAAGACGTCGCGGCCCTGGATGTCGAGGCCGAGCCAGTGGTCGCGGCTCGGCGGCTGCGGCTGGAGGATCCCGTTGACGAGGAAGGTGTCCTTCGCGGGGTCGTGCGGCGCGATCACGGGCGCGCCGATCGCACAGATCACGAAGACCGAGACCAGAACCGCTCCGACGATCGCACCGGGGTTGCGGCGGAGGCGGTACCACGCCTCGTACCAGAGTCCGCCGCTCGGCTGCTCGAGCTGGATCTCGACCGCTTCGAGCTCGGCGGCGCTCACGAGTAGCGGATCCTCGGGTTGATCACTGCGTAGAGCACGTCCACGACGAGGTTGACGAGCACGAAGACCAGGGCGAGGAAGAGGATGCCGCCCTGCAGGACCGGGTAGTCGCGGTTGAAGATCGCGTCGCGAAGCCACGAGCCCATGCCCGGATACGCGAAGACGGTCTCTGTCAGGATCGCCCCGGACAGCAGGAATCCCATCTGGAGGCCGATCACGGTCGTCACCGGCAGGAGCGCGTTTCGCAGCACATGCCGGCGGTCGACGATTCGCGGCGCCATGCCCTTCGCCCGTGCCGTGCGCACGTAGTCCTCGTTCTGCACGTCGAGCACCGAGGCGCGGGTGATCCGCGCGATGATCGCGAGCGGGATCGACCCGAGCGCGATCGCCGGGAGGATCAGATGCTTGATCACGTCCCAGAGCGTCTCCGGGTCGCGCGTGATGATCGCGTCGAGGACGTAGAAGTTCGTCGGATGCTCTGCGTCGAAGTTCAGAAGGTCGATGCGGCCGACGCTCGGCAGCCACGCGAGCCGGACCGCGAAGATGTACTTCAGCAGGATCGCCAGCACGAAGATCGGGACCGAGATCCCGATCAGGGAAAAGAACAGGCTCCCCTGGTCGACGGGGCCTCCGTACCTCTTCGCCGCGATGAAGCCGAGTGGGATGCCGAACCCGACGGCGAAGATCATCGCCGCGATCGCGAGCTCGACCGTCGCCGGGAAGCGCTGCCCGATCTCGTCGGTCACCTGCCGGTGCGTCGCCACGCTCACGCCGAGGTCGCGGTCGCGGAAGATCGTCTGCATGTACTCGACGTACTGCTTCCACAGGGGCTGGTCGAGCCCGTAGCGCTCCTTGTACGCCTCGACGAGCGCCGGCGTCGCCCGCTCGCCGAGAAGCGACTCCGCCGGGCTCCCCGGCAGCGCACGCACCCAGAAGAAGAGCAGCACCGAGACCCCGAACAGGATCGGGATCAAGAGCAGCAGCCGCCGGACGATGAAACGAACCACTGTCGCCCGGCGACTGCTAGCTCACGTTCCTACTGCCCGCCGAAGAAGACGGTCTTGAACAGGTCGGTGCCGATCGGGCTCGTGAAGTAGCCCCGGATCCGCTTCTGGAAGCCGAGTGCCGGTACCGAGTGGGCGTACGGGACGCCCGGGACCTGCTGAGCGATCAGGCGGTTCGCCTGCTTGTAGATCGCAGCACGCTTCGCCTGGTTCGTCTCCTGCTCTCCACGGTCGAGCAGCTTGTCGAGCGCGGCGTTCCGCTCGCCGAACTGCGGGTTGTAGCCCTGGAAGAACACGCCCAGGAAGTTGTCCGCGTCGGCGTAGTCACCGGTCCAGCCGATCAGGAACAGGTGGCCTGCGGTGCCGTCGTTGACGTGCTTCACGTAGTCGGGACGCCACGGCATGCTGGTCGTCTCGACCTCGAAGCCCGACTGCTCGAGGCTCGCCTTGAACGCCTCGAAGTTCGCCTTCGGGTCCGGCATGTAGGGCCGCGAGACCCCGGTCGGGTACCAGAAGGAGATCTTGCAGGGCGGCCCACAACCTGCGGCCCGAAGCAGGTCCTTCGAGCGCTGCGGGTTGAACGCGTACTTCGTCACGTTCTTCTCGTAGCCCGGCAGGCTCGGCGGCATGAACTCGTGCGCCACCTGCGCCCGGCCCGCGTAGAACGAGCGGACGACGAGCTGCCGGTTCAGGCCGTACGCCACCGCGCGGCGGACGCGCACGTCGTTCATCGGCGGCTTCGACGAGTTGATCCCGACGTAGGCGACGTTGAACGAGGGCCTGCTGAGGACCTTCAGGTTCGAGTTGTTCCGCACCGATGCGACGAGCTGCGGCGCGAGCAGGTCCATTCCGTAGACCTCACCGGTCTGGAGTGCCTGCACGCGTGCGGTGTTGTCGCCGATCGGGCGGATGATGATCCGAGCGAGGCGTGCCTTCCGGCCCCAGTAGCTCGGGTTCCGGACGAGGACGACCGACTCGCCGACGCGCCAGCTCTGGAGCCGGTACGGACCGGTGCCCGTCGGATGGCTGAACGCGTACTGACCCGTCGGGTAGAACGCCCCGTTGCGGATCGTGCCCTGGTTCGCGCCCCAGCGCGCCATCGCGGTCGGGCTCTGGATCGAGAACGCCGAGAGCACGAGCGAGGCCAGGAAGGGACCGTTGCGGCGCGCCAGCTTGACGACCGCCGTGCTCGCGTTCTTCGCGCGGCAGCTCTGGTACAGCGGCTTGCCGAGCGTCGAGTTCTCGTTCTTGCGGAACCCGCCGAAGACCGTCTGGTAGTAGTAGGTCGCAGACGCGTCCTGGAACGGGCCGCTGAAGTTGTACCAGCGGTTGAAGTTCGCGCACACGGCCGCCGCGTTGAACGGCGTGCCGTCGTGGAACTTCACCCCGGTCCGGAGGTTGAACGTGTACGTCCGACCGTCCTTGGCGACGCTCCAGCTTCGCGCGAGCGCCGGGGTGATCTTCGTCGTCCCCGGGATGAAGTCCACGAGGCTCTCGAAGATCTGCTTCGTGATCCGGAACGACTCGCCGTCGGAGACGAGTGCCGGATCGAGATACGTCGGGTCGCTCGCGCCGGCGTAGATCAGGGTGTCCCCGGAGGTCGCCGTGGGGGACGCCTCCGATCTCGACCCTGCCGATGCGACTCCCGCGACGAGCAGGCAGGCCATCACCGCGCCTGCGATGCTCAGGAGCTTCACCCTCAACTGCCACCACCTCTCGTGTCGCTGCTGCCTGACGAGGAGTATTCAGCAGCTAAGACGCGTTTGGCAAACGAATAGTTAAGGGGCGGCCGAAGCCGCCCCTCGAACGTCGAACGCTGATCTTGGGATTACGCCGCCGAGGCCACAGAGATCAGATCGCGAAGCGCGCCGAGACGCGCCAGCGCCTGACCTTCGAGCTGTCGGACGCGCTCCCGCGTCAAATCGAGCTCGTGCCCGATCGCCTCGAGCGTCCACGGCTCGCCCTCGAAGCCGAACCGCAGCTCGAGGATGCGGCGCTCCCGCTCCGGCAGGGCATCGAGAGCCTTGCGAACACCCTGGCGGCGGAGCGACTCCTCCGCCTCGTCGAACGGGTCCGGTGCCTCACGGTCGGCGAAGAGGTCGCCGAGCTCGCCTTCGTCGTCCGCGCCGACGGTCTGGTTGAGCGAGACCGACGCGGACGCGGCGCCGAGGGCCTCGTCGACGTGCTGGATCGGCAGGCCGGTCGCCTCCGCGAGCTCCTCCTTCGTCGCCTCGCGGCCGAGCTCGACCTCGAGCCGGCGTGCGGCGCGCGACAGCTTCTGCTGCCGCTCGACGACGTGGACGGGCACGCGGATCGTGCGTGCGTGGTTGGCCACGGCGCGCTGGACCGACTGGCGGATCCACCACGTCGCGTAGGTCGAGAACTTGAAGCCGCGCCGCCAGTCGAACTTCTCGACCGCGCGGTTGAGGCCCAGTGTTCCCTCCTGGATCAGGTCGAGGAACGGCACGCCCAGACCGCGGTATCCCTTGGCGATGGACACCACGAGCCGGAGGTTCGATTCGATCATGTGACGCTTCGCGACCGGGTCGCCGCGCTCGATGCGCTTCGCGAGTGCGACCTCGTCGGCGGCGGTCAGCAGCTTGTGCTTGCCGACGTCGGCCAGGAAGAGCTGAAGGCTGTCTGCAGAGCCCGAGAGCGGCTGATGCTCGAGGTTGAGGCGGACGTTGACCTTCTCCGCCTCCTTCTCATCGGTCGCAGCGGTACGAATCTCGAAACCGATCGACTCCAGCTCGTGGCGCAGCTGCTCGAGGTCCTCCTCGTTCAGCTCCTGCTCCTGCGCCATCGTCTCGAGCGAGGTCGCCTCGATGAAGCCCTGCTCCTCCGAGGCCTCCACGATCGCCTTGACCGGCTCCGACTCCAGAAGTTCCTGCAACTGATTCTGCGTCAAAGTAGGTAAGTCTTCCTTTCGCGCTTGCCTGTGGGCGTGCGTTCGGAACCGCCCTTTTCGCACTCTAGGAGGTCTCTCCTGTCCGTGCTAGAGGGTCTGAACGAATCGCAACCGAATACCAACAATGCTGCTCTCAATGAGGGAAACGCCGCCCGTGCCCAGCGCATTCCGAGGCACGCGAAGCCCGTCCCTGCTCATACAGACGAACGAACCGCCCGAAAGTTTCCCTATGCCCTCGTTCGGCGCCGTCCACGCGGCGCCGGGCCGCGGGCGCGCCGGTCGGCGAGCAGCTCGAGCGCCCGCTCGAACGAGATCGAGTCGACCTCGTCGCCGGCCTTGAGGCTGGCGTTCGTCTCCCCGTCGGTGACGTAGGGACCGAAGCGGCCGTTCCGGATGACGATCTTCTTCGCCGTCGTCGGGTCGACGCCGACCTCGCGGAGCGGCCCGGCCGTGGCGCCGCGGCGACGGCGCTCCTTCGGCTTGCTGAGCAACTCGATCGCCTCGTCGAGCGTGACAGTGAAGAGCTGCTCCTCGCTCTCGAGCGAGCGCGTCTCGGTGCCCTTCTTCACGTAGGGGCCGTATCGGCCGTTAAGCGCCTCGACGTCCTCCCCGTCGCTCGGATCGGGGCCGAGTACACGCGGCAGCGAGAGGAGCTTCA
>Ga0114129_10011991_pt1 | contig 12329 bp, 6 predicted proteins | sample RhiMetdeltSRZDD1_FD_80071 | JGI IMG/M metagenome (GOLD analysis project Ga0114129, IMG submission 80071) | Populus rhizosphere microbial communities from Tennessee, USA - Rhizosphere MetaG P. deltoides SRZDD1 (version 2) (version 2) | ecosystem: Host-associated > Plants > Roots > Rhizosphere >...
TGGCATCGGCGCCGTCAATCACGCGATGGTCGTAGGACAGCGATAGCGGCAGCAGCTGCCGCGGCTCGAAGCGGCCTTCGGGCCGTTTCGGGGGCGGGTCTGCAGCCGTCGCATCTTCCGCGCTTTGGCCAGTCTCGCCGGAGCCTTGGCGAAGGCGGGAAGACCCGCCCTTGCCCTCGGGGATAAATACCGGTTCGACGATGCCGCGCGAGACGCCCAGGATCGCAACTTCGGGCCAGTTGACGATCGGAGTGAAGTACGTGCCGCCGATGCCGCCCAGATTGGAGATGCTGATGCCGCCGCCCCTCATCTCGTCGAGCGACAGCTTCTTCGCCCGCGCCTTCTCGGACAGCTGATGCATCTCGACCGCGATCTGCGTGATGTTCTTCTGGTCCGCGTTTCGGACGACGGGCACGAGCAGGCCGTACTGCGTGTCCACGGCCACGCCGACGTTGACGTATTTCTTGTAGATGATCGCGTTGTTACCGGCATCGAGCGACGCGTTGAACTGCGGGAACTGCTTCACCGCGGCCGCAAGCACCTTGACGAGCACGGCCGTCACCGTAAGGTTGCCGCCCGCCTTCTCCACCTGCGTGCGGAACTTCGCCCGCAGCTCCTCCATCGGCGTGATGTCCGCCTTGTCGAACTGCGTCACGTGCGGAATCGTCGTCCACGCGTGGCTCAGGTGCTCCGCCGTCTTTCGGCGGATGTTGCTCATCGGCTGCCGCTCGATGGGCCCCCATTTCTCAAAATCGGGCAATGGCACGGACGTGGCGGGCTCGCTGCTGCCGCGCGTCAACGTCGTGCCAACACTGCTCAGGATCCGGCGGGCGTGCTCCTTCACGTCTTCCTGCGAGATGCGTCCGTCCGGGCCGCTCCCGTGCACCTCGTTGACGTCGACACCGATTTCGCGAGCCAGGCGTCGGACCGATGGAGACGCCGGCGCCGCCGGTCCCGCCTCCGCTCGTGCTTCCGGAGTGAGCTTCGGCGTGGCAGGCCCGCCTGCCCGTGGCGCCTCCGCCGTGAGCTTCAGCGTGGCAGGCCCGCCTGGCCGTGGCGCCTCCGGCGTGAGCTTCGGCGCGGCAAGCCCGCTGGCTCGTGGCGCCTCAGGTTGGCCCTGGCGCGTAGGCTGCGGAGCGGGGGATGGCGGCCGCGGCATCGAGACGACTTTTTGATCGGGTCTTTGTTCGGGTTGATCAGGTCCTTGTTCGGGCTGTGACTCTTGTTCCACAGCAGGTTTCGCAGGCTCGCCCTGTATCGCGGGCGGCTGGGCGTCCTGTGCACCCGCCGTCGCCGGCTCCGCAGTCTTCGCCGCGTCGGCGCCCGCGGCCGCCTCCGCCGGAGGCTTCGGCGCGCCAAGGCCGTTTTCGTCCACGGTCAGGATCACAGAACCGACCGTCACCTTGTCGCCCTGCTTGACCTTGATCTCCTTAACGACGCCGGCCACGGAGGAGGGAACTTCGATGGTGGCCTTGTCGGTTTCGAGCTCGAGTACTGGCTGCTCGCGCGCGATCGTGTCGCCGACCTTCACCAGTATCTTGGCAACGTCCCCCTGCGAAACGTTCTCACCCAGTTCGGGAACTTTGAATTCCTGCACGTATTAACTCCGAACGCTCTTCACTGCGACGGGCCACGGAGGCACGAAGACACGGAGATTTCCATTCGACTATGGTTTGCTCCGTGACTCCGTCTTTCCGTGGCTTGTCTCAGCGTATGTCGAAACGAGTTCAGGAAGTGGCCGGGTTTGGCTTTTCGGTATTGATCCCGAGGTCCTTGATCGCCTTCTCGACGACCTCCGTGGCGATCGTGCCGTCCTTCGCGAGCGCGCTCAGCGTCGATGCCACGACAAACTTCGCGTCTACCTCGAAGAAGTCGCGGAGCGCGGCGCGGTTCTCGCTGCGGCCGAACCCGTCGGTCCCAAGCGAGGTCAGCGGACGCGGCAGCCAGCGATCGATGCCATCCGGCAGGATCTTCACGTAGTCCGACGCGGCGACGATGACGCCTTCGGTACCCGCGAAGCACTGCGTGACGTATGGGACCCGCGAGGTCTCTCCTGGATGGAGTCGATTCCAGCGCTCCACGGCATGGCCGTCGCGATAGAGCTCGGCGTAGCTCGTGACGCTCCAGATATCCGCCGCGACGTCGTATTGATCCTCGAGGATCTTGGCGGCCTTGATCACCTCGGGGAGGATCGCGCCGCTGCCGAGCAGCTGCGCTCGCGCGCCGCCTTCCTTCCTGCCCGCCCTCTTCCTGTCGGACGCCTTGAAGCGATACATCCCCTTGAGGATGCCGTCCCGCACGCCGTCGGGCATCGGCGGCATCTCGTACGTCTCGTTCATCACGGTGATGTAGTAGAAGATGCTCTCGCCATTGACGTACATCCAGCGTATGCCGTCCTCGATGATCACCGCCAGCTCGTACGCGAAGGCCGGGTCGTACGAGATCAGGTTCGGCACCGCCAGGGACAGCAGATGGCTGTGGCCGTCCTGGTGCTGCAGCCCTTCTCCCGCCAGCGTCGTCCGGCCAGCCGTGCCGCCAAGCAGGAACCCCCGCGCGCGCGAGTCCGCAGCCGCCCATACCAGGTCGCCGACCCGCTGCATGCCGAACATCGAGTAGTAGATGAAGAAGGGGATGGTATTGATGCCGTGAGTCGAATAGGCGGTGCCGGCGGCGATGAAGGAGGAAATCGAGCCGGCCTCGGTAATGCCCTCCTCGAGAATCTGCCCCTCTTTCGCTTCCTTGTAGTAGAGGAGCGTGTCCATGTCGACCGGCTCGTACAGCTGGCCCACGTGCGAGTAAATCCCGACCTGCCTGAAGAGCGACTCCATGCCGAAGGTACGCGCTTCGTCGGGCACGATCGGCACGATGAGCTCGCCGAGCTCCTTGTCCTTCAATAGCTTCGCCAGCATTCGCACGAACACCATCGTCGTGGACGCCTTGCGTCCTTCGGTGCCCTTCTCAAACTCGATGAAGCAGTCGTGGAGGGTCTCAACTTTGATCGGTTCGAAGTGGGTGATGCGCCTGGGGACGAATCCGCCAAGCTGCTTCCGGCGCTCGAGCATGTAGGTCACTTCCGGGCTGTTGTCCGGCGGCCGATAGAACGGCGCCTTCGCCACGTCAGCGTCGGCGATCGGGATGCCGAACCGCGTGCGGAAGGTGCGCAGCTCGTCCTCGTTCATCTTCTTCTGCTGGTGGGTGATGTTCTTCCCCTCACCGGCTTCGCCGGTGCCGTAGCCTTTGATTGTCCGCGCGAGGACGACGGTCGGCTGGCCCGTGGTGCTGACCGCGGCTGTGTAGGCAGCGTGCACCTTCACGGGATCGTGTCCGCCGAGGGTGAGCTTCTTCAGCTGCTCGTCGGAGAGGTGGCTCACCATCTCGAGCATCTGCGGATACTTGCTCCAGAAGTGCTGGCGGACGTACGCGCCCGACTCGACCGCGTACTTCTGATATTCGCCGTCGACGACCTCGCCCATGCGCTTGACGAGAAGGCCGTCCTTGTCCTTCTCGAGCAGCTGATCCCATTCACCGCCCCACAGCACCTTGATCACGTTCCAGCCGGCGCCACGGAAGTTCGCCTCGAGCTCCTGAATGATCTGACCGTTGCCGCGGACCGGACCATCGAGACGCTGGAGGTTGCAGTTGATCACGAAGATCAGGTTATCGAGCTTTTCGCGGGACGCGAGGCTGATGGCGCCGAGCGATTCGGGTTCGTCTGTCTCGCCGTCGCCGAGGAACGCCCAGACTTTCGAATCCGATCGCTTCTTCAGGCCGCGATCCTCGAGGTAGCGCATGAAGCGCGCCTGGTAGATCGCGCAGATGGGCCCGAGACCCATCGAGACCGTAGGGAACTCCCAGAAGTCCGGCATCAGCCACGGGTGCGGATAGGACGAGAGACCACCGCCCGGCTTCAGTTCGCGGCGGAAGTTCTCGAGCATCGCCGCCGGAATGCGACCTTCGACGAACGCGCGTGCATAGATGCCCGGCGATGCGTGGCCCTGGAAGAAGATGACGTCGCCGTCGTGATCGTCGCCCTTCCCCTTGAAGAAGTGGTTGAAGCCGACTTCGTAGAGCGTAGCGGCCGACGCATACGTCGAGATGTGCCCACCGATCCCATCGTCGGCCTTGTTCGCCTTGACGACCATCGCCAGCGCGTTCCAGCGAACGAGACTCTTGATGCGGCGCTCGATCTCGCGGCTGCCGGGGAACGGCGGCTGCTCGGCTGTCGGAATCGTGTTGATGTAAGGAGTGTTGGCGGTGAAGGGCTGCTTGACGCCGTTTCGGCGCGCATGATCGGCCAACTCACGAAGGAGGCGGCTGACGCGTGCCGGCCCGCCGGACTGCAGGACGTAGTCTAGCGACTCGAGCCATTCGCGGGTCTCGAGCGCTTCGAGCTCGGTCGCATCCTTGGGGACGGTGCTCCGCATTGATCCTCTACTGGACCGTTCGAACCGATTGAGTCATGGTCACAACCGGTCCTCGAACGCGATATCCGGTCGCGACAACGGCCCAGCCCGATGGTAAGTTCAACGGCACGCCAGTCATGACCTCCTACAACCCTCTATTGTAGCGCCCATTGATTCTCATGAAACGCTTGAGCGTCGACCTTACGCCGGGACTCGCCGAGGTTCACCAGACCATTGTCTCGTGCGAACGGTGCCCGCGCTTGCGACATTACTGTCGCCGTGTCGCGCAAGAGAAGAAACGCGCACATCGTTATGACACGTACTGGGGACGCCCCGTTCCCGGATTTGGCGACCCGGACGCGCGATTGCTCCTCGTGGGACTTGCACCCGCCGCCCATGGCGCCAATCGAACTGGACGCGTGTTCACCGGGGATGGCTCAGGCGATTTCCTGATGTCCGCGCTCCACCGGATCGGCTTTGCGAACATCCCGACATCGCGACATCCTGATGATGGATTGCATCTCACCGACGCATACATCCTCTCGGCGGTCCGATGCGCGCCGCCTGAGAACAAACCGCGGCCGGAAGAGATCACGCGCTGCCTCGATCATCTCGAGGCGGAGCTCGCGCACTTGTCCAACGTCCGTGTCGTCGTCGCGCTCGGGAAGATCGGGTTCGATGCGTGGCTGCAGTTGTTGAAGCGCAGAGGCGTCAAGCCGTCGCCACGTCCGCAATTCGGTCATGGCGTCGTTACCAGGATGGGAGACGGATTGCCCCTGTTGATCGGCTGCTATCACCCGAGCCGTCAAAACACCAATACGGGCAAGCTCACGCCGCGCATGATGGAAACGGTTTTCAGACGAGCGCGGCGCATCTTGGACAGCGAATTGTCGGAGTGATGAATCTACGAATCGCAATCCTGTTCCTCCTTCTCGTTCGCCCATCGCTTGGGTATTCTCAGGCGCCGGCCGGCGTCATCGTCGGCACGGTCGTCGACGCGCGTACGAGCCAGGCACTCGACGGTGTGCTCGTGGAAGTGGCCGCCCCGCCGCAATCCACGACGACCGACGCGGAGGGCCGGTTCCGCTTTGACGGCCTTTCTCCAGCCACGTACGAGCTCCACATCTCCCTGGTCGGGTACGCGTTCTCGAAGCGCGACGTCGAGGTGCGATCCGGCGACAACAGCGTCGTCATCCGCTTGAGCGAGGGGACGACGGCGTACGACGAAGGGGTCATCGTGCGTGGAGACGTATTCGGCGTGCGCGAGAGCGGCGTCGCCGGCCAGCAGTCTCTCGGCAGCGCGGAACTGCGGCAACTTGGCGGAATGACGCTCGACGATCCGCTGCGCGCCGTGCAGGCGCTCGCGGGCGTGAACGCCTCGGACGATTTCTACAGCGAGCTGAGCGTCAGGGGGCATGGCTTTCAGCACTTGAACTACAGGCTCGATGACGTCCCGGCCGCCTTCCTGATGCACGCGATCAAATTGATCGAGGACGGTGGATCCGTGTCGATGATCAATAGCGACGTGCTCGATCATGTGTCGCTGCTGCGCGGCGCATATCCCCAGCGCTTCGGCCGGCGCCTTGGAGCCGAGCTGGATTTCGCCGCGCGGGAGGGATCGCGCCAGCGCGCGCGGTACAACCTGACGGCCAGTGGGACCAGCGCCTCGGTCACCGCCGAAGGTCCGCTCGGCGCCGCCCCTCGCGGCTCATGGCTCGTATCCGCGCGGCGAAGCTATCTCGATCTGTTCCTCAAACAAGTACTGAGGGATTCGAGTGTTGCGTTCGGCTTCAGCGATCTCCTTTCGAAGGTGGTCTACGACGTGTCCGCGCGACACCAGCTCCAGGCGACCCTCGTCGGCGGGCGGTCGCGTCTCGACAGATCGGCCCGGGATATCGGTGACCCAACCGGCCTGGGGCAGGCGGCGCACGTCGGCTGGATGGGCAGCGTGGCGTGGCGACACACCGTCTCGCCAAAACTCGCTCTGACGCATCAGATGTTCGTCGTTGGTGAGTCGTACAGGAACGACACGGGTGAGTCCGTCACTGTCGGGCGCGGCCACGGCCGCGATGCCGGCTATCGGATGGATGTCGGGTTCAGCCCCGGCACGGGCCGATTCATCGAAGCGGGCGCATCCGTCCTGCGAGAGCGCCAGGGACAGCACCATGCGTTCAGCGTTCCAGGCTGGCGCATTCTCGGTGGAGAGGACTTCGATCGCGCAACCACCAGCGCCGGCGCCTACGGCCAGATCCACTGGACGCGTGGCAACGTCACGATCACACCAGGCGCTCGTGTCGACCGGTTCGGCCTCAACGGCGAGTGGGCCACGTCTCCATGGCTGCAGGTGGAATGGCAACGTCGCGCAGGCCTGACCCTTGTTGCCGGCGCCGCTGTTCAACACCAGTTCCCCGAGATCGCACAGATCGTCGGACATAGGGGGGCGCCAGAGCTGCGTACGGAGCGCGCCTTCGATGTGGATGCCGGTGTCGAAAGCCGGCTGGGCGCCGACACGCGCGTGCAGGTCACCGTCTACAACCGGGAAGAGCGCGATCGGATCGATTTACCCGGCCAGTATTTCCAGCTGGTGAACGAGGTACTGCGGGTTCCATCAGCGACGACACGATTCGAGAACCGACTGAGGGGATGGTCGCGCGGCGTCGAGCTGATGCTGCAGCGGAAATCGCCGGACGCGTTGTCCGGATGGGTGGCCTATTCGTTCGGCCACACTCGCTACACCGACCGCCTCACGGGCGAGACGTTTGATGGTGACTTCGACCAGCGTCACGGGGTGACGCTATTCGGACGTTACCTGGTGTCGGACCGCATGAGCGTCAACGCGCGGTGGCGGTTCGGATCGAACCGGCCAATCGTCGGGTACCTCGAGCGACGCGCGCCAGATATGTACTTCGTGTCCGCCTCACGGAATACCGTGCGCGTGCCCGTGTACTCGCGTCTCGACATTCGCGCCGATCGCACGTACCAGTGGGGCGGACGTCGTCTCACCCTCTTCGGCGAGGTCATTAACGTCCTCAACCGCGAGAACCTGCGGCAGGTGCCTCCAGGGATCGACGGGCGTACGCGCCGTGCCTTCGAACCGCTCGACGTGATGTTCCCGATCGTCCCGTCCGTTGGGGTGACGCTGGAGTTTTAATTCTTTTGGAGCGGCGCGGACCCTTCGGGTCCGCGCATCAGGATCCTCTTCAGCGTCCTCGTGTCGATATTTCCGCCGCTCATCACGCAGCCGACCCTCTTCCCCGCCAGCTTCGCGCCGTACTTCTTAGCCGCCGCGATCGGCGCAGCGCCGGATCCTTCGGCGAGATTGTGCGTGAACTGCAATGCGGCACGCACGCCCTCCTCCAACTCCGGCTCGTCGAGCGTCACGATGTCATCGAGCTGCTCTTTCAGAATCGTGAACGTCAGGTCGAAGGTGACGCGTGTGGCCATCCCTTCCGCGAACGTATCGACACGGTCGGCGACTACCCGCGTGGGGCCGCGCCACGAGCGGGTAAACGCATCAGCACCCGACGCCTGCACTCCGACAATCTTCGTCTTTGACGACATGCCGCTGCGCACCACACAGCAGCCACACGCGCCGCTGCCGCCGCCGATCGGAACGAACACGTAATCGAGATCGCGAATCTCCTCGAACATCTCGGCCGCGTAGGTCCCGACGCCCGCAATCAGGTGCGGCTCGTTCGCCGAGTGGATGTAGCGCCACCCTTTCTGCGCGACGAGCTCTTCGACACGCTCCCGCGCAGCGTCGTAGTCTCGCCCATGTTCGATGACCTCGGCGCCGTACGCGCGCATCGCGGCGTTCTTCTCAGGATTGTTCCCTTCGGGCACGAAGATCCGGCACGTCACGCCGTGGATGCGGCTGGCGAAGGCAATCGATTGGCCGTGGTTCCCGGTGCTGGCGCTGACGACGCCGCGACGGCGTTCGTCCGGCGTCAGCTGCGCGACGAGATTCAGTCCACCGCGAATCTTGAAGGCGCCGGTCGGATTGTGATTCTCGTGCTTTACCCACGCCTCGCAGCCAAGCCACTCCTCGAGCAGCGGATGGCGCAGCATGGACGACGGGCGCATCGCGGAATACACGCGCGCGCGCGCATCGAGAACGTCCTGCAGTGTCGGAGCCTGCATCACGCGATTCTCATCGCCACGAAGACCACGAAGGCGAATTGGCCACAAAGAACACAAAGTTCACTATGGGTCTTCTCAGTGATCTTAGTGCTCTAACCTCGTGTTCTTTGTGTCCTTTGTGGCTGATTCGTCTTTGTGGTCTTCGTGGCCAGGAGATCGTCGCGCACGCGCACCGCCACATCCGGCCTGTTGCTGATCAAGCCGTCGACGCCCCACCCGAGAAGACGCCGCATGTCGTCCTCCTCATCGACGGTCCACACCTGTACCTTGAGGGCGGCATGATGCGCATGTCGAATGAACCGCGGCGAGACGATTCGCGTCCCTTGGGCAAACTCGGGCACCTGGTATGTGTGGTACGGCGCGCGGTGGACCGGCCACCGAAGCCAGGAACGGTACAAAGCGAGCCGCACCTCGGCGTGGCACGCGCTCGCCGGCACTCCCTGGAGCGCCGCACGGGCGGCGCGGGCGCTCGCCGCCCCGTATCCCGCAACGCAGACGTAGTCGAGCGCGTCTGCGCGACGGATCTCCCGGGCCACCGCGTCACCCATTGCGGCGGTATACACCTTGACTTCGATAATCGTCGGCACTCCCCGGTAACGACGAAGCACCTCGGCCAGCGCCGGCACGCCGATCCCCCGCCTGCGAAATGGAAAGACGCCCCCGCGTTCGAAGTGGTAGCCCGCGTCCACCCGCGCGAGCTCATCAGCCGTCTTTGCGGCCACTGGCCCTAACGCGTCGGTGGTCCGGTCGAGGGTCTCATCATGGTGGACCACTACGACTCCGTCTGCCGACAGATGCACGTCGAGCTCGAGGCCGTCCGCCTTGGCGGCCATCCCGAGGTCGAACGCCGCGATTGTATTTTCAGGCCCGAGATCGCACCCGCCGCGGTGAGCGAAGACCTGCGGGCGGGAGGAATCAAAGAAAGGCACAATGCTCAATGCTAAATGCTCAATGCCCAAAGATGTGTGTCCGACAACGCGCTGGGAGCGTCTAATTGAGCATTCAGCTTTGTGCATTGAGCATTGAGCCTTAACCGTCCGCCTTCGCCGACCGGTGGTCACATGTGGCCAGCTATGGCGGACCCGCCATAGCTCGCGACGTGGACGAACGGCGAGCGGAGGCGGGTTAGACTAACGAATATGCCCAGACCCTCCGGGATTTCGACCGTCGGCGATCTGCGTCGCGCCATCGCCGATGGCACGGTGCCGCGCCGGGACGTTCATCAGGAAGTCCGCGACAATCTGATTCGCAAGCTGCGCGCCGGCGAAACACTCTTCCCCGGCATCGTCGGCTACGACGACACCGTCGTGCCACAACTCGTCAACGCACTGCTGTCACAGCACAATTTCATCCTCCTTGGCCTGCGCGGCCAGGCGAAAACGCGCCTCCTTCGCGCGCTCGTCACGCTCCTGGACGACGAAATTCCGGTCATGCCCGGCTGCGAGATCAATGACGATCCGCTCGCCCCGATCTGCGGCGCATGCCGCGCGCGTCTGACGGCGGAGGGGGAGAAGGCCCCAATCGCGTGGCTGAGCCGCGACGCCCGGTATGTGGAAAAGCTCGCGACGCCGGACGTCACCATTGCCGACATGGTCGGCGACATCGATCCGATCAAGGCGGCGAAGGCCGGTCTTCAGCTCTCGAGCGAGTTGACGATGCACTACGGGCTGCTGCCACGGGCGAACCGCGGGATCTTCGCGATCAACGAGCTGCCGGATCTGGCCGGGAAGATCCAGGTCGGGCTCTTCAACATCCTGCAGGAAGGCGACGTCCAGATTAAGGGCTACCCCGTGCGCCTGCCGCTGGATGTGATGATGGCCTTCACCGCCAACCCGGAGGATTACACCGCGCGCGGCAAGATCATCACGCCGCTCAAGGACCGCATCGGTTCGGAGATCCGCACACATTACCCGGCGGGTCGCGGAGATGCGATGGTCATCACCGCGCAGGAAGCGTGGCTGAAGCGCGATGACGTGGGCCCGCGGACGGAGGTGCCCGCGTTTGTCGCCGAAGTCGTCGAAGAGATTGCATTCCAGGCGCGGCAGGACCGGCGGGTCGACAAGCGTTCCGGTGTCAGCCAGCGGCTCCCGATCTCGGCAATGGAAAACGTCGTGTCGAACGCCGAGCGACGCGCGTTGATGAACCGCGAGGAGTGCGCGGTTGCGCGCGTGACTGACGTGTACGCGGCGCTTCCCTCCATTACCGGCAAGTTCGAGATGGAGTACGAGGGCGAACTGAAAGGCGCCGAGAGCGTGGGCCGGGAGTTGATTCGCGCTGCGGTCGCCAACGTGGCGGACGGCTATATCTCGCACCTGGAAACGCGCCAGGTCATCGAGTGGTTCGATCTGGGCGGCAGTCTGCAGCTGGCCGACACCATGGGGACGAAGGCCGTCCTGGGGCACGCACGCGACGTTCAGGGCCTCGTAGAACTCGCCCGCGCAGCGGGCATTCCGCCTGATGCATCGCCGGCGCTGCTTGCAGCAGGCGTCGACTTCGTCCTCGAAGGGCTGTATGCGTTGAAGAAGATCGGCCGCAGCGAGGAGCGCGGCTATCATGCAACGGAGACGCCGGCGCGGCGGCCCTCCCGTGAAGACAAGTTCAGGGACGAAGAGCGGACGATCCCGTCGGCCCCGGCCGGGAAGAAGAAGTATTACAACTAGTGAAATACCGCTACACCAAGTACACCGGCGACCTGCTGGACCAGATCGATCTGGAGGACCTGGTCTCGAAGCTGTCAGATCTGCTGCTGTCCAGCGGATTCAGTAATCCGTGGGGGGATCCGTCGAACGGCGACGAGGACCGTACGATGCAGGCGCTGCACGACGCGATCCTCGAAGCCCTGTTCAGCGGCGGCGTGCTGTCGGAGGAGGCGCTGCAGGAACTGCTCGGCGAACCGGCGGACGGCGACCAGGAGAAGGCGCGGCAACAGCTCGAGGATCTGATTCAGCAGATCATCGAGCGGATGATGGAACAGGGGTTCATTACCAACGCGCCCGACCTCGAGCCGGAGCGCGAGCATCGCCGCGGAACCGGCGGCGGCATGGGCGAAGACTCCGGCCCGATCACCTTCGAAGTCACCGACAAGGCGCTCGACTTTCTCGGCTACCGCGCTCTTCGCGACCTCCTTGGCTCGATCGGCCGCAGCAGCGCCGGGCGACACGACACACGTCACCTGTCGACAGGCGTCGAGGCGATTGCGGCGCCGAAGCCGTACGAGTTCGGCGATACGATGAATCTCGATCCAAGCAGCACGATTCTCAATGCCGTCCGGCGCCTGCATTCCGAGCGCCGGCCGATCGGGGATTCGGGATTGGGGATTGGGGATTCGGGGGTTCAAGGATCAGGCGCACTCGCCGAATCCCGAATCGCGAATCCCGAATCCCCGGTGATTGACGTCGACTATCCCGATCTGATGGTCGCGCAGAGTGATTACCAGAGCTCCTGCGCGACGGTCATCATGCTCGACTGCAGTCACAGCATGATTCTCTACGGTGAAGATCGCTTCACGCCCGCCAAGCGCGTGGCGCTGGCGCTGGCGCATCTCATCCGGACGCAGTACCCGGGCGATTCGCTGCACGCCGTGCTGTTCCACGATTCGGCCGAGGAGATTCCGCTGAAGCAGCTCGGGCGCGTCCGCGTCGGTCCGTACTACACCAACACGCGCGAGGGCCTCCGGCTCGCGCGGCGCATCCTCGAGCGGCAGAAGAAAGACATGCGGCAGATCGTGATGATCACCGACGGCAAGCCGTCCGCGCTCACACGGGCGGACGGACAGATCTACAAGAA
>Ga0114129_10011992_pt1 | contig 12329 bp, 10 predicted proteins | sample RhiMetdeltSRZDD1_FD_80071 | JGI IMG/M metagenome (GOLD analysis project Ga0114129, IMG submission 80071) | Populus rhizosphere microbial communities from Tennessee, USA - Rhizosphere MetaG P. deltoides SRZDD1 (version 2) (version 2) | ecosystem: Host-associated > Plants > Roots > Rhizosphere >...
CGGGAACCCTCGCTCGACTCCGCGGCCGGCACGGTCTCGCAGGTGCGCGCGGTCGCGGCCGAGCTGACGCGGTACGCCAAGGCGCGCGGCGTGCCGGTTCTCCTCGTCGGGCACGTCACCAAGGACGGCTCGCTCGCCGGGCCCAAGTCGCTCGAGCATCTCGTCGACGCGGTGGTGGCCATCGAAGGCGAGCGAAGCGGCTCGCGCCGAATCCTGCGGGCGACCAAGAATCGCTTTGGGCCCGTGGACGAGGTCGCCCTCTACGAGATGACGGGGGAGGGGCTCTCGGAGCTTCCGGACGCGTCGGCCGCGCTGCTGGCTGAGCGGCGCCCGGGATTGCCCGGCAGCGCCGTCACCGCCGCGCGCGAAGGGACGCGCTCCGTGCTCGTCGAGATTCAGGCACTGGTGGGTCCGGCCGCGGCCGGTTCCCCCCGTCGCGTCGGAATCGGTGTGGACGTCGGCCGGCTGGCGCTCCTTCTCGCCGTGCTCGAAGGCGCGGGTCTGCCGCTTGCCTCGCGCGAAGTCTTCGTGTCGTGCACGGGAGGACTCGAGGTCGGCGAGCCCTCCGCGGATCTGGCGATCGTGGGCGCGCTCTGCTCCTCGGCTTTGGCGCGTCCGCTGCCCGAGCGCGCGGTGCTCTTCGGAGAGATCGGGCTTCTCGGCGAGGTGCGGCGGGTGCCGGGCGCCGCCTCGCGCCTGAAGGAAGCGTCGGCGCTGGGATTCCGCACGGTCTTCCTACCGTCGGGCAACGCCGGCGACGCGGCCGCGTTTCCGGATCTCGAGATCCGGCCGGTCGATCGGGTGTCGGATTTCCTGAAGGCCCTGCGGACAGGGAAGTGAGTTAGCTGGTCAGATGCTCGGGCTCTCCGCCCGTCAGCTTCCGGTAGGCGTCCAGATACTTCTCGCGGGTGGTCCGGACGACGCCTTCCGGGAGCTTCGGCGCGGGCGGGCGCTTGTCCCAGCCGGTCGACTCCAGCCAGTCCCGGACGAACTGCTTGTCGAAGGAGGCCTGGCCGCGGCCCGGGGCGTAGAGAGACGCGTCCCAGTACCGCGAGGAGTCGGGCGTGAAGGCCTCGTCGATCCAGACGAGCCGGCCGTCGAGCCGGCCGAACTCGAGCTTCGTGTCCGCGAGAATCAGGCCGCGGGACGCGGCGTATTCGCTCGCCCGCTCGTACAGCGAGAGCGTCATCTCGCGCAGCGCTTCCGCCTCTCCCTCGGGAAGCCCCGCGGCCATGGTCTCGAAGGAGATGTTCTCGTCGTGCCCGGTCTCGGCCTTGGTCGCGGGAGTGAAGATGGGCTGCGGCAGCCGGTCGGCCTCGCGCAGACCCTCGGGCAGTTTGATGCCGCAGACGTGGCCGGTCTTCTTGTACTCGGCCCAGCCGGATCCGGCGAGATAGCCTCTCGCGACGCACTCGAAGGGCACGACCTCGCATTTCTTGACCAGCACCGAGCGTCCCGCCAGCGTCGCGGCGTCGGCCTGCAGGTCTTCGGGAAAGCGCGATATGTCGGTCTCGAGAAGGTGATTCTCGACGTCCGAGAACTTCCGGAACCAGAAGTTCGACAACTGTGCCAGGACCTTCCCTTTGTCCGGAATGCCCGGAGAGAGCACGACGTCGAATGCCGAGATGCGGTCGCTCGCGACAAGAAGAAGTGAGTCCCCGAGGTCGTAGAGCTCGCGGACCTTTCCGCGCCGGGACAGGCGCACTCCGGAGAGGTGCGTTTCGGTGATCGTCGTCATGGGGCGTGAAACTTAGCACAACGGCTGCTCTGTTATCGTTGGGGGCCTCATGCGAATTCGACTTACGGATTCCCCGCCTCGGGGCGCCGCATTCACACGCGTCGCGTTTCTGCACGACGGCCGCGATCCCGCGGCCGGAGCGCCGGGATCGCTGAAGGCTTCGCTCCGAAGCGCCGTCAAGGCCGCAGCCTTTCACGGACGGGCCCGCGAGCGCGTTCCGGCAGGGGCGCAGGGCTGGGCTCTCTATGGTCTGGGCAAAGCCCCGGTTTCGCCGGCGGCGCTGCGCACGGCGCTGCGGAGGGCCATCAAGGACGGCCTCTCGGGCTCCCGGCGCAAGATCCTGATCTGCTTCGACTCCGGCGTTTCGGGGGCGGCCTTTGCGTCGCTTCTGCCGCACCTGACCCTAGCCGACTACGCCTTCAACCGTTACAAGACCGGAAAAGAGAGAAGTCGCAGCCCCGAAGCCCAGGCCGTCGTCGTTCCGCCGCCGCCCCTGAAGGCCCGCGCTTTCACGGCCGCGGTCCGGGCCGCCGAGGCAGTCGCGGACGCGGTTCGGTGGGCGAGGGACATGGGCAACGCCCCGGGCAACGACCTCGGGCCGCAGGACTTCGCCCGCGAGGTCCGGGCTCTCGCGCAGAAGCGGGGACTGCGCCTTCGGATCCTCGACAAGAAAGAGATCGAGCGCGAAAAAATGGGCGGCCTTCTCGGCGTCAACGCGGGGAGCGCCCGGCCGCCCGTCTTTCTCGTCGGCGACTACGCGCCCCCGAAGGCGCGCGGCACGGCCGTGCTGGTGGGCAAGGGCATCACCTTCGATTCCGGCGGCATCTCGCTCAAGCCCGCGGCGTCGATGGGCGAGATGAAGTACGACATGATGGGCGCGGCCACCGCCTTCGCGTCCCTGGCGTGCGCGAAGGCGCTGGGTCTGCCGGTTCGGGTCGTCGCACTCGCGCCCGTGACCGAGAACATGCCGGGGGGAACGGCGACGCGGCCGGGCGACATCCTGCGCATGCGCAACGGCAAGACCGTCGAGGTCGACAACACCGACGCGGAAGGCCGGCTCATCCTGGGCGACGCGCTCTCCTACGCCGAGTCCTTCCACCCCGACGTCCTGGTGGATTACGCGACCCTGACCGGCGCCGTCCAGATCGCCTTGGGCTCTGAGTGCGCCGGCCTGATGAGCACCGACGACGCACTTGCCGGCGCGATCACGGAGGCGGGCGAGGCGACTGGCGAGCGCGTCTGGCGGCTGCCGCTCTGGGACGAGTACCGGGAGAACCTGAAGTCCGAGTGGGCGGACATGCGCAACACCGGCGGCCGCGCCGCGGGCACGATCAACGGCGCCGTGTTCCTCAAAGAGTTCGCCCCGGCGGGCGTGCCGTGGGCGCACCTGGACATCGCCTCGGTCGCGCACTTCGAGAAGGAGCAGAGCGGCTGGCCCGCCGGCGCCTCGGGCTTCGGCGTCGCCCTGACGGTGGAGTTCCTGCGGCTCCGGTTCCCGGCCCCGGCTTCGAGCTGATCGGTGGCGGGCGACGAGCGCCGGGTCGCGATCGTCACGGCCGCGAGCCGCGGCATCGGCGCCGGCTGTGCGCGGGCTCTCGCCGCGAAGGGATACCGCGTCGCGCTCATGTCGCGGTCGGACGACGCGACTGCGCTGGCCGGAGAGCTCTCCGGGATCGCGGTGCGCGGCTCGGTCGCGGAGGGCCCGGACCTCGAGCGTCTGGTCGAGACGGCGCTGAAGGAGTACGGCCGGATCGACGCCGTCGTCAACAACAGCGGGCATCCGGCCAAGGGGGACCTCCTGGCGATCGACGATGCCGCCTGGGCGGAGGGGTTCGACCTGATTCTGCGAAACGTCGTGCGCATGGCGCGCCTGACGACCCCCATCTTCCTGCGCCAGGGCCGCGGAGCCGTCGTGAACATCTCTTCGCTCTGGGCCGTCGAGCCGAACCTGGACGCGCCCGTCTCTTCGACGCTGCGTGCGGCGCTCTCGGCCTTCACCAAGCTCTACGCGGATCGGTACGCGTCCCACGGAATCCGCATGAACTGCCTCCTTCCGGGCTTCGTCGACACGCATCCCGTGCCGGAGCACTTCGCCCGGGCGATTCCGACCGGCCGCCCCGCATCCGCCGACGAGATCGGCCGGATCGCGGCGTTCCTGCTCTCGGACGAGGCCGGCTACATCACCGGCCAGAGCCTGCGCGCCGACGGAGGATTGACGCGCTCGATCTAAGGCGGCGGGCCCGCCGCGCCGCGCGAATCGGTTTGACTCGATCCCACCGCTTTGCTACGGTCCCGCGCCATGCCGCTGCGCGACTTCAAGATCGGTCCCGAAGGCGAAGCCCTGTTTCCGCGATTCGTCGAGCGTCTGGCCGAACAGCTCGACGATGCGGCGCTCGACCGCAACGTGGTCGTCCGTGACGCTCTGGCCGAGCTGTACCTGGGCCACGCCGTGGACCACGACGCGGTCATCGGCGATGCGCAGGTCCCGCCGGCCCGCAAGGCGCTGGTCGCGTCCTTCGACCCACGCAACGCCACGATGGAAGCCGAGTACTACCGCGAGATCGATCTCGCCAAGTGGAAGCCGGTCAAACCGCTGCTCTGGTTCTGGCAGATGTTCGACCACTCTCCGGTGGGCCGCAACGTCCGGCTCGGCACGCAGATGCGTTACATGCTGGCGCAGCGGGTGTTCCGCAAGTGCGGCAAGGGCGTTCGGATTTTCCACGAAGTGGAATTCTCCTTCGCCTACAACCTGACGGTCGGCGATGGCGTCACCATCCACCGCAACGTCTTGATTGACGACCGCGGGGAGGTCGTCATCGGAAACGACGCCTCGCTCTCGGACTACGCCAACATCTACTCGCACGCCCACGCGACGGAGGACATCCACAAGATCACGCTGGGCAAGACCGAGATCGGCGACCGGGCCCGGATCACCTACCACGCCGTGATCCTCTCGGGCGTGAAAGTCGGCAAGGACGCGATCGTGGGCTCGATGGGCGTGGCCTCGAAGAACGTCGAGCCGGGCTGGATCGTGGGAGGGATCCCGGCGAAGCTCATCGCGCAGAAGTCGGTCCAGCCGTAAAGACCGCTTGACGCCCCGGCCGCCGGCGCTTGGCGGTTGACGGTAAACTTTCTCCGTGCTTCGGCGCCTGACGGTCAAGAACCTCGCCATCGTCGAGGACCTGGATCTGGAGCTCTCCGAGGGCATGACGGTGATCACGGGCGAAACCGGCGCGGGCAAATCGATCCTCGTGGACGCTCTGGCGCTGCTCGCCGGCGGGCGCGGCTCCTCGGACCTGGTGCGGCAGGGCGCGCCACGCCTGTCAGTGTCGGGCGAGTTCGACGCGGATGCCGCGGTCCGCGGGATCCTGAGCGAGGCGGGCCTGCCTTCCTCGGAGGAGCGCGTGCTGGTGCGCCGCGAGCTCTCGGCCGACGGACGAGGGCGGGCCTTCGTGGAAGACGAGCCCGCGTCCATCCGCACCCTCGCGCGTCTGGGCGAGCGTCTCGTCGCCATTCACGGCCAGAACTCCGAGCAAGAGCTGGTCGACTCCGGGGCGCCGCTGGAGATCCTGGACGCCTTCGCCAAGGCGGACTCCGAGCGCGCGGCGGTGGCGGAGACGGCGGTGCGCTGGAAAGAGGCACGAGGCCGGCTGGAAAACCTCGATGCCTCGCGCCGCGACCGAGGCCGGCGGCTCGAGATGCTCGAGTTCGAAATCCGGGAGATCCAGGCGCCGAATCTCGGCGAAGCCGACGAGACCGAGCTTCCCGCGGAGCGGGAGAGACTCCTCCATGCGGATCGCATCCGCCGCGCGGGTGAGACAGCGCTTTTGGCACTGTCGGAAGCTGAGGGCTCGGCCGCCGACCGCCTGGGCGAGGCCGCGCGCGCGTTCGCTGAGCTCGCTGCGATCGATCCCCGCGAAGCCGGCCACCGCGAAGAGGCGGAGGACCTGAAGCGCCGCGTCGCCGACCTTGCGGCGGCCGCCCGCGACGCCGCCGAGGCAATCGAGGCGGACCCGGACAGGCTGACCACGTTGGAAACACGACTGGACACGCTCAGCCGCTTGAAGCGCAAGTACGGTGGCTCCGTTGCCGAGATTCTGTCAGGACTCGCGGAGCGCAAGGCCGAGCGCGACGAGCTGACGAATGTCGAGGACGCGCTCGAACGGCGCAAAGCCGAGGAGGAGAGCGCGCGCAAGGCCTATCGCGCCGCGGCCGCGGCCCTCTCGGCCAAACGGCGCGCCGCCGCGCCGCGATTCGCGGCGGCCGTGCAGAAGGAGCTGTCGGGCCTCGCGCTGGAGAAGGCGGGTCTGCGCGTGGCGCTCGATCCGGTCGGCGACGAGGGACCCCGCGAGTCGGGGAGCGAGACGGCCGCCTTCTGGTTCGCGCCCAACCCCGGAGAGCCCGAAAAGCCGCTGGAGAAAATCGCGTCAGGAGGGGAGCTTTCCCGGGTCCAGCTGGCGATCCGGACGGTGGCCGCCGGGAAGCGCAGCCGGGGCCGCACGCTCGTCTTCGACGAGGTCGATGCGGGCATCGGCGGACGGGTCGCCGAAGTGGTCGGCCGAAAGCTTCGCGACCTCGCCGAAAGCGAGCAGGTGCTCTGCGTGACGCACGTGCCCCAGATCGCGGCCCTGGCCGAGCGGCACTATCTCGCCGAAAAGAAGGAGACGCGGGGCCGGACGATCGCCTCCGTTCGACTCCTCGAGGGGAAAGAGCGTGTGGCCGAGGTGGCCCGGATGCTGGCCGGCGAGAAGGTGCCCGAGACGGCGATGAAGCACGCCCGCACGTTGCTGGAGGCGGCGCGATGAACCCGGAGAGACACTCGCGCTCGATTCTCTTTCCGGGGATCGGCGAAGAGGGTCAGAGACGCATCGGCGCCTTCTCGATCGCGTTCGTCGGAGTCGGCGCCGTCGGCGCCGCCGCCGCGGAGATGGCCGTGCGTGCGGGATTCGATCGCGTGACGCTCATCGACCGCGACGTCGTCGAGCCCTCGAACCTGGCGCGGCAGCTTCTCTTCGACGCGGAGGACGCCGAGCGTGTCGCGCCGAAAGCCGATGCGGCGGCGGCGAGGCTGGCGGAGATCGATCCCTCCGCCGCGATCCGGCCGGTCGTGGCGGACCTCGACGCGGGCAACGCGCGTACCCTCCTCGCGGGGCACGACATCGTCTTCGATGGCTCGGACAATTTCGAAACGCGCCTGCTCTCCTCCGACACGGCGCGCGCCCTCGGCCTGCCCTACGTCTACGCGGCGTGCGTGGGGTCGGAGGGACGCGTGGCGCTGACGAGCCCGGGGTCGCCCTGTCTTCGCTGCTATCTCGAGACTCTGCCTCCGGCGGGATCGGGCCCGACGTGCGACACGGCCGGCGTCGTTCCGACCCTTCCGCCGTTCGTCGCGTCGATCGCGATGACCGAGGTCACGCGCCTGGCTGTGGGAGCCGAACCGTCGCCGGGAATCCTGACGGTCGAAGTGTGGGGGGGCGATCTGCGCATGCGACGCCTCTTCACCGGCGCCCGCCCGTCGACGGGCTGCCCCGTCTGCGCCGGAGGGCGCTTTCCGGCGCTCGAAGGCGAGGGATCCTCGGAGCTGACGAAGCTCTGCGGACGCCAGTCGGTCCAGGTCTCGCCGGCCAATCGCGTGCGGCCCGACTTCGAGGCTCTGGAGCGGCGGCTCGCTCCTCTGGCGAGGGTTCGCCGCTCGCCGCAGCTGCTGAACGCGGACCTGGAAGGCGTCAGCCTCACGGTCTTTCCGGATGGACGCTGCGTCGTGCGCGGCACGGACGATCCGCGGCGCGCGCGCTCGCTGTACGACCGGTACATCGGAGGATAGTTTGCGGCGCATCCGCCTCGAGGACCTCCTCGCGTCGGAGGCCGAGCGTTTCTCGCTCGCGGAAACGCTGCGCGCCGGTGGTCTCGCGGCGATCCCGACAGAAACCTTCTATGGACTCGCCGTCGATCCTCGCAGCGGGACCGGAGTCGGGCGCGCGCTCGCGACCAAGCAGCGCGGCGAGGAGCAGCCTCTCCTCGTCCTGTGCGCGGATCGCGAGCAGCTCGTGGAGCTCGGCGTGAGCTCCTCCGCGGAAGCGCTCGATCGCTTCTTCGCGATCTGGCCGGCGCCACTGACGGTCGTTCTTCCGCTCGCCGCGCCGGTGTCCGCGTCTCTCGGCGCCTCGACGCTCGCCGTGCGCGTCCCGGCGCATGCGGGGGTGCGCGCGCTGCTTCGCGTGGTGGGACCGGTCACCGCGACGAGCATGAACCGCTCCGGCGAGCGTCCGTGCGAGACCGCGGACGAAGTGGAGCGGCAGTTCGCCGGGGAGATCGACGTCCTCGTGGACGGCGGCCCGTCTCCGGGCGGGCTGCCGACGACGCTCGTCGATGCCTCGGTGGATCCGCCGCGAGTCCTCCGCAAAGGCGCGTTCGACTGGCCGCCGGCGCGCGGGTGAGAGGCGGTTCCGTGCTAAATTGCCCGCTTTTATGGGCCTCCTCAAGGAATACGCGGGCAAGAAGCCCGTCCTCGGGCAGCGGGTTTATCTCGCCGAAACGGCGGCCGTGATCGGCGACGTCGTCCTCGGCGACGACGTGTCCGTCTGGTACAACTCGGTCGTCCGCGGAGATTGCAACTACATCCGCATCGGCGCGCGCTCCAACATCCAGGACAACTGCGCGATCCACGTCACCGTCGGTACGCATCCCACGGTGCTCGAGGAGGAAGTCACGCTGGGCCACGGAGCGATCGTGCACGGCGCGACGGTCCGAAAAGGAGCGCTGATCGGCATCCGCGCGACCGTGATGGATGGCGCCGACGTCGGCGAGTCCGCGTTCATCGGCGCCGGCGCTCTCGTCACGCCCCGCACGATCGTGCCGCCCCGGACCCTGTGGCTGGGAGCCCCCGCGAAGAGGGCGCGGGACCTCTCCGCGGCCGAGGTCGAAGACCTGCGGCACTACCACCTCAACTATCTCGGCTACAAAGAGGAGTACTACAAGGTCGACGGGGCGTGGGCGCGGTGAGAGGCCGGCTGAAGGCGCCCAAGGGGACCCACGACCTCTTCCCGCCCGAGAGCGAGCGGTTCGCCGCCGTGGAGGCGACGGCTCGACGCGTGTTCGGGTCGTACGGCTACGGAGAGATCCGCACGCCCACGTTCGAAGCGACGGACCTCTTCTCGCGCTCGGTGGGCGACACGACCGACATCGTCCACAAGGAGATGTACACGTTCCCGGACCGCAAGAACCGTTCCCTGACGCTGCGGCCCGAGAACACGGCGGGTGTCGTGCGCGCTCTGGTCGAACGCGGCCTCCAGGATGCGCCGCGGCCGATCCGACTGTGGTACGCGGGCCCCCAGTTTCGCTACGAGCAGCCGCAGGCCGGTCGCTACCGGGAATTTCGCCAGATCGGCGTGGAGCTGGTGGGAGTTGCGGGGGCCGCGGGAGACGCCGAAGTTCTCATCATGCTCTTCGCCTTTCTCGGGGCCCTCGGCTTTCGCGACCTGACGGCGACGCTCAACTGCATCCCCGTGGGCGAAGCCCGGACGATCTTCTCCAAGGCGCTCCAGGATCACGCGCGCCCGCAGGCCGAGCGGCTGGGAGCGGAAGACCGCCGCCGGCTCGAGGAGAATCCGCTGCGCCTCTTCGACTCGAAGGATCCGGAAGTGGCGCGGGTCCTCGACGGTGGGCCCCGCACGCTCGACTTTCTGGACGAGGCGTCGCGCCGGCAGCACGAGGAGCTCAAGGCGCTGCTGAAGGCGGCGGGCGTGCGGTTTACCGAGAGTGCGTCGATCGTCCGGGGCCTCGACTACTACACACGGACGGTCTTCGAGGTGGCTTCCGAGAGGCTCGGGGCGCAGAACGCGTTGCTCGGGGGAGGCCGCTACGACAACCTGATCGGAGACCTCGGCGGACCTCCCACTCCGGCCGTGGGCTTCGCAATCGGCGAGGACCGCCTGATTGCGGCGATGCAGAGCGATGGCCGGACCGCTCGTCCCGTGTTCTTCGTCGTGCCCGATTCGCCCGACGAGCTCGCCTACGCTCTGGCAGTGGCGGAGGAGATCCGCACGGCGGCTCCGGACGCGGTCGTCGAAAGCGACCTGACCGGCCGGGGCCTGGTCAAGGGGCTGGCCCGCGCGGCGCAGGCGGCGAGGGAACCGGCTCAGTACGCGTTTTGCGCGAGCGGGATTCACGCGGTGCTTCTCGGATCCCGCGAGCGAGAAGAGAAGGCCGTCACCATCAAGGATCTGTCGACCGGCGAGCAGCAGACCTTTTCGCGAGCGCAGCTGGCGGAGCGGCTGGGCGCGGGAAGGGAACGATGAGAGAGAGACAGGCGGCCGGCGCGCTGCGCGCCTCCGACGCCGGGAAGACGGTGTTTTTGCAGGGCTGGGTCTCGCGCCGGCGCGACCTCGGCGACCTGATCTTCCTGACGCTTCGCGACCGCAGCGGCCTCGTCCAGGTCGTCTTCGACCGTGCGCGGTGTCCGGAGGCGGCGGTCGCCGCGGCTTCCGAGGCGCGGCACGAGGACGTCGTGGCGATCGAGGGACAGGTCGTGATGCGCGGGGAAGGGCAGCGCAACCGCGAGCTTCCGTCGGGCGACATTGAGGTCGTCGCCTCGAGCCTGGAGTTCCTGGCCCGGTCGGAGACTCCACCGTTCGTCGTCGAGGACCGGACCAATGCGACCGAAGAGCTTCGGTTGGAGTACCGGTACCTCGACCTGCGGCGGCCGGCGATGCTGAAGAACTTCGTGCTCCGCGACGAGATCGCTTTTCGCGTGCGCAAGGTCCTTCACGAGAAGGGATTCCTCGAGGTCGAGACGCCGATGCTGACCCGCTCCACGCCGGAAGGCGCGCGCGATTTCCTGGTGCCGTCCCGCGTCCATCGCGGCCAGTGGTACGCGCTGCCGCAGTCTCCTCAGCTCTTCAAGCAGATCCTGATGATGTCGGGTTTCGAGAAGTACTTCCAGATCGCCCGCTGCTTCCGCGACGAGGACCTCCGCGCCGACCGGCAGTTCGAGTTCACGCAGATCGACCTGGAGATGTCGTTCCCGACCGAGGAGATGGTCTTCGACACGGTCGAGGCATTTCTCGTGGAGGCGTTCGCCGCGGCGGGCATCCGCGCACAGCGGCCGTTCCCGCGCCTGACGTTTCGCGAGGCGATGGAGAAGTACGGGACCGACCGCCCGGACCTGCGCTACGACCTGACTCTGTGCGACCTGTCGGCGGCCGCGGCCGGCACGGGCTTCGCCCCGTTCGATAAGGCGCTCGGATCGAAAGGGACGGTCCGGGGCCTTCGCGTTCCGGGCGGAGCGTCCGCGTCCCGGAAACGCCTGGACGAGCTGACGGAGAAAGCCCGCGAGCACGGCGCCGCGGGATTGCTCTGGGTCAAGCGCGCGGGCGGCGAAATCACGTCGCCCGCGAAGAAGAGCCTGCCGGAGGGCGCGCTGGAACGGCTTCTGGCGACGGCCGGCGCCGGCGACGGCGACCTGTTGTTGATCGTGGCGGATCGGGAGTCGGCGGCCTTTGCCGCCCTCGCGGCCCTGCGCGCCGAGGTCGCCCGCGAGCACAAGCTGGTGGACGAATCCCGCTACGCGTTCTGCTGGGTCACGGAGTTTCCGCTGCTGGGCTTCGACGAGGAGAAGAAGGAGTGGTTTCCGATGAACCATCCCTTCACCGGACCGAGAGAGGAAGACATCGACCGGCTCGAGTCGGATCCGGGCAGCGTGCGGGCCCGCGCGTACGACGTGGTCGTCAACGGATGGGAGCTCGGCTCGGGCTCGATCCGAATCCACCGCGCGGATCTGCAGGAGCGGGTCTTTCGCGTGCTCGGAATCTCGGAAACCGAGGGGCGCGAGAGGTTCGGCTTCCTTCTGGATGCCCTGAAGTACGGCGCGCCGCCGCACGGAGGGATCGCGCTGGGTCTGGATCGGATCTGCGCGATCGCCGCGGGCGCGTCGTCGCTGCGAGACGTGATCGCGTTCCCCAAGACGACTTCGGGGATCGACCTGATGACCAAGGCTCCCACGGGCGTCCTTCCGGTGCAGTTGAAAGAGCTCGGCCTCGAGCCGCCGAAGCGGTCGGACGGGTGAGCGCGGCGCCTTCGCCCGAAACGATCGAGGTCGCGGGCGGCGGCGTCATTCTCGCGGGCAAGCGCCTCCTCGACGACGCGGCCCGCTATCTCGTGTCGCCGTCGGGGCGGTTCCTCCTGGTCGCGCCTCGGTCCGCCGAGGCGGCGGTTGCCCGCGTTCGCGTCGCGCTGCGGGGGAAACTGCTCCTCGACCTGACGATCGATGACGGAGAGCGGGCCAAGACGCTCTCTTCCGTCGAGGCGATCGCGGAGGCCGCGCTCGCGGCGGGTGTGCGGAGGGACGACGCGTTCGTGGCTGTCGGGGGAGGCGTCGTCACTGACGTCGTCGGCTTCGCCGCCGCGATCCTGCTGCGGGGCGTGGCGTGGAACGCCGTGCCGACGACGACCGCGGGCATGTCGGACGCCGCGATCGGAGGCAAGACGGGAGTCAATCACCCGCGCGGAAAGAACCTGCTCGGAAGCTTCCATCCGCCGAGAACCGTTCTGATCGATCCGACGTGCCTCGAGACGCTGCCGGAGCGGGACTACC
>Ga0114129_10011993_pt1 | contig 12328 bp, 7 predicted proteins | sample RhiMetdeltSRZDD1_FD_80071 | JGI IMG/M metagenome (GOLD analysis project Ga0114129, IMG submission 80071) | Populus rhizosphere microbial communities from Tennessee, USA - Rhizosphere MetaG P. deltoides SRZDD1 (version 2) (version 2) | ecosystem: Host-associated > Plants > Roots > Rhizosphere >...
ATGAGCTCCTCCGGGAGATCCAGGTTGCGCACAATGTCGCCGAGCATCATCAGAAACTTCCCGCGCTGCGCGACCATGTCGGTCTTGGCGAACAGCCCGGGCGCAGCCGAGTCGATCTCGAAGAGACGCTCGTAGAACCCGATGGCGATCCGCTCGTGATCGCGAGAGATGGCCTCCCAGCTTTCCTGAACGAGCCGCTTGCGATGCGAGTTCATGAGCTCGCGTCCATTGGTGCTCCCCTCCGTCCATAATATGGTAGCGCAACCGTGTCACAGCTGAGCCGAGGCGGATTGCGGTAGCCGGTGTAGCTGTTAGCATAAGCAATCGTCGTCACGCGCGCACGATTGACGCGGGTGACTTGGGACGCGACGCTCCCGGTGTCGGCGCGTCCGCTAGACTGGGCTGTTCTTCCACCGAAGGCACCAGCGCCGCATGACGCTGCGCATCATCACGTTCGGTACTCTCTCCGTGCGCGGGGACCGTGGTACGGTCGCCGGTGCGGCAGCGCAACCGCGCCGCTTGGCGCTGCTCGCGCTGCTCGCCCGCGCCGGTGAACGTGGTGTGACGCGCGAAAAGCTGACCGCGTTGATCTGGCCGGATGCCGACGAGGAACGCTCCCGCCGCGCGATCACGCAGGGCATCTACGCGCTTCGTCAGGAGCTTGGCTCCGACGACACCATCGTCGGTGTGAAGGAGTTGCACATCAACTCCGAGCTCGTTGGCAGTGACGTCGCCGAGTTCTCCGCAGCGTGTCGAACCGGTCGACCCGAAGACGCCGTGAAGGTGTACGCCGGTCCATTCCTCGATGGCTTTCATCTGACCGGCAACGACGAGTTCGACCGTTGGGTCGACGCCGAGCGCGCCGTGTTGTGTCAGGAGCACTTCGAGGCGCTCGAGAAGCTTGCCACGGCGGCCGATGCGCGCGGCGATCACGCTGCCGCGACCGGCTGGTGGCGTCGCTTGACGGCCAAGGATCCGTTGAGCGCGCGTTATGCAATCGGCGTCATGCAGTCGCTCATGGCTGCCGGCGACAAGCATGGCGCGCTCGAGCACGCCAGAGTGCACGAGACGTTGCTCGAGCAGCAGCTCGATCTCCCCGCCGACCGCGACGTGGTCGCGCTCGCCGCACGCATCCGCCGTGAGCTGCGCGCCGGTGCCCGCGCCGAAGCAGAGTCGCAGACCATTGAATCAGCGTTGGCCGTCGCCGAGCCACCGGAAGCGGTCACGCCTAACGTCGGTGACCAGCGGGAACCAGCCGCGACCCCCCACTCTCCCAAACTCGCCACGGCTCCCGCCGTCGAGCGAGCCGAGGAGCCAGCGACACCTCGGCGGATCGAGGCGCGGGTTGCCCCAGAGCCTCCGCCGACTGCACAGTCACCGGCCGATGTGTCACAGCGCCGACCGGGTACACGACGGTGGGTACAGGCGTCGCTCGCTGTGGCAGGGATCGCGCTCGCCGCCGTTGCGGCTGTTTTCGTGCGCGGACGCCGTGCGACAGCAACCGACTCCGAGCCCATCGTCGCGATCGGTCGCATCACGGACTACAGCGCGACTGGCGATCGGCGGTACGGTCTGCCGCTCGCCGATCTCCTCTCCACAAATCTCGCGCGAGTGCCGCGGATGCGAGTGATCAGCTCCGCACGCATGCTCGAGCTGATGCGGGGCACGTCCGCGGGCGGTGACACGAGCGCCGCCGCGGTGCTCGCTGCCGCGCGCCTCGCCGGTGCTACGGAGCTGGTCGACGGCATCGTGTATGCGCGCCCTGAAGGTCGCCTCCGCCTCGATCTTCGGCGCATCAGTCTCGCCAGCGGCGACATTCTTCAGGCGCAGACCGTCGAGGGGGCCGATCTCTTCGCGCTCGTCGACAGTGGTACCGCGCGCCTCGTCGCCGCACACGGCGGCGCGGCTCCGCCAGGGTCGGTTGCCGGCGTCACCACGCAGTCGGTCGCCGCATACAGTCTGTACGCCCAGGGACTCCGAGCGTATGCGAACGGTGACACGCCGGGGGCGCGCTCGTTGTTCGCCGCCGCATTACGCGAAGACTCGACGTTCGCCATGGCGGCATTCCAGTACGGACGTCTCTCGTCAACGCGGCCGGAGATCGTCACCGCGCTCGAGCGCGCAGTTCGTCTCTCCGCGCGGGCAAGCGATCGAGAGCGATTGATGATCCGCGCCGGATACGCGCAGATGATGCAGACAGGCAACCTCGGCGCGCTTGCCGAGTCGCTCGTCACCCGCTATCCGCAGGAAACGCAGGGGCACCTGTACCAGGGCGTCGCCCGTGCAACCGCCGGCGACTTCGTTGGAGCGGTCGGGCCGCTCGAGCGCGCCATCGCGATGGACTCGCTCTCGTTCACTCGGGTCGACAGCACGACCGGGTGCAACGCATGCCTGGCGCTGTTCCAGCTCGTGGGCACCTATGAGGCGGCTGATTCGTTGCCGGCGGCGGAGCGAACGGCTCGGCGTTGGACGCGGCTCGAAGCCGGAAGCTCCAGATCGTGGGTGAGTCTCTGGGATGTGCTCGAGCGCGAGGGAAAGTTCGATGAGGCACAACAGGTCGCCGCACACATCGCACAGATCGATCGCGACGCCATCGGAGCGACCGATCGAACGGCGTATGATGCCATCCGAAGAGGAGACTTCGAGCTCGCTGATCGGGTTCTCCGGGCGGCGATCCAGGGGGGCAGCGTCGCCGCGCAGCTCGATGCCATGTGGGACCTGATCGTATCGTTGCGGTACCAGGGTCGGGCGGACGAGGCTATCGCGTTGGCCCGCCGATATCGCCAGATGGCCGAGCGGACGTTGTACGCGTCGCCTAACGAAGTGACGCATTCCGCTCGCCCGTTGGCACAGGCGTTGTTCGAGGGCGGCCATTACCGCGAAGCGGCGGCGATTTTCGACTCGATGTCCTCGTGGCGTGAGCGCGACGAATCGGCGACGTCACTGGCCCGAGAGCGAGCGTGGAGTCTTGTGCACGCCGCGCGGTCGCTCGCGGCGGCCGGCGACACGGCGACTCTCGCCGAACGAGCCGACACGATCGCGGCCGTGGGAATCCAGAGCGCGAGTGCGCGCGATCACCGTCTCGCGTCGTACATCCGCGGATTGCTTCTCGTGGCCCGCAACGACCTGCCGAACGCCGCCGTAGCAATCCGCAGCTCGATCTACTCACTCCCCGCCGGCTACACACGAGAGAACTACGACCTGGCTCGGGTCTACCTCCGCCTCGGCCGCCCCCGTGATGCAATCGCCGTCCTCCAGCCGGTGCTCCGCAGCAAGTTCGACGCATCGAACTACTACCTGACGCAGACCGAGGTGCACGAGCTGCTCGCTCAGGCATGGGACAGCACGGGTCGATCTGACAGCGCGTCCGCTCACTACGCGTGGGTTGCCCACGCATGGGAGCATGGCGATCCCCAGTACGCCCGGCGCGCTGAACACGCGCGGAGCCGCATCTCCCCGGCGGTCAAGGGCAGGTAGAGTAAGGTCCGTCCAGGGCGTCAGTTCGCTCTCGAGGCGCGCGAACCAGCTACAACTCGCGAATAGCCAAGCAGTTACCCCAAGTGACACGCGGGTGACTTGTGGCCTATTCCGCTCCGTAAGCTCCCTCTCGCAGACCAATTCGAGCTGGCGCGCAGTGACTCCGTACTGCCCGCGCCGCTCTCGAACAACCGACATCAAGGGCGCCACGGCGTCCGGGAGCTACGCATGTCTTTCATTCAGCTTTCTCGACAGTATCGCGGGCGCGCGGTCGCCGCGATGATCGTTGCCGCTGGACTCGCGGCGTGTGCGGAGGACCAGCCCACCGCGCCAATCTCGAAGGTACCGACCGAAGCGTCGTCGCAGCTCGGGGGGAATCCAAAGCCGAACTGCTGGCCGAATTGCGCGCCCGTCGCCCGAATTCTCTACGTGAAGGGCGACACCACGCTGAAAATCGGGCGCATCTGGGTGATGAACCCGGACAAGACCGGTCAGACGCAGCTGACGTTCGGCAACGGCGATGACGACTATCCGTCCTGGTCGCCCGACTACAAGAAGGTGGTGTTCCAGTCGAAGCGTCGCGGCGGGTGGGAGATCTTCGTCATGAACGCGGACGGGTCGAATCAGACGCCGATCACTACCGTTCCTCCGGGCGCTTGGGACGACCACCCGACGTGGTCGCCCGATGGCAAGAAGATCTATTTCACGCGCGCAGCGTGGGATGCAGCGAACTCCATGTGGCACGGCGACATCTATTCGGTGAATCCGAACGGCGGCGGCCTGACGAAGGTGACCAATTACCAGAACGTCGGTCTGTTCGATCCGACCGTGTCACCGGATGGGAAGAAGATCCTCGTGACACGAACGACGGCTGGCGTGTTCGACGTAGGTCACCTCTTCACCATCAACACGGACGGCACGGGCCCGACGCAGATCACGAATACCGACATGGGCGAAGGAATGGCCGCGTGGTCGCCTGACGGCACGAAGATCGTGCTCGTGACGAACAACAACTATCCGAACTACCGCGAAATCGCCACCGTCAACACCGACGGAACAGGTTTCAAGATGATTCTGGCGCGGCCGGGCCCGCAGGAACATCCGAGCTGGGCGGCCGATGGGAGCCGCATCGTGTTCGTTGATTTTGGTGGCTCGAACAAGTGGGGCTGGCTGTTCACCGTGAAGCCCGACGGCACGGGGCTAACGCAGCTTCAGGAGAGTTTCGACCTGGGCTCGTACTACAGCCCGTCGTGGTCCCGTTAGGCAGAGTTAGGCAGACAAAAACTGACGACTGATGACGGATGACCGGAAACTCATGACTGTATGACCGGACACCGATGACTCGAGCAGCCATCGCGCGATGCCGAATCGAGTCATCAGTAACGAGTCATTGGTTAATGAGTTTTCCGGTTATCCGTCATCAGTCATCGGTTCTTGACTACTCCAGCATCCGTTCGACCGCTGCCTCCACGTGAATCCGCCCGGTGTCGAGGAACGGAATCCCGACGTCGCCGACGTCGCGGAGGATGAGCGGCAGCTCCGTCCCGCCCAGGATCAGGCCGTCTATCCCGTGCTGCTCACGCATCCGGTCGACCGCGGCCAGTAAGCCTGCTCGAGTTTCCGGGAGGTACTCGCCTCGAATCAGCTCACCCATGTACTTGCCATGGACGTACTCCTGGTCGGCCGCGTCAGGCACCACGACCGTGATGCCGCGCGGCGTGAACACGCTCGGGTAGGCCGTCCCCTGCATCGTGAATCGTGTGCCGAGCAGGCCGACGCGCGTTAGGCCGGCTGCCTTCGCCACGGCGAACGCCGACTCGATGATGCTGATCAGCGGAATCCGCGACGCGCGCTGCAGCCGGTCGAACACGATGTGCGGCGTGTTCGACGCGAATAACGCGATCTCGGCGCCGGCCCGTGCGAGCTTGTCGACTTCGCCCGACAGATACGCCGTGACCTCATCCAGCGCATCCGCACTGATCAGTCGCAGCATCGTCTGATTGTCGATGCTGTTGATGATCACCAGTGGGTTGCTCCCGTCCGGGCGCCGCTTTTGATACGTCGCCACCAGCATGCGGTAGTACTCGACAGTCGAGGGAGGTGCGATCCCACCGACGATTCCGAGCGTCTTCATCGCGATCGTCGACTCGGCCGGTCAGCGTGCGCTGCCCATTCGTGCGATCTCCGCCTCGGCAGCGATGTAGCCGAATGCGCCCCACTGCCCCCCCGCGAGAATCCGCCTGAACACGCGCTCGGCCTCGGCACGGCGGCCATTGTACAGGTGCCAGTTCCCGACGCCGTAGGCGCCGGTCGCGTCGGTCACCGACATCTCGCCGCTCGGTCCAACGGTGAGAACCGAATCGACTGGAAGCTCACCCTTGTAAAGCAGCAGGAGTCGGTGGTAGGTCTCGTTCTCGATCACGTTCATGTCGCGGCGAATCGGCACCAGCACATCGGCCGCTTCCTTGTCTTGGCCGAGCCGGCGAAGGCTCATGTAGAGCCAGTGCGCAGTGGAGACGCGACGATCGTCATTGCGCGCATCCGCGAGCTCGCGGCGGTACACGGGTAATGCGCGCGCGAAGTCGCCTTTCAGGTAGTACGCCAGCGCGAGATGATACGCGATGTTCGATTGCAGCGTTCCGATCGGCATGTTTCGCGCGTTAGGCTGACCGTCGGGTTCGACCTCGTCTGGCTTGCCCTGTGTCAACGTGGTCGCCCGCTCGAGGTCGGCGGCAGCGCGGTCGAGCTCTCGAACGGAGATGTAGCGATGGCCCCGATGCCGGTATAGCCACGGGTTGTCGGGGTCAATGGCGATGCCGCGCGAGTACACGTCGATCGCCTCTCGAATTCGCCCGAGGTACGCCAGGCGACGTCCATACCAGATGATCGAGTCCGCGTTCGCCGGCGTGTGGTCGTACGCCGACTTCGCTTCTTCAAGCTGCTTCTCGTAGCGCGTCCTCGTTTCGGCGGAGAGCGGTAGCGTGCGGAGCGTGTCGCCCAGGAACGAGATGGCCTGCACGCCCGGGGGCAGCACTGCGCCGGCCCGTTGCGGTGTCGCGCGCCGACCGGAACTGCAGGCTGTTGCCGTCATGGCCACGATGGCCGCGAAAAGAACGCGCCGCATGGTTGTACAAGGTACGCGGCACCGTGTTCTGGATGCCAGCCTGGCGCGCGTATAGAATCGAGCCATGGATTCGACCTCGCCCCATCGCGCTGTCGCGACCGTCATCGCGCTGGTCGTGCTGTGCGCGCTGCTCGTTAGGCACGCCAGTCGGCCTCCGACTCCGGTGCCTGCCTCGGCACCCGCCACGGAGTTCTCCGCCGAGCGAGCGCTGGCCCACGTGCGCGAGATCGCGCAGCGACCGCATCCGACGGGGAGCGCCGACAACGCCCGCGTGCGGGAGTACCTGCTGACTCAACTGCGCGCGCTCGGCCTCGAGCCACAGGTCCAGGAGGCGACCGGCGTTGGCACGCGCTACGCCGAGGTTGGATATATCCGTAACGTCCTCGCTCGTTTCCCTGGGCGGACACCGGGCGGTCCGGCCGTCGTGCTGATGGCGCACTACGATGGCGTCGCCGGTGGTCCGGCCGCGGCCGACGACGGTGCCGGCACGGCCGCGATTCTCGAGACGCTTCGTGCGCTGCGCGCGGGTCCGCCGCTCGCCCACGATGTGATCGCGCTCATCACCGACGGCGAAGAGGCGGGCCTGCTTGGTGCCGCCGCATTCGTGCGCGAGCACGCGTGGGCGAAGGACGTCGGCATCACGCTCAACGTCGAGGCGCGCGGAACGAGCGGCCGTTCGTACATGTTCGAGACCGGCACCGGCAATCTCGACGCGGTCCGCGTGCTTCGCCGAGCACGCGATGTGTCGGCAACGTCGCTTTCCGTGACGGTCTATCGATCGTTACCTAACGATACCGATCTGTCCGAAATGGCCGCGCTCGGGAAGCCGGCGCTCAACTTCGCGTTTGCGGATGGCGTGGAGCGCTATCACACCGCCCACGACGACGTCGCCCATCTCGATCCCGGAAGCCTGCAGCATCATGGCAATCAGATGCTCACGCTCACTCGGGCGTTCGGCGATGGGCCATTGCCGAGACCCATCACTGGCGATGCCGTGTTTTTTGATTTGCCGCTCGTCGGACTCATCGTGTACCCCGAGAGCTGGGCGTTGCCGATCGCACTGGTCGCCGCGCTGCTCGTGGTCGTTGCGGTGTTCCGACGCGCGCGAGCGCGCGAGCGGTGGATACGTGGCGTCGTTCTCGGAGCGGCCGGCACGATCGTATCGACGTGCGTGGCGGCCGGTGCGGCATTCGTCGCTGGCAACTCGATCGTGCGCATGCACGATGCGATGGGCTGGGGTGGCGCCGCCGCGTTCCGGGGCGTGTACACGGCGGCACTTGCCACGTTGGCAGTCGCCGTGTCCCTCGTCGTTTGGGCGCTCGTCAGGCGGTGGGCGACTGTTGCAAGCGCGTACGTGGGCGCACTCATCGTGTGGGCCGTCATCACGCTCGTCGCAACGGTAAAGCTTCCTGGCGTGAGCTTCATGTTCGTCTGGCCACTCGTCGCGTCGGCCATCGCATCCGTCGTGACTCGGCACTCACCCGACGATGGCGGCGGTCGCCTGTCGCCTAACGTCTCGACCGGCGTGACGCTCTGGGTCGCGACGGCGATCGCGTTGGCGATGGTCGTTCCTATCGTCTACTCCATTACCTCCGTGATACTCGGAGTAGCGGGCCCTGGCGGGATCACGGTCGGAGTGCTGGTCTCGTTCGCCGCGTGGCTGCTGGCGCCACAGCTCGATGCGATCGCCGGCCGCCGCTGGATCGCCGCAGGAGCCGCATTCGTCGCGACTGGATTGCTCGTCGGCATCGGCGTGGCCACCGTTCGCAGCTCTTCGGATCACCCCACGCCGTCTCAAGTCGCCTACGCAGTCGACACGGATACCACCGACGCGTGGCTCGTCGGGCGCGGACTCGACGCTCGTGCGCTCTCGACGACGAAATCCGACAAGAGCCCGCCGACATGGCTGACGCGCGTGGTGGGCCGAGGACAACTGGCGTCATACGCGCCGGTGTCGCCTGTCGCCGTCGAGCCCCCAACCGTGACGACGGTCTCCGACTCGACGGCCGACGCCGAGCGACGGCTTGTTCTACTGATCAAAGCGGCGAGCGGAACGGAGACGATAACCATGCAGGCGAATGGGGTGCGCGTTCTCCGTGCGGCAGTCGATGGTCGCCCGATCGACACCTCGCGGTATCGTCGTGGCGCCAGGTTCTGGCGTCTCTCGTACAGCGCCCCACCCCCGGCCGGCATTACGCTGGCCCTCGCCGTCCCCGCTGGCTCAGGGCTGACGCTGGACCTCACGGCTCGCTCGCCGGGTCTTCCGTCCGTCGCCGACGTCACGCCGCCGTCGAGGCCTCCCGAAGTGGTGACGATCCAGACGGGGGACGTCACGCTGATTCATCGAGAGGTACGGATTCCGTAAAGCATGACCGCACTACCTACTGCTTACTGATACTGCGTAAGCAGTGGAAGCCGTGAAACGGGGTGCGCCCTTCCCCCGTACCCCCTAGCATCCCCCTTCCTACCTGGTTTCGATGTTCCAGCTTCGACCGACGTTACGCCGCCTCGCGCGGGCGCCCGGCTTCACGACCGTCTCCATCCTCACGCTCGCGCTTGGCATCGCCGGCACCACCGCCGCCTTCAGCGTCGTCAACGCCGTCCTCCTCCGCCCGCTGCCGTATCACGACCCCGAGCGTCTCGTTCAGCTCTGGCACACGGCACCTGGGGTCGGGATGCTTCAGGTCGAACAGTCCGACGCCTCGTACACCCAGTACCGGAACAAGGCGACCAAGTCATTCGAGTCCGTTGCCAGTTACAGGTCGTCTGCCGCGAGCCTCACCGGCGATCAGGAACCGGAACGGGTCTCATCGGCGATCGTCACCGCCTCGTTTCTGCCGACACTCGGCGTGCGGCCTATCCTCGGCCGCAACTTCAGCGAGGACGAGGATCGCCCCCACGGGCCGCAGGTCGCCATTCTCTCGTACGCGTTGTGGCAGCGGCGATACGGCGGAGACAAGGCCATCATCGGGAAGACCATCCAGGTCGACGGCTCGAGCCGCGAGGTCGTCGGCGTCATGGGGCAAACGTTCCACTTCCCTGAATCCGGCACCGAGCTCTGGTTGCCAATGGCAATCGACGAGGCGCGCCTCAACACGGGCAACTTCAGCCAGAACGCGTTCGCCCGCTTGCGGCCCGGCGTCACCATCCGCGCCGCCGAGGCCGAGATGCAGCCCATCCTCATGCGGCTGCCGGACGATGTTCCGGGGATGATGACGCACACCATGTTCGACCAGGCCAGGATCCGGGTCGTGGTGCACGCACTCCGCGACGATGTCGTGGGCGATATCCGGCCCATCCTGTTCACGGTGCTGGGAACCGTCGCGTTCGTCCTGCTCATCGCCTGCGCGAACGTCGCGAACCTGTTCCTGGTCCGCGCCGAGGCTCGCACGAAGGAGGTGGCGGTTCGATCCGCGTTAGGCGCGACGCCATCCACGATCGTGAAGCTCTATCTCGGTGAGAGTCTCGTCCTTTCGGCGGCGGGCACGGCACTCGGCGTCGCGCTGGCCTACGGCGCCCTGCGGCTCCTGCTGCGGCTCGCTCCGACGGAGCTTCCACGCGCGAGCGAGATCTCGATCGACCTTGCGTCGTTAGGTGTCGCGGTGGCGATTGCCGTGCTGACGGGACTCTTCTTCAGTGCCGTGCCGTTCATCCGCGCCGGAAAGTCGGAGCTCACGCCGACGCTCCGCGATGGAACGCGCGGATCGACGAGCGGGCGCGAGCGGCAGCGCGTGCGCAACGCATTCGTCGTCGCGCAGGTCGCCCTCGCGCTCATACTGCTCGTCGGCTCGGGACTGCTCGCCCGATCGTTCCAGCGCCTGCGTGCCGTCGACGCTGGCTTCAAGGCCGACGGTGTGCTGACTCTGCGGGTCTCCATCCCCGAGGCCAGGTACCGCACGGTCGGCGACATCTCCCGGTTCTACTACCAGCTCACGACGCGACTCGCCGCCATCCCCGGCGTTCAGGCAGCGGCGGCAACGACGAAGATCCCGCTCGACGATGCCGGCCAAAGCCACAATGGCGCCTGGGTCGAAGACCGCCCGGTCGGAAAGGACGGTCTTCCGACCATTCATTCGACCGCCGAAGTGTCGCAGGACTACTTCAAGGCAATGAACATTCCGATCATCGAGGGCCGCACGTTCCGCGATGATGGCGGGGAAAGGCCATCGCACGAGATGGTCGTGGCACGCGCATTCGCGAAGCACTTCTGGCCTAACGGCAGCGCGATCGGCAAGCGCGCGAAGACCGGCGGTCCGGATGCGGCGTGGAGCACGATCGTCGGCGTCGTCGGCGACGTACACGACGAGGCCCTCACGAAACCCGTCGATGAGATGATCTATCTCCCCATTGTCAACGTCATACAGGCCACGCCGGCCTCGCCGGACACGATCGTGGCGAGCAACACGCAGTCGTTGACGATCCGGACATCCGGCGATCCGATGGCGGTGTTTCCGGCTGTCCAGCGCGAGATCTGGGCGATCGACCGGAGCCTCCCGCTCGTGAATGTTCGTCCTCTCTCCAAGGTCGTGAGCGCAGCGATGGCCCGCACGACGTTCACCATGATGATGATCGGTGCGGCAGCGGCCGTCGCGCTGCTGCTCGGCGCGATCGGGATCTACGGCGTGATCAGCTACATGGTGAGCCTGCGCACGCGCGAGATCGGCGTCCGAATGGCGCTTGGCGCGCAGTCCGGTCAGGTGCGCCGGATGGTCGTGCGCCAGGGATTGGTGCTGGCGACCGTGGGAGTGGCGATCGGTCTCGCGGGTGCGTTGGCACTCTCGCGGCTCATCGGCTCGCTCTTGTATGGCATCAGCCCGAACGATCCTGTAACGTTAGGCGCAGTGACGTTGGGCCTGCTCGCGGTGGCGACAGTCGCGAGCTGGTTACCGGCCATGCGGGCCGCCCGCATTGATCCGATCGAAGCGCTGCGAGCAGAAGGGTAGACGTCGTTAGGCGCCGGATGTGTCCGGCGTCCAGTCCAACGCCGCTTGCCGAAGTTTCTCGAGTTGCTTCCAGTGACGCGCGATGGCCGCTCGCCCATCGCGCGTCGGCGCCACACGCGTCGTCGGGATCTTGCCGACGAACCCCTTCTCGATTGCGATGAGCCCCGCCGCCTCCAGCTTCGACAGGTGACTGGAAAGGTTGCCACGACTCAACCCGGTGAGCCGCTGGAGGTAGAGAAAATCGGCCTGCTCGCACGCCGCGAGCGCCGTCATGATCGCGAGCCGCGCCGGCTCGTGCACGAGCCGATCGAGCTCGGCGAGCCGCTCGAATGGCGCAGTCATCGCGACCCCGACGCGCCAACCGCGCGCTCGTGGGTCTCGTCGAGATCGCTGCTCGAGCCCGGGAGCATTCGACGCAGCTCGAGGTGATCGAGCACACCGCCTACGACGTACGTCGCGCCGAGGAGCGCCAGCAGCAGGTTGACTGCCGCGACGCCACGCGTCGACAACCCAGCCGTGGGTGCGAACGTCAACGCGAAGAACAGCGCGCTGGCGATGATATAGTGGCGCCGGCCGCCACCGGTCGACCGCCGATACGCTTCGATCGCCGCAGCGAACGCGACTCCCGAGACGAGCACGGGCGGTCGCACGAACCCATCGATCACGAGAGCGACCACCAACAGCGGATATACGACCAGCCATTTCGTGCGTGTACGTCGCGCGTGCTGACCGGGTATCCCCCGAACTCGGCCGAACGAACGAGCGTACCAGCGGCCTGCCACGG
>Ga0114129_10011996_pt1 | contig 12324 bp, 12 predicted proteins | sample RhiMetdeltSRZDD1_FD_80071 | JGI IMG/M metagenome (GOLD analysis project Ga0114129, IMG submission 80071) | Populus rhizosphere microbial communities from Tennessee, USA - Rhizosphere MetaG P. deltoides SRZDD1 (version 2) (version 2) | ecosystem: Host-associated > Plants > Roots > Rhizosphere >...
CGTGAAACCGGAGAAGCCACTGCGGCCCTGCAGCGCGGCGGCAACCGCGGGGCCGTTCGGCAACAGCTTCGCGCCGAGCGCGAGCGACCGGGCGACGATTGCGCCTTGCCGGTCGACCACCTCGACCGAGAGCTGACGGCCCGCCACCGGTGCCTCGAGTGCTCCCGGCTGGGTGAGCACCGCGGGCGCCGAGACGCTCAGCCGCGCGACGTCGGAGGCGCGTTGCCGCAGCGAGTCGTCGAGCGAGGACCGCATCTGGTGGTCGACGATCAGTCGCGCACCAATCCCGAGAACGAGGACGGCGACCACAACGGCCGCGGCCGCCGCCGCGGTCAGCCGGCCGCTTAGACCTCGGAACCTCATGCCTCGAGTTTGAACCCGATTCCCCGGACCGTATGGATCAGCGCGGGCTGGCCGAGCTTGCGGCGGAGCTTGGCGACATAGCGATCGACGACGTTGGGGACTGCGGCGTCATCCCAGATCGCTTCGATCGCGGTCTCCCGGGAGACTACGGTTCGGCGATTGCGGATCAGCAGCGCGAGCAGGTCGCTCTCCCGCCCGGTTAACTCTACGGAGGGGCGATCGGTTCGCTCGACGACTCGCGTCGCCAGATCCAGGGTGATGTCCGCGAAGCTCAGGAGCTCTCCCCCGTCGTGGCCGCGGCGCGACAGCGCCCGCAGACGCGCGACCACCTCCTCGATCGCGAACGGTTTCACCACGTAGTCGTCTGCCCCCGCCTCGAGCCCGCTGATCCGGTCGGCGACCGCGTCCCGCGCCGTCAGCATCAGGATCGCTCCCGCCATCCCCTTCGCTCGCAGACGCCGGGCTACAGCCAGGCCGTCGAGGCCGGGCATGGACACGTCGAGCACCACAAGGTCCGGTGAGTCGCGCTCGGCCGCGGCCAGTGCGGTGCCGCCGTCGGGCGCGGAGTGAACCTCGAAGCCCTCGGCCTCGAGGCTGCGCTCCAGCATCCGCCGAACGGGCGCGTCGTCCTCGACGATCAGGACCCGCTCCGGCATAGCTCAGCTCTCGGCGACGTCGCGGCGCAGGAAGACGGTGGCGGCGATCGCCAGGGATGGGATCGAATACAGCGAGCAGACCCAGATCGAGCGCACGATCGGGGCCCAGTCGACCGGCGTGCGGAGCAGGCCCTGCCAGGCGTCGAACTGGGTGCTCAGCAGATATGGGTGCAGCCCGCCCAGGCCCGGGAGGATGCTGACCAGCTGCAGGAGCAGAGAGAACATCAGCGTGCCGACGATCGCCGCACCGCTGTTTCTGAACACCGTGGAGAACAGGAGCCCGATGGAGGCGATGGAGAGGATCGGCAGCATGTAGACGAGCAGGCTCGCGCCGACCAGACCGAGGCCGCGAGACGCCGAGACCCGGGTCCCCGAGAGGCTGGTGATCGGATTGAAGCCGGAAGCGAGGATGCCGGCGATCAGCGCCACCGCCCCGGTGAGCGCGATGGCGATCGCGGCGTATGTGGCGGTCGCGAGCGCCTTCCCGGCAAAGACCTGCTGGCGCTCCACCGAACGGGTCAGGATCATCTTCAGGGTCGCGTTGCGGTCCTCGGAGGCGACGATGTCGCCCGCCACCAGGGCAGTGATCAGGGGGAAGAGCCAGATCGATCCGAATAGCAGCAGCACGAGCGGCACCGCCAGGCCCGTCTCATTGACGTAGCGGCCGAAAGCGACGTCGTTCGGCTGTCCGCCGCCCGTGATCAATGCAGTGACGAAGATCAGCGGGACGACCACGGCCGCGCCCAGGCCCAGGTACGTGCGCTTCTGCGAGCGCAGCTTCCTGAGCTCCCAGCGATAGACGGTGAGCACGCCCGGCATCAGGCGGCGCTCTCGATCATGTTCGGCTCGGGCGTCGGCACGCTGGTCGAAGCCTCGCCCTCAGTCAGCTGGAAGAAGAGATCCTCGAGCGTCGCGCGCTGCGGTGTGAGCTCGACAACGGGAGTCCCTGACTCCGCGAGCGCCTGCGAGAGGGCCGCTACGGCGTCCTCGCTGGGCGCCTTGAAGAGCAGGCCGCCGTCCGGGTCATCGCCGACGACCTCGATCTCCGGCTCGGCCGCGCAGACCTGGCGGGCGCGGTCGTCGTCGGTCGTCCGCAGCCGAAAGCTGACTCCGGCCTGGCTCTGGAGGTCGGAGAGCAGGCCCTCGTAGGCGATATGGCCCTCGCGGACGATCGCGACCCGGTTGCACAGCTCCTCGACTTCCACCATCAGATGGCTCGAGAGCAGGACGGTAATCCCCTGGTCCGCGAGATCGCGGATCAGGCGGCGCATGTCGCGCATTCCAGCGGGGTCGAGACCGGTTGCCGGCTCGTCGAGGAGCAACAGGCGCGGCCGACGCAGTAGCGCAGCGGCTATCCCAAGGCGCTGGCGCATCCCGTGGGAGTAGCCCTTGACCTTGTCCTTCGCTCGGTCGCGAAGCTCAACGAGCTCCAGCACCTCCTCGATCCGGTCGGCGGCGCCGTCGCCGTCGAGGGCCGCGCACAGCTCCAGGTTGGTGCGGCCGTTGAGGTAGGGGTAGAACGAGGGCGCCTCGACGAACCCCGCTACGCCCTGGAGCGCGCTGACGCTGAGCTGGGGGTCGCGGCCAAACAGCCGAACAGTCCCTGAGGTCGGCCGGATCAGCCCGAGCATCATCCTCAGTGAGGTCGTCTTGCCCGCCCCATTGGGCCCGAGGTAGCCGAACACGTCTCCAGGGTTCACGGTCAGGTCAACGTCATCGACCGCGACGATCTCGCCGTACCTCTTGAGCAGCCCTCGGACCTCGATCGGCGGGCCGTCAGCCATCTACTAGAGGTCCCGGGCCGCCGCCTCGGCCGCCGCGGGGGGCACCGATCCGACCACCGTGTACTGGACTCCCCCGCGCTGGAAGCGCAGCAGGGTCCCGAGCGCCGTGTCGAGCTCGTCACCCTGGACGCCGTTGATCCGGACCTTCGGCAGTTGCAGCTGGCCCTGATCGCCGCCCGCGGAGGTGGCGCTCTTGGCGTCGGCCGGCTGCTCGAGCACCGCGATCCCGCCCAATCCCTGGCCATAGGTGACCAGCGCTCCGGCATCGTTGCCGGTCTGAATCAACCGAACCTCGTTCTTGGGAAGCCCGGCGAGCGTCTGAGGGGCAGTGATCTGGAACGAGGTCTGCTGCTGAACCGCGTTCAGTCCGGTCACGGGCGCTTCGCCCTTGTGATCGGCCCCGCCATGGCTGGCCGGGCTCAGGTTGGTGACCTTGGCGTCGGCGGGCGGTGTGACGTCGAACACAGACGACGAGACCGGCCCGTAGGAGATGTCGGTGACCTTGAGCTCGATCACCGGCGAGCTGTCGCCGCTCGCGTAGATCGCCGCGCGCAGCGGGGATCCGTGGATCGCGTCCCACGCGACCTCGGCTGCGCCGAGCAGGCCGCCGTCGTGCTTGGGGGTGATGCGGACTGTGTAGGCGGGCTGACCGGCGACGTCGGACGGGGTCGCTCCGCTCAGGTTCGCGTGCTCCATCGCTCGCGAGATCGCCTTCCTCACCTGCGCCAGCGAGGGTGGTCCGTCGCTCTTGGTCTGGTCGGTGGCGTCATCGCCAGCGGGAAGGTCGGCCCGGTAGACGGTGTTTGTGCCTGAGTCGTAGACCGTCACCTGCTTGCGGTCGGCGAGCACCTGGGTGTCGCTGGTGGCGCCCCCGTTGCCTGAGCCCTGGAGCTCGAGCCGCAGGTGTCCGTCATTCGAAGCCCACAGCCGGCCAGATGCGCCGGTCAGGATCGGGTCCTTGCCCTGGACGCTGGAGCTGTCGATCAGATGGTTGGTGAACTGAATCCGGGCGCTCACCCCCTTCAGCTCGGGAGCGGTCAGCGCGTCGTGGACGGCGACCGGAAGCGGCTTCGGGTCGGGCTTTGGCCCGCCGTTCGAGGCGGCCATTGCGATTGCGGTGGCACCGGCCGCGACCGCGATGATCGTGGCGGTGAGGGCGATCAGCTGACGTGTGGAGATCCGACGAAGAAGCCTCATAAGTTCCTCTCTGAATGGTGAACGATCCAGAATGTAGGCCCGTTCTCTGAAGGAACTCTGACCGTCCCGGTATGTCCCAAACCCACCTACGAGCGGCTAATCGTCGCCTTATGCGGGGTTTGACGTCTCCGCGTAACCCTCGCTACATGCGCCTGCATCGGGCTTCGCGGAAAGCTCGTCGCCGCCTCCCTCGCGGAAATCTGTTCGACGATCTGGAGCTCGGGCCGCGCAACACCGGGAGCGGGCACGGCTGTTATCACGCGACCAATTCCGGTTGGCATCGTGCACCGTCTCGTCTGTTGAGGGCGGCATTTGCTTGGCGGGCGATTTCCACGTTCTCATCCGACATCGCCCGCGCAGCATCTCTCGACGGACCGCTGCTTTCCATGCAAAGCGGCGGTTTGAGATCACACCGCTAAGCGGCGAAGGGGGTGGCCCCTATTGCGCGCGCTTCGGAAGCTGGCCGGAGGCGGGCCCGGGGCCGGTAGGGGAAGCCCCTAGTGCAGCTCCCCTACGTACTCCCGCATCTCGAGGAGCTGGTCGACCAAGGCCTTATCGAGGTCTCCTTCTGGCCCTGTCTCGATGATCTCCTCGATCGCCGTGCGTCGATCCTTGAGCCCGGGCCAGGATGTCGCCGTGGACCAATTTACGCGGCCGCCAGCCGCGATAGTGCTGGTTGCGCTCCGAGATCAACTGATCGGAGAGGGCCCGGATTCTCTCGAGGATCACCTCAAAAGCATCCCGGTACCGGCGGCCGCACATGTACTCGAGCAGCCGCTTGGCCGTGAAAGGCTGTTGCCCGGCTTGGACGCGGCGCGGTGGAGGACTGAACTCCCTGAAGCTGCAGCCCAAAGGCGGACGCGGCCACTTCGCCGTCTAGCGGTGTGATCCCAAACCGCTGGTCGTCTCTGCCGGAGAGGGCAGCCAGTTCTTCTCGGCTGCGCATCGTCGCGCGCTGTCGAGGAAGCGTGCGATTGCGGCGAACTGAGCGCGCGCCGGCCAGAGGATCGACCATTCCACGAGGATCCCTGGCTGGGCGAGCTCGCGAGCGAGGACGTCTGGCTCGGCCGCGGCGGCCGGGATACCGTACGAGGCAGGGGCGAGGCTGACCTCGCGGCCCGCTGGTAGGCGGGCGAGCGTCGCTTGTGGCGGCGGGTTGGGGAAGGCGGTTATGCAGGGCTCGAAGCCGGCCTGCTCGCAGGCAGCGACGATTCGGTCGTAGTAGACGGGCGCGAGCTCGCGTGGGAACAAGCGCAGCGTCTCGCCCTCGAGGCTGGCGAGCGGGACGACGCTCGCGTCGGCGAGGCGGTGGCGTTTGCCGACCAGCAGCACGAGAGGCTCGATCCGCAGGAGCTCACCGCGTACCCCCCTCATTTGCTCCGCGTAAATGGCAAGCCCGACATCGATTTTCCCGGCCAGTACCCGGCCTGGGATCTCGGCGCTGAACACCTCACTCGGGACGATGGTCATGTTCGGGTTGTCGTATTCGACGGCAGTCAGGATCGCTCCGAGGGTCTCGAAGTTGGCCGAAGGGGTGTAGCCGAGACGCACGGTTCCGGCGATGCCCGCACCGGCGAGGCGGGCGCGCTCGGCGGCGCGTTCGAGCGCGGCTAGCGCCAGCGGCGCCTCCTCGAGCAGCGCGCGCCCCGCGGTGGTGAGCTCGACGTGGCGGCTGTCACGCAAGAACAGCTCCGCCCCAAGCGCCTGCTCGAGGTTTTGGATCTGGGTGCTCAGCGACGGCTGGGAGATGTAGAGGCGCGCGGCCGCCCGGCCGAAATGGAGCTCCTCCGCGACGGCCAAGAAGTAGCGCAGCAGGCGCGGCTCAAGGTCGATAGGGCAAGCCTATCGCTGGCCCGGGGTACAGGTCTTGGACAGAAACGTCCGGCTGGGCTTAGCTCTGAAGCCGAAGCAGCCTCCCGCGAAAAAGGCGGATAGCTCAAGGAGAAATCAAATGAAGATCACCGTGCTTGGCAGGGGCAACGTGGGGGGCGGTCTGGCCGACCTCTGGGAGCGTGCCGGTCATGAGATCACTCGGCTCGGCCGGGACGGCGGCGACGTCTCGGATGCGGAGGTCGTATTGGTGGCGGTCCCGGGAGGCGCGCTCGCCGGAGCACTCGACCGAGTGACGGGCCTGGCGGGCAAGACTGTGATCGACGCGACCAACCTCCCGGGCATTGCCCCGCCCGAGGGGTTCGCGTCAAACGCCGAATACGTGAGGTCCAGGACCGGGGGTCCCACGGCGAAGTCGTTCAACTTCAACCTCGCCGCGCAATATCCTCAGCTGGGTGCGGCTCGGGCGAGGCCGAGCGACCTGTGGTGCGGCGACGAGGCAGCGCGCGAGGTCGTGGAGCAGCTGAGCCGCGACGCGGGCTATGACCCCGTGCACACCGGGCCGCTCGAAACCGCCGCGCTGCAGGAAAGCCTGCTCCCCCTGATCTTCTCGATCGGGGAGAGCCTGGGTTCCTTCGCGTACCGGTTTGCAGCCCCGGATCAGCTGTGAGCGACCGCATGACCGTCGACGGCCTGCATCACGTCACCGCGATTACAGCGGACGCCGAGGCCAACCTCGACTTCTACGCTCGGCTGCTCGGACTGCGGCTGGTGTGGCAGGGAGTGAACGCGGACGACCCGGAGATGCGCCACGTCGCCTACGGCGACGAGCTGGGCACGCCCGGCAGCGTGATCACGTTTTTCGACATGCCAGGCGTCGCGCGCGGCCGGCCCGGAGCCGGGATGGTCCATCGTCTGCTCCTCCGGGTGCCGGATCCAAAGGCGCTCGATTTCTGGGAGCGTCGTCTGGCTAATGCCGGCGTCGCGGCTTTGCGCGTCGCCGATCGGCTCCTGTTTTCAGACCCGGACGGGCTGGCGCTTGAGCTGGTGATCGAAGACGGTGCGGACGAGCCGCTTGTCGCCCGTGCCGCCGACGTCGACGGTCACGTCGCGATTCGCGGGATCCATGCGGTACGCGTCTTCGGCACCGACCCCCCGCGCGGCGCATCTGTGCTCGGTGACGTGCTCGGCATGTCGCCCGAGGGCGAGGGAAGGTGGCTGGCCCGAGGCGAGCGCCGTCACGGCCTCGTCATTTACGATGAGCCGCCCGAGGAGCCCGGCCGGGTGGGTGCCGGGACGATGCACCACGTCGCGTTCGCGATCCGTGACGGCGAAGTGCAACGCTGGCGCGACCGGCTGGCCGCCGCGGGGTGTCGGCCGACGCTCGTGATGGATCGCAAGACGAACAAGTCCGTTTATTTCCGCGAGCCCAGCCGCGTTCTGTTCGAGCTCGCGACCGACCGGCCCGGCTTCGTGTTCGAGCCCGCCGACAGGCTCGGCGAGTCGCTGATGCTGGTGGGCGACCTCGAGAACCGAAGGGCCGAGCTCGAGCGGCGCTTCCCACCCCTGGCGAACCCTCGCGCGGGAACGGCCAAGAAGTAGCGCAGCAGGCGCGGCTCGAGGTCGATAGGGCAAGCCTATCGCTGACGCGGGATACAGGTCTTGGACAGAACCGACTTCCCGACTTAGCGTCTGTCGCCGGCACAAGTTTTGGCGACAAATGCGGATGACGACGATGAGCACCACCACGGTCACGAGTCTCGACGGTTTCCACGCCACGGCGACTGCGCAGCGGTCGGACGAGCTGGCACGCGCCTTCTTCGACGCCCTCAACGCTGACGAGCCGCCCCAGATCGATGAGCTGATCGACCGCGGGTTTCTTTCCTACGACTTGGACGGCGTGCGTAGCCGGACGGGCCTGAAGCGCTACTACGCCGATCTTCGGCGCTCGTTCTCCGAGCTTCGCTTCGAGGTGCACGAGAACGTCGGGGTGCTGGTCGAGGGCGACCTGGTCGCGCTGCGCACGATCATCACCGGCACCCACGCCGGCGACTATGCGGGCGTCGCCGCGACCGGGAACGCGATCCAGACCTCCGCCTCGCACATCTTCCGCGTCCGCGACGACCGCTTCGTCGAGCACTGGCCGGTCCTCGACACCTACCGCATCTTGGTGGCGATCGGCGCCATTCCGCAGGCGGCGAGTGTCTTCCAGCGCGACTACCTCCGCGTAACGGAATCACCGGGCGGGCTGTTCCAGGAGCGGCCCGGAAGCGAATTCGGCGCAGGTACCGGGCGACCGATCACACGCGAGGAGTCTCGGGGAGTTGTCCGCCGGCTCTACGACGGCGTGATCGCGACCGGCCGCGCCGAGGACGCGGACATGGTCGCCGACGACTACGTGCAGAACTCGGGCTGGACGCCCGACGGCCTCGCGGCGTTCGTCAGCGCGATCGCGGTCAACCGTGCCGCGCTGCCCGACGGGCGCGCGATCCAGACACAGATGGTCGCCGAGAACAACCGGGTGGCATCGAGAAGCGTCTGGGACGGCATCGTCGCCGGGAGCGGCGTCGCGGCCGACTTCACCACGCTCGACTTCTTCCGGATCGACGACGGACTGGTCGCCGAGCACTGGGAGTCGGTCGACTGGGTCCGCGCCTACCAGGCCTTCGGCCTGCTCTCAGACGAGGTCAACGATGAGTGAGCCCGGACTCGGAGAGGAGTCGCAATGACAACCGCAATCATCGGTGTCGGCCAGATCGGTGGCACCGTCGCTCGGCACCTGGTTGCCGGCGGCGAGTCCGTCGTCTTGGCCGCCAAGGAGGAATCGAACGCGGAAGCGCTCGCCGGCGAGCTAGGGCCGCTGGCGCGCGTTGCCTCCGTGGAAGACGCGATCGCCGACGGTGATGCCGTCGTCTTCGCCGTCTGGCTCGACACCATCAGGGAGCTGATCCCGCAACACGCCCGGGGGCTCGACGGCAAGGTCGTGGTCGATCCGTCGAACCCGATCGGGTTCGACGAGAGCGGCAAGCCTTTCCGCACACTGCCCGAAGGACAGTCGGCCGCCTCCGTGGTCGCCGCGCTGCTTCCAGCGGGCGCGCACTACGTGAAGGCGTTCGGGACGCTCGGCGCGGCCGCGCTCGCCGCAGGCGCACCCCGCGAACCTCGGCGGGCGGTTCTCTTCTACGCGACGGACGACGACACCGGCGCGACGACCATCGAGGGTCTGATCCGCGCTGCCGGATTCGACCCATTGAAGGCGGGCGGTGTCGCCGATGCCGGGCGGATCGAAGTGCCCGGCGGCGACCTTTTCCAGCAGGTCGGCCGAAATGGGCATCTCCTCGACCTCGACCAAGCCCGCGCCAGGTTGCGTGAGGTGCCGGTGTGAACCAAAAGGCAGAACGAGAGCAGCGCTTCCCGCCCCAAGCGAACCCTCGTGCTGGAACGACCGACTGGGCCGCAATTTGCTGGCCCGTCCAACTCGACGCCCGTCACGGGCGGGATCAAGGAGGTAAGCGATGAACCGGGACCTAGGGGTCTGGACCAACGAGGACTGCGCGCTGGTGCTGATCGACTACCAGCCCGAGCAGTTCGAGTCGATCCGCTCGGAGACGCCCCAGGATCTGATCGAGCTAAATACCCGCTGGCTGGCCAAGGCCGCGAAGGCGTTCGACGTGCCGATCGTGCTCTCGACCGTCGGGGTCGCCTCCGGCAGACTCAGCCCGACGCAGCCCGCGATCGTTGCCGAGCTGGAGGGCATCGAGCCGATCGACCGGTCGTCGATGGACTCGTTCGAGGATCAGGCGTTCCGGGACGCTGTCGCGGCGACCGGGCGCCGGCGGTTGATCTTCGGCGCGCTGCAAACCGAGGTCTGCCTGACCTTCGCGGTGATTGAAGCGCTCAAGGCCGGCTACAAGGCGCAGTTTGTGACCGACGCGGTCGGCACCCGGTCTCAGATCGCCCACCTCACAGGGATCGAGCGCCTGTCCCTCGCCGGCGGCGTGCCAAATACCGCTCTCGGCGTGGTGGTCGAGTGGTTCCGCGACTGGGCCGGGCCGCTCGCCGAGCGGGCCCGCAGGGTCACCGGGTGGTACCTCGAGGAGGTCCCCAAGGTGACCGACACGGTGGGGATCGCCGAGGCGGAAGCGGCCCGCGCCCAAGCCGCGCTGGCGGCGTCGCCATCCGCTTGAACCCGACGCCCGTCGCGGGCACAACCAAAGGAGGTAACGATGAACAGGCAACTAGGCGTCTGGACCAGCGGGGACTCCGCGCTGGTGCTGATCGACTATCAGAGGGACCAGTTCGAGTCGCTCCGCTCGGAAACGCCCGCCGATCTGATCGAGCTCAATACCCGCTGGCTGGCCAGGGCCGCCAAGGCGTTCGGCGTGCCGATCGTGCTCTCGACTATCGGGGTCGAGTCCGGCATAAACGGGCCGACCCAACCCGCGATCCTCGCCGAACTGCAGGGCATCGATCCGATCGACCGGTCGTCCACGAACTCGTTCGAGAGTGCAGAGTTCCGGGAGGCCGTGGCGGCGACGGTGCGCAAACGGCTGATCTTCGGCGCACTGCAAACCGAGGTCTGCCTCGCGTTCGCGGTGATCGAGGCGCTCAAGGCCGGCTACGAGGCAGAGTTTGTAACCGACGCCGTCGGCAGCCGATCCGACATCGCGCACCGAACGGGAGTCAGGCGGCTATCGGTCGCCGGGGCTGTGCCGAACACAACGCTCGGGGTCGTCATGGAGTGGTTCCGCGACTGGACCGGGCCGCTGGCCGAGCCGGCCCGCAGGGTCACCGGGTGGTACCTCGAGGAGGTTCCCAAGGTGACTGACACAGTGGGGGTCTCGGAGGGGGAGGCGGCCCTCGCCCAAGCGGCACTCGCGGAGTAGATGTCCTCCCGCGACCCACTCGACGTCATCCGGCGGGATCAAGGGTTGATGACCCGTGCTGGGTAGCCGGCGTCATCGGCGGGCGTTCTGGATCGTGGCGCTCGCGTTTCTGACGGTGATGGCGTTCTCCGCCGTGCCCAGCCCCCTCTACGGCCTGTACCGCGAGCGTGACCACTTCTCACTGTTCATGATCACCGTCATCTACGCGGTGTACGCGGTCGGGGTCATCGGCTCGCTGCTGCTCGCGGGTCACCTCTCGGATTGGTACGGGCGCCGACGCCTGCTACTACCGGCGCTGGGTCTCGCGATCGTCAGCGCGATCGTCTTTCTAGTGTCGAAAAGCCTGGCGGGACTGCTCGTCGGGCGGCTGCTCAACGGCATCGCAATCGGGATGACCGTGTCGACGGCGACCGCGTATCTGACCGAGCTGGACGCCGTTGGTAGACCGCAGGCGACGCCGCGAAGGGCCCAGCTCACCGCAGCGGCGATCCCGGTGGGTGGGATCGGATTAGGCCCGCTGGTCGCGGGGATCCTCGCCCAGTGGGTGGCGCACCCGCTCACGACGCCGTATTTGGTGCTCCTCGTGGCGCTCGTGCTCGGCACGATCGGAGTCGCCCTGTCGCCCGAGACCCGCGAGGGCCCGAAACCACGTCCGCGCTACCGCCCGCAACGGGTCTCGGTCCCGCCCGACGAGCGCAGCCGATTCTTCTCGGCAGCTCTCAGCGCCTTCATGGCCTTTGCCGCGCTCGGTCTCTTCACCGGCCTGGTCGCGGTATTCCTGAACGTCACGCTCCATCACCCGTCTCACGCCCTCGCAGGAGCCGTCTTGTTTGCCATCTACGCGTCGGCCGTTACCGCGCAGATCTTGACGGCAGCCTGGCCCGTGACCCGTGAGTTCGAGGCCGGCATGACGGCGATGGTCATCGGACTCGGGCTCGCGGTCCTCGCAGTGTGGCTCCATCCCCCGTCCCTGGCGCTGTTCATCGCCGCAGGCGCACTGATCGGCGCGGGAGGAGGCACGATCTTTCGTGGCGCGATCGGGACGGTCATGAGCATCGCGCCACCGGACCGAATCGCGGAGTCGCTCGCGGGAATGTTCGTCGCCGCGTTTCTGGGGCTGTCCTTGCCGGTGGTTGGCGCCGGGATAACGCTCTCACGCCACGTCAGCCCGAAGGACACGATCCTCGGGTTCGCGATCGTCGTCAGCGCTGGCATCGCCGCCTCGGCGATCAAGCTCGTGGGCCGCACGACCACCCGGACCGGAAGCGGACCAACACCCGCTGGACCGGGCGCCGGCTCTCGCGACAGCAAGCCGGGTCGCCAACCAATTGCCAACCCCAAAGAACGGAGGGCTGCCTGATGTCCGGCGAAACCAACCAGGATCACCGCGTCGCTGTCGTCACCGGCGGCGCGGGCGGCATCGGCAGCGCGATCGTCGCCCGCCTCGCACCCGAGCACACCGTCGTCGTGCTCGACCGCACCGGCGACGTCGTCGTCGACCTAGCCGACACAGATGACGTTCGCCGCGCCGCTGAGCTCGTGCTCGAGCGCTACGGCCGCTGCGACGTCCTCGTCCACGCAGCGGCCACGTTTGCGTTCGGGCCGCTC
>Ga0114129_10011997_pt1 | contig 12323 bp, 14 predicted proteins | sample RhiMetdeltSRZDD1_FD_80071 | JGI IMG/M metagenome (GOLD analysis project Ga0114129, IMG submission 80071) | Populus rhizosphere microbial communities from Tennessee, USA - Rhizosphere MetaG P. deltoides SRZDD1 (version 2) (version 2) | ecosystem: Host-associated > Plants > Roots > Rhizosphere >...
GAGCGGACGCTGTTATTACAGAAAGCCCGTCGCGCGGGTATACAAGTATTGGATTGGGATGTATCCGAGCCGTTCGATCAGGTTGTGAAGCGGATGTTGAGTCGTCCGCCGGCGTGGCTTCGGGCGGTGGGACGTTAGCCGCGCTGCAACGTCTCAGCGCTCTCCTGGGAGCGGAGCCGCCCTTCGCAGGTGGCACAGTCGAATGGTTTCGTAAAATTGGGTTTGAAAAGCGTTCGTAATTCGTAACATAGTAAATGGATGAGGTTGAATTTGACCCTGTTCGCTTTTATTCTCAGCGTAATTCTTGGAACAGTTTCTCTGTCGATTGGGTATTATCGCGCGGGGCTCTTCGACCCTGCACGCTGGTTCATTTGGTTGTGCATTGTATGGATTCTCGCGCACTGGCGTAAGGTGCACTGGATCTCATCCCTGGCTTTTTTACTCACACTCATCGGTGCGGCCTATGGGGTGTGGCACGAACTAAAAACGATGTGGATGTTGCTCGGCGCGCTGGGTGGCTTGCTGGGTTGGGACCTGTCGGATTTTGCGAGGCGCCTCAGTTATGCTTCACCCAAAGATGATATACAGGGAATGGAGCGCCGTCACCTGGAACGTGTTGGAATCGTCGCGCTCTTAGGGTTTGGACTGGCGTGGTTGAGTGTGGTGATTCGCGTCGAACGTCTGCCGTTTGAGATAGCCGTGGGATTGGTGCTGCTTGCCTCACTAGGGTTGACGCGGTTGGTGTTGGGGTTGAGAAGGTATTAAGGCTGACCTCTGGTGCAAGCCCTGCTGTGTTTTCAGGAGCGACATGAGTTTCTTAGATTTTCAACTTGCCAGTTGCCCCCCACTCCAAATATTTCTCAAGCGAAGGAGCGACCCATTCTCGACTATCGTTTTCATGATTCCAAACAAAAATATCACGATCACGGATTTTTTTGTCAATTATCCCAAACGCAAATTGATCTCCATTTCCTGCATCTGCAAAAAACAACAAATGATCAAATGGCATATAGTAATCTTTGAAATTTGACGATGTACGAAATGAAAGGTTGTCTTGCTCGATTCGCTCGGTATCCCAAATTAATCCGAGCCCATACTTACCTTCTACGCCATTCGTCTCTTCCAACAAATTTTTGAGTGCTGTTGGAAGTGAAATACCGAGTGCTGTTTCGAGATTTGCAATTTCACTCGCCGTGGCCGGTAAATGAAATTCAGCATCTTGTTCCAATTTACTAATTAGTTCCATCCACATCTCTTATGTCTTTCTAAACTGCTAGATCTGTGTATAAGCAGTTTGTGTGCTATGGCCCATACCACTACCAAATCCTCGCACCCTGATCTTCAATCGTCAATCCACGATCCAATTCCAGCGGTGGGGTTTGGGATAACCGCAGAATCATGATACCGGTTTGGTCAGGAGTGTGAATCAATCCGTCTTTGCCCCGCCCGGCCAATGGACCACGCCAGACCTCCCAGCCTAAACGCTCGTAAAAAGTGATTCGCTCGGTTTCCAAACACGCAATCACATATTCGCTGTCGATATCTTTTGCCATTTGGCGCAGGAGGGCGCTCGCATATCCCTGTCCCTGAACGGCTGGAAGAGTCGCCACTGCATCAATGTATGCGGTTTTCAATTCTGGTTGACCTTCAGGTTGCAGCCAGCGAGTTGTCACGAGCGCGTGACTCACCAGTTGCTCTCCGCGATAAGCAAGAAAGTGCCAGCCACCCGACAGGACATACGTAAAGAGATTTTTGAAATCTTCTTCCTGATGCGCCTCCACGCAGACCTGAATAATGGCTGCCCGTGTAGCTTCGTCCAGATTTTCGGTGAACGAGGATGTTAAAGTAATGTCCATTGAAATAGTCTGGTGGAGGTTGGAATCAGTCGATTCTATTCCTCAACAGGCTCCAATTTGATCTTGAAGCCGAGCTGTCTGAGCACGGTCACGCCGTTCTCTTCACCCCAATGCTCCACAATCTTGCCATCTTCAATACGCACAATATATATGGCGGAGAGATTGATACGTTTGGCAGTGGCTGGAATGCCATAAAAGTCTCCAGTGTGTGTGCCCGTCAATGTGACGCGCGCCACCACCTTGTTATCTTCAGCGATCAGGTCTTCGATGGTCGTGTGATAATCTGGCATGCCGATCAGCGTTTTCTGATGCACGAGTTTCGCGCCCTCCAGTCCGCGCGGTACGCTGGAGATCATATTCGGCGTGAGCACATCGGCGGCTACCACTTCATCGAGCGCGTCGTAGTTGGCTGTATTGTAGGCTGCCTGATATCGGCGGACGATCTCTTTGTTCTCTTCTGTGGACATAGCAGCTGCTCCCAGTCGTAAACTTCATAACATCTCGTTCAGCCCTTTCAAGTCTTCCTCCGTTAGCTTCCACTCAGCCGTCGCGGCATGCTGGGAGATTTGTTCAGGATTCGTCGCGCCCGCGATCACCGACGCGACCTGCTTATTGCCCAGCAACCAGGCAAAAGCCAGATCATGCAGCGTATGACCGTGCGAGTCAGCGAAGGCGAGCAGTTTATCTAGTTTGTCAAAATTGGCGTCGGTCAGGAGTCCTTTTACATAAGGGCTGAACTCGCCGCGTGACCCAGCCGGAGGTGGTTCACCGCGTTTGTATTTGCCGGTCAGGAATCCACCCGCCAGTGGAAAGTATGGCAGGATGCCGATCTGTGCCCACATACAATACGGCACAACTTCACGTTCAAGCTCGCGCTCCAGCAGGTTGTACTCGGATTGGATCGTGACGAATTGTTCCCAGCCCATCATCTCCGCGACGTCGTTACTGCGGCACAATTGCCAGGCCGAGAAATTGCTGGCGCCGACGTAACGGACTTTGCCTGCACGGATGAGATCGTCTAGCGTGCGCATCATCTCTTCGACCGGCACCGTCTCATCCCAATCGTGGATCTGATACAGGTCAATATGATCTGTCTTCAGCCGCCGCAGACTCGCCTCGATACCATTCCGGATGTGGTAGCGCGATGCGCCTATGTCGTTTGGCCCTTCACCCATTTTGTAACGGACCTTGCTGGCGAGGACGACTCGGTCCCACTGGCCCGCCAGCGCCGCACCCAGAAACTCCTCTGATTTGCCGCGGTTGCCGTATACATCTGCAGTATCGAAGAAGTTGATTCCCAAGTCCAACGCGCGATGGACAATGGCCTTGGTTCCCTCTGCATCTACTTTGCCGCCGAATTGATTGCATCCCACGCCGATAGCCGATACTTTCACACCTGCTTTTCCGAGATTTCGATATTCCATGATCACTCCTAATGATAAATGTTATAGACGAAAACCGCGACCCATCGATCAGCCCGAAATTGTCGCTTCGATATGAAGAGCTATTGCCAGGCAAATAAATCGACAGAGTTCCCGTCGGGGTCGATAACGATTGCATACCGTTGTCCCCAAAAAGCATCCCACGGCGCTTTGTGGCCCGGATAACCACTTTCAATCACCCGATTGTATAAGGTGTCAACTTCATCCGCATTTTCACACTTGAATGCCAGGGTCATCCGCTGGCCAACTGGTTCAACCCAATTTGTGTCAATGCCTTTGATCATGTCGAGACTATCCCATGCAATGCGAAAGCCGCCCGGCAGGACGAACTCCACGTGTGGCTCGGTATCCAGGGTTATATCAATGTCCAGGCCAAGCAAGCGGTAAAACCGGAGCGCGGCGGCCATCTCGCGCACGACGATTCCAAGTAAGTCAGGTTGTGCCATGTAAAGCTCCTTATGCAGGTTTGTATTCGGTGTCAACTCGAGAGCTAGGAAGTTCGACGCCGACGTTGCTCATTCAAATAGGCGGTTAAAAAGGACAGGCCTGCCCCGGCCACCATCCCCACCGCGATCATAATGATTGTCAGAATCATCGATCGACTTTCGTCATCGGCGCTAATAGGCTCCAGAAAAGAGATGATGGCTGCAAATAACACCCCTTGCAGCAGACCCAGCATGGCACCCGCGAGCGCAGCTTCTGTCAACCGGCGCGATGAAGAATCACTTCTTGAACGCGCCACGACCAGATTTCCCACGCGCAACGCAATTAGCCATGCCATGGGTGTCACACAAACGACTCCCGGATAACCCGCCCAGGTCACGAGGAAAACCATCATCAGCCATGGCACGAACTGGCGCACAGGAGTTTCGAGAATGACTCGGAGATCGAGTCCGTTGGGGGAAGAGAGTGGCGTCGTCATAAGCGGATTATATTCCCATATCTTCTAGAGTGTTTTCAGCCAATCAGAAGTCTGTTTTGGAGATTTGAATTGAATCAGCTTTAGGTGTCGATGTTCAGGCAAATCCAGTAATTGACGAATTTCACGTTTTCGCCGCCAGTAGGTTTTGAACAACCAGTGATACAGTGAATCCTGTGACCAGATTTGAAAGTGTTTTGATAATGTTTCGCGGTTGGTGCCCCATAGGAGCTCCTGGGTCCACCAGCGTTTGAACGTACGTTGGGTGAGCTGCCAGAAGATTCTAGGCAGGGAATAATCCAGCCAGATGACGACTTCCGCGTTGGGCCAGATCAAGTCACGGACCACGTGATAATTGCCTGCAACTACCCAAGCCGGAGCCTTTATGGCCCTGCTGACGCGTTCGCGGAACACATCCAGCGGCCCTTCGGTCCAATTCGGTTCCCAGTGGAGGGCATCGAGTTCGATGAAGCAGAAATGCAAACGCCGTGCGATTTGCCCGGCCAGTGTGGATTTACCCGAGCTGGTGGTGCCGATAACGACAATGTGTTCGTAAGGAAAGGATGACATAGTGGTTTGTCACAGAGACACGGAGTTTCTAATTGTTTTTCTCAGTGACCCGGCGGCTTGGTGGCTGGTCCGTTATCTCACATAAATTGGATTGCCATAAATCCAGCCGCGTTTTTGGCCCAGATAATTGATATACACCTCCACGCGATAGACACCCGGTTCGGTGGCATTGTGAGTGGCGGCATGAGAGTTTTTCCAGAGTCCGACTTCTTTCCCATCCTTAAGGAGGCGGATTTCAGCCGGCTGAGGTACATGAGCTTGCAAGGTCACGCCGCCCTTCGCTGCCAGCGTATCGCCCATGATCGCCGATTGCCCAACTCCCTTGGCTTTAAAGGTAAAACCGCGCGTGGAGGCGGGTAGGTCGTAGGCCACGAAGCAATGACCCTCGCTCAAGGCACCGTAGATCAGCTTCTTATCCGTGGCGACGTCGCCTGTGAGCGGCTCCGGCAGGATGACATGTGTATTCACCGCTTTGAAATGGAAATCATAAGGAAAGATCACGCGATGGAGCGGACCCATATGCATGTGCATAGCATGCGCATCTGAACCTCCCAGGGCAACAATGCGGCGTCCGGTGGCGAGCAAGTCATCCCAGCGGCTAAGTGTTTCGGGCATGGGGCCATGACCGATAAATTGCGGAAAGAAAGCGTAAAACAGCCCATGCAATTTCGTCGGAATAACGGTCTTAAGCTCGCTCAGCCCATTCCAGAGTTCGATGCCGGTATAGTTTTGAACATCCCATGCCTCCCAGGAAATGTCGGATTCATTGAACGCCGGAGCTTCCGGGTCTTTGGGATGCGCGATGAAACAAATCCCACCCGCATCACGGACGCCGTTGATCAATGTCTGTGGGTCATCGGCCAGGGATGAAAGATCGCGGTTGACGTTGAAGACCAGCAGGTGGTTTTTCTGTGGGTCGCGGTCCTGGTCGTGGACTTCCTGTCCGATCAGCAGCAGGACACGGGTAGTCCGACCGAGGGTGCTTTGGGTTAGTGGGGGGGCAGGCGATGGGCGGCCCGCGGCACGATAGTAACCTTCCAGTCCCTGTACCAGGACGTTATGATCCGTCACAATGATGACATCCAGGCCGGCTTTAATAGCGGCCTGGGCTATATCCTTGTGCGTGCCACTCCCATCCGAATAGCGTGTATGCATATGCAGGTTGACGACGATTTCGTGCATGGGGCCTCAAGTTGACGTTTCTTCTGCCTAGCAGGTATAATGTCCCCGCTTAATACACAGTAGCACATCATTAGGTACGTTAGAAGTAAGGAGACTCGTTCTAAATGAAAGATTATCTGGATATTTCGTTGATTATAATCTCGGTCCTGCTCATCCTCAGTGTCATTCTACAGAGCAAGGGCGCAGGCCTGGGTGGATTAACCGGAGCCGACACGGGCAGTGTTTTCACCGCGCGTCGCGGCGTGGAGCGTACGCTGTTCCGTCTCACTATTGTTCTGAGTGTCATCTTTTTTGCATTGGTGCTCACCGTGGTGCTGTTTTTTGGCTAATCCCTGAGATCGAATTGAAAGGCGCGTTGGCTCCATGCAGTGCTGCCCGTCAGGGGCAGGGAGTTTGGATAACGTGCCTTTCTTTTTTTGCATATGAGACAATTACGCTGGCAGATTTTGGTTGTACTGGTTACATTGGTGATCGTGGCGGTATTATTATATAGTACGCAATCACCCGGGGTGGGGAATGTAATTCAATCCGAGCCGGAACAGGGCGGCGTATACACCGAAGGCCTGGTCGGCTCATTAGGGCGTCTCAATCCACTGCTGGATTGGAACAATCAGGCCGATCGTGATGTAAATCGCCTTCTTTTTACGGGTCTTATTCGTTTCGATGAGCATGGTCTGCCACAGGCCGATCTTGCCAAATCCTGGGCGTCCACTCCAGACGGGACGATCTACAATTTTGAGATTCGGCAGAATGCTGTCTGGCACGATGGTAAGCCGGTCACCAGTGATGATGTGATCTTCACGATTGAAATGATAAAGAGCGCGGGGTCGCTCTATCCGCAGGATATCAAAGATCTGTGGGGCCGGATTGAGGTGGACAAACTGAACGAGAAGAATTTGAAATTCTCCTTGCCTGAACCGTTTGTCCCCTTTCTCGACTATTTGACCTTCGGCATTGTGCCGAAGCATCTTCTCGATAGTATTGCACCTGACCAGATGGAAAGTGCCAAGTTCAATCTCAACCCCATAGGGACAGGTCCGTATAAGTTTGATCGTCTGCTCATAGAAAATGGCCAGATCGTGGGCGTGGTGCTGACCTCCTTTGGGGATTTCTACCGAGTGCCTGGCTTCATCGAGCAGGTGGTATTTCGCTATTTCCCGACCTCCGCTGCGGCGTTGGATGCCTATGAGCAGGGTGACGTCTTTGCAGTCAGTCGCATTGGCAAGGATGTATTGGGTCAGGCCCTGGAAGAACCAAACCTCAACTTTTACACCAGCCGCATGCCACAGATGGCTTTTGTGTTATTCAATCTCAATAACCCTGAGGCACCGTTCCTGCAAGATTCCAAGGTGCGCCAGGCGCTGATGCTGGGTTTGAACCGCCAGTATCTGATCAACAATTTCCTGCAGGGGCAGGCCATTCTGGCGGATAGTCCGATTCTGCCCAATTCATGGGCTCATTATGACGGCATCGAGCGAATCGAATACGATCCGGATGCGGCGATCAATCTTCTAAAATCACAGGGATATGTTATTCCTGCAGAGGGTGGCGAGGTAAGGGCCAAGGATGGCGTTGCACTATCCTTTACGATGCTGCACCCCGATGATGACTTCCATACCGAGATTGCCCAAAAAATTCAAGCGGATTGGGCACAGATCGGTGTACGTGTGAATCTGGAACCTCGGCCCTACGACCAATTGGTGTTGGAGACGCTGGCTGCTCGCGCCTTTCAAGCTGCTCTGGTGGATCTGAACCTTTCGCGCACCCCGGACCCTGATCCATACCCATTCTGGCATCAGGCAGAGGCCACCGGCGGACAGAACTACACCCAATGGGATAACCGCGCAGCCAGCGAATACCTGGAGCAGGCGCGTGTCACGGCAGATTACACTTTGCGTGCAAAGTTATATCGCAATTTCCAGGTTTTGTTCGCGAAGGAATTGCCAGCTCTTCCGCTTTATATCCCGGTTTACTCATATGGTGTGGATGCGCAAGTGCAGGGCGTACAGATCAGTCCGTTGTATGACCCCAGTGACCGATTTGCAAATTTCACCAGTTGGTATTTGCTCACCCGCCGCGCTTTGGAACAACCGGTCTTTACAACACCCTCACCTTAAAACATATTTTTGTGCTCTCATTGGGCTAAACCCCGCTAATGCATAATAATAGCAACGGAGACCACGACATGACACAGGAAGCACGACAACAGGCGCTCGAATATGCTCATCAAAACCGCGAGCGTTTTCTGGATGAACTAAAAGAGTTTCTCGCCATCCCGTCCATTTCCACGAGCCCGGAGAACGCGGGGGATGTCCGACGCGCGGCGGAATGGGTGGCAAGTCAGCTCAATGCACTGGGCATGGATAACGTGCAGATCATGCCGACAGGGGGGCACCCGGTTGTGTATGGCGAGCAACTCAAAGCTGGGGCAGACGTGCCCACTGTCCTCATTTATGGCCACTATGACATCCAACCCGTCGATCCTCTGGATCTATGGACGAGCGATCCCTTTAAAGCCGAAGTACGCGGCGATAATTTATACGGGCGTGGTTCTTCCGACATGAAGGGACAAGTGATTGCCTCTCTCAAGGCAGTCGAGTCGGTCATGCGCACGCGCAGCACTCGAAATTTTCCGGTCAACCTTAAGTGGCTGATCGAAGGGGAGGAGGAAATTGGCTCTGAGCATCTTGGTGACTTCATCAAGCAAAACGCGAAAATGCTCCAGGCCGATTTTTGTATCAATCCCGATGCAGGCATGATCCGTGCGGACGCGCCAACAATCACCTATGGTTTGCGCGGCCTGGCTTATTTTGAAATCCGTGTGCATGGCCCGGACCATGATTTGCACTCCGGGTTGTTCGGAGGAACCGTGCACAACCCGGCGCAGGCACTGGCAGAATTGATCGCTGGCATGCATGACAAGGATGGCCGCATTACGCTTCCAGGTTTTTATGACACCGTCCGCGAAGTGGGCAAGGGAGAACGCGACGATATTGCCCGCTTACCGATCACGGGAGAAGACTTCCTCAAGCAGACCGGCGCTCCAGCCTTATGGGGTGAGCCTGATTATTCACCGGAAGAACGTGTCAGCATACGCCCGACGCTGGAAGTGAATGGGCTGCTTTCTGGTTTCATAGGGGAAGGCTCCAAGACAGTGCTGCCTGCGTGGGCGATGGCAAAAATCTCATGTCGTCTGGTGCCCGATCAGGATCCGGAAGAGATTCACAAGTCCATGGTGCGATACATGCAGAAGAACGCTCCCAAAACCATCAAATGGGAAGTGAAGAATTTGCATAATTCGGGTGTGGCGATCACAGAAAAGGACAGTGTTGGCATCCGCGCCATGGCCCAGGGGCTTGAGCAGGTGTGGGGCACGCGGCCGTTGTTCAAACGTGAAGGCGGCTCGATCGGCGTTGTTGTTCAACTACAGAAACATGTGGGTGTTGAATCGGTCTTGACCGGGTTTGGTCTGCCTGACGATAATATGCACTCTCCGAATGAAAAATTACATCTACCGACCTGGGGCAAAGGCATTGATGCTTTTATTAATATGTTTTATAACCTTGCATGATATCGTATGACACGACCGTTGCCGTGTCATACAAGATTGGAATTTATGGAAGACAAAATCATCTCCTATGGTGGACAAGCCGTAATCGAAGGCGTAATGATGCGAGGTCAGAAGGCCTACGCGGTCGCGATGCGCGCACCCGATGGCAACATCGTGGTGCATCAGGAGAGCCTTGCAAAGGTATATCGTTCACGCATCACGAAGATTCCGTTTTTGCGGGGCACGATTCTCCTTTGGGACGCGCTGGGTCTTGGGATGAAGGCGCTCACGCTTTCCGCAAATACACAGACGGGCGAAGACGAAAAACTCGAAGGCCCCGCCTTGTATATCACATTGGGAATCTCATTGGCGATTGGAATCGGTCTATTTATTCTCCTGCCGGCCGGCGTTGGTGGGTTGGCAGAACATTATCTGGGTTGGCAAAACCTGGCGCACAATCTCCTGGAGGGTGTTGTTCGGTTGGTGATCCTGGTTGCTTATATTTGGGCGATTGGATTCATGCCTGACGTAAAACGCCTGTTTGGCTATCACGGCGCGGAGCATAAGACCATCAACGCTTATGAGTCTGGCGCGGAACTTACGCCCGATGTGGTTGCTGGATATCCCATCGAACATCCGCGCTGTGGCACGGCGTTTATCCTCACGTTCGTATTGCTTTCCGTTCTGGTTCACAGCTTGCTCGGCGACATGAGCATCCTTTGGCGACTCGCCAGCCGTGTCCTTTTGATACCGGTGATCGCGGGCATCGCGGTGGAATATATCCGTTGGACGGCCAATCACCTGAATTCGCCCCTCGTGCGCTTCCTCATCCGGCCGAATCTGGCTCTGCAATCCCTGACGACACGCGAGCCCGATACATCCATGCTCGAGGTGGCGATCGAATCGTTCAAGACGATGCGCAGGGCGGAACAGGAATTCGCTGTTTAGCTCTGGGCCATCAGACTTGGGTATCACAATAGGCAGATGGCCCTATCTGCCTATTTTCAATGAAGTGGACGAATCATTAGAAAAACTTTAGTGTAATTTGGGTGGGAACATAATGGATTTGAAGTGGGTTATTAATTGATACGACAGGCTATGGATTGCGACATCCCATGAAAAGAAAACTTTCCAAGCTGCTCTTCTGGATTATCCTAATACCAGGCGTATTTACTGGGGCCTTGCTCTTGTACGACCGTGGACGCCCTGCGCCTATACCCATGCAGCGGGAATTGTCTGAGGGAGTCACGTATCGGCGCGTGATTCAGTTTACGCCGCGTCCGATGATTGCCCATATCATTGTGATCGACACCAAGGTAAACAAGTTTGAGTTTCTTGTTACGCCACCTGATTCCAACGGGAAACTGCCTCTGAACGCGCGGACAACTTCACAATTCCTGGAGGAGTTTGGTCTTCAGCTTGCGATCAATGGTGATGGCTTTGACCCGTGGTGGTCGAACGGCCCGGCGGATTATTATCCACATGTCGGTGAGCCGGTGGTCCCATTAGGGCTTACGGCTTCAGGAGGGAAAATCTATACAGAAGGTGTGGAAGAACAGCTTGGCACGGAACCAACTCTGTTTATTAGCCGCAGAAATACCTTATCCTTTAACAGGCGCCCGGACAAGGTATTCCAGGCCATTTCAGGCGACCGAATGCTTGTGTTGCAAGGTTCGGTTGCTGAAGACTTGGATGCTACAGAACTCGATCCACGCACGGCGATTGGACTCAATAAGAACGGGCGTTATGTATATCTGGTCGTTGTGGATGGACGCCAGCCGTTTTACAGTGATGGAGCGACCTTCGCTCAACTGGCTCGATTGATGATCGATCAGGGTGCATATGTTGCGATGAGTCTGGATGGCGGTGGATCATCCACCTTAGTGATGGAAGGGGAGAATGGCGAGCCGGTGATTCTGAATTCCCCGATCGATCATTACATCCCGGGCAGGGAACGCCCGGTTGCGAATCATTTGGGCGTGTATGTCCGTTAATGTCATTACGACGAGCGTTTGTTACGACGAAGCGATCTCAGCGTTGACTGGGAGATAGCTTCGCCTTATCAGGCTTGCAATGACACGTGCATCTAAAATTCAATTTCCCCAATCTGCTCAAAGTTGACATCGAACAGTTCTTCCGCTTCCATCTCCGCCTCCGCCTGATCCATATCTCCCGCACGGACGCCGCGCTCACAATAGGAGCGATAGGGGCAGTACAGGCATTTGGTCCGGTCATCCGTCAGCGGGTAGAGAGAAGCGGACTGAATCTCGCCAGCCAGTTTGTTGAGCAGATCCCAATCCCTTTGATATTGTGCGGACGTGTAAGCGAAGCGAGCGGAGTCTTCGGGAAAATCTGAAAACCAATAGACCATCTCGATCTGCTCAGGGGCAAAGGGTATACCCTGGTTAAGGTGTGCTCCCGCGTGGACCAGCAGCGCCCGATAAACGCGAGTCTGCATGCGCGCGGAAAGCCACTCGTTACGTGGACGCTTTCGATAGGTCTTCCAATCATAGATCGTCACCTTGTCGTTTCCGATGGCAATGAGGTCATATTTGGCCAGCAAACGAAAGTCGCCCAGCGGCGCGGAGAGAGTGGTCTCGGCCAACAGACCGGTGAGATCTCGTAAGCCGGCCAGGTCTCTGGCATTAATGAAATTTGCCCACCACTTTTGCAGGTTGGTTGTGTTCGCCAGTTTCGCAATTTGCTCCGCGGGGATGCCAATGAGATACTGTTGTGCCAGTCTGTGAAAATATTCGCCCTCCTGGATGTGCTTTTCATTCTCCAGCGCCGGTTCCGCTTCAACA
>Ga0114129_10011998_pt1 | contig 12323 bp, 8 predicted proteins | sample RhiMetdeltSRZDD1_FD_80071 | JGI IMG/M metagenome (GOLD analysis project Ga0114129, IMG submission 80071) | Populus rhizosphere microbial communities from Tennessee, USA - Rhizosphere MetaG P. deltoides SRZDD1 (version 2) (version 2) | ecosystem: Host-associated > Plants > Roots > Rhizosphere >...
GCCTTGGCCGACGCGGGATCTTTGGCATCGTATCCGGCGATGGCTTGCAGCAGGATCGCGCAATCTTCCACGCTCCGCGCCATCGGTCCGGCATGATCGAGCGACCAACTGAGAGGGATGACACCGTAACGGCTCACGCGGCCGTAGGTCGGCTTGATGCCGACCACGCCGCAATGCGACGACGGCGTGCGGATAGAGCCGCCAGTGTCGGAACCAAGGGAGCCGTAGCATAGTCCGGCGGCGAGAGCGGCGCCGGAGCCGCTGCTCGATCCTCCCGGAATGTGAGCCGTATTCCAGGGATTGCGCACGGCTGGGAAGGGAGCGTCCACAGACGGACCGCCGAAGGCGAATTCGTGCAAGCCCACTTTGCCGAGCAAAATTGCACCGGCTTCCCGAAGCTTTGTCGCGGCCGTCGCATCGTTGTCGGGCACCCAGTTTTTCAAAACCGCGGAATGGCAAGTCGTGCGGATGCCTTGGGTCATGTAAAGATCTTTGAGCGCAATGGGAATCCCGTGCAGCGGCCCACGATCTTTGCCCGATCCAAGTTCCTGTTCCGCTTGTTTCGCCTGGTGCAAGGCACGGTCCGCAGTTAACGTGATGAAACAATGAAGCTTGCCATTGATCGCCTCGATTCGTTTCAGCGCAGCCTCGGTAAGTTCGCGGGGCGAAAATTCTTTACGCCGTAGATCCGCCGCGGCTTCTACGATTGTCAAGTAACAAAGTTCGTTCGGTTCCATTGGTCCTTATTTCGGCGACACCCTTACAGCCCGAAATGTCTCAGCGGGCTCGGTTTCAAATGCAATGAGCACGCGCAATTCGGCGGCTTGTTTTTTGGCTCGGTTGATACCAGGAAGCAAGCTTTGCAACTCATCGTCAGCGAGGTTTAGCCCCGCGCGCTGGGCCATAATACGCAGATCTTCCAGTGTGATTTCTGTTTCCATTAGTTGAGTCGTCGGCTCATTTGTCCAAGATTGAAGTGACCGTTTCATCTTTTATCCAAGCGCGTCACGATTTGTCAATTCGAGCGCGGAAGCCATTTCGACGGGCGAAAATTCTAATATGCTCGCGCTTGAGTGGTATTAGTCTTGCTCCTTTACGCGCCGAATGTTCGCAACCTCTCAGTAAGAGTAACGCTCAAAAATTTAGCTAAGTTCGGAGATCTTTGTATGCCATTTGCTAGGTGGCGTTCCGAAGTCGCAGTTTTAACGGATCGCGGTCGTCCGCTCCCGGACTGTCAAGTTGAAGCTTCGAATGCCGTACAATGGCACGGTCTAGTTTTCGTACTTTATCTACTAACACTGTTTCTTAACGCGGCCCTGATGTTCATTATTGAACCAATGGTCGCAAAAATGATTCTTCCTTTCGCCGGCGGGAGCCGCGTGGTTTGGAACACAAGTGTGCTATTTTTTCAAGCGTCCCTTCTCGCAGGTTATCTCTACGCTCACTGCGTCAGTAACTGGCTCGGCACACCACGGCACGCACTGGTTCACTTGAACTTGGTCCTTGTGGCGGTTTTGTTTTTACCCTTCGCGCTTCCGGTGCATTGGTTTGTCAATGAACGGGCCAATCCCTCCACGACGATTTTTGCTGTGTTAGTCTGTTCAATCGGGTTGCCTTTCTTTGTGCTGTCGGCCGGAGCGCCGCTGTTGCAAAAGTGGTTTGCGCAGCTGAAACACCCTTCCGCGAGGGATCCCTACTTCATGTACGGGGCGAGTAATTTGGGCAGCATGGCGGGTCTTGTCGCCTACCTGGTCTTGTTAGAACCAAATCTGACCCTTTCTCAGCAGAGTCATTTCTGGCTATATGGCTACCTCTTACTGCTGCTCGTAACGTCGGGCTGTATTTTGTTGTCGTTGCAGCCGATTACCGGAACGGTGAAGAACAACTCGATCGGCCTGGCTCGCTTAGTTAATCCCGTGAGTGAAATCGGCGGGCGCGGTATCACGATGACGCGGCGACTACGCTGGATATGTTGGTCGTTCGTGCCTTCCAGCTTGCTGCTGGGTGTCACATCTTACGTGACCACGGATATTGTCTCAGCGCCGCTGTTTTGGGCGTTGCCCCTGGCCATTTATTTACTAACTTATGTGTTGGCCTTCGCCCGAGAGAGCTGGGCCATCCATCCGTTCGTAATCAGAAGGCAAGCGATGTTGCTCGTGGGTGCCGCTCTGACTGTGTTCCTCCATGCAACTAACCCCGTCTCGATCATTTTACCGCTACATCTGCTCTCCTTTTTTGTCACAGCGCTGATTTGCCACGGCCAATTAGCCAAAGATAGGCCGGCGTCGAGCCAACTAACCGAATTTTATCTTTGGATTTCCGTAGGTGGCGTCTTGGGCGGGTTGTTCAACACGATTATTGCGCCACTGTTTTTCAAAAGCGTTACGGAATATACGCTGGCAATGATGATAGCCGCGTTCCTCAGGCCCTATGTCGGCGACAGGCGCGACACGGTCGGGAATCGCCGGGCGGATTGGCTACTCCCGAGCGCACTTTTTTTTTGGTTTTCGTTGTGGGTCTATTTCACCGGCGCGTTTGATTTTATTTCGTCTTTAAATGCGCAGGTCCTGATGTACGGCATTTCGGGAGTGATTTGCCTGGTTTTTGCCTATCGGCCCGTTCGATTCGGCCTGGGCATGCTCGCGATCATGCTTGGTTCTTTTATCTCGCCTCATCCGTTCGGCAAGACCCTGTACGCCGCACGCAGTTTTTTCGGCGTATATCGCGTAATCGATGACGTCAAAGCCAAAAGACATATCCTTTTTCAAGGAACAACGGTTCACGGGGCGCAAAATCTGACAGCTGAAACGAGGATTCACCCCATTGGCTACTATCACCGCACTAGTCCGGTGGCGCAGGTACTCCGCACGGTCGCACAAGCCCGACCTGAAGGAAACGTGGCAATCGTTGGACTTGGGACTGGTGGGTTGGCCTGTCATGGCACCGCAACCCAGCAATTCACTTTTTATGAAATCGATGCTTTAGTCGAAAAGATCGCGCGGGACCCAAAGCTGTTTACCTATCTACGCGATTGCTCGCCAAAGACCGACATCGTAATCGGCGACGCCCGGATATCGTTGGCAACAGCGCCAAATCATCATTATGATTTGTTGGTTTTGGACGCGTTTAGCTCCGATGTGATTCCGACCCATTTGCTGACACTTGAAGCGATCGAATTGTATTTGGCCAAGAGCGCCGGAGACGGGATCCTTCTGTTCCACATATCGAACCGCTATATGGATCTGGCACCGGTCCTGGACCGTTTGGCGCGGCGACTGAATTTGATCGCGTTGATCCAAAACGATTTCCATTCGACGACGCAAGAGCAAAAGGAAGGCAAGTCTGCTTCACGTTGGATTATTATGGCGCGTCGACAAGAGCCTCTTCAACCATTCCTCATCGATCCACGGTGGCGCGCTCTCGACGGGCGATTGGGCGGCGACCTTTGGACGGATGATTTCTCGGATATCCTCAAAGTCATCTATTGGCGCTAGTTAACGCGGGTTATTTCTTAACCTACAGGATCATCGAGCGACGATTGATCGCATAGTATTCTATTGCGGTCGGCCATCAGCATTGTCGCCGAATCGTTTGAGTTCGAGGTCAGAGCACTGATATTCGCTCCAACCGCAGGGGGTATCACTCGCTGCGCGGATGCTTTTCGCTCGAGCTCAACACCGTAGCACGTGAGAATCCTCCTCCGCTTGCCCTAATTCTTTGGTACCAATACGTCGCGAATTTTGGCAACGTTCTTGGCATCCATCTGGAATAGTTTTTTGACGATGCCGTCTACTTCAAGGCCGGTCAATGGATTTATTTCCAACTTGGATTTCTTTATCTCGGCGAGAAACTCGGGATCTTTCATAGTGGAGTTAAAAGCGTTTCGTAAACCGTCGACTCGATGTTTGGGTGTGCCCGGCGGTAAAGCGTAGGCGCGCAAAATAGCCGATGACGCGTGAATCCCGGATTCGATAAGCACACGGGCATCGGGAGTCTTGGCATAATCGATCGCATTTGGAACATTGGGAATATCATCGGCCTTCTTCGCGTTGATTTGGAGGATGGCCTTGACCATTCCGGACTCCAGTCCATTCGCCCAAGTTGTCCGGATCGAGGCCCACGTCCAGCAACCGCCGTCGACTTCGCCGGCCTCGGCGGCAACCCGGATATTCGAGGTTCCCTTGAAGCCTTCGATCAGTTGAACCGGCAGGCCCAAAGCCGCTTTTAAGACGCGCGGGATGTCGGAGTCATTGGCGCCCGGCGCTTCGCCGCCGAGTTTTACCGGTTTTTTGGCGGCGAACCACTCGTCCAAGGAATTGATCCCGCTCGCTTTGGTCAGTGCACAGACATTTTCATCTTGCACGGGGGCGCCGAGCCATTCAAAACGGCGGCCGTCAAATTCTATGCCCTTATCACCCATGATCTGCTGCAGGACGAGGGAGCCGATGAAATTGCCGATCACCAGACCGTCCGGGGACCCTTTGAAGAGAAAATTGGCCGCTACCCGACTTCCCGCGCCGGTCATGTTGTCGACGATGATCGACGGGTTGCCGGGAATTTGCCGACCGAGGTGGCGCGCAATTGTACGAGCATACACGTCGAAACCGCCGCCGGCGGCGAATCCGACGATGATGCGGACCGTCTTGCCGCGATAGAAATCGTGATCGGTAGCGGCGGCGTAGGCGCATGTCGAAATAAGCGCACTGACCAACCAAGATAGCAGACCAATGAGTCTGACCATGACAACCTCCGTTTATTTCGGAACATTTCAGCGCCTCAAACCGGTTCAGGCAGACATTCGTAGGGACGTTGTGCGAAAACTCGTTGAACTATTTGAACGGCTTGAACCACTCAAGTAGGAGGGTGCATTAGCGCAAATTCCCCGTGTGTCCGAGTGAGTATCGCCCCGGCTGTGGCCAGACGGTCAGGCCGTGGGGTTCGGTTTTCACCGGAATGCTCTTGACGTTTCCGGTCGCTGTGTCGATGACGTACACGGAATTGTCATAACGCCCCGAGAGCCAGAGTTGTTTTCCGTCGATGCTCACGTTACCCATGTCGGGGCTGCCACCGCCAGGGATTGGCCACGTCGCGATGACTTTGCGTGTCGCAAAGTCGATCACTGAAACGCTGCCTTTGCCTTTGGGCGGCCCATAGACTCGGGCGACGCCGCGATTGGCGACATAGAGCTGGGTTCCGTCGCGGCTCGGGTAGAGACCATGGGTGCCGATTCCCGTTTTGATATGGCCGATCTCGACGAACTTGTCGCCGTCAATGAGGAACACGCCCTCGGCCTTCATGTCGGCGACGTAAAAAACTTTACCGTCCGGCGAAATCCGCACGTCCTGAGGCATCCCGCCTTTTGATAGTTTCAAATAACCCACTACTTTTTTTTCGACGAGATCGATTTTGGCCAAGCTCTGAGCATACTCGCAGGTAAAGATCGCGTAGCGCCCGTCGATGGAAAAATCGGCGTGGTTGATGCCGCGGCAATTGGGCGTTTCGATGGAGTATTTCATCGCCATGGTTTGCGGATCCCGGAAATCGAGGCGTAAGCGCGCTTCGGCGACGATGATCGCGGCGCTGCCGTCGGGCGTGAAGTACATGTTATAGGGATCGTCGACGGGAATGTTCTTGCCCGCCTTCCCGGTAAGAGGATCGATCGGTGTTACGCTCCCGTCGGTGCGCCCCTCAGCGTTGTTGTTCACCCAAAGAGTTTTTAGATCCCACGATGGCACGACGTGCTGCGGATGAATTCCCACTTTGAATTTATCGATGACCTTCAGGTTCGCTGGATCGATGACCCAAACATCGTTGGAGCTTCGGTTCGGCACGTAGACACGATGCAAATGTTTGCCAACGACCGGGCTCAACTTGTCCGGCCGGGTCTCGCTGTAGAGGTTGTTGGGATCGATGACCGAGGGCATGCCGGGAACCGTTTGAATCATTCGCGCCCCAGGCTCAGCAGCGCTCGCCATCGGCGGCGGGCACAAACATGCCGCCAGCATGAGAGTCGCTAATACGGGAAAACGAGCCTGACGATGCGTCATCGCCTTACCTCCGATTGGATACTCACGCGACCGGGACAATACCCGGTCGGTGGCGTGGATGGTAAACGAAAATCCCGGCGAATTCGAGGTCGATGAGTTTATCCCGGATTCCGCAGTGCAATGACGCCGCGCGGCAGATCCGCAACCAAAAGCATCGGAATATCTCGCGCAAAGGCGCAAAGGGCGCCAAGGCTCGGAGAGATAAGTAAAAAATCTTTCTTTCCGTGCTTGGCGTCTTGGCGCGATGACATTCTTTGTCAGTGAAACTGCACGGTTGGACGTCTCGGGCTATTCCGGGCTCACCCCTGGCTCATCCCGCCATTAGGTTCAATTGCGCAATCCGAGTTTATGCGGCGGATTTTTTCTTGCTCTTCTGAATTGCCCAGTAAACGTTTTCCGGCTTGAGCGGCAGATCGTAGATTCTCACTCCCAAGGCATCGGCAACCGCGTTTCCGATGGCGGCCGGTGTCGGCGCGAGTCCCGGTTCGCCTAACCCTTTGGCGCCATAGGGCCCTTGCGGCTCCGGGCACTCGACAATGATCGGGATGATCTCAGGGATGTCCAGCGAAGTGGCCAGATGATAATCGAGGAAGGAAGGATTGCGCACCTTGCCGGTATTGTCGACAACCATCTCTTCGTGCAGCGCGGAGCCGATGCCCATGACCACGCCGCCTTCGATTTGCGCGGCGCAATTCAGCGGGTTGATCGCTTTCCCGACGTCGTGGGCGGCCGACATGCGCAGCACTCGGACTCGGCCGCTGTCTTCGTCGACAGCGACTTCGGCGGCCTGCGTCGCATACATGTAGAACGCCGAGGCGTGATCGCTGTGGCCGGTTTCTAGATCCAGATCTTTGCCGATTTCGTAGGTGTAGGAGCCGTCCCCACGCACCTCGCCGTTGATGCCAAGCTTTCGGCGCACGACTTCTGCTATACTCAAGGCTTGCTGCGGCTGGTCTTTGAGGATGACTTTACCGTCGCTGTAACCAAGATCTTTGACATCGGCTTCGAGCATTGGGCTTGCTGCTTCCATAATCTGCTGGCGGGCATGAATTGACGCGCGGCGCACGGCATTGCCCATATGATAGGTGCTGCGACTCGAAGTGGTGGAGGCATCAAAAGGAATAACGTCGGTATCGAGCTGATGCATGTGGACCTTTTCCATCGGCACCTTGAGCTCTTCGGCGGCGATCTGCGAGAGGATGGTGTTACAGCCTTGGCCGATTTCCACCGTGCCAGCGAGCACAGTGACTTCACCCCTTGCATTGACGAGCACGCCCGCGGCAGAAGTCGTCGGCGAACGTGTCGGCTTCTGAATGCAGGCAAAGCCTTTGCCGATTTTTACTCCGGGCTTTGAGAGGGTGGGTTTCTTGCCCCATTCGATAGCATCCGTCGCTTTGATCAGGGTTTCTTTCAGTCCGACCGCGTGCAGTTGCTCGCCCCAGTATGAGACGTCGCCTTCGACAAAGATATTCTTCATCCGAATCTCGACGGGGTCCATGCCGAGCCGTCTGGCGATTTCGTCCATCTGTTGCTCGCCCGCCCATGCGCCTTGCGGAATCCCATATCCTCTATACGACCCGGCAACGGGCTTGTTCGTGTAAACGGCATAGCCGTCAACTTTTACGTGAGGAATCCGGTACGGGCCCGGAGCGGGCAAGCTGCCGCGGATACACACAGTCGGGCTCTTTTCCGCATAGGCTCCTGCACCCCAGTAAATTGTCATCTCACGCGCCATCAGGGTACCGTCTTTTTTCACGCCGGTTTTCGAGTAGACCACGGCCTCATGACGCGTGAGGGTCGAGATGAAAGTTTCTTCGCGGTTGAATTTTACGCGCACCGGTCGGCCGTTGGTATGAAACGCGAGCGCCACCGCAATGGGTTCGACTTTTAAACCGCCCTTGGAACCGAAGCCGCCGCCTTGCAGCGGGTTGATGAAACGGATTTTTTCTTTGGCCATACCCAAAGCTTCGGTGATTTCGTGCAGCGCGCGGAACGGCGCGTCATTGGCGACCCAAATCGTCAGGCGTCCCGAATCTTTGTCAAACTGCGCGTGGGCCGAGTGGGGTTCCATGGCGGCGTGCTGGATAATCGGGACAAAATATCTTTCTGCGAGCACGAGATCGGATTCTTTGAAGCCTTGCTCGACGTTGCCGGTGCGCAGCTTGAAGTGCTCGGCGACGTTAGGCATCGCGCCTTTGACGACGAATTCGGCCTTGCGATATTTGTCAAAGTCTTCATGAATCTCGGCGCAGCCGGGCTTACAGGCCTCCTCCGGATCGGTATAGACGGGGAGATCTTCGTACTCGACTTCGATCAGTTTCACGGCTGCCTGCGCCGTATCCTCATCTTCGGCAGCCACTGCGGCGACGGGCTCGCCGATGTAACGAACTTTGTCTTGGGCGAGGAACGGCTTGTCTTTGACCGATTCGCCGTGAGTCCACAGCGCGTCTTTGCCGGTCACGACGGCAACGACGCCGGGAACCTTCTTCGCCCTCTCGGTGTTGATGCTTTTGATCCTTGCGTGCGCCTTCGGGCTGAAGAGGGTTTTTCCATGGAGCATGTTCGGGAGCACGAGATCATAGCCGTAGATCGCTTCACCGGTAAGCTTTTCTTCTGCGTCCACACGTTGGACTGGTTTACCTACGACGGTTAGTTCGGACATGATTTCTCCTAGGACTCGTTCAAGCCGTTTAACCTGTCGGATCGTCGGTTAAACCGCTCGGCGGGATCGTCGATTTGAACGGCTTGAACTATTCAACGTTTTTACTTCTTATCATCGCGGCAGCGTCTTGCACTGCCTGGACGATTTTCGCGTAGCCCGTGCAGCGGCAGAGATTTCCCGACAGCGCGAAGCGAATATCGTCTTCAGTGGGATTCGGATTCTCGTCGAGTAACGCTTTCGACATCATCAACATACCCGGGGTGCAATAACCGCACTGGGCACCGCCGTCCTGCAGAAAGGTTTTCTGGATCGGATGAAGCTCGGGGCCGATCTTGAGCCCTTCGATCGTCACGATGTTTGTCCCATCGAGCTCGCCGGAAAGTACCAGGCAAGAATTAACTGGCTTGCCATCCAGGAAAACCGTGCATGCGCCGCAATCTCCGGTACCGCAGCCTTCCTTGGTGCCAGTCATGCCGATTTCGTCGCGCAAGAGATCAAGCAGCAGGCGATGAGTGGGAACTTCGCGGCTGACGCGAGTGCCGTTCAAAGTAAATTGGACTTTCTTGTTCATGGGAACCTCGAAAAAGCCTGGAGTGTTGGAGTAATGGAGTACTGGAGTGTTGGGTGTGAAATCCGAAAACCCATTACTCCATCTTTCCAATACTCCATCACTCCAATTATTTAGTATCTGCGGTCGCGCCGTTCGACCCATGACTTTGCCGGTCCGACTGCGGCATTGAGTATGGCGCGTGTGGTCATGGCTCCTACCATTGCGCGCCGATAATCCGCGGATGAGCGCACGTCACTGATGGGTTTAGCTTCCTCTGCGGCGATCTGACCGACTTTCTCGGCCAAGGTTTCCGTCAAGTTTTGGTCTTCAAGCGCAGTCTCGGCACGCTTGGCTCGTATCGGCGTCGGCGCAACCGCGCCGAGAACGATGCGTACTCCATCACACCTCTCGTCGTCGCCAAGATTATAAGCAACGGCGATGCCGACGTAGGCGAGGTCCATCATTTCACGCGGTGAAAATTTGATATACTCACCGACGAGACGCGGGTGAGTCTTAGGAATATTAATTTCACTCAAGACTTCTTCCGCGCTCATCACCGTTTGGCCCGGTCCTTTGAAAAACTCTTCCAAGGGCACGGTCCGTTCGCCGTTTGCACCGACAATCTTTGCCGTCGCATTCAAGGCGATCAGAGGGGGAGCCGTGTCGGCAGAGGGAGTCGCATTCGCCATGTTGCCGCCGATGGTAGCGCGGTTTCTGATTTGAATGGAGCCGACTTCCGCGGCACTCTGAGCCAGGAATGGGAATTTCTTTGTGATCAAAGACGATATCTCGATCTCGCGCATGGTCGTCAGCGCGCCGATGGTGATGCCGCCATCGCTGCTTTCGCGGATGCCAGTAAGACCGGGCACTCGTTTGAGATCGACTAGATACTTCGGTAACAGCCCTTTCTCTTTCAAGGCGATAACCAGATCGGTGCCGCCAGCGAGAAATCGACCTCCTGGACCGTTGTCTTTGAGCAGCCGGCTCGCTTCCGCGAGAGTCGCCGGCTGGTAAAAATCGAAAGGTTCGGTACGTTTCATAAGAAATAGGGAGGGCGACCGCCGGTCGCCCTACGCGTTTTTATATCAAGGGTTTGAGCGCCTTGCCGATCGCCTTCCCGCAAGGCTCTCCGTCCCTCATCTGGACGTGGCCGCGTACTACGGTCAATATCGGCATGCCTTTGACTTTCCAGCCATGCCACGGCGAAGGTTTGTTTTTGCTGTGCAGTTTGTTGACGTCGATGGTGCCTTCCTTAGCCATGTCGACCACCGTGATGTCGCCGTCGGAGCCGAGACGGATAGCGCCTTTCTTTGGGTAAACCTGCCACACTTTGGCCGGATTCTCGGCGGCGCATTTGACATACTGGTTAATCGTCAGCCTGCCCTTGTTGACTTCCGTCAGGATCAGCGGCACGCCGGTTTCAACCCCGCAGAAGCCGGAGATGCAATCCCAAATCGCCGGTTTGGTAAGCTTGCCGTAGAGGTCAGAGCCTTTTTCGTCGAGAGTGTGCGGCGAATGGTCGGTCGCTAACATATCGACGAAGCCTTCGCGCAGGCCCTGCCAGAGAACTTCCGCATGATCTTTGGTGCGAACCGGCGGGTTCATCTTGAGCAGCGATCCGACGTTGTCCATGTCGTTCGGTTCGCGCAGCAAATAGTGCGGGCCGGTTTCCGCCGTCACTCTGAGGCCGCGCGCTTTGGCGTCGCGCACCATATAAGCGGCTTGTTTCGAGCTCATATGGAAAACGTGCAGCTTGGTCCCGAAAGTTTCCGCGAAGAACAATGCGTGGTGGACGGATTCAGCTTCGCAGATGTCCGGGCGGGAAGCTTCCCAGTAGCGCGCATCGTTCTTATTTTCTTGTTTAAGCTTATTGGTGCAGTAAGCCATGATCTGACGGTTCTCGGCATGGATGCCCAACGGCAGCTTGGATTGCGCGATGTAATCGAACGCTTCCACGCACATGCCGTCATCAGGGAAGGGGAGGTTGCCGATGGTCTCGCCAAAAAAGATTTTGTAACCGATCGCGCCGGCCGCGGCCATGGGGAGAATGTCTTTGGTATTGGTTTGCACGACAACGCCGGTGATGCCGAAATCGACCAGGGATTTGGCTTCGCCGAGTTCCCTTTTGACCTTTACCTGCTCGGCGTCGGCGGTCGGCGGAACCGTATTGGGCATGTCGACGACGGTCGTAATGCCGCCGCAAACGGCAGCAGTGGAGCCAGTGGCAAAATCTTCCTTATGAGTCATGCCGGGTTCTCTGAAGTGGACGTGGCCGTCGAACAAACCCGGCAGAATATGTTTGCCCTTGACGTCGATCTCCTCCTTGCCTTGTGGAAGGGAATCATCGGCGCCGATGGCGACGATCTTTTCGCCGCTAATCGCGACGCCGCCTTTAAAGGTTGCGTCGGGTGTGACCACCCAACCGTTTTTGATGACCAAATCTGCAGCCATTTTTCTGCCTCTCCTTTTAGTAGTGATTTCTTAGGAATCCGTTTCTGGTGCGCGTATCCCGCGAATCGCTTGCCGTTGCTGGAGATCCACCATGACATTTTTCTTGCCTGCTTGAATGTGGCGTCGAATCGTGGCGACAGCTTGTTGCGGATCGCGCCGCTCTATCGCCTCCAAAAGCTGCAGGTGTTCTTGATGCGCGGTGGTGCCGCGGGCGGCATCATATAAGCCGTCCGTCCGACGCTTGAGCACGATGCGTTCGAACACATGCGCCAACATGCCGGTCAAGGTTTCATTGCCGGCGAGGCGGGCGATCTCGAGATGCACGTCTTGATCGTAAACGAGGCGCTCTCGGGTGAACCGGTTTTGTACGTCGCGGCCGTAGAAATTCATCTTGGCGCGCAGCCGATCAAGCGCCGGTTTGGTAAGATTCGCGATCGCTTTCTCCACTGCAAACGCTTCCAGGGCTTCGCGCAGCTCATAGAGCTCTTCCGCCTCTTGCATTCTAATTTCTTTGCAGGTAAAACCGCGATTCGGCAGAAAGGAGACGTATCCTTCCTGCACGAGCCGAGTCAATGCTTCGCGTACCGGAGTGCGACTCACGCCGAGACGTTCA
>Ga0114129_10012001_pt1 | contig 12321 bp, 9 predicted proteins | sample RhiMetdeltSRZDD1_FD_80071 | JGI IMG/M metagenome (GOLD analysis project Ga0114129, IMG submission 80071) | Populus rhizosphere microbial communities from Tennessee, USA - Rhizosphere MetaG P. deltoides SRZDD1 (version 2) (version 2) | ecosystem: Host-associated > Plants > Roots > Rhizosphere >...
AGCGTGTTCGCGTACCCGAGGCTCCCGCCGCCCACGCCCGAGCCGGAGGCGATCAGGACGTCCTTGAAGAAGGTGAGCCGGAAGATCCCGCGCATCCCGAGCTTCGGCGCCCAGAAGTAGCGGCGGAAGTTCCAGGCGGTCTTGGCGAAGTCCTTGTCCTCGTAGCGGCGCCCGCATTCGAGCACCGCCACGCGATAGCCCTTCTCCGCGAGGCGGAGCGCGGAGACCGAGCCGCCGAAGCCCGATCCCACCACGATCCAGTCGTAATCGAATCCGTCCCTGGACCCGTCGAGGCTCATGGCAGCAGGGTAGAGGGGCGTAGAGATACGATGCCCGCGATGGGGGAGGGCGAGAAGCCAACCGAGACCCAGACCGTCGAGGCGCGGACGGTCGAACAGCCCGAGGAGTCCCGGGACTGGAGAGAGCTCCTGCCGACCGTGGCCGCGATCGCCGCTCTCGTGATCGCCGTGGTCGCCCTGGTGATAGCGCTTCGGGCGTCCAGCGACGCCGCGGACAGCGACGAGGTCAAGGCCCTGAACGACGACGTCAGCGCCCTGCAGGGGGACATCGCGGACATCAAGCAGAGCGCGGAGGCGGCGAACAAGACCGGCCAGAGCGTCACCACGACGCTCAACGGCCTGAACACCCGGCTCGGGACCCTGGAGAAGCGAGTCGAGACGATCAACAAGGACGTCGCCACCCTTCAGACGGGCGCCGCCGCGACCCCGACGACCACCACGCCCACGACGACCACCACGCCCACGACTCCGGGCAAGAATCCCTAAACCGGGCTAGGCGGGGACGCCCTCGGCGACGAGGGGGACCCCGATCGCCTTGAGCCGGCGGGTGAGCGCGTTGAAGGCGAAGGTGTTGACCTCCTCGGCGCTGTAGTCGAGGAGCGTCCAGTTCTCGGGGTCGGCGCCCTTGGGCACCAGCACGCCGCTGGCGATCGGCAGCAGCTCCTGCAGCCGGGAGCGCATCAGCTCCGCGTTGCCCTCGTCGCCACCGCAAGTCTCCTTCAGGAACCAGGTCCCGTAGGCGACGTGGCGGTGCTCGTCGCGGGCCACCTTCTTGAACCCCTCCACGAATCCGGGCAGCTTCTCGTTGCGCTCGAGGTAGTCCGTGATGAAGTTCTGGCCTGTCAGGGCCAGGGTCCCCTCGATCACCATGTGGTACGTCGTGACGAAGTCCACCTTGGCCTGGGGGTCATCCGGGCTCTCCACGAGCCGCTGGTTGGCCTCCACCAGGACCTCGTCGAAGAGCTTCACGAAGGCGTCGTTGAGCTCCTCTCGGACCCGGTCCAGGCGCTCCTCCCAGGTGTCGGCGTCGATCCCGATCACCTCGCGGTAGAAGCGGTCGAAGAACTGGCTGTGGCGGGCCTCGTCCACCTGCTGGGTGGTGAGAAACGCCTCCTCGCTCTCATCCTCATAGGCCATCACCAGGCCGGAGAACTGAGTGGTGACCCTCTCCTCGCCGATGAAGAAGGAGGCGAGGCCCCAGACGAACCAGTCCCGCTCCTCCTGGGTCAGGTTCTTCCAGTCGGAGAGGTCCCTGGAGAAGTCGATCTCGTGTGAGACCCAGTGCTGGCGCTCCCAGAGCTCGTAGAGCTGCTGCGGGTCGAGCAACTGGATCTTGGAGGCCTGCTCCTCTGAGGCCAGAGTCCCGGGGTCGCCCTGCATCGCCATCTGCTCGAGTGTCTGTGCCATCTCGATCGCTCCTCTCTTTCCGGCGGTGGATCGGCGATGACCGTATCAACTTGGCCGACACCATGTCAGACACTATGTCTGACAGCCCGTTAGGATTCCGGCGATGGCGACCTCCACCAGATCGACGGCGCCCCGAGCCACCGGGGCCCGGAGCTCCCGCCGGCAGCGACGCGATGAGGTCCGGGCCCGGATCGTCAGCTCGGCGCTGAGGCTCTCGGAGAGGGGGCCCTTCCGCGATCTCACCGTTGACGAGATCGCCAGCGCCGCCGGGCTCTCCCGGAGCGCCTTCTACACCCACTTCCGGGACAAGCACCACCTGCTCCTCGGTGCCGTCGAGGAGATCTCCACCGAGCTCTACCGGATGGCCGACCGCTGGTGGCATGGAGAGGGCCCGCCGGCCGAGCAGGTCCGTGTTGCGATCGAGGGGGTGGTCTCGGTGTACGCGAAGCACGCCGGCGTGCTGCGGGTGGCGACGGAGGTCTCGACCTATGACGAGGAGGTCCGCGAGTTCTGGATCGCGATCGTCCAGCGCTTCATCGATGCGACCGCGGAGCACATCCAAACCGAGCAGTCGGCGGGTCTGATCCCGCCGGCCCTGAAGCCGGAGCCGACCGCCGAGAGCCTCGTCTGGATGGTGGAGCGCTCCTGCTACATCCACCTGGCCCGGGCGGATCGAAGGCCCGTCGAGGTGGTGCGCGCGCTTGCACCCGTGTGGACCATCGCCCTATATCCAGGGATCCTCCCGGCCGCCCAGCTGCGTCCCCGCGGACGCGCCGCGGCGGCCTCCGGGCGCCCCCAGGCGGCCTCTTAACGCCAACTCAAAAGTGCGTAGGCGCGGTTTGGCTTGCGCGTGGGGTAAACGGCCACTCCAGGCGACGGTTCCCCTTTGACACCGCGGAGGCCGGGGGGCAGAATCGCATGACTATTCGCGCACGGAACGGGCGTGACGCGCGCGGAGAGCTCAACGGGGTAGCTCAGGAGGAATGCCAACTTCAAGCGCAGTAGGAAGGATCGCCGCGGTCCTCGCCCTGATCGGCGCGGGGATCGTCGTACTGCTGCTCCTGGCCGGCGGTGGCTCCCCGTACACGGTCACGGCGAAGTTCGAGAACGCCAGCCAGCTGGTCCCCGGCAACAACGTGAACGTCGCCGGTGTGCCGGTCGGCTCCGTCAAGGAGATCTCCCTCGGCGACGACGGCCAGGCGCTGGTGAAGCTCGAGATCAGCGACGACTCCTATACCCCCCTGCCCCAGGGCACCCACGCCACCGTCCGCTCGCAGTCCCTCTCCGGGATCGCCAACCGCTACGTCGACCTCAGCCTCCCGGCCGATGGCGGCGATGACTCGGCGGCCCATGGGGTCTCCGGCGATGAGCCGGCGACCATCGATTCCGGCGGGACGATCGAGCAGGTCGACACCACCTCCGAGGTGGACCTCGATCAGCTCTTCAACACCCTGAACCAGAAGACCGTCAACAGCTTGAAGTCGGTCATCAAGGGATTCGCCCGGGCCTATGACGGAGTCGGCCCCCAAGCGAACAAGGGCTTCTATTACCTCAATCCCTTCCTCTCAACCTCACGTCGAGTGTTCGGGGAACTCAACTCCGATGAAGCGCACCTCGATCGGCTCGTCGTCGATGCGGCATCGCTGACCTCCGCGGTTGCGGAGCGGGGCCCGGACCTCGAGGCCCTGATCGGAAACCTCGATCAGATGCTCGGAGCGATCGGACGGCAGGAGAACTCACTGGCATCCGCCGTCGGACAGCTCCCCGACTTCATGCGCCAGTTCAACACCACCGCGGTCAACCTCCGGGCCGCGCTGGATGACGTCGATCCCCTGATCTCCGCCACCCGGCCGGTGGCCCGGAAGCTGAAGCCATTCGCTCGCCGGCTCCGCGGCTTCGCGCGGGACTCCGTCCCGACGGTGAAGAGCCTCGATGCGATCGTCCGCCGCAAGGGCACGGACAACGACCTGATCGAGCTGACCCAGCTCCAGGACCCGCTGGCGAACATCGGCGTCGGCCCGGTGGCCCGGAACGGCCAGACCCGCCGCGGTGCCCTCCCGGAGTCGGCCCAGTCGCTCGGCGACTCCCTCCACCAGCTCGCCTTCTTCCGCCCCTACTCCAACGAGCTCGTCGGCTGGTTCAACGACTTCGCCACCTCCGGCTTCCCCGACGCATACGGCGGCATCGGCCGCATCGGTGCCGCGGTCAACACCTTCAGCCTCAGTGCCCCCGTGCCCGGCTGCGTGGTGGGCATCCCGTGCCTCACCCCGGGTGGCATCGTCGATCCGATGACCGAGCTGACCAACATCGGCGGGATCAACTTCACCCGCCGCTGCCCCGGCGCCAACGAGCGCGGCGCCATCTTCACCGACCCCGGCGGCCAGCCCGGAGGCCGCTCGCTCACAGACCCGCCTGACGGCGGCGCCGGCTGCGACACCGGCCAGAAGCAGATCGGAAACTGATGAAGCGGATCGGCCTCATATTCGCCCTGCTCGCCGCAGCCGCCGCGACCGTGGTCACCACGGCCGGCGCCGATGGCAACCGGACCTACGAGGCCGAGCTCTTCAACGCCTTCGGCCTCGTGAAGGGCTCGGAGGCGCGCATCGGCGGGGTCAAGGCCGGCAGCGTCACCGATCTCGACATCACCGCCAACAAGACGGCGCTGGTGACGTTCGAGGTCGGACCCGACTTCCCCGAGCTGAAGTCCGACGCCAGCTGCTCGTCCGAGCCGCAGTCGCTGATCGCCGAGTACTTCCTCGACTGCCAGCCCGGCTCATCGGATCAGCCGCTGGAGGGCCCGATCCCCGCCGACAGGAACGGGACGACGGTCCAGAGCGACCTCGTCAACAACATCCTGCGCGAGCCCTTCAAGCGGCGCTTCCAGCTCATCATCAACGAGTTCGGGACCGCCCTGGTCGGCAACCCCGAGAACCTGAACTCGGCGATCCTCGCCGGCGCCCCCGCCCTGCGCGAGCTGCGCCAGGTGCTGAAGATCCTCGGGCGCCAGAACCACATCATCGCCCAGCTCAACACCGACTCCGACGCCATCTTCGCCCAGCTCACGGCGCGCAAGGAGGACGTGGTCCGGTTCATCGACAACGCCGGTCACGCCGCCGAGGTCTCGGCCGAGCGGCGCGACGAGCTCTCGAGGAACTTCGAGATTCTCGACGACTTCCTCTTCGAGCTGAAGCCGGTGATGCACGAGCTCGGCAACCTGGCTCGGGAGCAGACCCCGTTGCTCACGGACCTGCAGGCCGCCGCGCCCGGCCTGAACAAGCTCGGCGGCAACCTGCCGCGGTTCCAGAACGCGACGAAGGACTCGCTCGTGGCACTCGGCGGCGCCGCGCAGCCCGGCAAGCGCGCCCTCCAGAAGGCCCAGGACGAGATCACCGCCCTGAACAACGCGAGCCTCAAGGCCCCCGCCGCGTCGGACATCATCGCCCGGTTCCTCGAGAGCATCGACGACCCGCGCAACGCGGTGGAGGAGGACGGGCAGGCCCGCACCGACCTCGCCGGGATGCCCGGAGAGGCCGACCGCCGGGTCGGCATCCTCAACCAGAAGGTCCCGGGTGGCGGCATCACCCAGCCCGGCTACACGGGAATGGAGGGGCTCCTCAACTACGCCTACGTCCAGGCCAACAGCCTCAACTTCTTCGACCAGCTCGGCCACGCGCTGCACTTCACCCTGGTCAGCGCGCCGGGCAGCCCCACCAATCCGTGCGTCCATTACCAGGCAGGCCCCACCTATGAGACGCCGGGCGGCGGCCAGACGACCGACCTGAGGAACGCCGTCGAGTGCATCTCGCAGCTGGGCAACCACCAGCCCGGCATCAACTACGGGACCAACCCCTCCGGTCTCTTCGGGCACCTGCCGCCGTATGACCCGTCGGTCTGCCCCGATCCGGACGGACCGGGCGGCGTGAGCGGCAGCACCAACTGGAACATCTGCAGGCCGCTCGGCAGCCGCGCAGCCGGGTTCAACGGGACGGCGCCGGCCGCGGCTCCCGCCGCCCCGGTCACGCCCGACCAGATCGACCAGGTGAAGGGCGCCCTCGAGGGCCTGAACCCGAAGGAGCAGATCAAGAAGATCCAAGAGATCCTGGGCCTGCCGCCCGGAGTCCAGCTGCCGACCACCCCGACCGTCCCCTCGCTGCCGAGCGCGACCGGCAACACCGCCGCCAACAACCTCCTCGGATTCCTGGTGGGCCCATGAACGGACGCAGCCGCGCATCCTCGCTCGCAGCGTCGCCGACGATGGTCGGGGCCATCACGACCCTGATCGTGATCGTCGCCGTCTTCCTCGCCTACAACGCGAACAACGGCCTGCCGTTCGTGCCGGTCTATCGCGTCTCCGCGGAGATGTGCAACGCCTCGCGGCTCGCGCCCAACAACGAGGTGCGGATCGGCGGCGCGCGGGCCGGCGTGGTCGAGTCGATCGAGACCATTCCGCTCGATCAGGCGACCGGATGCCAGACGGCGTCGGGCAGCTCCGCCACGGCCGCGGCCAAGATCAACCTGAAGCTCGATCAGGACGTGGAGCCGCTCCCCGAGGACTCCACGCTGCGGGTCCGCTACCGGTCCTCGTTCGGCCTCAAGTACCTCGAGGTGACGCGCGGAACCAGCGACTCCGGCCTGCAGGAGGGCGGGACGATCCCGGTCGCTCAGGCCCAGGAGCAGACCGAGTTCGACGACATCGCCAACACGTTCGACACGCCGACGCGCGAGTCGAGCCGTCAGGTGCTGGAGGGCTTCGGCAACGCATTCGCGGGCCGTGGCGAGTCCCTCAACCTGGCGATCCAGTCCCTCAACCCGCTGTTCACCAACCTGAAGCCGGTCGCGGCGGCCCTCGCCGACCCGACGACCCGGCTCGATCGCTTCTTCCCGGAGCTGGGAGACGCGGCGCGGATCGTGGCCCCGGTCGCGGTCGACAACGCCGAGCAGTTCACCAACGCCGGAATCGCCTTCGGGGCCATCGCCTCGGATGAGGAGGCGCTCCGCGACACGATCGAGGAGGGTCCGCCCACCCTCGAGACCGGGATCCGCTCGCTGCCGGTGCAGCAGCCGTTCCTACGCGACTTCGCCGAGTTCTCGCGCCTGCTCAGGCCCGGCGTGAGGGATCTGCGCGCCTCGCTGCCCGTCCTGAATCAGGCCGTCGGGATCGGCGCGAAGACGCTGCCGAACACCGTCCAGATGAACAACGACCTCCGCAGCGTGATGTCGAACCTCGAGCTCCTCGTCGACGAGCCCTCGACCAAGAACAGCCTGATCCGTCTCGGCGACTTCTTCACGGAGGCGAACAACGCCGGCCAGCAGATCGTCCCGGTCCAGACCGTCTGCAACTACTGGAACTACTGGATGACGTACCTGACGGACCACTTCGCCCTGCCCGACACCTTCGGGTTCTCCGAGGCCGTGGTCCCGCCGTCCGTGCCGGGCGCCCTCCCCCCGGATCTTCCCCAGCACACTCCGCGGAACCAGATGGGCGGCTACTCCGGCAGCCAGGGCGACGGCCGCCACACCGACTTCAACCCGCTGGGAACCAACCCGAACCACGGCATCTTCGATCCGACCTTCGAGAACGTCAACGACCACCCGGCGGAGGACGACTTCGTCCAGCCGATCCTGCACGGCAACCCCTACGGCCCGACGGGCACCGAGCAGGCGCCGAACTGCCAGGCCGGCCAGACCGGGTACGTGCTGGGCCAGGCACTGATCCCGGGCCAGAACGTCGACAACCCGACCTTCGGCGTCCGGAACATCGCCGCCTCGGCCGGCATGCCGCCGCTCGGCCTGACCGACCTGTTCATCCGCAAGGACGGAACCCGCGAGTTCACCGGGGAGAACCCGACGCCATGAACCGCCCGACCGACAGCAGGCGCCTCTCGAACTTCCAGATCGGCCTGATCGCGATCGTGATCACGGTCATCGGCTTCTACCTCGCGTTCAGCAAGTCGATTCCGTTCACCGGCAACGGCTACGAGATCAAGGCCGTCTTCCAGGACTCCCAGAACCTCCGGGTGAAGAGCCCGGTGCGAATCGCCGGCGTCGACGTCGGCGAGGTGACCAAGGTCGAGCACCTCACCGACGAGAACGGCAACGGCCAGGACGCCGCGGTCGTGACGATGGCGATAGACGACGAGGGTCGGCCGATTGCCGATGATGCGACCTTCGCGATCCGTCCGCGCCTCTTCCTCGAGGGGAACCTGTTCGTCGACGTCAACCCCGGGACTCCCGGGGCGCTGGCCGATGATTCGAGCGAGCTCGAGAGCGGCGACGTGGTCCCGCTCGAGCAGACGTCGATCTCGGTCCAGTTCGACCAGGTCCTCACCTCGCTCCAGGCGCCCGTCCGGGGGAACCTCCAGATCTTCCTGAAGGAGTTCGGCGACGCGCTCGACAAGTACGGCGGAGGCGAGGGCTTCCAGGAGTCCTTCCGCACCTCGCCCGCCGCATATGGCGCGACCGCGCAGGTGAACGAGGCGTTCCTCGGACGCGAGCCCGGCGATCTCGCCGGCTTCATCCGCAACCTGGACACGGTCGTCGACGCGTTCAACCAGCGCCAGGTCCAGCTCCAGGACCTGATCACGAACTTCCGCATCGTGACCGGCGGCTTTGCGGCGGAGTCCGACTCCCTCGAGCAAGCGATCATCGAGCTGCCGCAGCTGCTCGCGGAGGGCACGCCGGCTCTCGCCAAGCTGAACCGGGACTTCCCCGCGCTGCGGGCGTTCGCGCGCGAGGCTCTGCCCGGCACCAAGGCCGCGAACGTGGCTCTCGACGACGCCTCGCCGTGGATCGGCCAGATGCGGCAGCTCGTCTCCAAGCCGGAGCTGCGCGGCCTGGTCAAGGACCTGCGTCCGACGGTCCCGGATCTCGCCCGGCTCGCCCGCGCGTCGGTTCCGTTCCTCGAGGAGTCGCGCCTGCTCGCCTCATGCTTCAACCAGATCGTCATCCCGTGGGGCGACACCCCGATCCCCTCGACCGATGGCGATCCCAACGACCCGGTCTACAAGCAGACGGCGTTCGGGCTCGTCGGCGTCTCCGGTGAGAGCCGCAGCGGTGACGGCAATGGCCAGGAGTTCAAGGTGATCGCGGGCGGCGGAGCCAACACGGTTTCCTTCGGCGCTACTCCCGGGCTCGTCGGCAACAACGTGGGCGTTCTCCCCTACCCGATCCTGGGTGCAGAGCCGGCCAAGCAGTCCTCCGGAAAGACCCCGTTCCGGCCGGACGTCCCCTGCGAGACCCAGGAGCCGCCCAACCTGAACGCCGGCGCGACGGGCCCGCCGGGCAACCCGCTTCCGACCACCGCCCGCTCCAGCGGGAACGCGGCCTTCGCGACGCCCGAGGTCAGTGCGCTCAGCAACGAGTTCGCCCGGATCTACATGGATCAGCTGCACGCCGAGCAGCTGCTGACCAGTGGCAAGTCCGCCGAGGGCAGGCAGCTCCAGAAGCAGGCGGATCAGGCCATGGCCGACTACTACAAGAACAAGTGGGATGACTACCAGCAGGCGATCCGCGCGATGACGGGGAGTGGCGGCTGATGCAGAAGGCCATCCGCGACCACCTGCGTGACTTCATCGCCATCATCGGACTGGTCCTCGTGGCCCTGGTCGCCACCTGGATCATCGTCCAGAACGAGCGCCTGCGGATCCCGGTGCTCGAGGAGAAGCCCTTCGAGCTGAAGGCCGAGATGGAGACCGCGCAGGCGGTCACGCCCGGCCAGGGTCAGACCGTCAGGGTGGCCGGCGTCCGGGTCGGCGACATCGGCAAGGTCGAGTTCGACGACGGGAACGCGGTGGTGACGATGGACATCGACCGCAAGTTCCTGCCGATCTACCGCGACGCGACCATCCTGCTGCGGCCGAAGACGGGCCTCAAGGACATGTTCCTCGAGCTCGACCCCGGCACGCAGGCGGCCGGCGAGTTCGAGGAGGGGGACACGATCCCCGTGGCGAACACCGCGCCGGACGTGAACCTCGACGAGGTCCTCCAGTTCCTCGACTCCGACACCCGCGCCTATCTCAATCTGCTGCTTACCGGCGGTGGCCAGGGCCTCCAGGGCCGCGGCAAGGATCTCGGCGAGCTGCTCTCGAGCCTGGGTCCGATCAACCGCGGCCTCGCCCGTGTGAACGGTGAGGTCGCGAAGCGCAAGGAGAACCTCGCCAACCTGATCCACAACATGAACATCCTGTTCGGGCGGGTCGGCGAGGACGACGAGGGCATCGCCCGCCTCGTTGACGCATCGAATGCCTCGCTCGGGGCGATCGCGGAGCACCCGCTCGACGTCGAGCGGATGACGGCGCTGCTCGGGCCGACCCTGAGGGAGACCAGGGTGGCGCTGACCGAGACCAACGACCTGGCCGAGGTCCTCGGGCCGTCGCTGAACAGCCTGCGGCCCTTCGCGCGCAAGCTGAAGCCGATCAACGACTCGCTCGGCGACCTCGCGAGGACCACGCGCGGCACCCTCAAGAACGACATCAGGCCGTTCGTGCGCGTGGCCCGGAAGCCGGTCCGCGACCTGCGGGCGCCGGCGAAGAACCTGGCGGACGCGACCCCGCGGATCACGGTCGTCGTCAACAAGCTCAACCGCCTGTTCAACATGGCGGCCTACAACCCCAACGGCGCCGAGCCTCCGGGCATCCCGGGCCGCGACGAGGGCTACCTCTACTGGCTCGGCTGGCTGAGCCACGTCGGGAACAGCGCGTTCTCGCAGCAGGACGCGCACGGAGTGATGCGGCACATCTTCCTGACGGGCAGCTGCGAGACGTTGAGCGGGCTCCTTGGGACCTCGCCGCTCGCCCCGCTCATCACCGGGCTCGGAAACCTGTTCCCGCCGGCACCTGGAGCGCGCTGCCCATGACCGACAGGGAGAACATCTGATGCAGAAGCAGGCACCCTCCATAGGCCGGATCCTCGTGGCGGTGGGCTTCGCGCTCTCCTGCTTCGCCCTGCTCCTGTTCCTCTGGGTCACCTTCGGCGGCGCCGTCCCGTTCAAGCCCGAGAGCTATCGCTTCACGGCCGACTTCCCCGAGGCGATCACGCTCCAGAAGGAGGCGGACGTCCGCGTGGGCGGCGTCTCCGTCGGCAAGGTGAAGAGCCTCGAGCTCCCGCCCGACGGCAATGCGACCCGCGCCGTGATCGAGATCGAGCCCCAGTACGCGCCGATCTCCTCGGACGCGGAGGCCATCCTGCGCTCGAAGACGCTGCTCGGGGAGACCTACGTCGAGCTGACCACGGGCAGCCAGACGAACGTGCAGGACGAAAGCGGCGACGCCACTGCGCAGTCCGGCTCGATCGACGTCGGCGAGATCTCCGGCGACGACGCGCCTCATCCGATCGAGGAGGGCGGCCACCTGGAGGACACCCAGGTCGCCGAGCAGACCCAGATCGACGAGATCTTCAACGCGCTCGACGAGGAGACGCGACAGTCGTTCCAGCTCTGGATGAAGAACTCGGGCATCGCGATCAACGGTCGCGGCCTCGACCTGAATGACGCCTTCGGGAACATCGGCCCGTTCTCCGAGGATGCCAGCGAGGTACTGCAGACCCTGCGCAGCCAGGAGCAGTCGCTGCGCACGGTGGTGCGCGCGACCGGCGACGTGTTCGCGTCCCTGACCGCGCGCGACCAGGCGCTCGCCGGTGCGATCGTCGGCTCCAACCGCACGTTCCGGGCGCTGGCCAACCGTGACGAGGCCCTCGCCGAGACCTTCCAGATCTTCCCGACCTTCGAGCGCGAGTCGCGGTTCACCCTGGAGCGGCTCCAGAAGTTCGCCGAGAACGCCGGCCCGGTCTTCCACGACCTGCGCCCGGTCGCCAAGGACATCAGCCCGACCCTGCGGGACCTGCGCCGCCTCTCGCCGCACCTGAAGCACCTGTTCCAGAACCTGAACCCGCTGATCAAGGCTTCCAAGACCGGGCTGCCCTCACTCAGCAGCTTCCTGCGCGAGCTGAAGCCCGTGATGGTCGGCCTCGACCCGTTCCTGGCGAACCTCAACCCGGTCGTGCGCTACCTCGACTACTACGCGCCGGCGGTCACCGATTTCTTTGCCAACCCGTCCGCCGCGACGGCCGGCATGCTGCCGCCGGTCCCGGGCCAGACCTCGCCGCAGCACGTCTCCAGGCAGATGTCGATTTTCGGACCGGAGACGCTCGCCATCCATCCGAACCGCCTCGATACGAACCGCGGCAATGGATATCTGCAGCCGCTCGCGATCGGCAACCTGTTCTCGACCCTGAACGGCGAGATCTTCCCCAGCTATGACTGCGACAACACGGGTGCCACCGGCGGGCTCGGCAGCGGGCAGGTGACCGCGACCTCGACGCCGCCGAGCACCGAGGGCGTCGTCGGCGACCCGACCCAGCCGCCGTTCGCGCCGTGCACCATCGCGCCGAACTTCCCCGCGGTCTTCGGCGGCCAGAAGTTCCCGCAGGTCACCCGCGATCCGTAGCGGCCAACAGGCACGCCGCCCGATCGCGAAGCCATAGCATCAGCCGGGATGGCGTACTTCAAGGACGCCCAGGACGTCTACGACACGCTCGGCACGCTCTTCCGCGAGATCGCGGAGGACGACGAGCTCGGGCCGAAGTTCCGCAAGGCGAACACGATCCTTCAGTACCGGTA
>Ga0114129_10012002_pt1 | contig 12321 bp, 9 predicted proteins | sample RhiMetdeltSRZDD1_FD_80071 | JGI IMG/M metagenome (GOLD analysis project Ga0114129, IMG submission 80071) | Populus rhizosphere microbial communities from Tennessee, USA - Rhizosphere MetaG P. deltoides SRZDD1 (version 2) (version 2) | ecosystem: Host-associated > Plants > Roots > Rhizosphere >...
CGCGGCGAGCTGCTGCGGCGCCTCGGCCGGGCGGACGAGGCCCGTACGAGCTACGAGCGTGCCCTCGAGCTGGTGCATGCGGACGCCGAGCGGCGTTTCCTCGAGCGGCGCCTGGACGGGCTGGACTAGCCCCACGATGCGGGCGGGCGCGGGGCAGCGCTCTGCGTCAGGCCGGAACCGGAGCGGAAGGATGTGGGGGAGGCTCGTCCGCGCTGTCCCCGACATCGGTGGCGTGGTAGGACGCCAGCAGCTGCTCCTCGCGCTTCTTCTTCGGGAAGAACACCGCCACGAGCGCCGCACCGGCGAGGACGGCGATGATGCCGGCCAGATACGCCCAGCGGTCTCCGTCGAGGAACGCGGTTTTCGCGCCGGCGATGATCTGGCTCGCGTGCCGTGGATAGCGGTCAGCGATCGACGCGGCACCGTCGAACGATTTGGTCAACTGGTTTTCGACGCTCGTGTTGATGTGGGCGCCTGACTGGCTGATCAAGGTCCCCGCAGCGGCTGCGTACCCGGCGGTCAGAAGCGCGCCGAAGATCGACTGCATGACCGCTCCCCCGAGATCACGCTGAAGGTCAGCGGTGCCCGATGCCATCCCCACCCGTTTCACCGGAACCGATCCCGTGAGCGAGTGTGAGGCGGGCGTGCCTGCGAGCCCGACGCCGATTCCGACGAACGCGTAACCGAGCGCCACCCTCCAGTAGCCGATGTTCTCCTTCCACAGCAGCAACATCGTCAGAAACCCGGCGAGGACGAAGACGTAGCCGAACAGGAGAGTGAAGCGCGCGCCGCGCGCCTCGACGAGCTTGGCCGATCGCGGCGCCACCAGCACCATGCAGATCGCGGCCGGCAGGATCGCGATGCCCGCGTCGAGCGTGGAGTAACCGAGCACGTTCTGGAGGAATTGCTGCCCGATGAACATGGCGCCCATCAGCGAGCCGAACACGATGATCCCCGCGCACGCGGCAACCCAGAACGTCGGTCGGGCCGCGACCACGAGGTCGTAGAGCGGATTCTTCGCCCGCCGTTCGCGTACGTAGAAGAGCGCTAGCCCGACGACCGCGCCGATCGAGAGGGCGACCGTGAGCGTCGTCGCGTTCGGAACCGGAGCGAAGTTGATCGCGAGGATCAACGCGCCCACGACGGCGAGCGAGAGGATTCCGCCGAGGTTGTCGACAGGCTCGCTGCCCTCGTTTACGTGCGCCGGTACGTAGCGCCAGGCAAGAACGATCGCGACCACGGCGAGCGGCAGCGTCAGCAGGAAGACGGACCCCCAGTAGAAGTGCTCGAGCAGAAGGCCGGAGAAGAGCGGACCAAGCGCCGCGATCGCGCCGCCGAGGCCCGACCACAGGGCGATCGACTTCGTCCTGCCGGCGCCCGGCGCCCACAGGGCGGTGATAAGGGCCAGTGTCGTCGGAAAGGCCATTCCCGCCGCGAGCCCGCCCCCGATGCGCGCCAGCACGAGCACGATGTCCGAGGGCGCGACCGCCGCAAGCACGGACATCGGAATCGCGAGAACGGTGCCCAAGAGGAGCAGCATCTTCCGCCCGTACCGATCGCCTAGCGCGCCGAGCCATAGCACCGAGCACGCGAGCCCGAGGGAGTAGCCCACCGCGATCATGTCGAGCGTCGTCTGCCCCGAGTCGAAGTGCGCTCCGATCGAGGGGAGGGCGACGTTCGCGACCGACAGGTTGAGGTTCGCGACCGCGGCTACGAGGATGAGCGAGATGAGGACGAGACCGGCTCGCGGCGGAGCCGCCGGCGCGACAGTCTTCTCGCCCCCCGTCATCGGCCTAGGACGGAACGGCCGTGGAGCGCGATGGTGCCCGAGGGACGAACGGATGCAGCTCGTCCGGCCCCGGCTGAACGACGCCGTAGCTCGACTCCGGGACCTCGTTCCAGGCCCCGGGAAGGTCACGAAGCGGCTCGGAGACTACGAGCCGCGCCTCGTCCGACACCTGCGCGAGTACCTCGACCTCGGGGTGGAGCTGGCGCAGCGTCGGCACGTCCGTCGAGTAGAACAAGGTCCGCGAATCGCGCTCGGTCGAGTAGCGGAAGCCCCAGATCCGCTCGCCGTTCGTGGTCGCGACCGTCATCTGGATCGGATGCTCGACCCCGTGGGCACGGCCGGTCTCCTCGATGAAACCGACGGCGCCTTCTACCGCTCGCGGCGGGTCGTCCTCGAGCCCGAACGTCAGTGCGAGGAAGAAGAAGACCTCGGAGTCGGTCGACCCCTCGATCGACGAGTAGAGCGACGGATCGACGGCCTCGGTCAGATCTCGCTTGACCGTGTGGAACTCACGGATCAGCCCGTTGTGCATCCACAACCAGCGCCCGTGGCGGAACGGATGGCAGTTCGTCTGCTGGATGGCGGTGCCCGACGAGGCGCGGATGTGCGCGAACACGAGCGGCGACTCGATGTGCTGGGCGAGCTCACGCAAGTTGCGGTCGTTCCAGGCCGGCTCGACGCTGTGGAACACGCCGGGCGTGTCACCGAGGCCGTACCAGCCGACGCCGAACCCGTCGCCGTTGGTCGTCTCGGCGCCCAGCTTGGAATGGAGGCTCTGGTCGATCAGCGAGTGCTCCGGCTTGTAGAGGATGTTGTCGATCCGGATGGGCGAGCCGTAGTAGGCGAGCCAGCGGCACATGTCGTCTCCTTTCTCGCGGGGAGGTAGAGATTGTTGACCGATCACGGGCGGCCGGCATCGTCCCGATCGGGTGAGTGTGGTTCGGTCGAGGGCTCGGCGCACACCGTTCATCCGAACCGGGTGATTACAGGACAAGCTTGGCGGGATAGCTTCCGACAGCAGCCCCAGGAGCACCTAGGAGCACACAGGAGCACGAAGGGAGAGCTTCCGGACCATGGCGGACAAGGGACAGTCCCACAAGACTGACGTTCTCGTCATCTTCGGGATCACGGGCGACCTGGCCAAGGTGATGACCTTCCGTTCGCTCTATCGGCTCGAGCGCCGTGGCCTGCTCGACTGTCCGATCGTCGGAGTTGCTGTGGACGACTGGACGGTGGACCAGCTCGTCGAGCGGGCGCGCGAGTCGATCGTCGGCACGGGCGAGCAGCTCGACGAGGATGTGTTCGGGCGACTCGCCGCGAGGTTGTCGTACGTGCAGGGGGACTTCGCGGACGATGCGACGTACGGTCGCGTCGCGAAAGCGATCGAGGGCAAGAAGACGCCCGTCTTCTATCTCGAGATTCCGCCATTCCTCTTCGCGACCGTCATCAAGGGGCTCGCAGAGGCGGGCCTCACGAAGACGGCGCGGGTCGTCGTCGAGAAGCCGTTCGGGCATGACCTCGAGTCGGCGCGTGCGCTGGCCGAGGAGCTCCATCAATACGTCGACGAGTCCCAGCTCCTGCGCATCGACCACTACCTGGGGAAGATGGGGACCCGGGAGATCGTCTTCCTGCGGTTCGCGAACGCGATGCTCGAGCCGATCTGGAGCCGGAACTACGTCTCGTCCGTCCAGATCACGATGGCCGAGGACTTCGGCGTCGAGGACCGCGGGCACTTCTACGACCCGGTCGGGGCGTTGCGCGACGTCGTCGTCAACCACCTCATGCAGGTGGTCTCACTGTGCGCCATGGAAGCGCCTGCGCGAGGTGACCCGCAGACCGTGAAGGACGCCCAGGTATCCCTCTTCCGCGCCGTGAAAGAAGCCGATCCCGCGCACTACGTCCGCGGCCAGTACGACGGATATCGCTCGATCGACGGCGTTGCGCCCGACTCGACGACGGAGACGTTCGCGGCTCTCCGACTCGAGATCGAGAACTGGCGCTGGGCCGGCGTCCCCTTTTTCATCCGTGCCGGCAAACGCCTCCCGGTCACTCAAACCGAGCTTCGGCTCGTGTTCAGGCACCCCCCGAACCTGGGCTTCGGCCTCTTCGACCACGCAGTCGAGCCGAATCAGCTGGTCGTGAAGCTCGACCCATCCACCGGAGTCAGGGTCGTCTTCGAGGCGCACCGCGCGGACGGGACGGGCCCGATCGAGCTCGACATGGAGTTCGGGGCCGAGGGGGGCGAAGGCCCGACGCCCTACGAGGTCCTGCTGCACGCGGCAATGGTCGGTCAGGTGCTGCCCTTCACGAGGCAGGATGCAGTTGAAGAGACGTGGCGGGTCATGCAGCCGCTTCTCGACTCGCCCCCGCCGGTGCATCCGTATGCGCCGGGCTCGTGGGGGCCGAAGGAGGCCGAGGAGCTCGTCGCCGGCCAGGGCCGCTGGCACGAACCCTGGATCGCGGGATGAGCAAGGCCGCAACCGAGGACGGTCTCGCGCTCCAGAGCGCCGCGGCGCCCTCGCCGTTCCCGCCGATCGCCGACTACGCGTTCCTGTCGAACTGTCACACGGGCGCGCTCCTCGCACCGGACGGCGCGATCGACTGGTTGTGCGTACCTGCGTTCGACGCGCCGAGCGTCTTCGGCAGCCTGCTCGACCGCGAGGCGGGCTTCTTCCGGTTCGGCCCGTTCGGGATCAACCATCCCGCCTCACGCCATTACGACACCGGGACGAACGTGCTCGTGACGACCTGGAAGACGCCTTCGGGCTGGATCGTCGTCCGTGACGCGCTGACGATGGGGCCGCGGACGCACGAGGACGAGATCACGCCCCACACGCGGCCGCCGGCCGATGACGACGGCGACCATATGCTCGTTCGGACGGTCGAGTGCCCAGAGGGCACTGTCGAGCTCGAGCTCGTGTGCGAGCCGGTATTCGACTACGGTCGCACGGCAGCCGAATGGACGTTGGTGGATGGGGGCAGGGCGGCGGCCGACGCGACCGGCGCCGGCCAGACGATTCGCCTTGTATCCGACCTGGCCCTGGGGATCGAAGGGGGCCGGGTCCGCGGACGGCACGTCCTCGCCGAGGGCGACCGCGCGTACTGCGCGCTCTCCTGGGCAGAAGGGCTGGACGCGCCAAAGGACGTCGAAGAGGCGGAAGCGAGGATGGCCGCGACGAGCAACTTCTGGCGCGACTGGCTGAGCAGGGCCCGGATTCCCGACCACCGGTTCCGGGAGCCGATCCAACGCTCCGCCCTCGCGATCAAGGGGTTGACTTACATGCCGACGGGGGCGACCGTGGCCGCGCTGACGACATCGCTGCCGGAGACACCTGGGGGCGAGCGCAACTGGGACTACCGCTACACGTGGATGCGCGACGCGACCTTCACGCTGCAGGCGCTGCACTGGCTTAACCTCGACTGGGAGGCCGACGAGTTCATGCAGTTCGTGGCGGACATCCAGCCGACCGAGGACGGCTCGCTGCAGATCATGTACGGGATCGACGGCAGGCGCGACCTCTCCGAGGCGACCCTGGACCACCTCACCGGCTACGCCGGGGCGCGACCGGTACGAGTCGGAAACGGCGCCTTCGACCAGCGCCAGAACGACGTCTTCGGCGCGGTGCTCGACTCGATCCACCTGCACACGCGACGCAGTGCTCGGCTCCCAAGGCGGCTCTGGCCAATCGTCCAATCTCAGGCCGAGTGCGCCACCAAGGTATGGCGCGAGCCGGATCAGGGAATCTGGGAGGCCCGCGGAGCGCCCCAGCACTACGTCTCCTCGAAGCTGATGGGCTGGGTCGCCCTGGACCGGGCCGCGATGCTGGCCGAGACTCGCGGCGACCCTGAGCAAGCCGCGACCTGGCGAGCGACCGCCGAAGAGATTCGAGCCGACATCCTGGAGCATGGCGTGTCGGACCGCGGAGTCCTCCGTAAGCACTACGACACCGACTCGCTCGATGCCTCAGTGCTGCTCTCCGCCATCTTCGACTTCCTTCCCGGTGACGACGAGCGCCTGCGCGCGACCGTAAAGGCGATCGCCGAAGAGCTGACCGAGAGCGGCTTCGTCCTCCGGTATCGAACAGACGAGACGGACGACGGGCTCTCGGGCAAGGAGGGCACGTTCCTCATCTGTTCGTTCTGGCTCGTGTCGGCTCTCGCAATCGTCGGCGAGCTGCAGCAGGCGCGCGACCTGATGGAGCGCCTGCTGCGGGTCGCGTCACCGCTCGGCCTCTACGCCGAGGAGTTCGACGCCGATACCGGCAGCCATCTCGGCAACTTTCCGCAGGCCTTCTCACACCTGGCGCTGCTCGAGGCGGCCGCCAGGATCATGGTCCCCGAAATCATGGCGCAGTACTGAACCCCGTATGCCGAGGAGGAGACGATGGACGCCTACGACGTGATCATCATCGGAACGGGCGCCGGCGGCGGGACGCTCGCGCGGCATCTCGCCCCTTCCGGCAAGCGGATTCTGCTGCTCGAACGCGGCGACTGGCTTCCGCGCGAGCCGCAGAACTGGCTCGCGCAGGATGTGTTCGTCGAGAACCGGTACGTCTCGGAAGACACCTGGTACGACGCAGATGGCAACCCGTTCCAGCCGCAGATCCACTACTTCGTCGGAGGGGCCACCAAGCTCTACGGGGCCGCGCTCTACCGGCTCCGTGAAAAGGACTTCGGCGAGCTTCGCCACCACGACGGCATTTCGCCGGCCTGGCCGATCTCGTACGACGACCTCGAGCCGTATTACACCCAGGCCGAGCAGATGTACCAGGTGCACGGAGCCCGCGGCGAGGACCCGACGGAGCCTCCCGCCAGCGCGCCGTACCCATACCCGGCCGTGTCGCACGAGCCGCGGATCCAGCAGCTCGCCGACCAACTCGCCGCGGCCGGCCACCAGCCGTTTCACGCGCCCTGCGGGATTCTCCTCGACGAGCCGAACATGCCCTACAGCACCTGTGTGCGGTGCGCCAACTGCGATGGGTTCCCCTGTCCGGTGCACGCCAAGGCCGACGCGGAGGTCCTCGGCGTGCGGCCGGCCCTCGAGCACGACAACGTCACGCTGCTGACGAATGCGAAGGCGGTCAAGCTCGAGACGAACCCGGCCGGCAGCGCGGTCACGGGCGTCGCCGTCGAGCACAATGGCGCAACGGAGACCTACGCCGGCGATCTCGTCGTCGTTGCCTGCGGCGCGGCGAACACGGCCCGGTTGCTACTCGAGTCCGCGAGCGACAAGCACCCGAACGGACTCGCGAACGGCTCCGATCAGGTCGGGCGCAACTTCATGTACCACGACAGCGTGGCCGTGCTCGCGCTGTCGCGGGAGGAGAACCCGACCGTGTATCAGAAGACGCTCGGGCTGAACGACTTCTACTTCGGCAGCGACGAGTTCGAGTATCCGATGGGGAACCTCCAGATGGTCGGCAAGTCACAGTCGCCCATGTTCCGGGGCGAGAAGCCGGGGGAGACCAAGCTTGCACCCGGCTGGACGCTGGAGAAGGTCGCTCGCCACGCGATCGACTTCTGGCTCTCGACCGAGGACTTGCCCCGCTCCGACAACCGCGTCAGCCTCGACCGCGACGGCAACTTCACGATCAGCTATACGGAGACGAACGCCGAGGCGAAGAAGCAGCTCTACAACAAGCTTCGGTCGCTGCTCGGCGACCTGGACATGAACCCAGGCCATCTCTTTCACCGCTTCATGTACATGAAGACCGAGATCCCGGTCGCCGGGTGCGCACACCAGGCGGGGACGTGTCGCTTCGGGCACGATCCCGCGACCTCGGCGCTCGACGTCAACTGCAAGGCGCACGAGCTCGACAACCTGTATGCCGTCGACACCAGCATCTTCCCGAGCATCGGCGCCGTGAACCCGGCCCTCACGGCCATGGCCAACTCGCTTCGGGTTGGCGACCACCTCCTCGAGCGGATGGCGTGAACCAGCGCGATGTCGGGATTCCCCCATCGGGCGAGCAGTTCGAGATCGCGTTTGGGGACCACCGTGCCGTGGTGGTCGAGGTGGGCGGCGGGCTGCGCTCCTACTCGGTTGCCGATCGAGATGTGCTCGATGGTTACGGGCTCGACGAGCAGTCCACGTCGGGCCGCGGCCAGGTCCTCGCTCCCTGGCCGAACCGGCTCGAGGACGGCAGCTACGAGTTCGAGGGCGGCAGGCACCAGCTCGCCCTCACCGAGCCGGAGCGATCGAATGCGATCCACGGCCTCGTTCGCTGGGCGACCTGGCGCGCCGGCGAGCATGAGCGCCATCGCGTCGTGATGGAGCACGTCGTCCACACCCAGCCCGGCTACCCCTTCACGCTCGGTCTCTCGGTCGAGTACGCGCTCGGAGAGACAGGACTGTCGGTCCGCACGGCGGCACGCAACCTCGGTACCGAGGCCTGTCCCTACGGGTGCGGACACCACCCGTACCTGACGGTCGGAACCGCCACGATCGACACTCTCGAACTGCAGGTGCCTGGCCGTCGCGTCCTGATCTCCGACGAGCGCAGTCTGCCGACGGGCTCCGAGGTCGTCGAGGGAACCGAGTACGACTTCCTCGCCCCAACGATCATTGGCGCCACGAGTCTCGACAACGCGTTTACCGACCTCGAACGCGACGACGACGGACAGGCGCGCGTGCGGCTCCGAGACCCCGACGGCGACTCCGCCGAAACGCTGTGGATGGACGAGAGCTACCGCTACGTGATGCTCTTCACGGGCGACACCCTCCCCGACGTGAACCGGCGCAGCCTCGCGGTCGAGCCGATGACCTGTCCGCCCAATGCTTTTCGCACGGGCGAAGCGGTGATCCGGCTCGAGCCAGGTCAGGCGGCGACGAGCGCATGGGGGATCACGCCGTCGTGAGCCCCGGTACCGGACGCCCGCTGGTCCTGATCCTCGGTGGTGGGTTCGGGGGAGTCGGAGCAGCGCAGAAGCTGAAGGACGCCGATGCCGACGTCGTGCTCATCGACCGGCACGACTACCACACTTTTCAGCCGCTGCTCTACCAGCTCGCCACCGGCCTGCTCGACATGACTGGAGTCGGCCACTCGCTCCGTGACCTCCTGGAGCGCCACGACAACACGACGCTCCACAAGGCAGCCGTGACGGGGATCGACCTCGACGCGCGCCGGGTCATCCTCGAGGGCATGCCGCCGACCACGTACGACTACCTGGTTCTCGGCCTCGGCGCCGAGGTCAACTTCTTCGGCACCGACGGAGCCGCGGAGAACGCATTTCCGATGTACACGCTGCCTCACGCAATCCGCCTTAAGTCTCACATTCTCGAGCGCTGGGAGGCCGCCGACCGCGATCCGAGCCTCGTCGCGGACGGCGCGCTGAACGTCGTGGTCGTGGGCGGGGGCCCAACCGGGATCGAGACGGCTGGCGCCGTCGCCGAGCTCTACCGCGGGGACTTCTCCCGCGACTACAGAAACGTGAGTCAGGATGACGCGCGGGTGACACTGGTCGAGGCCGGCCCCGAGCTTTTCCCGATGTTCAAGCCCAAGCTGCGGGAGTACGCCACGAAGGCGCTCGAGGATCGAACCGTCGAGGTGAAGACCGGCTCCCTCGTCGCATCGGTTTCTCCGACACGCGTCACGCTGAAGACCGGCGAGGAGTTGAAGGCCCACACGCTCGTGTGGGGTGCGGGGCTCCAGGGCAACGAGCTCGTTCAGTCGCTGGGGATCGAGCTCGAGCGCGGGAACCGCATCGCAGTCGGGCCCGAGCTCACGCTCTCCGACTATCCGGAGGTGTACGTGGTCGGGGACGTGGCCGCGATTACCGACGCCAAGACCGAGCAGTTGCTGCCCCAGCTCGGATCGGTCGCACTCCAGTCGGGAGAGCACGCGGGGGAGACGATCGCCCGCAGGATCGAAGGCAAGGACGTGAAGCCGTTCGAGTACCGCGACAAGGGGACGATGGCGACGATCGGCCGCGGCGCGGCGGTCGTGCAGTTCCTCCGCGGCCGGACTATGACCGGCCTGAAAGCACAGGCCGCCTGGGGCACCGTCCACCTCGCTTTGCTCCCGACAAACGAGGACCGCGCGAAGGCGGTCGTCGACTGGGTGGGAGCCGCGTTCACGCACCAGCGGACGGGCCGGATCACCGTGGAGGACGAGTAGGCCAACGCGACCGTCCTGGGCCTCGGACGGCGCGGACCGATGACGGCTTAATCAGAGGATCGCGATGGGGTTGAGCGGCGAGCCGGTCCCACCGGCGATTCGCAAAGGCGCGGCTACGAAGAAGAACTCCCAGCGCGCCACACGCTCGCAGGCGGCGAGGAGATCCTCCAGCCGGAGGTAGTCGAGAAGGTGGACCCCCATCGCGGTGATCGCAAGGACGTGGATCGGAAATGCGATGCCCTCGGTGCTGCTCGGCGCGGTGTCGCTGTTGCCGTCGGATCCAAGGACGGCGACGCCGCGGTCGGCCACGAATCTCATCGCAGTCGGATGAAGTCCGGCCTTCGCATCGGCGGTGTCCCACGGGCCGAGCTCGGCTAGGCGACGCGCATGGCCCGTGCGAACGAGGAGAATGTCGCCCTCGCCGACCGTCACTCCCTGCGCGCTCTCGGCCTGCTCGAGCTCCTCGATGAAGACGTGATCCCCGGGCTCGAGCCACGGAACGCCCCGCAGGCGTGGAATGTCCAGCAGGACACCGCGTCCCGCGAGCCCGTCATTCAACACCTCGATGGATTGGGCGGTCGCGCCGGCCGAGGTGACTGCGGCAGCCGGAGTGCCGTTGTAGAGCGAGCCGTCGTAGCTGACGTGGCAGAGGGCGTCGATGTGCGTGTGGGTATCGATGTGGTAGTCGACGCCCACGTAGTCCTTGGCGAACTGGATCGACCCGCTGCGGGTCTCGTCGCCTCCGTAGGCGGTCATCCGGTGCACGGCCGGTTGGGGGTTGTCAGGCCCTGCACTCGTGTTCAACGTCCATGCCAACGACACAGTGAGCCCGTTGCGCACGAGCCGGGCGGCCGCCGCCACCCGCTCGGTGTCGAGGTAATTCAGCGCGCCGCGCTCGTCGCCCTCACCCCAGCGGCCCCACGAGCGCAGCGCGAGAAAGAGGGCCTCGAACTCGGTCGCGCTGATGTCGGCGCGACCCGCGTCGGACTCAGTGGTCATCGGCGCGCATTGGAAAAGTTATCCCTCACTATGTCGAGACGCAATCATCCGTTGAATCGCGAGCGCAGTCGAGCCCCCGAGGAGCATCATCGCGACATTGGTCGTGAGCACGGCGAGTCCGGACGGGTAGTTATCCCACTCACCGGTTCCGGCTGCAACGCCCAGGTAGGCAACGGCGGGAACTGTCGTGACCGAGATTGCAACGCCAACCGCTGAGCTTGCACGCGTCTCGACCGCCAGCATTCCGGCAACTCCCGCGGAGAGAGCGATGCCCACGAGCAGCACGGCGCTCTTGTCGATGACGGCGAAGGCACCGACAACGCCGGCCGTCGCCATCAAGACGAAGTACCGACCAGGCGCACGAGCCCGCACACGCGCCATCGCAAGCACATCGGCCCAAACGAGCGCCAGTGGCTGAGCCTCACCAGCCTCAGCGCCGATCGTGTCCAGCCGCGCGAGCACGACATCATCGGCGGGAACGCCCAGTCGCGCGAGCAATGCGAGTACGGCGTCGGCTGCGTCAGTCCGGACGTCCGCGGTCACGAGCGAAGTCGCCCCACGGCTGTCGCTCGCGACGGCCACGTGTCTTGCTCCCGCCATGTCGCCAAGATCCTCGGCGACCGCCGTCATTGCACCTTGATCTCCGTACACGCGCAGCTGTAACACCGTCCGCGGTTCTTATCATCGCTCGACCATCGGTGCCCACCCCCCGCTGCGCGGGACATGGAGGTTCATCCGAACCGGGTGATTACACGGCGAGGGCCGCGGGGTAGCGTCACGCAACCAGAGGCAAGGGAGAGCGCGCGACCAATGGCAGGCGGACGCCCACCGGCTGAACAACCAACCTGCGGGAATACGCCGCTATGGCGCTCGAGGATCAGTAGACCAGCGTGAGCATCCTCGCCTCGACGACCGTCGACCTCGCGCGGGCGCAATTCGCAACCACTTCGATCTACCACTTCCTGTTCGTGCCGCTCACCCTGGGGCTGGGCCCTTTGGTGGCCGTAATGCAGACGATCTGGCACCGGACCGGGAACGAGGCGTGGCTGCGGCTGACGCGCTTCTTCGGAACGCTCTTCCTGATCAACTTCGCGATCGGCGTCGCCACCGGGCTCGTGCAGGAGTTCGAATTCGGGATGAACTGGTCGGTGTACGCGAAGTTCGTCGGCAACGTTTTCGGCGCGCCGCTGGCGATCGAAGGTTTGGCCGCGTTCTTCCTCGAGGCGACGTTTCTCGGGATTTGGATCTTCGGTTGGAATCGGCTCTCGCCGCGCCTGCATCTGGCGACGCTCTGGGTCGCCGTGGTCGGCACCTGGCTGTCCGGCTACTTCATCCTCGTGGCGAACTCGTGGATGCAGCACCCGGTCGGCTACAAGATCGTGAACGGCGAGGCGCAGCTGACGAGCGTCTGGGCGC
>Ga0114129_10012004_pt1 | contig 12320 bp, 8 predicted proteins | sample RhiMetdeltSRZDD1_FD_80071 | JGI IMG/M metagenome (GOLD analysis project Ga0114129, IMG submission 80071) | Populus rhizosphere microbial communities from Tennessee, USA - Rhizosphere MetaG P. deltoides SRZDD1 (version 2) (version 2) | ecosystem: Host-associated > Plants > Roots > Rhizosphere >...
CAGAAAGTCTCGCCTGAGCTCCTTGCCGCAGACAGGATGACGAGTGGTTGGCTAGGTCATCTCCAGTCTGAGCCGGTCGCCAACAACGAGACCGTCTTGTTTCTGCGCAGCCTCCTGTCCGCGGAGTTCGGCGAGATGCCATCGACCGTGCAGGCCGCATCCTGGCTGGAGATCAAACGTACGTACATGGCGCTCCGGCCGCGGTTGCGCCGCATTTACGCGGCGCTCCGGGACGACGCGGCGGCGGCCTTCGCTCCCGTTATGACCACCTTGGGGTTCAAGCCCATCGCGCGCCTTGACCTCGGTGAGGACTACAACCTTGCGGTGAACGACTTCGGACCGCAGTCCGTGGACGGCTGGCTGGCGCGCCTCGTCGCCGCTGAAATTGGTATCGACGCGTCGGCCATCCTCGACCGCGAAGCACACGAAGCTGTGATTGACGGGCGTCGAGTGCCGCTTACTCGGCTGGAGCTCGCAGTTTTCGATTATCTGCAGAGCCACGCAAACAAAGCCGTTTCGCGGGCGTCACTCCTTGAAGACGTCTGGGGATACAGCTACACCGGCGGCAGCAACGTTGTGGACGTCGTCATCCGTTCGCTCCGCAAAAAGCTCGGCGACCGCTCTGCTGTCATTGAGACGGTGAGCGGAGTCGGCTATCGCGTGCGGGAGCTGACGAGCTAGCACAAAGCTGAATACGCCAAGCTGGGATGAGAGCGTCGCGCGTAAGCGAGAGATGATTCTGTGTCAGAATTGTGTCACATACTCCCCTTCGCCTCGGGCAAATATCGTGATTTGCGGCGATACGCCGATGCGCATCCGTGTTGCGGGAAGTGGTTGTTGGGAACTGCGTTGGTGAGTGTTGATGTGCGTCAGCGCGAGCGGCCGGAATCTATTTCCAAGCGTGCTCCTTCAACCACTCGGACATCTCTCCGTGTCTTTAGAATCAATTGTTTACGGGCTAGTGGTTGAGCCCGGAAACCCGAATTGTGTAGCGAATTGTAAGACCCCTTAATGTGGCGCGATCACTTACGGCGATCGCCAAGCCTCACGAAGTCATCGCACCATCCGCCGGCGCCTCCCAGTATAAGCCGCCGTCGGCGTGCCTCAATCGTCGTCTTGAACGGTTCTGAAGCCGCCAGACAGGACAGGATCGATTCGATCCGCTTGGGCGAGTGCCCAGTCCGCCCACTGCTGAAATCCCGATCCACTCAGGGGATCGTCGAGCGCGGATTGCCGCTCTCGAACGGCTGAGACGTACGCGCGAATCTCCTCCGCCTCCCTGAGGGACCTGGCCTGCTCGAGGAGCCTACCGACGCGCGTCTTTTCAAGGCGCTCGAGTCGTTGACGCTCAAGCCGCCGTCGCTCGGCCTCTTTACGTCGTTCCTCCGCGGCAATCTCCTCCTTCCGCTTGATCACCCATTCGCGATGGTGCTGAGCACTTGAACGGCAGACACGCTCGCCGTGAACGACGATGGCAACGGCAATGTCTCCGAGACACACCTCTAGCGGCGTCCCCTCGACGTCGCTCCAAGATTCGATCGGTTGCCCGCGTGTCTGGCGGCCGCTGGAATTCGCCAGGCGTGCCAGTCGTGTACGTCGCGAGCACGCGTTCGCTGGCTGTGCTCGAAATGGCCGTTCACCTTGATCGGTCAACATTGCTTTCGTCCTTCGTGCTCATACCGTGTGAGTTCGACGAGCGTCTCGTGACCACCGTCCCGCCAGACACGTTGCCGACGCAGTGGCGGCACGACCCTCCTCCCTCGGAACTTGCACAGATCGGTGATAAGTGGGCCCAAGCGGCGCGGTCCGCTGTATTGGCCGTTCCGAGCGCGATCATCGAGGAAGAAACGAATTTTCCGACGGGTCTTCTCTGTTTAGCGGTCGTGCTCCGAAACTGCGACGGAAGGATTCAACCTGGAAGGACTTCTAGTCCTATCGTCCGGCAGGCCCGATCGACCGGGCACGCAGACCCGAGAAGATCTCAGGTGTCAGCGGCTGCGAAAAGACGGGGCCGGCCGCGAAAGATGCGAGAAAGATGAGCGCGATTCGGTAGTGTCCTTTAGCCGGGCTCGTCGAGTCCCGCCTCTTATCGTTTTGCTACGGTCGCCTCGGCATTCCGCAGCTCCCTCAGCACACATCGCTCATAGTCGGCGGTCGAAGGCAGTACGTCTTTCGGCTGTTGCGCTTGGCATGTCCGCCCCGCAGTCTGGATCGCGCGTCGGAGCCGAATGTCGCCCCGCTCGAAGAGATCATGGCGAGCAATGGCCTGGGTGCAGCCGACCGTCATGAGGGCTGACATCAGCAGGGTTGCACTGATGGTGATGTTCATTGTAGTTCTCCCTTCAAACCGAACCACGTTTATGTGCTCTACCTGTAACGCACCGACCGGCGGTAAAACCCCTCACGCGGCCTGCGCCTTTCGTTCTCGAAACATGAGAATCCTCCTTGGTTGCGAGGTGAACAACAGATTGGTACGTGCCTCTACCCTGTTAACGCACGGACGTGAGGTAAAACCCCTCACGCGTCGCGGCAGGGACCCTATGGAAGGTCAGTAAAGCCCGGTGCAAGCATGCGGGTCATCGCGGTGGGGTTCTTGATGGTCTGTGCGGCCATCCAGTCCTCGGCCTGGCGCTGAAGCCCGCGTCCGGGGGCGTCGTCTTGCAACGCGCCGATTCGGCGTCGGGCGACCGCGGCGTACAACTTCATGTCGGCGCGGTCGAATCGATCCGCGGCGTCATGGAGGTAACTCAGTGCAAGCGGCACGTTACGCTCGAGATTCGCAATCCCGGCTTTCAGCAGCAATGCAATCGGATTGGACCAGGGCATGCGCTCTCGAGCGATGCGCCGAGCTGCGGCACGAGCCACGCGCAGCACACGGCGGGAGCTCCCGCTGCTGCCCGCCATCGCGAGGGCGGCGCGCGCTCGCAGGTAGAGTAACTCGACGCGAAACACCTGGACGCGTGTCAGCAACGAACGCCGAAGCCTCGACTGCTGTTCGGCGAGCAGTCGCCACGCCGCGTCGCCGTTGCCGCGGTAGAGCGCGGTCTGCACACGGGCCAGCATCGCGCTGTAGTGCTGACGGTGAAACCCTTTCTGCGACCATTGCGCGATGCTGTCGATCGCTTCACGCTCCCCTTCGTCAGGATCGTCTGCCGCCAACCATACGTAGTTGCACCGGGTGCACAACTCGGTGGCGATGTACAGGTTGCCGCTGCTCCGCGCGTTCGCCAGCAGCGGAGGCACCTGCCGGCACACTTCACGGAGCTCTCCCTGGTACATCAGGGACCAGATCGCCACGTTCCGGGCGATGTTCAATTCCCAGGTGACGCCGACGCACTGGTCACGCAGGATTGCCAACGCCTGCTCGGATGAGGTTCCAGCCCTTTTCCATTCGCCCATCGCCGCCGCAATGAGGGCGTCGGCAAGTATGGACAACGCGATCGCGTGCGGGTTTTCAGCGCCTCTTGCGAGCGCCTTTGACTGCTGGAGGAGTCTCTCGCTCAACCTTCTCCCGGTCGGATACGCACCTCTGTAGGCCGACTCGATCGCCATCGCGCGAGCGATACGGTACGGTTCACCCGCATCGAGCGCCATCAGCAGGTCATGCACGCTGAACTCCGAGGCGCTGATCGTGTCGACCAGCCCCAATCCCGTCGTCGCCGACCAGCAGGCGTCGACACGAAGGAGTGTGTCTGGGTCGATTTCGTCGATAGGCGTTGGAACAAACTCCAGCCCGCGCCATCGAAGCCGCGCGCGGCGCCACAACAACCACAGCAATGCACTCCGGGGGCTTCCGGGTACGCGGACCCCCATGCCCGCGAGCATGGTGCGAATGAGATCGAGCCCGCGATCGATGTGCCCGCCGATGAGGAATTGCTCGGCGGCGCGCCGCTGGAGCTCGACTCGCCGGGTGTGATCCGCGCCTGCCGCTGCGCGAAGGTAGGCTTCGGCGGCGTCCGCCGGCCGGCCCGCGTTCGCCAGCGCGTCGGCCAGTCCTTCCCTCCACGCGTGGGCGGCGGACGAAGTCGGCGTCAGCGCGAGAGCGTGCCGGTAGAAGAACGCGGCTCGGTCGAAGGCAAGGGCCGTGGCCGCTTTCGCGGCGGCAACACTCGCCTGGATCGACGCGTTCTCGCGATCTCCGGCGCCCCGATAGTGTTCGAACAGCGCCTCACAGTCGTCGCTGCGCTTGTCGACCAGCGCCTGCACGATGAGGCGGTGGATCCCGCGCACGGCGTCGGGCGCAATCTCAGCGGCAAGCACCTCGCGGATGCGGTCGTGATACGTTTCAATCCGCTCAGACGAGCCGCTGCTGCGAATGAGGTGCGAGGAGCGGAGCATCGCAACGAGCGATTGCCTCTCGCGTGCAACCCCGCAGGCGTCGCAGACGAGCTCGGGCGCCATCGGCCGGCCGCAGAGAGCCAGCGTCTCGAGGAAGCGACGGGCCTCCGGCGAGAGCGCAGCAAGCCGCGTCGCAAACATTTCTGCAAAGGTGGGCCGTTGACTCGGCCCCCTCTTGATGCCCGCGTAGCGGGCCAATTGCTCCAGAACAAATGGGCTGCCACCCGCTTCACGGGTCATGACTCTCTTGTCGTCATCCGTGAGCGTCGAATCGGCTGGAAGCAGGGCTCCGACGAGCGCGTAGGCTTCGTCCTCCGTCATCGGCTCGAGCGAAATGGCGGACCAGATGTCACGGCCGGCCCGCTCGAGCAGCGACTGGAGAAACGGCTTCTCGGCTGTTTCCTCGCTGCGGAAGCACACCACCGTGAGCATCGCGGGAGGCTTCGGGGCCCGAAGCAGCTCCTCGAGCAGTACGACGCTATCCGCGTCGGCCCACTGGAGGTCGTCAATGTAAATCATGAGCGACTGGCGATCGGCGAGCCGGACCAGCAGCTCGCGCAACGCCTGGAAGGCTCGCCGCCGCAGACCAAGCGGATCGGCGGTCCCCGCGTCTCGATCGGGAGCCGCGTTGGCGATGGCGGCCACCCGCCGTATCACGGGGAATACTCGCGTCAACGCCGGCACATCGGCCGGCATCAGGCTCTCGACGTCCTGACCTGGAATAGACAAGAGATACCGGCTCAGGTCGTCGATCACTCCGTCGAGCGCCTTGTACGGCACGGACTCGTTCTCGTAGCAGCGACCGGAGAGCACGACGACATCGGCGCGCGTGCCCAACGGTGCGAGAAAGCGCCGGACAAGTGCGCTCTTGCCGATTCCTGACGGACCGTGAACAGACACCACCTTCGCGGCTCCGGTCAGGACCGCCTCGAAAGCGTCGTTCAATAGCCGAAGGTGGCTGTCGCGGCCGACGAATGGTGCATCGCGGATCGCGGCCGTGGCCGGCGTGATGTCCGGCGCGCGTAGCACGGAGTCCCCATTCAGTCGTTGAAGAGCCTCGGGCCCAGTCAAGCGCCGCTCGGGACTGCGACAGAGCAGTCCCATACAGATGGCGCTGAGATCTGCGGGAACGTCGGGCGCCACTTCCACTGGAGTCGGCGGATCGGACGTCCTCTTGCGATCGAGTACGTCAAGGGCCGAACCAGCAAACGGGATCGTCCCTGTCAAGGCTTGGTAAAGAGTGACTCCCACGGCGTACCAGTCGCTGCCTTCCGATGGCGTCGCGCCTGAGCCTTCCTCCGGTGACATGTATGCTGGTGTCCCGGCCATCAAGTAGCTGCCGTTACCGGCGTGTTGAGCCAGGAGCTCGGTGCTCAGGCCGAAGTCGAGGATCACGACGCGCCCGTCGGCCGTCACCAGAACGTTGGACGGCTTGATATCTCGATGGAGCTTGCCGCTCCGATGAAGGGCCGACACACCGTCGATGAGTTGCCGAAGCGCGTGGACCGTTCGGTCGTCGGATCGGGAGGCTCGATCCGGCCCTCGAGCGTAATCGACGAAGCTCAGTCCTTGCACGAGCTCCATCGTGAAGAAACACCGATCGTCCTCGACGAACAGCTCGTAGAGGCAGACCAGATTCGGATGAGCGACGTCGGCCAGGCTTCGGAACTCTCGTTTGAGACGATAGAGGTTGCCTGCGCTGCTCCGAAGAAAGGTCTTCAGTGCGATGACTTCGTCGCGCAGGCTGTCGTGCGCCTCGTACACCACGCCCATTCCGCCTGCGCCCAACCGTCGCATCACGCGAAAGCGCCCGGTACCGGGGAAATGCTCTTCTGCCCGCACGACCGACAGCCACAGATTCGGCGGATCCTCGAGAAACGAACGCGCGTCGCGGTGCGCGGTCAGGAGGCGCATCACGTCAGGCCTGAGCTCCGGATCGATCGCGCAGGCGTGCTCGACGTACTCCTCACGTGTGGATGGCTCCTGCAGGAGCGCCGCGTCGAAGATCGCCCGCACGCGTCGGTGCCGATCGGGCGTGTCGCTCATGGGCAGATTCTCGTCTGCGTGTCCGGCGGCGTCAACAACGCTTGCCTGCGGTAAAATCGCCTCAGTCCTCGCGAACTTTGGACGAAATAACCGAGCCGGCACGGGTGACGGACCTGCTCGTCGAGTGGGGCCAAGGCAACGAGGCAGCCCACGCCGAGATGCTGCCGCTCGTCTATGCGGAGCTGCGCCGCCTGGCGGCCAGGTATATGACGTTCGAGCGCGGAGACCACACACTCCAACCGACGGCGCTCGTGCACGAGGCGTATCTCAGACTCGTCGATCAGCGGCGCGTGGACTGGAGGAACCGGGCACAGTTCGTGGGCGTTGCCGCCATGATCATGCGGCGCATCCTGGTGAATCACGCTCGCGATCGCGCCGCCGCCAAGCGAGGTGGTGGCGTGGAGCGGGTGTCGCTGACGGTCGCGGAGGAGACGTTTGCCGGTTCGGAGCTGGATCTGGTCTCGTTGCACGAGGCGCTCGAACGGCTCACCACTCTCGAGCCGCGCGCAGGGCGCATCGTCGAGCTCAAGTTCTTCGGAGGGTTGACGACGGAGGAGATCGGCGAGGTGGTGCAGGTGTCGCGCGCGACAGTAGAACGGGATTGGAGCTTCGCCCGCGCCTGGCTCTACGATGCGTTGAAACATTCGTAGCGATACAACACTCGAACGCTACGCTCTCCGTAGAACGACGATCCGATTCGTATTGGTGCCCTTCGCGTTGTTCTGGACTCCCCGGCAGTTGGCCGTTTTCGTGAACTCCTCCTGGTTCCATCACCAACAGGCGTTCGAAAAGACGTCCCTCGGCGGCCTCCCAAACCAATCGTTCAAGACGGACTGCGCCACTTCGAACTTCATCGTCGGTTCCTTCTTGACAATAAAAGTTGTCAATACTACCCTCTCGGCGTGCTCGACATCCAAGTCATCGATGATCCGGCAGCGGCGACGGTGGCTTTGGAGCCCACGCGAAGTCGACTCCTCTCAGAGCTGGCCGTGCCGGCCTCGGCGGCGACGTTGGCCACGCGGGTCGGCTTGGCTCGGCAGAAGGTCAACTACCACCTGAACGCGCTGGAGGCGCACGGGCTGGTGCGGCTGGCCCAGGAACGCAAGTGGGGCGGGCTGACCGAGCGTCTGCTCGTGGCGACAGCCTCTTCCTACGTCGTTTCGACGAGCGCTCTCGGCCCGGTCGCTGCTGATCCGAATCGGGAAATCGATCGGCTGTCCGCGAGTTATCTCATCGCCCTGGGCGCACGGGTCGTCCGCGAGGTGAGCGACCTTGTTCGTCGTGCGAAACAGGCGGGCAAACGCCTGGCGACCCTGTCGGTGGATACCGAAGTTCGCTTCCGGTCGGCAACGGACCGGGCGGCTTTCAGCAACGAACTCGCCGAGGCCATTACGAAACTGGTTTCGAAGTACCACGATGAATCCGCCGCCGGCGGCCGCGCGCATCGCCTGGTGGTCGTGGCGCACCCTCTGCCGCAGAAATCCGATCCCAAGGAGCGATCATGAGCGTGAAGAAAGATGCCTCCGGACGCCGTTCGGTCCAGGTCGAAGTCGAGGTCCCCGGCACGGCGGAGGAAGTCTGGCAGGCCATCGCCACCGGGCCGGGTATTTCGTCCTGGTTCGTGCCGACTGAGTTCGAGGAGCGCGACGGGAAGCCCATCGCGGTGACGTTGAACTTCGGTCCGGGCATGGAGTCCCGTTCCGTCGTGACGGCCTGGGATCCGCCGCGCATGTTTGCCGCCCAGGGCGACGGCTGGGGCCCGGGCGCGCCGCCCATCGCGGACGAGTGGAGCGTCGAAGCGCGCAGGGGAGGCGTCTGCATCGTCCGCGTGGTGCATAGCCTCTTCGCCAGCACGGACGACTGGGACAACCAGTTGGAAGGCACTGAATCCGGCTGGCCTGGCTTCTTCCGTATCCTGCGGATCTATCTCACGCACTTCCGCGGCCAACGCTCCGCGATGATGCAGTGGATCGCCCCTGCCGCGGGAACCGTAGCGGAGGCCTGGAAAACGCTGACCGCAGCATTGGGGCTGAAAGGCGTGAGCGCCGGGCAGCGTTGGACCGCCCCGGCGGGCGTCCCGGCGCTCAGCGGCGTCGTGGAGCACGTCAGCCAGAGTCCGTGCAACGCCCTGGTGCGGCTCGACAAGCCGGGGCCGGGCACCGCCGCCCTTGGCGCCGTCAACTACGGCGGCGCGATGGTCACGCTAAGCTTCTACCTCTACGGAGATCAGGCGGCCGGGACCGTCGCCCACGAGACACCGCTCTGGCAAGCGTGGATTCAAGAACGCTTCCCGACGCCGGCGGAGCCGAGCAAGAGTGAATGATCACGTGGTCATCCGCCCGTGCGAACAACGACCCGACGGGAATCCGGCATTGCCTTCACTGCGCCGATAACGACCTGATCGGCGTCCCTCAGCAACACATCAATGAGCGTGAAGCCGGCTCGTTCGAGGAAGCGCATCCAGCCCGCAACCGACAAGCCGTCTCCGATGCGATTGGCATGGCGAGGGCCCAGGAGCGTTGTATGGTCATAGCCAAGAAGCCCGTTGGCCCTCGACCAGAACCGCTCCCAATTCTCGCGCGCGTAGCGCGGAGGCTGCTTGGCCTTCCACTCTTCGACCCCGGCCGCGAACGGTGGCTCAGGAGAGACGGCCTCTGCGAGCAGGAATATCCCGCCGCCACGCTGGGCCGCTCGTTGGCTCGTGTTCGGCTTAGACGGTCGAGCGAGCGCACGGCGCGGTTGAAGCGCGCTCGTGTACTCCAACCGTGGCGCTCCACAGTTCGCGCGAACGATAGGGTGAGGTCGGTATGCGACGGCTGATCGTCGGAATGCTCCTGCTGCTGAATGCGGGAATCGGGGCTGCGCAAGAGTCTGCGCGGCTTCGGATGGAAGTCCGAAGCCACGATGGCCCAGTGCGCGACGCCGATGTCGTCATCAATGGACTCGTCCAGAAGACTGACGCCGTTGGTACGACGCTGTTCACGTTGCCGCCGGGTCGCGTTGAGATCGTGGTAGTCAAGAACGGATTTGCACCGGCGTCGGCATCCGTGGATCTTGTGACGAATCAACAACAGACGATCGTCATCGAGCTGAATCGCGGCGCGTCCGTCGAAGAACACGTGACCGTCTCCGCCACGCGCACCGATCGCGGCATCGAGGATCAGCCCATGCGCGTCGAGGTCGTCGATCGCGAGGAGATCGAAGAGAAAGCGATGATGACACCTGGCGATGTCGTCATGCTGCTCAACGAAACTGGCGGCATGCGGGTCCAGGCCACCTCGCCGTCGCTTGGCGCCGCCAGCATCAGGATTCAAGGGATGCGGGGACGGTACACGCGATTCCTGTCGGACGGTCTGCCGCTTTTCGGTGAACAGGTCTCGCTTGGGCTCATGCAGATTCCTCCGCTCGATCTCGGGCGCGTGGAAGTCATCAAAGGCGTCGCGTCCTCGTTGTACGGCGCTGGCGCCATGAGTGGCGTCGTCAATCTCGTCTCGAAACGGCCCGACACGAAGCCCGAACGGCAGATTCTGCTCAACGCATCGACCCGCGGCGCGACGGACGCAGGACTCTGGTATGCCACGCCCCTGTCTGAGCAGTGGGGTCTCACGCTGCTGGGCAGCGCGAACGGGCAGGCGCGCGCCGACGTGAACCGCGACGGCTGGTCGGACCTTCCGAGGTACGAACGTGCGGTCGTGCGCCCACGTGTGTTCTGGGACAACCACACCGGTCGAACGTTTTTTGCGACCGCTGGCGGAACGTGGGAAAACCGCACGGGCGGCACGATCCCCGGAATGTCGCTTCCCGCCAATGGGCGCCCATATATCGAGGCGCTCGACACGCGACGGGCCGATGTCGGCTCGGCGTTTCAAGCGCTGTCAGCCAACGGTCTGGTGTGGAGCGCTCGGGCGTCGTGGTCGATCCAGCATCAGGATCACCAATTCGGAGAGATTACGGAACGTGCCGACCACGACACCGGATTTGCCGAGGTCACGGTCAGACGCGCCATCGCGCGTCACACCTTCGTGGGCGGCGTGGCCATCGAGCGCGATCGGTTTCAACTCATCGACACGCCGCAGTTCGCCTACACGTACGCGACGCCGGGCGTGTTCGTTCAAGACGACGTGGACGTTGCGCGATGGCTCGCGCTGTCGGCCAGTGCCCGTCTCGACCATCACAGCGAGTTCGGCACGTTTCTGAGTCCACGAATCTCCGGCCTGCTTCGCCAGGGGCCGTGGTCGAGCCGCATCTCCTACGGCACCGGCTTTTTCGCGCCGACGCCGATCACCGAAGAAACAGAGGCCGCGGGGCTTTCACGGTTGTCGGTCGCGGGTCCGCTCAAAGCCGAACGCGGGAGAAGCACGTCGGTCGATCTCACACGGGTCGCAGGTCCATTGTCGGCCACCCTCACCGCATTCTATTCGCGGGTCGTTGACCCGGTTGGAGCCGAACGCACGGACGGGTACGTGCTCAGGAACCTGCCGAACCCGACGACGAACACCGGCGTCGAGGCCATCGCGATCTGGAAGACCGAGAATTTCTCGTTCGTTGCGAACTACGCGTTCGTCCACTCGCGAGAAGACACAGATGAAGGACGCGAAGAAGTCCCCCTAACGCCACGACGCAGCGTGGGCCTCGATGCGGCATGGGAGCCGGGCGACGGGTGGCGCCTCGGCGTTGAGTGGTACTACACCGGCCGTCAGCGACTCGATGCGAATCCGTACCGAGACGAGAGCGCGCCCTACCATGTCTTCGGGATACTGGCGAGTCGCCGCGTGGGCCGCGCGGTCCTCTATATCAACGGCGAGAACCTCACCGACGTCAAGCAGACCGACTGGGATCCGTTGCTGCGGCCGTCGCGCGGCATCGACGGCCGCTGGACAGTTGATGCGTGGGCGCCGCTCGACGGCCGCGTGATCAACGGTGGGGTGCGAATCAAGTTCTGAGCGGCCGGGCCCGAGACGTGCTCAGCGACCGTGTGAAGACGAATCGGCCGGAATTGACAGCTGACCGCCGTACGCGCTAGTGTCGACACCCGACACCATGAATCTCGGCCGTCTGAAATTGTGGGCGCGCGCGTGGTTCGCTCCACGCCGCGTGGAGCGCGACCTGGATGAAGAGCTCGCGTTTCATATCGAACGCGAAACACAGAAGCAGATCGCCAACGGCATCAGCCCCGCCGAGGCTCGAACGCGCGCGAGGGCCCGTTTCGGCTCGGTGACCGTCGCGGCCGACGAGTGCCGCGACGAGCGCGGCACCGCGTTGGTCGACGGCGTCGTGCGAGACATCCTGTACGCGTGTCGCTCGTTCCGCCGGGCGCCTCTGGTTGCCCTCACCATTGTGACGACGGTGGCGCTTGGCCTCGGGTTGGTGGCCGTGGTGTTCACGTTCCTCAACGTGGTGATCTTTCGCGTGGACGAGGTGCGCAACCCGCACGAGTTGTTCGCGGTCGAGCGTCAGCGATCCGCCAACGCGGAGCCCACGACCTTTACGCGCTCGCAGTATGACGCGCTCGTCCATGAGACGGGCACGTTCTCCGACGCCTTCGCGATCGCGGACGTCAACAGCCGGATTGATGGCCGGAGGATGGAGGGATCGCTCGTCACAGGGAACTTCTTCCACGTCCTCGGCGTGAGCGCCGCGCGAGGGCGCACGCTCATGGCGTTAGACGACGAGCTCGGAGGCCGTCAGGCCGTTGTCCTCAGCCATCGCGCCTGGTCCCGGTACTTCGCGAGCGATCCCGGCGTTCTCAGCCGCGCGATCCTGGTGAACGGCGTGCCGTTCCAGGTGGTCGGCGTGATGCCGGAAGGCTTTCGAGGACTGACGGTCGCTGCGCCGGACTTCTGGGCGCCGCTCTCGGTCGTCGGACACTTCCGCCGCGTCGGTGCAGGACGCGAAGGCTCCGTCGGCATCGGCATCGTCGGGCGGCTGAAGCCAGG
>Ga0114129_10012005_pt1 | contig 12319 bp, 8 predicted proteins | sample RhiMetdeltSRZDD1_FD_80071 | JGI IMG/M metagenome (GOLD analysis project Ga0114129, IMG submission 80071) | Populus rhizosphere microbial communities from Tennessee, USA - Rhizosphere MetaG P. deltoides SRZDD1 (version 2) (version 2) | ecosystem: Host-associated > Plants > Roots > Rhizosphere >...
ACGCTCGGCGCCGTCGCCGGCGCGGGTCTGGCGGGATTCTGGATGCTGAAGAATCTGGGCATCCTCGGAACGACGGTCGCTGCGACCGTTGCGAATCTCGCCATTGCTCTCCTCGCGTTGCGCCTCGCGCGGCGCGTGGGGCCCACCGGAGATGATCCGTCAGCTGGACCTCCGGGGACCGACCACAGGATCATCCCGGACGCTCTGGACGCCCGGGGTCTGGCCCAGCGTCGGGTCGTCGGCGCGGTTGCGTTCCTCACGGGCTTCGCTGCGCTCTCCTACGAGCTGCTGTGGAATCGCACTTTGCTTTTCTACATCCACAACTCCACATACGCCTTCTCGATGATCGTGATGGTCTTCCTCGTCGGCGTTGGGCTGGGGAGCCTCACGTACGCCCGACGCGCCCACGCATGGTCCAGCCTCCGTGCGCTCGGCGTCGTCCAGATCCTCCTCGCCCTCTCTGTCTGGGCCTCAATCCATGTCACAGGGCTTCTGCCGATCCTCCTTTCCCATGTGACTCGAGTCATCGGCGCGGCGTCCTGGGCCGCCGCGCTCGCCAACATTGCCACGGCCACCTCACTCGTTGTCCTCGCCCCAACGTTTCTCATGGGCCTCAGCTTCCCGATGGCAGCCGCACTGTACCAGCAGGGCGATGCTCAGGGGGGCGCGCGCGTCGGTGGCCTTTATGCACTCAACACGGTTGGCAACATCCTCGGCTCGCTCGTCACGGGCTTTGTGCTCATTGGAACGCTCGGGCTCCGCGATTCCTTCGCGATCGGGATTGCGTGCAACCTGCTGGCAGGCTTCGCCTGCCTCCTCTGGCGCCCGGAGGCTCGGGGGCGGATCGTCCTCGCGGGTGCCTTCGCAGCTGCGGGCGTGGCGGCCTTCCTCACGGTCGTCGAGCGCGACATCTTCCGTCACTACTACGAGCGCACGGCCTCGAAGGTGCTGTTCTACAAGGAGGAGGTGACCGACACGGTGATCGTCATCGAAGGGCAAGACGGACACCGCCAGATCCGCTACTCGGACGGGCGGGGCACGGCCGGGACGAACACCGACTTCCTGAACCGTCTGTACGGCCATATTCCCATGCTGCTCCACCCTGCGCCGGACGCCGTGGTCTCGATCGGCTTCGGCGTCGGCAACACGCTCTCGGCCCTCGCGCAGTGGGAACCCCGGCGGCTCGTCTGTGTCGAGCTCAGCCCGGGCGTGCTCGACACCGCCTCGTACTTCTGGACGAATCGCCAGGTGCTCCAGACTGCCGGCCTCGACCTCCGCATCGACGATGGGCGCAATTTCCTTCTCACGAACGACGAGCGGTTCGATGTCGTACAGCTCGAGCCACCCGAGATCCACACGGCGGGAGTCGTGAATCTCTACACGCGCGAGTTCTACGAGCTCGTCCGCCGGGACTTGAAGCCGGGCGGGATCGTGGCGCAGTGGATGAACATCATCCTCATGCCGGAGCACGAGATGCGGATGCTCATCCGCACGATGCAGGAGGTCTTCCCGTACACGAGCCTGTGGGACGGCGCGGCGTCGTGGGACTTTATTCTTGTTGGCTCAATGGAACCGATTCGGGCAGACGCTCGGCGGATGGTCGCGCGCTTCGCGCAGCCGCGTGTGCGCGCCGACTTCGAGCGCATGGGGCTGCAACGCGCCGAGGACATCCTCGCTCACCACGTGCTCGGTCCCGCGTCGTTGCGCGCGTATGTCGGCGCGGTACCGATCGTGACGGACAATCGCACCTACGTTGACTTCTCGGTCCCTCAGTCGCGCGAGGCGGGCTTCGGTCTGTACCTCTACCAAACGCTGCAGGATGTGCCGCTAGAGCGCAGCGCCGAACGCCTGCACCAGCGCTGGACGCTCCTCGCGAACCGCGAGAGCCCGCTCTACCTCCTTGATCTCGGTACATTGCCCGCTGCCGAGCGTACGCGGATGGAGTCGGCAATTGAGCGGGCCGTCGATCGTCAGCGGCCGCAGGGTCGGCTCGAACTTACTCGCCGTCACTAATGCACGTCTTGCCTTGTGGTGATAGGCAGCATGCGTCGATTGAACAAGAAATTGCTGCTGGTGCTTTGGCTCTTCATATGCCTTGGCACTCTCGAAGCGGCGGCACGCCTTATCTTGATAAACAAGAACGGCCTGCGGAGCTTCTGGAGGCCGGATTACCTCTGGTACACATACTATCCAGAACTGGAAGCGGCTGCCTCCGTCAATCCAGCCGATTGGGACCGAACGTTCAATGTGCTGCTTCTCGGCGGCTCAACTCTCGCCGGATACAGTGGAAGGTGGAGTAACATTCCCGAGCTGCTGGAAAAAGGGCTCTTAGAGCGAGGATTCAACGTTCGAGTCGTCAATCTCGCTGCGGAGGCCCATTCGTCACGAGATGCTCTGATCAAGTACTCGCGATTGGCCAAACATTTCGACTGGATCATCTACTACGAAGCCATTAACGAGGTTCGCGCCAATAACTGCCCAGATTCGGTCTTTGACTCGAAATACAATCACTATGCCTGGTATCGCGATATCAATCTGCTGAATCGCCACTCCGAGATCCGGTGGCTTGCGTTACCGTTTCTGCTGGATCAGGTATTCACCGTCTCTTTGCCAGCAACACTGGGCAAGGCAAAGCCGATGATTGGCTTGCTTATGCCCAATCCGCAATGGACCCGCTTTGGAGCAAATATCAAGAGCGCCGAAAGCTTCAGGGAGAACATAGCCGATATTCTTGCCCTTGCCCAGAAAAGACACGAGCCTATCTCATTGAATACCTACGCCTTTTACGTTCCAGAAGATTATTCGGACAACGGATTCAAGGGACGACAGCTCGACTATCAGTTCATCGATGCTTCTGTTGGAATCTGGACTTGGGGTCGTCCTGGTAACGTCGTAAAGGGAATCACGGCTCATAATGAAGTATTACGGGATCTAGCTCGAAAATCGTGCCGCCCAAGCCTTTGTTCATTTGACGACATGGCGGGCGTCATTCCCAAAGAGGGCAGATACTTCAAAGATATTTGCCATCTTACGTTGAAGGGATCGGCGATCTTCGTAGACGAGCTGCTCCGGAACGCCCCGAGGCACATCCGACCTAGCAAATTCAGACGCTAGAAACATGCGGCCGTGATCGAGGAACTCCTCGCCGTGGTCGCTCAAGAACACGAACAGCGTGTCGTTGTCGAGGCCGCGCAGGCGCTCGTTGAGTCGCGCGATCTCGACGTCCATGGCGCGAATCGAGCCGTCATACCAGCCTTCGTCGTACTTCACGTACGCATCCGGATCGAAGCCCGCCTTCTGCAGCTCGTCGCGCGCCGGCATGCCGAAGTGCCGCATCAGCGGTTCCTTGATGAACTCGGCCCAGAGGCACCATTTCCAGCGCATGGAGCGCGAGGCTTCAGCCGAGCGACCTGATACTCGCTGATTGCCGGTCGAGAGACCTCGCGCGTCGCCGCGGGAACTCGCCTAGAAAAACGCGGCCTCTCGCCTGAGCTTACGACGCGCGCGTCGATTCACACCCTCGCCGCATCCTCCAGGAACAGGCGATCAAGCAGTGAGAGGCCGAAGGTTCTGCTCGGCGCCTTCGCGCCAGGCGCCGCCGGCCGAGAGGCCTCGGGCGACGACGCGTTGAACTCGCGTGATCGGCGTCAGAACTAAAACGCGAGCCGACGGCTCACTGATCCGCGTCGATCGTGAAGGGTCACCCGAATGGTGCATGGACCCGAATGTCGCCTGTTCCTGGAGGATTCGGCGAGGGTGGAAATCGACGCGGGCGTCGTAAGCGTACGCCGGCGGCCGCGTTTTTCCACGCGAGTTCCCGCGACGGCGCACGAGGCCTCTCGGCCGGCGAGCGCCCGCTCGGCTAAAGCCTCGCGCTCCATGCGCTTCGGCTCGACTATCTAACGTAGCCCAGACTTCGCAGGCGCTGAAGCTGCTCGGGACTCAGGGACTTGGTCGTCTCCGAATCCGGCTTCAGCTTGGCTCCGGTGGCCATCTGGTGCCACCCATCGAGCTGCTTCGCGAGGCGCGCGACGATGTCGGGGTGTTGCGATGCGACGTCGGTCTTGTCGAGCGGATCCTTGATGAACTCGTACAGCTCGTACTCCGGCGCCCCGTCGTGCCGCGCCGTGTTGTGGATCAGCTTCCAGTCGCCGTCGACGATCGCGAACGATTCGGTGTCGAGCGGCGGCGGCGCGCCGGCGGACGCCGTCTTCAGCTTCTCGCTGACCGCCGGCCGCTTCTTCCACTGCCCCTGACCGGTGATCAGCGGCACAAGGCTCTGCCCTTGAATCCCCGCTGGCGGCGTGATGCCGCTCAACTCGAGCAGCGTCGGAAACACGTCGATCGTCTGCACCACTTCGTCGACGACGCGGCCCTTCGGCATCGCGGCGGGCCAGCGCACGATGAGCGGCGTCTGCGTCAGCTCGCCGTACACCGTCTGGCCGTGAAACATGCGGCCGTGATCGAGGAACTCCTCGCCGTGGTCGCTCAAGAACACGAACAGCGTGTCGTTGTCGAGGCCGAGGCCGCGCAGGCGCTCGTTGAGCCGCGCGATCTCGACGTCCATGGCGCGAATCGAGCCGTCATACCAGCCTTCGTCGTACTTCACGTACGCGTCCGGATCGAAGCCCGCCTTCTGCAGCTCGTCGCGCGCCGGCATGCCGAACTGCCGCATCAGCGGTTCCTTGATGAACTTCTTGACGTCCTTCGCCTGCTGCTCGTGCTCCTCTTTTTTCGCCGGGTCCGCCCATATCGTGTTGTAGGGCGCGCTCGGCTCGTACGGATCGTGCGGGTCGAACACGTGCAGGAACGCGAAGAACGGCCCATCGCGATGCGACTCGAGCCAGGCGGCGAGCCGATCGACGAACTCGCGCGCCGTTTTGCTCGATTGCGGGTTCGACACGGAACCGTCCTCGTGCAGCTCCTCGAAACCTTTGTGAAGATTCGTGAACTGGCCCGTGAACAGAACTGAAGAGAACGACACCGTGGCATAGCCGGCGCCGCGAAACGATTCCGCGAGCGTGCTGGCGGAGGCGGGCAGGTGGTCGAAGAAATCGGCGACACCGTGCGTGGACGGATAGAGCGACGTCATCAACGTCGGCGTCGACACCTTCGTCCAAGTCGCCTGCGTCGTGTAGTGCTTGAACAGCGTGCCCTCGCCCGCGAGCTGCTTCAGCACCGGCGCCGTTTCGCGGCTGTATCCGTACGCGTCGAGATGATCGCGGCGGAGGGTGTCGGCCTGGATGAGGATGATGCCCCGCGGCCGCACGGCGGGCGCAGCGGAGACGCCGCCCGATGCGCGCGAAGGTTCAGCCCCGTGCACACGGACGACCGGCGAGCCCCAGAACCCCAGCGTTCCCGCCGTCGGTGACGCCAGCGAGCAGGCCAGCGTCACCGTTTGGCCCGCGTAGCGCGCGAGATCGATTGGTGTGCGCTCCCACCGGTGCGGCGTGGTCACGGTGCGCTCGAGCAGCACATCGCCGCCCTTGCCGCCGGCCGACGCGCTGACGCGAAACGTGACCGGATCGTCCTCGATGGTGCCGACGGCGAGATCGAGCCAGGCCCGATTGGGGACGCGGACCGAGAACGTCGCCGTCTCGGGCGCGCGCGCCGCGATCGACTCGTGGTACACCTCCTTCAATCCCTGCCAGGTGACGCCGGACGGGATGCCGGCGAGGAATTCCTTCCGGAAGACGAGCCGAACCGATTCGATGTCGAAGGTCGCCCCCGATTGATCGGTGGGCTTCAGAATCAGATGCTTCAGTTGGCTGGCGACGAGGTGCAGCGGAGATGTCACCGTGATCGTCTGCATCTCCGATCCGGCGGTGATCGGCGTCTTCATCCAGAAGCCGTCTCCGGCCTTGGCCATCTCCTCGAGGTTGACCTTGTCTTGTCCCGCGGTGGTGAGCGACAGCTGTCCGCCCGGCGACGCGGCCGAGACGCGCATGCGAATCTCGATCGCGTGCACGATGTCTTGATTGTCGAGCCCGGTCGTGCGCTGGACGTGCAGGAGGGGGAAGGCGCTGGTCGTGCGGCCCGAGAGGTGGCCATCGCGGACCGCCAGCCCGGTGACGCCGGGTCCGGCCTCCCACTTGTCGCGGCCGGGCGGGTCGAACTTCCACTCGGTGCGCGGAATGTCGCGGTGCGGCGCGCCGCCGCCCGAGATCGCCTCCGGCTTGAACTCGTCGACCAGCCGGATCACCATCGGCGCGGACTGCGATCGCGACTGGCTGCACGCGCAGGCGCCGGCGATCGCCAGGCCGAGCATCACACGACGGCTCGTTGAAGTCAGCATCACGTAATCTCTCCGCATGCGGCCATTTGCTACTTGACGTACCCCAGGCTGCGCAGCTTCCGGAGCTGCTCCGGCGTCATCGACTTGGTGGTTTCCGAGTCGGGCTTCAGCCGCGCCGCCAGTGCCATCTGGTGCCATCCGTCGAGCGCCTTGGCGAGGCGCGCCACGATGTCGGCGTGATCCTTCGCCACGTCGTGCTGATCGAGCGGGTCGCGCTTGGCATCGAACAGCTCGAATTCGGGCCGGCCAGCCGGCCGAACCGTATGATGGATCAGCTTCCACTCGCCGTCGTTGATCGCAAACGACACCCAGCTCACGTCGCGCTCGTTGTTCGGATCGGGCGCATCATCTTTTTCTCGCAGCGACGGCTTCTCAGAAATGGCGGGCCGCCGCTGCCAGGCGGTTGTCTTGCCACCGCCCGTCATGTTGAGCAGCGGTACGAGTGTCTGCCCTTGTATGCCTTTCGGGTGCGGCAGCTGGCTGAAGTCCAGCACCGTCGGCATGATGTCGATCGATTCGACAACTTCGTCGATCCTTCCGCCGGCCGGCACGTGTCCCGGCCAGCGAAGGAGCAACGGGACGTGCGCCAGCTCGCCGTATGCGCTCTGGCCGTGCCACATGCGGCCGTGATCGTGGAATTCCTCGCCGTGATCGCTCATGAACACGAGGGCGGTCCGATCATCGAGGCCGGCGGCGCGAAGCCGTTCGAACAATCGCGCGATCTCGGCGTCGAGCGCGCGAATCGATCCGTCGTACCAGTCCTTGTCGTACGCGAGGTAGGCTGCCGGGTCGACGCCCGCGGCTTCATCTCCTCGATCGTGGCCATGCCCCGCGGCGCCATGCTCGGCTCTTTGATCGTCTTTCGCAGGGCGTTGCGCTGATTGACGTGTTCCTCCCGCTTCGCGCGGTCGGCCCACATCGTCGCGTAGGGCTCTCGCGGCTCGTACGGCGGGTGCGGATCGAACACGTGGAGGTACATGAAAAACGGCCCGTCCTTGTGCGCGTCGATCCAGTCGGCGGCGCGGTCCATGTACTCGCGGGCCGACTTGCTGGTGTACACGGGGTCGGACTGCGACGTCGCTTCGTGGACTTCCTCGAAGCCCTTGTGCAGATTCGTGAGTTGCCCGGTGAAGACCACCGACGAGTACGACACCGTGGCATAGCCGGCGTCGCGATACACGTCGGCCACCGTCGTGACGCTCGCGGGCAGGCGATCCGGGATCGCTGCGATGCCATGCGTTGTCGGGTAGAGCGACGTGAGGAACGACGATGCCGACACTTTCGTCCAGGTGCCTTGCGACATCGCGCGCGTGAAGAGCGCGCCTTCCGACGCAAGTTGACGCAGGAACGGTGCGGTGTCCCGCTGGCTGCCGTACATCGACAAGTGATCGGGCCGCAGCGTGTCGGCGTGAATCCACACGACGCCCTGCGGCCGCGCGGCCGATGACGGCGGCGCGTCGCGATCGCGCGTGCGCGTGCGGATGGCCGGCGCTCCCCACAAACCAACCGCCCCTGGCTCCCCGACCAGCGCCAGCGAGACCGCGACCTTGCGGCCCGACAGCCGTCCGAGATCGATCGCCGCGCGTTGCCACCGGTACGGCGTGGTCACGGTGTCTTCTTCGAGCAGCTCCTCGTTGGCCGCACCGTCCGGCTTGGCGCTGATTCTGAACGTCGCCGGCAGATCGTCGATCGTGCCCAGGCCGACGTCGAGCCACGCTCGCTCCGGTACGGTGACGTCGAACGTGATGCGTTCGCGTGCGCGGGCGACGAGCGACTCGCGATAGATCTCGGACAGCCCCTGCCAGCTCACGCCCGACGGCACGCTGGCGAGATGTTCCTTGCGGTACACGAACCGCACCGATTCGATCTCGAACGCGGCGCCCGCAACGTCCGTGGGCCGAATCAGGAGGCGTCGAATGCGCGTCGCGTTGAGCGGGGCCGCGCTCGTGAGCGTGTAGGTCTGCATCTCGGGGCCGGGTGTCAGCGGCACCGCAATCGGCCATGCGGAGCGCTTCAACCCGCGTTCGATCTCGTCCCAGGGAACCGGCCCCGTGCCGCGTGTGATGACGGACACGTTGCCGCCGGCCGATACCTTCATCCGAATCTCGATGGCGTGGAACTGATCGCGATTGTTGAGATCCTCGGTCCGCTCGATCTGGAGCACCGGGAATTCGGACGATGAGCGGCCGGTCAAGCGGCCATCGCGGATGGTCAAGCCCGAGATGCCGAGTCCAGGCTCCCAGCCGCGGGTCGACGCGAAGCTCGCAGGCGCCGGCGTCGGCGGTGCGCCGTCGAACCGCCATTCGGTCCGTTTCACTGTCCTCGTCGCCGCGGGCGCGCTGCCGCGCAGCATCTCAGGCTTGTAGAGATCCACGAAGCGGATCGTGACAGCGCCCGGCGACGAGGCTCCTCCCGCGCACGAACCTGCAGCGAGAACAGGCGTTAGCGCACAGAGGAGAGCCATCGTCGAACGGATCCGGGTCATGCCGCAGCTCCTAGTGAACGCCTGCAATCTACTACAACGTGACGCCAAATGGTTTTCGCAGCACGAACGCGAACACAATCGACAGCGCGAAGAACACGATCATCCAGTTCAGGCGCCAGCCCAGCACGTTGATGTCCCGCTCCGGGTACGCAACGCTGATTGCGGTGACCACCGCATCGGTGGGCAGCGGCGGCTCGGCCGGATAGAGAATCGCGTTGACGAATCCAGCTTCCAGACGCGCCGGCGATCGACGAGCCACGCGCGAGGACACGTGGATGGTCTTCGTGAACGTCTGGCCGGCGACGTGCAGCCGCAGCTCGTGATCGCCGGCGGCTTGCGGAGTCAGTCGCCAGATCACGTCCTGAGCGGCAGGGAACCACACCGCCTCGGTGTCCGCGCGAATGCCCGCGGGCGCTTCGAGCGTGGCGACGACGCCGCTCGGGCGGCTCTCGCGCAGGTGCGCCGCCAGCAGGACCTGCCGGCCGGCTTCGAGGCCGTCGTAGCCATACTGAAACTGCAACTGGGCGATGACGAACACGAAGGGCACGATCATCCACAGCATCGGCGCGAGCGACAGGCGCAGATACGTGAGGTTATGACGCAGCATCTCGGCCTGCGCGCGAAAGATTGCGCGGAGGTCGTCGTTGAATAGCCGGATCTCGAACAGCGCCGCGTGAATCTGCCGCTTGACCTGGTCGAGCGCGCGCTGGTTCGACGTCCTGCGGACGACCAGGAGCATCACGACGGCGGTGACGAGCGACACGACGGTCAGGCTTCCAAGCGGCGGCAGCGCCGCCAACGGCCGGAGCAGCGCGTCGAACACCGAGCCGAGCACAACGTTGAAGGCTGCGATCAGGCGAAACATCGTCAAGTCTGAAGTCTCAAGTCTGAAGTCTCACTTCGAGACTTGAGACTTGAAACTTGAGACTTTCATGAAATGTAACCGAGACCCTTCAGCTTCTTCTTGATCTCTTCCTCGGAGTCGGCTTCCTCGAGCTGCGCGATCTCCTTCTCGAGCGCGTGCGTGATGAACTCCTCGACCGACGAGTACCCCGCGAGATCGGCGTAGCGCTTCACCTTCGCGAGAAGGGCTTTGTCCAACTTGATTCCAGAGCCAAACATGACGAACCTCCACAAATGCGCTGCCGCAGAGGGCACGGAACAGATCATTACAGATCATCCATAACTGAGGTCACGGGTTTTCTTGTACAAGATTGTTCGGTGTCCTCGGTTTGTTTCCGTGTCCTCCGTGGGTCGCGCAGTCTGCGAATCACTTCTTACCCCGGGGAAATTCCTGCACGCCGAACTCGGCGACGATCGCCGACGCGAGCGACTGCAGATTCGGCGCCGGTTTGCTCAATGCGCGGCTGGTGAACAGCACGCCCGGTACGCCCTCGGGATCCATGCAGTGATCGCCGCTCCATTCATCCGTGTTGTTGACGATCACGTCGCGCGGAAGCCCGCCGAGCGCCGATTCGTCCGACCCGCGCGTACCCTTCGCGTAACCGACGATGAGGTCCGGCGCGAGATCTTCGGTGCCCTGCAGATGGTAGACCTCTTCCCGCTGGAATACTTTGGCGATGGCGGGCTGGTTCGTCGCCGGATCGACCACCGCGAGCAGCTTCGCGGCAATCTCGCGAGCGAGGGCGGCGCGATCCGCCGGCGCGACGATCCCGGAGGCTTCGCGTCCCTTCACGTTGATGTACAACCCGTTCAAACCGAGGCCGTACGCCCGCGTTCTCGACCAGTCGACGTTGCCGAAGTTGCCCGGATCGTCCCGCAGGTACGGGTTGCGCACCGCGAGGTAGCCGTTGTCGCGGAGCCAGCTGTTCAAATGAAACGACCGGCGCCACGACGTGAACCCGTGATCCGACATGACGACGAGGAGATCGCTCGGCCCGAGGCGCGCCGCCGCCTCGCCGACGATCGCGTCCAGCCCGACGTACACGTCCTCGATGACGTGCGCGTAGGGCGCGTCTTTTGCCGCGTCGTAGGCCGGGTGCCCCGGATCGCGCTCCCGCCACATCATGTGCGATATCTGATCCGCGTTGCCGAAGTAGTAGAAGAGCAGACCGCTCTGAAACTGACTCAGGACGTGGTGGAATTGCTTCTTGTTCTCATCTCCGGCAATTCGCGCTTGCGCGAGGAACTCGTCGCGATTGAACACGCCGGTCTTGAGCCCTTTGGTCTCTTCCGGCATGCCCTGGCTGTAGAAGCGGCCCGTCGCTCTCGCGAGGTCGGCCGCGTAGCGGGCCGGCGTCGAAATGGGCAGCGCGGGGTTGATCGGATCGATGTCGAGCGGGCTGGCGTACAGCTCGAAGTACGGGTCGAGCTGCTTGAGATAGAACCGCACTTCGGCATGGAGCTTCTGCCAGGCGCCCAGCGGGAGCTCCATCGGCACCCAGTCGCTCCATTCGCCGACCTTCAGCAGCCGCTCTTCGTCGCCCGCGACGAGCTTCACGTACTGCCGTTTCGCGTCGATGTAGCACACGAATTCCGCGCGCGACTTGCGCGGCTCGACGAGAAAGGGATCGTCGGGGCCCTCGATGGCGGCACGAACGACGCCGCCGGTCGCATCGACCGGCACGACCGTGCCTCCCGACAGCGCGCGGCCGCCGAACGCAAACGGCTCGGAGGTGAAGATGGAGAAGATGCCGTAGCCGCCGAGCAGATCCGGCGTCCCCATGCCGCTCAGCTCGCGGGTGGCGGCGCCTGACGGCGGAAAATTCGCCGGCATCCGGATGATCGTCGTTCGCACGCCGTGCTGCTCGAGCGGCTCCCAGAACGCCTCGCCGCGCCGAAGCAGCTCCACCTTGCCGCCGGTCAAAGGAAACTGATATTTCCCGAGCTTGATCGATCGCCCTCCACCCTCGGTCTTCGTCGTCGAGAGGTACGGCTCGAACGTCTTTGCCTCGCGATGGATGAAATCGAAGATCGCGTGCTGGCCGGGGTCGAGGCCGGTAATGAACGTGGACCACGCCACCGGACTTTGCGGCGGGATCGACGACCCGAGCGGCGTGAACGATCCGCTCTGGGCCAGCCGCGCCAGGTTGGGGAGACGGCCCTGGGCGATCAGCTCACGAGTGAGCTGGTAGTCGAACCCATCGAATCCCAGCACGATCACCCGTCGTCCGGAAGCCTGGGTCCCGGGCGTGCAGGATAGAGTCAACGCGGCGGCGACAATCGCTGCCGGTGCGATCGCAGGCCTGAAGGCCTGCGCCGCTTTTCTTGCGAGGATGACAGGTCGCATCAGACTGCGACGGCAAAGGGACGGCCGTCCATGTGGGCCGGCGGCTCGATGCCGAACAGACGAAGCGCGGTTGGCGCGATGTCGACGATGTGCGGCTCCTCGGCATCGATCGAGCGATTGCAAAACAAGACGCCGGGCACGAGGCGCGGGTCGATGCAATGATCGCCGCTCCAGGCCTTGACGTTGTCCTCGAAGACCGGACCGGACACGACACCTGTCGCGCATTCCCACGACGTCCGGTAGCCCGCGTTGTATCCGATGATCAGATCGGGGCCGTTCTCGAGGTACG
>Ga0114129_10012006_pt1 | contig 12319 bp, 11 predicted proteins | sample RhiMetdeltSRZDD1_FD_80071 | JGI IMG/M metagenome (GOLD analysis project Ga0114129, IMG submission 80071) | Populus rhizosphere microbial communities from Tennessee, USA - Rhizosphere MetaG P. deltoides SRZDD1 (version 2) (version 2) | ecosystem: Host-associated > Plants > Roots > Rhizosphere >...
CCCCAGACCCTGGAGGAATGCGTGCGCGGCCATGGCCTGCGCCACTTCAAGCTGAAGGTCGGCGGCCGACTCGGGGACGACGTGGACCGCCTCACCCGCATCGCGGCGACCCTCGACCGGCTGATCCCCTACGCCTACCTCGCGACGCTCGACGGCAACGAGCAGTACAAGACGATGGCCGACTTCGCCGCGCTGGTCGAGGCCATCGAGCGGGCGCCGGCGCTGGCCCGCCTGTGGCGCTCGACCGCCTTCATCGAGCAGCCGCTCGACCGCGCCATCGCGCTGGACGCCGCCGCCACCGAAGGGCTCGCCGCGCTCGGCCGCCGCGTGCCCATCATCATCGACGAGAGCGACGGCGATCTCGAGGCCTTCCCGCGCGCCCTCGCCCTCGGCTACCGCGGGGTGTCCACCAAGAACTGCAAGGGCATCATGAAATCGTTCCTCAACCGCTCCCTCGTCGAGCGGCGGAACGCGGGGCGGCCCGAGCCCGCGCGTCTCTTCATGAGCGCGGAGGACCTCACCAACGTGCCGGTGGTGCCGGTGCAACAGGACCTGGCCACCGTGCGGGCGCTCGGCATCGCCCACGTCGAGCGGAACGGCCACCACTACGTGCGCGGCCTCGCGCACTGCTCGCCGCGCGAGCGGGCCGCCGCGCTCCGCCAGCACGGCGACCTCTACACCGGCGACGAGCTCCAGGCGTGGCTGCGCATCGAGAACGGCCGCCTGCGTGTCGGCTCGCTGGCCACGCCCGGGTACGGGGTGGCCTTCGAGCCCGACCTCGAGGCGATGATCCCGCTCGAGCGCTGGACGTTTGAGTCGCTCGAAGCGGTCTAGCGGGCGGCGGCCTCGTCGCGCGCGGTGACCGCGGCCGCCTCGGCCAGGAGCGTGTACTTGGCCAGCGTGCGCGTGGTGAGCGCGACCGGCCGGTGGCCCGTGTCGATCCAGCCCAGCAGCTCGTCGAGGAGCTCGGCGAAGTGGGCCTCGTGGCCCACGTCGAGGACCGGCGGCATGTCGATCTCGTGGCTCGCGAGGCCCACGGGGTGGGCCTGCGCGCCCGGCCACTCCCCGCCGGTCAGCACCCGGGTGAGATGGCGCGCGGTCTCCGCGGCGTCGCCGTGGCTCTCGACGACCACGCGCCGCCGGAACCCAGTCTCCGCGCTCTGCTCGACCCGGATCTCCGCGGCCCGGCCACGCAGGACGAGACGCGAGGTGTCGCCGCCGCCGGGCGGTGACGAGACCTCCCAGCGGGCGGCGGCGCGCACGGTCGCGCCGCGGAGCTCGTAGGTCATCTCCGCATTGCAGAAGACGCGCAGCGCGTTCCTCTCCACCGAGCCGCGCAGCTCCGGCGGCACCCCGCTCTCACCCGTGATGCGGGTGAAGACGTCGACGGGCACGCGCGTGGACCAGCCCCGGGCGACGAGCAGCTTCGGCACATCACCCGGCGCGGCGTCGGCGTCGAGCAGCCACTGGGCCTGATCGACCTGCTGGGTGGGGATGTCCACCGCGCCGCTGCCCTGGACGCGCGGATCGAAGAACCACCAGGGGCGGCGGAGCGGGGCGCCGTCCACGCGCTTCTCGAAATGATGGACGCTCTCCTGCTCGATCGTGGGCTTCGCGGGGCCGTCGGCCGCGAAACCGCCGAAGAGTGGCCCGTCGTCCACCAGCCGCTTGACGAGTCGCCCGATCGTGTCGCGTCGGCCGGTCATCATCTCGCGCGCGACCGGTCCCGCGATCAGGCTCGCCCGGATCTCGGCGAGATCTGCCGGCTCCACCAGCCACGGCTTGTCGGCGAGCACGTGCAGGCCGGAGGCGTGGAGCCGGCGGATCACCCGGGCCTTGCCGCCATTCTTCCCGGCCAGCACCACCACGTCGCCCGGCCGCTCGACGAGGAGCTGGTCGAGGGGGTCGGCGGAGAGCCGGACCCGGGGCCGCCAGGCGGTGGGGCGCTCCGCGCGAGTGTTGAAGCGCTCGACGAGGGCCAGGAAGTCGTCCAGCTGCGGCCCCGCGGTCGCGTAGACGAAGACCTCGGGCGCGACCGCGGCGTGCGCCGCCCTCAGGGTCAGCGTCGCGTGGAAGTGGCCGGGCTCGAGGAAGGTCAGGGTGTGCACGTCGCGCAGCCTAGCACATTGCCCACCCGCTCCCGGGGCGCGTCGAGTACTATGGCCGTGCTTTCCGATGACCGGCACCGGACGCGCGCTCTCCCGATACCTGCCCGCCGCCGCCCTCTTCGTCGCGCTCATCGTGGCCTGGCAGCTCGCGGTGACGGTGCTCCGGGTGCGCGAGTACCTGCTGCCCGCGCCGCTCACGGTGGCGCGCGCGATGATGGGCGACGAGATCCCGTGGCTGCGGCATCTGGGCATCACGTCTCTCGAGATCGTGGGCGCGTTCGCGCTGGCGGGCGCGGCGGGAGTGGCGCTCGGGGTGGTGGTGGCGTGGTCGCCCCTGCTCGCGCGGGCCCTGCTGCCCTTCCTGGTCTTCGTCAACACGCTCCCGAAGGTGGCGGTGGCCCCGCTCTTCCTGCTCTGGATGGGCTACGGGGTGCTGCCCAATATGCTGATCGGGGCGCTGATCGGGTTCTTTCCCGTCGTCATCAATACCGCGGTGGGTCTCGGGCAGGTGGACGAGGAGCTGCTGGATCTGGGGCGGGTCTTCAACGCGCCCAAGTGGAAGGTCTTCGCCAAGATCCGGATCCCGAATGCCTACCCGTATATCCTGAGCGCGCTCAAGATCACCGCGACCGCCGCGGTGGTGGGGGCCATCGTCGGCGAGTTCGTTGCCTCGCAGCAGGGGCTCGGCTACGTGATCGTCACCACGCAGGGCAGCATGAACACCCCGGTGGCCTTCGCCGCGCTGGTCTGGATCTCGCTGGTCGGGCTCGCGGTGTATGGCCTGGTGGTGCTGGCCGCCCGGCGAATCGCGCCGTGGGCGGAAACCGTGGAGTAAAGGAGGACACTCTATGCGACGCATCTCGATTCTCGTCGTGCTCCCGCTCGTGCTCGCCATCGTCGGGCTCGTGGTGGGGCTCGGTCCGGACACCCCGTCGGCCCAGCAACCGCCCCAGAAGGTCGTGTTCGCGCTCAACTGGTTCCCGGTTGGCGATCACGCCGCGTACTGGGTGGCGCTCGAGAAGGGCTATTACCGCCAGCGTGGCCTCGACGTGGACATGCAGAACTCCAAGGGCTCGGGCGATTCCATCGCCAAGGTGGACACCGGGCGCGCCGACGTCGGGCTCGCCGACAGCGCGGTGGTCATCGCCTCCGCGGCCCGGGGCACCCGGATCAAGGTGGTTGGCATGGTCTTCGACAAGAGCCCCCTCAATATCTGGAGCCGGAAGGAAGCGCCGATCACGAAGCCGAAGGACCTCGAGGGCAAGAGTGTGGCCGCGCCGCCGGGTGACGGGCAGCGGCAGATGTTCCCCGCCTTCGCGCGCCTGCACGGCATCGACCAGAGCAAGGTCACGTGGGTGAACGTGGAACCCGCGGCCAAGGTGCCCGCGCTGGCCGAGAAGCGCGTGGACGCGGTGGCCGACTACACGACCGGGCTGCCGTTCTACGAGAAGGCCATCGGCAAGGGCAACGCGGTGATGCTGCCGTGGGCCGACCACGGTTTCGACATGTACAGCATGTCCATCATCGCGAGCGAGAAGACGATGAAGGAGCGCGGACCGGTGCTGAAGGCGTTCCTCGAGGCGTCGTACCTGGGTTGGCGCGACGTAATGAGCGATCCGAAGTCGGCGCTCGAGATCTTCAAGAAGCGAGTGCCCGAGATCGACCTCTCGATCATCGAGCCCAACATGATGATGGGCCTCGACCTGATGAAGACCGACCGCTACGCGAAGAACGGCATCGGCTGGATGGAAGAGAAGAAGATGTGCGACTCGGTGGACCTGGTCAACACCTACATGGGTGTGCCGACCAAGGTCGAGTGCAAGACGGTCTACACCAACGAGTTCCTGACCCGAGTGGAGCTGCCCCGGTCCGCCCGCTGACCGTCGCGGCGTGACCGATCTCATTCGCCTCGACCGTGTGGGGATGACCTACACGACGGCGTCCGGCACGGTCGAGGCGCTCCGGGACATCGACCTCGCGGTGGGGCGCGGGGAGCTGGTGGCCATCGTGGGGCCGTCGGGCTGCGGCAAGTCCACTCTCCTGCGCGTGATCGCGGGGCTACGGCCGCCGAGCCGCGGCCGGGTCGAGGTGGACGGCCGCGCGGTGACCGGGCCGCTGCCATCCGTGGGCATGGTGTTCCAGGCGCCGGTGCTGCTCAAGTGGCGCACCATCGAGGCCAACGTGCTGCTGCCGGCCGAGCTGTCCGGGCTCGACCCGGACGCCTACCGGAGCCGCGCCGCTAACCTGCTGCGGCTGGTCGGCCTCGCCGAGTTCGCGCGAAAGCTGCCGCGCGAGCTGTCGGGTGGCATGCAGCAACGCGCCTCGCTCTGCCGTGCCCTGCTGCTCGATCCACCGCTCTTGCTGATGGACGAGCCGTTCGGCGCGCTCGACGCCATGACCCGCGACGAGATGAACCTGGAGCTGTTGCGGGTCTGGGGCGAGGGGAGCCGCGAGCGCAAGACCATCGTGTTCGTGACGCACTCGATCCCGGAGGCGGTGTTCCTCGCCGATCGCGTGGTCGTGATGACCGCCCGCCCGGGCCGGCTCGCGCGGGTCTTCGACGTGCCCCTGCCGCGTCCGCGCACCGTCGCCTCCCGCGCCGGCGCCGACTTTGGCGCGCTCACCCTCGCGGTGCACGAAGCGCTGGGCGCTTAGGCCTCTACGACGCGAGGGTGCCGCCGTCTACGGCTAAGACGTGGCCGGTGACCATGGTGGAGGCGGCGGAGGCCAGGTAGAGGGCGGCGCCGATCAGCTCGTCGGGCTTGCCCATGCGGCCGACCGGGACGCGGCGCATCGCGCGCTCGGCGTAGTTGGGCTCGCGGTGGATCAGGTCGCCGATGTTCGACTCGAACCACGACGGCGCGATCGCGTTGACGCGGACGTTCTGGGGCGCCCACTCCACCGCGAGCGCCCGGGTCAGCATCACCACGCCGCCCTTGCTGGCCGCGTAGGCCACGGTGCCGGTCAGGCCGATCTGGCCCGCGATCGACGCGATGTTGACGATGGACCCGCGCCGCCGCGCGAGCATGCGTCGTCCCACGACCTGGCAGCCCCAGAAGACGCCGGTCAGATTGACCGCGAGCACGCGGTGCCACTCGGCCTCGGGGAAGTCGGCCGCGGGGTTGCGGTGGGTGACGCCGGCGCTGTTGACGAGCACGTCGATGGCGCCGAGCCGGGCCTCTGCCTCCTCTGCCATGCGCTCCACGCTCGACCGGTCCGCGACGTCCACCGCCACCGCCAGCGCGCGGCCCCCGTTCGTCACGATCCCGTCGGCCACCAGCTTGGCCTGGCCCGCATTGGCGTCCGCCACCGCGACCGCGGCGCCCGCCTCGGCCAGCCCGCGCGCCATGGCCGCGCCCAGCCCGCCCGCGCCGCCCACCACCACCGCGGTCTGCCCGTCCAGCCGGAAGAGATCGAGGCTCGTCATGCCCGGCGGGCCGGCTGGATCAGCTCCAGGGTGATGTCGTCGGGATCGAAGAAGTAGACGCCCTTGGCGCCCGCGTTGCGCCCGTGGGTGATATCCACCGGGGCCGACTTGAAGCGCACGCCCTTCGCCTTGAGGTCGGCGTAGGTGGCGTCGAGGTCGTCCACCATGAAGGCCACGTGGCCGTTGCCGGGATTGTAGGTATTCGCGTCGCCCCGGCTCCCGCGCGGCCGCCGGTACTCGAGCAGCTCGATGTGATGTCCCGGGGCCGCGTCGGGCCCCGCGGGCAGGCGCAGCAGCGCGATGCGCAACTCCGCGTCCGGATAGCCGACCACCGCGCGCAGGTACGGCTGGCTGCTGTCCCACTGCGTGATCAGCTCGAGGCCCAGCAGGTCGCGGTAGAAGGCGACGGACCGGTCCAGATCGCTGACGGTGAGTCCGGTATGCAGGATCGCGCTGACGCTCATGGTCAGGGTTCCTCCGGCCGACAGTCTAGGGGGGCACGCGGCGGTTGACAAGACGCAGCCGTCATCGCAGAGTCTTGGGACCCGAGACCACCGGCTCTCTCCCTGGAGGTGCAAGCATGGCGCGTCGATCGATCTCGCTCCGGCTCCTGACCGCGCTCACGATGAGCGCGCTGCTCACGTTCGCGGCCGCGCCCGCCGATGCGCAGAAGAAGGGCGGGGTGCTCCGGGTCGGCAATCTCGGCGAGCCGCCGGCCCTCGACGCGCACTGGACGACCGCGAGCATCACCGAGACGCTGACCAACCACATCTACGAGGGGCTCTTCAGTCTCGACCGCGAGAACAAGCCGACCCCCATGCTCGCCGAGAGCTACACCGTCAGCAAGGACGCCCTCACCTACACCTTCAAGCTCCGCCAGGGCGTGAAGTTCCACAATGGCAAGGAGATGACGTCAGAGGACGTGGTGGCCTCGCTCGGCCGCTGGGGGAAGCAGTCGATCTACGGCAAGGGTCTCTTCACCCAGGTCGTGGAGCTCAAGGCCGTGGACAAGTACACGGTCGAGATGCGGCTCAAGGAGAAGTCGGCGATCGTGCTCATCTCGCTCGCCGTCCCGAACAACTTCGGCGCCATCTATCCGAAGGAGATCGCGGAGAAGTTCGCTCCCGAGGTGAAGACGACCGAGTACGTGGGCACCGGTCCCTTCAAGCTCGCCGAGTGGAAGCCCGACCAGTACATCCGGATGGTCCGCTTCGACGACTACAAGACGCGCAACGAGAAGCCGAATGGCTATGGCGGAGGCAAGACGGCCTACGTGGACGAGATCCGCTGGGTCCCCGTGCCCGAGGTGGCGACCCGCGTGGCCCAGGTCGAGACGGGCGAGCTGGATTTCGCCGACGATCTCAACCTGGACTCTTATGACCGGCTCCAGAAGAGCGGAAGCGCTCGTCCCATCGTGTCCAAGCCGTACTACTGGCTGGTGGCGGTCATGAACAAGAAGGAAGGCCTCATGACCAACCAGAAACTCCGTCAGGCCTGGCAGGCGGCCATCGACATCGAGCCGATCATGAAGAACGTGGCGGGGGGCAAGTCCGAGCTCTACCGCATGGACTCGAGCCTGATCCCGGTCGAGATTCCGGCGTGGCACACCAAGCTCTCCGGGCTGCCGTGGAACGAGCGGAACAAGGACAAGGCCAAGAAGCTCCTCCAGGAAGCGGGGTACAAGAAGGAGCCGATCCGCTTCATGACCACCCAGGAGTACAAGTGGATGTACGACTTCGCCCTTCTGACCAAGCAGCAGCTCGAGGACGTGGGCTTCAACATCGACCTGCAGGTGGTGGACTGGGCCACGCTGGTCAAGCGGCGCAACAACTCGAAGGAATACGACGTCTTCACCACGGGCATAGGCGCCATCTACGATCCGTACCACGCTGTCTTTCTCAGCCCGAACTGGCCGGGCTGGACCACCGACGAGGACATCCTCCGGCTTCAGGCCGAGCTGGCGCGGGAGACTGACCAGAAGAAGCGGTTCGCTCTCTGGGAGCAGCAGACACGGCAGTTCTTCGAGAAGGTGCCCGTTATCCGCTACGGCGATCTCTTCGGGCTCCGCGCGATGCGCAACACCGTGAAGGGCTTCAACGAATCCACCGAGCGCATCCGCTTCTACAACGTCTGGCTAGAAAAATAACTAGCGGAAACACTTGTTTGCGTATCTAGTCCGGCGCCTCCTCGCCGTCATCCCGGTGATGGCGGTGGTGGTGACGGTCGTGTTCCTGCTCATCCACCTGATCCCGGGCGATCCGGTGAGCGTGATGCTGGGGCCCGACGCGACCCCGACGCAGATCGAGGCCACGCGGCGGGCGCTCGGGCTCGACCGCCCGATCCACCAGCAGCTCCTGGGTTTCTACGGCCGCGTGCTGCGTGGCGACCTCGGCCAGTCCTACTTTCTCGACCGGCCGGTGGTGACCGCGATCGTCGAGCGGGCCGAGCCGACCCTCATGCTGATGGCCTGTGCCATGATGGTGGCGGTGGTAATCGGCGTGCCCTCGGGCATCGTGGCCGCCGCCCATCGCGGCTCGATCTGGGACCGCACCCTGATGCTCGGCTCACTCCTGGGTGTCTGCGTGCCCGGGTTCTGGCTGAGTCTCAACTTCATCTATCTCTTCGCAGTGCGCCTCGGCTGGCTGCCCGCCGCGGGGTACGCCTCCATCTTCTCCGAGCCGGTGAGCGCACTCCGCTACATGGTGCTGCCCGCGGTCTCGCTCGGCTTCAACCAGTCGGCCCTGATCGCGCGCATCAGCCGCTCCTGCATGCTGGAGGCGCTCCAGCAGGACTACGTGCGCACCGCGCGCGCCAAGGGCCTGCCCAATCGCGCGGTGACCTACGTGCACGCCTTCCGCAACGCGCTGGTGCCGGTGGTGACGGTGATCGGCGTGACCACCGCGGTGTTGATCGGGGGCGCGGTAGTGACCGAGATCGTGTTCAACATCCCCGGGCTGGGCCGGCTCGTCATCTCCGCGATCCTGCGCCGGGACTACCCGGTGGTGCAGGGGGTCGTGCTGGTGACCGCGGCGACCTACGTGTTCATCAACCTGCTGGTGGACGTGCTCTACGCCTTCATCGACCCCCGCATCCGCTATGACTGAGCCCCTGACCGAGCGGCAGCGCTGGGTGCGGCGACTGGCCCGGAACGGTGGGGTGATGAGCGGCGCCGCGATCCTGCTCCTGCTGGTGGCGGCCGCGCTCCTGGCCGACGCGGTGTCCACCCACAATCCCACCCGGCTCACGCCCGCCAACCGGCTCCGGCCGCCGAGCGCGCAGCACTACCTGGGTACCGACGAGTTCGGGCGCGACGTGTACAGCCTGGTGCTGCACGGCAGCCGGGTCTCCCTGCTGGTCGGACTGACCACCATGCTGCTGACCTCGGCGGGCGGCATCGTCATCGGGCTCGCCGCGGGCTACTCGCGCCGGCTGGACGTGCCGGTGATGCGCTGCATGGACGGCCTCATGGCCTTTCCGGCCATCCTGCTCGCGATCGCGCTGATGGCCGCGCGCGGCCCCGGGGTCTGGAACGTGATCCTCGCGCTCTCGGTCGTCTACATGCCGCGCACCGCCATGATCATCCGCAGCACGGTGCTGAGCCTGCGCGAGCTCGACTACATCCAGGCCGCGCGGGCGCTGGGCCGGCGGGACAGCGCGATCGCGCTCCGGCACATCCTGCCCAACTGCGTGGGCCCGCTCCTCGTGCAGGGCAGCTTCGTGTTCGCGTACGCGATCCTCGCCGAGGCGATCCTGGGCTTCCTCGGCGTGGGCGTGCCGCCCTACGTGCCGTCGTGGGGCAATGTGATCGCGAGCGGCAAGAACGTCATCCGCGAGGCCTTCTGGGTGAGCCTCTTCCCGGGCCTCGCGCTGACGGTGGCCGGGTTGAGTCTCAACCTGCTCGGCGACGGATTGCGAGACGTGCTGGACCCGCGGCTCCGAGTGCGCTAAGAAGGAGTGCGGTGCAGGCCAGCGCGGTGCGTCATGGATAAAGGGAGATTGCCGATGGGAGCGATGGATTCGAGACAGCCGTCCCTGCTGGACGCAGCCGCGGCCCCGCGTCCGGCGCGCTCGCGCCCGGCCTCTCCGCTGCTCCCGCGCCCACGCCGCGGCGCGGTCGAGGTCGTCCGGCATGCGGGCGGGTCGGTCGAGGTCAAGATCTCCGGGCTCGTGGACGCGGCCGAGCGCCGCATCCGTCAGTGGCAGGGTGTGGCCGCGGTGCTGTTCCTCATCATGGTGGTGGGCGCTGCCTTCGCGGTGGTGGTGGTGGCGGTGCGCTGGGACATCGAGCGCGGCCGCACCGTGCGGGTCCTCCAGGCGGATCTGCAGATGGCGCAGGCCCGCGAGCGCTGCTGGGAGGCCCTCGCGCGCTTCACACCGCGCACCACCGACGACGTGATCGCGCCCGGCAAGCGTGATGCGTGGGTGGCCCGCTGCCTCTCCACCGAGCTCACCCGCGTCAACGCCAAGCGCTAGGAGCGACTTTCATGCCGGATCATCAGCCGCCAATTCACCAGTCAATGGAAGCGGTGCACGCCGACGATCGCGAATGGGAGACGCTGCGCTGGCCGGGGCAGTGGAGCAAGATGCTCTTCCATCCCCGGGCCGATCGGCCGACCGAGCCCAACGCGGGCCTCGTGCGCTACGAGCCGGGCTCGCACCATCCCTTCCACAAGCACGACTTCGCCCAGGTCTGGTACATCCTCGAGGGCGAGTTCCGGATCGGTGACTCGGTCTACACGCCGGGGACCATGCTGTTCTACCCCGACCCGCACTTCGAGGAGGCGCTCTCCACCAAGACGGGCGGCCTCATGCTCTTCGTGCAGTACCAGGGGCCGACCACGGGCGGGCAGCCGGTCTACGACGGGCGCTTCAACATGAAGGTCCGCAAGGCGATCGCCGAGGAGAACGTCGAGCGGTAGATAGTCGAAGGGGGCCTCGACGGCCCCCTCCGAGCCTCCCCCATGCAAAGTTGCGCCGGCGAAGCCGGCGCTCGAACGGAGTTTGCTCGGAGGGTTAGAGGGCGGCGACCTCGACGCGGCAGTCGTTGTAGCAGGCACCGCCGCAGATGTCAGCGTGGTGGCCGGGGGCGAGGGCGGACACGGTCTGGCCGTTGTCGCTGGTCTTCATCCACGCGCCCTTCAGGCTGCAGATCACGCCGGGCCGGATCTCGTCGGTGATCCGGAGCGGCAGGTGCACCTCGCCCAGCTCGTTCCACACCCGCACCCGCACGCCGTCCGCAAGCCCGCGGGCCCGCGCGTCGTCCGGATGCATCTCGAGCGGCGGCGTTACGTCGCCCGCCTTGAGCCCCCCGAACGTGGAGGTGATGCGCTCGTCCGAGGCGGGGGTGATGAGGATCAGCGGGAACTTCGTCTCGTAGGCCCGGTAGGTCGGCAGCCGGCTGCCGTACTTCTTGTCGAGATACTCGGAGGCCAGCTCCACCTTGCCGGAGGCGGTCTTGGGGAAGACGTTCTTGAACAGGATCGCCGGCTCGCCGCTCACCGTCATGGCGGTGGCGCGGTCGGTGGGCAGGTGGCTCGGCGCCACGCCGCCCAGGCGCGGATCGGCTCCGTCCACCGCGTCGTCCATGAGCTGCGCGTCGCTGGCGGTGAAGATCGGGTCGGTGAAGCCGAAGCGCGCGGCGAGCCGCCGGAAGATCTCGGTGTTGGGCAGCGACTCGTGCTGCGGTTGGATCACCGGCTCCGCACGCTGCAGCCAGTGCTGGCCGTAGGCCGCGTAGATGTCGTCGTACTCGAAGTGGCTCGCGGCGGGCAGCACCACATCGGCGTAGGCGAGGCTGTCGGTCATCACCACGTCGCAGCCCACGATGAAGAGGTCCTCGCGGCTGAGCCCGCGGCGCATCCGGTTCTGGTCCGGGTGCACGACGAGCGGGTTGTGGTTGTAGACGAAGATCGCCTTGATGGGCGGCGACAGCGTGGGATCGAGCAGGTGCGCGCCCACGTCCACGATATTGAGGGTGCGGGTGCCCGACGGCAGCAGGTCCGGCCGCTGCAGCTTGGCGGGCGTCTTCGGGAAGACGAAGCCCGCCCCGTTGACGAGCCCACCGCCCGGCACGCCGAACTTCCCGGCCAGCGCGGGCAGCGCGAAGATCGCGCGGATGCCGCTGCCGCCGTTCTGGTTGCGCTCGAGCCCGTTGCCCACGCTGATCGATGCGGGCGAGAGCGTGTGGTACCACTCCGCGAGCTGGCGGATCTGCGCCTCCGGCACCTGGCAGATCCGTGCGGCGTCCGCCACCGAGTAGCGCCGCGCGAACGCCATGAACTCCTCGAAGCCCGCCACGTGCTGCTCGATGAAGGCGCGATCGAACGCGCCCCGCCGCTCCAGCTCCGCGGCCAGCGCCCAGGCCAGCACCACGTCGGTGCCGGGCTTGAGCGCCACGTGCATGTTGGCCTGCTCGGCGATCTTGATGCGCTTGGGATCCACCACCACCACCTTGGCCCCGTCCCGGCGGGCCGCGTTGATGATCGGCGTGAGGTGGAGGTTCGACCACGTGACGTTGTTGCCCCACGCGATCGCGAGCTTGGAGTGGCGCACCTGCTCGGGCGCGATCCCTGGCGTGGTGCCGAAGGTGCCGAGCCAGGCCTGGGTGCGGATGCCGCCGCACAGCGGCGAGCGGTCCAGCAGCGAGGCGCCCAGCTTGTGGAAGAAGCGCAGGTCCATCGAGGCGTACGCGAGCATGCCGTGCGGCCCCGCGTAGTTCAGCGGCAGCACCGACTGCGGCCCGTGGGCCGCGATCACGCTGGTCACGCGCTCGTGGATGATGTCG
>Ga0114129_10012007_pt1 | contig 12319 bp, 11 predicted proteins | sample RhiMetdeltSRZDD1_FD_80071 | JGI IMG/M metagenome (GOLD analysis project Ga0114129, IMG submission 80071) | Populus rhizosphere microbial communities from Tennessee, USA - Rhizosphere MetaG P. deltoides SRZDD1 (version 2) (version 2) | ecosystem: Host-associated > Plants > Roots > Rhizosphere >...
ATCAGCGCCAGCCCTTCCTTCGGGGCGAGCGTGATTGGCGCGAGGCCCGCGCGCCGCAGCGCGTCGGCCCCCGACTCGATGCCCCCTCCCGCCTCTCGTGCCCCTCCGGCCCCTCCGGCCAGCACTTCGCCCTCACCGATCAATACGAGGGCGAGATGCGCCAGCGGCGCCAGATCGCCGCTCGCGCCCACCGATCCGCGCGAGGGCACGCGTGGATGGACGCCGCGGTTCAGCAACTCGATGAGCCGCTCGAGCGTCTCGACGCGAATGCCCGAATATCCCTTCGCCAGCACGTTCGCCCGCAGCGCCATCGTCGCGCGGACGACGGGCACCGGCAGCGGCTCGCCGACCCCGGCCGCGTGACTGCGCAGAAGGTTGACCTGCAGCGTTTCGAGCGAATCGGGAGGGATGCGGACCTCGGCGAAGTTCCCGAAGCCGGTGTTGATGCCGTAGGTCGGCGCATCGCGCTGAGCAAACCGGTCGACGACGGCTCGCGCCGCGCGCACGCGTTGACGCGCGGCTTCGGTCAGCCCGACGTGCTCGGCGTGATGCGCGACGGCGACGAGGTGATCCAGCGTCAGCGACGCCCCATCCAGTTCGATCATGCGGCCGTATTACGATATACCTCCGATGTCGATCAACATCGCGGTGCTGGGCGCGCAGTGGGGCGACGAGGGCAAGGGGAAGATCGTCGACATGCTGACGCCACACTTCTCGGCTGTTGCCCGCTACCAGGGTGGCCACAACGCAGGGCACACGGTCTACGTGAAGGGGACCAAGTTCGTCCTCCATCTCATCCCGTCGGGCATCCTGCATCCGGGCGTCATGTGCGTCATCGGCAACGGCGTCGTCGTCGATCCGCAGGCGCTCTTCAAGGAAGTGGACGAGCTGGGTCGGATGGGCGTGGACGTCGACGGACGGCTGCTCATCAGCGAGAAGGCGCACATCATCCTGCCGTACCACCGGGAGCTCGACGTGCTGTCGGAGGCGCGACGTGGCGAGCGGAAGATCGGCACGACCTCGCGCGGCATCGGCCCGGCCTACGAGGACAAGATCGGCCGGCGCGGCATCCGCATGTGCGACCTGCTGGGCGACCGCGACGCGCTCGCGCAGGAAGTGCGCGAGAACGTCCACGCGCGCAACCAGATCATCAAGGAATCGACGCTCGACTGGAAGCCGCTGTTCGACCAGATGGTGACGTTCGGCGAGCGGCTTCGTCCCTGGGTGGGCGACGTGTCGCTGTTTCTGGCGAAGCTGCGCGCCGAAGACCGCAACGTCATGTTCGAAGGGGCGCAGGCGACGCTGCTCGACATCGACCACGGCACCTACCCGTTCGTCACCTCGTCCAACGCGTCGATTGGCGGCGTCTGCACCGGCCTCGGCGTCCCGCCCAGTGCCATCACGGGCGTGCTCGGCGTCGCGAAGGCCTACACGACGCGCGTCGGCGAAGGGCCGCTGCCGACGGAGCTGACCGGCGAGCTCGCTGAACGTCTGCGGGAAGGGGGCCAGGAGTACGGCGCATCGACCGGCCGCCCGCGCCGCTGCGGCTGGTACGACGCGGTGGTCGTCCGCTACTCGGCGCGCGTCAACGGCCTCGACGCCATCGCGCTGACCAAGCTCGACGTGCTCGACGGTTTGCCTGAAGTGTGCATCTGCACCGGTTACCGGACCTCGAGGAACACCTTCACCGAGTTCCCCGCGGACCTCCGCGTGCTCGCAAGCGCCGAGCCGGTCTACGAGACCATGCCCGGTTGGAACGGCGTCACCCGCGGCGTGACCCGGTTCGCGTCGCTGCCGACCGAGGCGCAACGCTACATCAAGCGGCTGGAAGAGGTCAGCGGCGTGCCGTGCGCCATCATTTCGACCGGCTCCGACCGCAACGAGACGATCGTCCGCGATGACACGGTCATCCAGAGCTGGTTCTCGAAACAGTTGGCCTGACCAGCATTCGAACGACGTTCACCGACTACTTCTTCTTGGCTTCGCAGAATTTCTGGACCGCCTCCGACTCGGCATCGAAGAACTCGATGCCGGCGCGGTAGCGCGGCCCGGTCTTGGCCAGCTCGAACGACGCCCAGGCGACGCCCGCGCTGAAGCGGAGTGGCTTCTTGCCGTCAGAAATCGAAATACGGACGCGCTGGTTGGGCTTGAGGATGGTCACGGAGACGACCTGCGCGCCGACCAGCGACAGGTCGATGAGCGTTGCGGCGTTGCCGTCGACCATCACTTCCACGCCGTCCACAATCTTGAAGCGCGGCGCGCGCCTGGTGCCGCGCTGGTCGAGCGGGGCCGCCGCCGGAGTGGGCGGCGCGGCGACTGCGACCGCGGCGCCGTCGCTCACGGCCGCCGGCGGGCTCGCGGGAACGCGCGAATAGGTGCTGTCGTGCGCGACGATGCGAATCTCGCACGACGACAGCTTCGGGTCGGCCTTGATCCGGTTGATGAGCGCCGCCCCGCGCGTCGTCGCTGCGAACATCCGCTCGAGCGCGACGACATCGGGCCGCTTGCGCGTGATGACCTCGAGCGCCCGCAGCGCCTCCGCGTCGGAAAACGTCTGCGCGCCCGCGAAATCCTCGCGTTCCTTCAGCGCCTGCAGATGTTCCGGTGCGGCGATAAGTACTGTAGGCACAGGCGGATCAGTGTAATTCAAATCCCAAAAGGCAAAATTCAAAATTGAAATGCACAGGACGACACACAGCCGCCTTTTGCATTTTGGATTTCGAATTACCAGAATCACGCAGTGGTCGGCGTCCGGTGTACCAATCTGGTCAAACGCTACGGGGACGTCGTCGCGGTGGACGGGCTGTCCCTCAGCGTCCCACGCGGCGAGTGCTTCGGGCTGCTCGGGCCGAACGGTGCCGGCAAGACGACGACGATCGAAATTCTCGAAGGGCTCCTCGAGCCCGATGCCGGCGACGTGGAGATTCTCGGGCTCACGTGGAAGGGGCACGAGCGCGAGCTGCGGCAGCGGCTCGGCGTCCAGCTCCAGGAGACGCAGCTCGCCGACAAGCTGACGGTCGAAGAAACGCTGCGGCTGTTCCGCTCGTTCTACCACCGTGGCCGCACGATCGACGAGCTGCTGCGGATCGTCGAGCTCGAGACGAAGCGCCGCAGCTGGGTCGGAAAGCTGTCTGGCGGCCAGAAGCAGCGGCTGGCCGTCGCGTGCGCGCTCGCGGGCGACCCCGATCTGCTCTTCATGGACGAGCCGACCACCGGTCTCGATCCGCAGTCGCGCCGCCAGTTATGGGAGCTGCTGGCGCGCTTCCGCCAGCAGGGCGGCACGATTCTGCTGACGACGCACTATATGGACGAAGCGGAGACGCTGTGCGACCGGGTGGCGATTGTCGATCACGGCAAGGTCATCGCCGAGGGGGCGCCGCGCGAGCTGATCTCGTCGCTCGGCGCCCCGCGCGTCGTCACCCACCAGGGGACGCTCGAGGACGTGTTCGTTGCGCTGACGGGGAGGCATTTACGAGAAGAATGATGAGTGAACGATGAGTGAACCGATCGACCGCGGCGGGTCGTCGCATCCATTGATCGAGCTGGCGCTCGCGCGGCTGCGGGAGTTTGGCCGCGAGCCCGAAGCGGTCTTCTGGACGTTCATCTTTCCGATGCTCATGTCGGTGACGATGGCGTTGGCGTTCCCGGGAAGCGGCGGCAAGCCTGCCGTCGTCGGCATCGAGCCGGGCGCTCACGCCGCAGCGATTCGGGACACGCTCGCGCACGCGCCTGGCGTGACCGTGCGCGACATCCCGGCCGGCGACGAGCCGCGCGCGCTTCGCGAAGGAGAGGTGCATCTCCTGATCGTGCCGACCGAGCCGCCGGTGTACCGATTCGACCCGGCGCGCGACGAAAGCCGCGTCGCGCGGCTGCTCGTCGACAACGCGCTCAAGAAGGCGGCGGGCCGCAGCGATCCCTGGTCGGCGCGTGAAGAGCCCGTGCAGATCGCGGGATCGCGCTACGTTGACTGGCTCATCCCCGGCATCGTCGGCCTGACGATCATGGGGACCAGCATGTGGGGCATCGGGTTCTCGATCGTGCAGTCGCGGATGCGCAAGCTGCTCAAGCGGCTTGTCGCGAGCCCGATGCGCAAGAGCGAGTACCTGCTGGCGCAGGTCGGCGGCCGGATGGTCCTGCTTGCGCCCGAGGTCGCCGTGCCGCTTCTCTTCGGCGTCTTCGTCCTCGGCATGCCGATTCGCGGCTCGCTGGTCGCGCTGTCCGTTGTGTGCCTCGTGGGCGCCCTTGCCTTCGGCAGCCTCGGGCTGCTCCTGGCAAGCCGAGCGCGAACGTTCGAGGCGATTTCCGGACTGATGAATTTCGCGATGGTCCCGATGTGGATCCTGAGCGGCGTGTTCTTCTCGTCCTCGAATTTCCCCGATGCGATGCAGCCCGCCATCCAGGCGCTGCCGCTGACCGCGCTCAACAACGCGCTCCGGAGCATCGTCCTCGAAGGGTCGCCACTGCAGAGTGTCGGACGCGAGCTGGCCGTCCTGGGCACGTGGGGGATTGGGGGATTTGCGCTGGCGCTGCGAATTTTTCGCTGGAGGTGAGCCGGGAGCGGCCAGGGCGGACTTGCCTCGCCGAAGCCGCGAAGCGGCGAAGGCGGGTGGCCGGGTGTTTGCCTTACTGTCGGGCGGAGGGTTGCGAGTGGAAATCGGGCCGCCGAATGAGGGCAGACGCAGAGCGGAAATGGCTGTTCACCGAATCATCGAGGCGCACGCTGCCAGATCTGGCGACTCGCCTGCCATCGCGGACTCAGGCATAACGCTCAGCTACCGGGAGCTCAACCAGCGCGCCAACGCCGTCGCACGGCACATGATTGCCCACGGCTTCCGGCGCGGCGGCATTGCGACCGTCCGCCTGCCACGCTCCGTGGAAGCCGCGATTGTCCTTCTCGGCATTCTGAAAGCGGGGGGCACCTACGTCCTGATTGACAGCGAGGCGATGGCTGCTGCCGGGTGGCCGCACGGCGTGTCGTTCGCGGAGAAGAATGAGGGCGACGAGGTGCGATACCGCACGGTGGACGTCGCGCCCGCTCTGCAGCAGGCACCGCGATCGTCCCCGAATCTTCCTATCGTCGCGAGGGAAAGTGACGTCGCGTGCGTGATTGCCGATGGTGACGGCCCGCCGATGCTGGTTCCACACGCCACGATCATGTCGCTCCAGCCGCGTGTGGTGCCCCCGCTCGCCGAATGGTCGGACCACCCAGGGGCATTCGACTTGTGGGCCGGCCTGATGAGCGGCGCGACCGTGATGCTTAACGGCCGCGCACTTCGCTCGGCGGCGTAAGCGCTCCCCGGAACTTCAACTCGTCGCGCGTGCTGCCCGGGCGGCCGGCGGGATTGTGTCCGCCCTCCGTCGAGTAGTACCCCGACTCAGCCCGGGCGCGTTGACGCTCGTTCTGGGCCGAGGGGCCGGGATGCGCAACATTCCAGAACAGCAGCACGACGCCAATGAGCACGAAGAACCCGACCAGGGAGGCGATGAGCGCCCACAACGCGGCGCTGCGTGTTTGCGGCACGAGCACGCTCTTGGGCGGCTTCTTCGGGGCGTAGGTGACCTCGTAGCGATCCATGTCGAGCCTCCAGAATCCTACACCTGGAGCGCGCGGATGAGCTGTACGGTGAGTTTCTGCCGGGAATTCCAGTAGCTCCTCCACGGATCGCTCTTCAGCTTTGCGAGGCGGCGGGGCACCGTGAGCACGGTGAAGCCCTGTGGATTCAGCGACGTGCGCAACTCGTCCCACGTGACCGGCACGCTCACCGGAGCGCCGGCGCGCGCGCGCGTGGAGTACGCCGCGATCGACGTGTTGGTCCGGTTGTTCCTCAGGTAGTCGATCAGGATTTTTCGGGCACGCCCGGCCTTCGCGAACGCGGTCGTGTACAGGTCTGGCTGCGCGGCCTCGAATCGCTCGCTGAGCGCGCGCGAGAACGCGAGGCACTGCGACCAGTCGGCATGCGGCGTCAGCGGCACGACGACGTGAAGGCCGCGCCCACCGGTCGTCTTCACGTACGAGTCGAGTTGCAGCGCAGCCAGCGCCTCGCGCACCATTCGCGCCGCGCGGATGACCGCCGGCCACTCGACCTTCTCGCCGGGATCGAGATCGAACACGATGCGATTTGGACGTTCGACGTCCTCGAAGACGGCATTCCAGGTGTGAATCTCGAGCACACCCATCTGCGCGAGCGCGACCACGCCGCTGATGTCGTCGGCGATCAGGTATTCACCGAGCTTCGTCTTTTCCTTGATGCGGACACGCCGCAGCGCGGGAGGCGCCCATAGCTTCGAATGCTTCATGAAGAAGCAGCCGCCGCTGAGCCCTTCGGGGCAGCGCACCAGCGTGAGCGGCCGTCCGGCGACGTGCGGCACGATCCAGCCGGCGATCGATTCGTAGTACCGCGCGATATCGAGCTTGGTCAGCTTCAGGTCCGGGTAGACAGTGCGATCGGGGTGGGAGATCGCCAACCCAGCGACAGTCGTTTCGTCCCTGTGGGACAAGCCTTCATGGCTTGTCCTTGCTCTGGGGCGAGCCTTAAAGGCTCGCCCCAGAGGCGTGTGAACAGGAACAACTGGCTTCTCCCGCGTCACCTGGCCTGGCTTCTTGTCCGCTCTCAGGCCCTGGAACGACGGATGCCGGATCTTGCCGTCTGTCGTCCACTCGGTGAATTCCACCTCGCAGACCAGCTCAGGCTTGACCCAGTGCGCGTGGCGCCCCAGCGATCCTGGTGGCGGCGGCGTGAACGGCGGCGTCTTCTGTTCCAGGCGATCCAGCTTCGCGCGCAGTTCGAGCGCCAGCTTGTGGGTGAAGCCGGTGCCGACCTTGCCGGAGAACACCAGTCGATCGCCCTCGTAATAGCCGATCAGCAGCGCGCCGAGCCCCGCGCGCATCCCTTCCGGATCGGTGAAACCACCGATGACGAACTCCTGGCGCTGCGTGCATTTGGTCTTGAGCCAGCCGCCGTGCCGGCCGGCGCGGTATGGCTGGTCGCGCCGCTTCGACACGATGCCCTCGAGGCCGGCGCGGCACGCGTGCTCGAAGAACGCCTCGCCGTTGCCGTCGATGTGCTCGGAGAACCGGATGCGTCCCGTCTTCTTCGCGCCGACAAGCTTCTTCAGCCGCGCCTTCCGCTCCTCGAGCGGCAGCGTCTCGAGGCTCTGGCCGTTCAGCCGCAGGAGATCGAAGACGAAGTAGACGAGCGTGCCGCGATTGGCGCCGGCGTTCTGCATCGCCTGGAAGCTCGTTCGTCCATCGGGCAGCACGATCGCCGCCTCGCCGTCGATCAGCGCATCGTCCAACCGAAGGCGGCCAACGGCATCGGCGACGTCCGGAAACGACGCGGTCCAGTCGTTGCCATTGCGCGTGTACAGGGCGACGCGTCCCCTGCGGACGCGGGCGCCGATGCGATAGCCGTCGTACTTAATTTCGTGGAACCACTCGTCGCCGGATGGTGGCCGGTCGACGAGGGTCGCCAGTTGCGGCACGTAATCGGGGTGCGGCATGTGGCAGCGGTGCGGCAGTGCGCTCGATCTGACGCGCGACGCGCTGTGCGGCGGCGAGATCCGACGAAGCGTAGGTGCGCCCCGACCCAGCGTAGCAGAGGCTCACCGCGCCGGTCACCATGCCACCCACGCGGATCGGCAGGACCAGCGCCGATCGGCACGCCAGGCGGTGGTGGATGTCCGCCACGCTGCCGCGCGGCACATGCGGCGCGCTCTCGTGCACGATGGTTCGCCGGAGCGCCGGGCGTCCGGTCCGGACGACCTGTGCCACGGTGCTGCGAAGGTCGTCGATGCGAACGCGATACACGCGCTGCAGATCCCGGAGCAGCCTGGCTCCGGCGGGAGTCGCGTGGGCCGCCGCGATGCCGACGATCCAGTGCCCGGCCACGACGAACACGACCGCGAAATCCGCGAGCCCTGGAACGGCGTGTCGCACGATCTGCTGGATGGCCTTTCGTCCGGCACTCGCAGCGGTCGCGATCGGCGGAGCAGTCGGTCGAATCCGCTCGTCCATGATCACCTCGGCCCTTTGGCGTGGATGTCATCGTGGTACATGCAAGCGACGTGCGCGTCGGCGACGCAAGGTACACTTCCCCGTATGTCCACGACGACAGAACCGGAAGCCTGGATGCGAGGGCCGATCGAGGGGATCGACCCGATGCTGATGCCTGTCGCCCACGCGCTCATCCAGGCGCGCGAAGAGCTCGAAGCGCTGGTCTCGACGGTTCCTGCCGAGCACGTGTGGCAGCGCCCCGGGGGCGCCGCGTCGATCGGCTTTCACGTGCGTCATCTCGGCGCCGCGCTCGATCGGCTCTTCACCTACGCGCGCGGGGACACGTTGAGCGATGCGCAGAAGACCGCCTTGCGCGCCGAGGGTGAGCCGGGCGATCCACCGGCACGCCTCCGCGATCTCGTCAGCGGGTCGCAGGCGCAGATCGATCGCGCGCTCGAACAGCTGCGTCAGACCAGGCGCGATCAGCTCCTCGATTTCCGTGGTGTCGGACGAGCCCTGCTGCCATCGAACGTGCTTGGGCTGCTGTTCCACGCGGCTGAGCACTCGACGCGGCATGCAGGCCAGCTGATCACGACGGCAAAAATCCTCGCGCGCTAGGCGGGCGTCCGCATTGCAGAACCCTCCATCGAAGCACCCCGTATTCGTACTTCGTGGAGGAAATAGCTATGCGCAAATGGATCGCCGGGACTGCATGTGCCGCGGCCGTGCTCTCGCTTTCGGTCGCGGCGGCGCAGACATACCCGCAGACACCGCAGAATCAGCCGACGACGAAATCGACGCCGTCCACGCGTTCGAGTTCGTCCGCACGCGCATCGCAGCAGGTCACGATGTCCGGTTGCCTGATGCGCGGCACCGGTGCGCAAAGCACAAGCTGGGTCTTGTCGAACGCGACGACGACGCAAGGCACCGTGAACGAAGCAACCGTGGGGACGAGCCGCAGCGGCAGCCCGAGCAATGAAGGCACAACCGCTGGCAATCGAAACGGAACAGCGGGCATCGGTGTCTCCGGATCGACCTCAACGGCGGTCGGCACGAGCGGCACGAACAACCCGACAGCGCGCATCGACACCGAGGCGCATGGCGGCGGCGTCGTCGGCGGAGCAACGGATCGGAACGGCAGCACCGTCGGTGCGGGCGCAACGGCAGCTGTGACCGCGGAGAGCCCGAACACCGCGGCGGACGACAGCGGCCGGAAGGACAATCGCTCCTACACCGGCGAGCAGCGCCCGCAGAACAACGATGCGTCGACCTCGGCAGGCGCTACGGGGTCGTATCAGCTGACGGGACTGCGCAATCCGATGCAGTACGCCAACAAGCGTGTCGAGGTCGTCGGCACGATGAGCACGACGGGTAACAACGCCAACCGCATGCTGAGGGTGAGCTCCGTTCGCGTGCTCGGCGATACCTGCCAGTAGAGCTCCGACGTCGGCGTGATGTTTGCCTGAAGTGATACCGGGTCGATGCGCGTTCCGCATCACCCGGTTTTTCTACTTCAGGGGGACATCATGGCAACAACGAAGCTGGGCGCGACGTTCGCGGCGGTTCTGTTGTCGGTCACGGTGGCGGCGGGGCAGACCGGCCGCGGCCGGGTTCCCGACAAGCCGCTGCCGAACAGCACTGCGGCCAGGGCGCCGCAGACCACGACGATCAGTGGCTGCGTCGTGCGCGACGCGGCCAACGGCGGCCAGCCCACCATCTCCGCCAACGGGATCTCATACAGGCTGGCGGGACGTTCCGACAAGGAGCTCGAGCGGTACCTCGGAAAGCGCGTGGAAGTCACCGGCACGCTCGACTCGGGGGCGACCGGTGCGCGCGCCACGTCGGGCAAGACGAGCGAGTTAGGCAAGGGCGAGACAGGAGCGCCGAAGGATCAGACGGCGACGGCGGGGCAATCCGACGTTCCGGCGACCGGCGCGGCGCGTGACAACACGGCGCCCGGCGTCCAGGATGGCGTGGTCGTGCCCGAGGCGGTACCTCTCGCGACGGAAAAAGGGACGACCGCGGATCTCACCGGCCGGGTGCAGGTGAAGACGATCCGGATCATCTCGCAGAGCTGTTTGTAGGCTTCGGGTAGATCTGCCGGGTCCGAAAGGACCCGGCCTCCACTACGCAGGCTTGCGGACAGCCTGGGCGTTCCTCGCCGCGCGCACCTTCTGCAGCGCACGGCTTTCGATCTGCCGCACGCGCTCCCGCGTGACCGAGAGCCGCCGCCCGATCTCTTCGAGCGTGTACTCGCGATCGGTCCCGAGGCCGTAGCGCAGCCGCAGCACTTCCTTCTCGCGATCGGAGAGCGGCGCCAGCGCGCGCGTCACCTCGTTCGTCAGATCCCCTTCGAGCGTCGATTCCTCGGGCGAACGCACCGACGTATCGCGAAGCAGATCGCCGAGCTCGGTGTTCTCGTCCTCGCCGACCTTCATCTCGAGCGAGTACGGCGTCTTCTGCGCATCGAGCAGCAGCCGCACCTTCGCCACCGGCATCTTCAGCCGCTCGGCCAGGTCGTCCGGTGACGGATCGCGTCCACGCTCGCTGCGCAACGCCTTGCGCTCTTTCTCGAGACGGTTCAGCGACTCGATCACGTGAACGGGCAGCCGGATGGTCCGCCCGTGATCGGCGATCGCGCGCGTGATCGCCTGGCGAATCCACCACGTGGCGTAGGTGGAGAACTTGAACCCGCGGCGGAACTGGAAGCGATCGACCGCCTTCATCAGGCCAAGGTTGCCTTCCTGAATCAGGTCGAGAAAGGAGAGTCCCCGGTTCATGTACCGCTTCGCGATCGACACGACGAGCCGCAGGTTCGCTTCCATCAGGAAGCGCTTCTCCTCGCGGACCGTGTCTTCCGACGCCGACACGCGGGCGAAGCGCCGGCGGAATTCGGCGCGCGTCAGGCCGACGTACGCCTCCAGCTCGCGGCACCGCTGGAGGCGCTGCTCGCGCGGCACCTGCTCCAGCGTGTGGAACTCCCCGTCCAGGTGCGTCAGCTCGGCGACGATGTCGTCGATGAGCGAGGGACGAATGGGCTGCGCGGCCAGCTCCTCGGCGACGGCCTTGCGCGTCCGGGCGATCTGCCCCTCGATTTGCGCTTTCGCCTTCACGCCAAGCTTCGGCGCCTCGAGCTTCACCTTCGCGTTCTCGATGATGCAGCGGCGCCGCTTGACGCGTGCGAACGCCTTGAGCACGGGCGTGACGTGCTCTTCCTTCAGCTCGCCGCCTTCCGGCAGCAGGATCAGTTCGGCGGCGGGGTCGCCCTTGGTCCGGACGCGATCGGCCAGCGCCACCAGCGTCTGCACCGCGGACGGGACGTCACCAAGGGTCATGACGAGATCGCGCTGCGCGTTCTCGATGCGCTCGCCGATCGTGCGCTCTTCGGCGGCCTTCAGCAGCTTGCGCTTGCCGATGTGCTGCAGGTACACGCGGACGAGATCGACTTCCTCGCGGCCGGCGGGCGCGGCGGCCTCGAGCTGTTCTTCTTCCTCGGCCTCGGCCCCGACGGGCTGATCCTCGAAGGCTTCCGGTTCCTCGTCGTGAAGGATCTGTTCCGGACTCGGCGCAAACCGTTGACCGGTGTCCTCGAGCTCCTCGTGGGTCTCGACCGCGAGGCCGAACTCCTGTGCCCGGTGCCGCCAGTCGAGCACATGAGCCTGCCGGGACGGATCGTTCCAGTCGATCAGCGGCTTACGCGGCTTGGCCGGCGTGAATTCCAGAGTCTTGGGGCGTCCGGGCTTGGGCATGATATTGGGCCGAACTGCAACTTTCTCGCCTTCGCGCCGGAGCGGCGCAGCAAGGCGTTTTCCTCCTTAAGACGGCTTGACGGACTCGAGCGTTTCAGGCGCCCAGGCCACCATGTCCTGTCGAGCGGAAAAGTGCAGCAGCGGGGCCATTGAGGGCAGCCGGATCCCGGCGGCCTCGGCCATCGTGTTCCGTTCAATGGTCGCCTCGGCGCGCTGCAGCGTCCACGGCGCGTGGTGAATTTCGAGCCGATAGACGCGGAACCGGGCGTCTACGTTGTAGAGGCAGTAGCGTTCAGTCAGGAAGTAGTCGAGGGTGCCCGGCGACGGCTCGAACGGCTCGCCAGCCGGCTGGTAGTGCCCGACGAATTCCGCCGGCGCCGCATCGCTGTCGGCACGCCGGCTCGCGTAGTGGACCCGCTGCCCATCACACTCCACCCGCATCCGGGCGTGAAAATACGGGAGGTGGAGCATCGATCGCGCGGCGGCGACCGCCATCGCGCTTTCCGCGTCGAGGCTGAAGAAGTAGACGCCTGGCCGCCCGTCCATCGTCACGTAGGTCCGTACGTTGAGCTCGGCG
>Ga0114129_10012008_pt1 | contig 12318 bp, 7 predicted proteins | sample RhiMetdeltSRZDD1_FD_80071 | JGI IMG/M metagenome (GOLD analysis project Ga0114129, IMG submission 80071) | Populus rhizosphere microbial communities from Tennessee, USA - Rhizosphere MetaG P. deltoides SRZDD1 (version 2) (version 2) | ecosystem: Host-associated > Plants > Roots > Rhizosphere >...
CGGAGGTCCCCCTCCGACCGCTGCTCGATCAGCTTCGCGATCTGGTAGCCGTGATGGGCCTCGTCTTCGACCACGGCCAGGATCAGGATTTCGGCGCTGCCCTTCTTGGCCTCGTCTATGGCGCTGCGGTTCGACATGGTGGAAGCCTATATGAAGGACAGCTATATGTCAGGAGATTTGTGACAAATCCCAAGCTCCAAGGTCCAAATTCCAATGGACTCCCAACTCCCAATTCCCAAACCAATCTCCAAAACCAATTGCCAACGCCGAAACCAACTCTCAACGTTCAACAGTGGGTTTGGCGCGGCTTGGGGGTTTCGCGGTTTGGGATTTGGAAGTTGGGAGGGGTTGGAGCTTGGGATTTGGAGCTTGGGATTTGACGCTATTCGATGAACTCCCGCCCCAGCTGGTGAATTGAGGGGCACCCGAGCAGCTTCATCGTCCGGATCATGTCGGTGCGCAGGATGTCGATGGCGCGCGCGACGCCGGCCTGGCCGCCGGCGGCCAGGCCGTAGGCGTACGCCCGGCCGATCAGGACCGCGCGGGCGCCGAGGCACAGCGCTTTGACGATATCGCTGCCACGGCGGATGCCGCCGTCCATCAGCACCTCGATGCGGCCGTCGACGGCTTTCAGCACCGCCGGGAGCATCCGCAGCGAGGCCGGGACGCCGTCAAGCTGGCGGCCGCCGTGATTGGAGACGATCACCCCGGCGGCGCCCACGTCCTCGGCGCGGCGGGCATCATCCGCGGTATGCACGCCTTTGATCAGGAACGGCCCGCCCCAGGCTTCGCGGATCCATGCGAAGTCAGCCCACGTGACCACCGATTTCTCGAGCGAACCGCCGACGTCGGCGTAGGCCATCGGCCCGGTGTCGGGCAGGACGACATTGGGGAATGTCATCATGCCGCCGTCGCGGAGGTAGCGCACCAGCCACCGTGGACGAGCGAGGAACTGGCCCATGAAGGGGAGCATGGCGCCGACCCGCCGGGTGACCAGCTCCCGCGACCCGTTGCGGAAGTCACGTTCGCGCAAGCCCGCGACCGCCGTGTCGATGGTGACGACGAGCGCGGAGTAGCCGGCGGTCCGCGCGCGCTGCATCATGGACATCGACACGTCGCGATCGCCCACCAGGTACAGCTGCAGCAGACAGGGCCCCGTGGACGCCGCTTTGACGTCCTCGAGACGGCACCCCGAGAACGTCGAGAGGATGTAGCCGATTCCGGCCGCGCCGGCGGCCCCGGCGGCCACCTCTTCGCCGCGCGGATAGAACATGCGGCTGCTGCCCACCGGCGCCAGCATGAAGGGCATCGAGATCGGAATGCCGGCCACGGTCGTCGCCAGATCGCACTGCGGCGTCTTGATCGCGCATCGCGGCATGAAGGCGATCGTCTCGAACGCGCGCCGGTTCTCGCGCAGGGTGATCTCGTCCTCCGCGCCGCCGTCGATGTAATCGAAGAAGACGCGCGGAATCCGGCGGCGGGCGGCGTGCCGGAGATCTTCGATGCTGATGATCCTGTCGGGTCGCATGCGGCCCGAATTCTCTCATGTTGTCGAAAGGGATAGAGTTGTTGGCCGTGCGCACACTGATCTCTCTTGCTCTCGTAATCATCGTTCCGGCAGTGGCCGGCGCCGAGGACGGCCACGCGGCGTGGCTGCGCTACGCGCCGCTCGACGGGGCGGCGCGCACGCGGGCCGCCGCGCTGGTGCCGGACACGGTGGTCACCCTCGGAGACGCGGCGCCGGTGCTCAAGGCCCGCGACGAGTTGATCCGCGGGATCCGCGGCATCACCGGCCGGGACGTCCGGCCGGCCGATGCGATGGGGAACGAGCGGACGATCGTGCTCGGGACCGCGGCGAGCTTTCCGGCCGCCAGCGTCGGATACACGATCGGCCAGCCGCTCGGACGCGACGGCTACGCGATCGAATCGTTCCGCAGAGGCTCCGCACCACCCGCTGTGGCGATTGCCGGCGAGCGCGACAGAGCGGTGCTGTACGGCGTGTTCGCCTATCTGCGAAGACTGTCGCTCGGCCAGCTCACCGCTGATCTGCGCGAGCGCAGCGAGCCGGCGGCGCCGGTGCGGTGGCTGAACCACTGGGAGAACGTCGACGGCACCATCGAGCGCGGCTACGGGGGACGGTCGATCTTCTGGGAAGGGGGCAAGGTTCGCGACGACCTGCGGCTCGTGGACGACTACGGCCGGCTGCTCGCCTCGCTCGGCATCAACGGGCTGTCGATCAACAACGTCAACGCCAACCCGGTGTTCCTGACCCGCGAGTTCCTGCCGCAGATCGCGCGCGTGGCCGGCGTGCTCCGGCCGTGGGGCGTGCAGGTCGTGCTGTCGGTCGATTTCGCCAGCCCGCAGAAGGTCGGCGGGCTCCAGACCTACGACCCGCTCGACCCCGGGGTCGTGGACTGGTGGAAGAAGACGATCGACACCGTCTACACGTCCGTTCCCGATCTGGCCGGCATCGTGCTCAAGGCCGATTCGGAGGGGCGGGTCGGACCTTCGGCGTACAAACGGACCCATGCCGATGCCGCCAACGTGATCGCCCGCGCCCTCAAACCGCACGGCGGCGTCTTCTGCTACCGCGGCTTCGTCTACGACCATCGGATGGACTGGCGCAATCTCGAGAACGACCGCGCCCGCGCCGCCTACGACAACTTCAAGAGCCTCGACGGCCAGTTCGACGACAACGTCATCATCCAGATCAAGCACGGCCCGATCGATTTCCAGGTCCGCGAGCCCGCCTCGCCGTTGTTCGGCGCCCTGCAGAAGACCAACGAAGCCATCGAGCTCCAGATCACGCAGGAGTACTTCGGGCAGGGGCGGCACACCGTCTTCCTGGTGCCGATGTGGAAGGAGACCCTGGACTTCGACATGCAGGTCAAGGGGCCGGGCACCACGGTGAAGCAGATCGTTTCGGGCAGGACGTGGGGCAACCCGACCGGCGGGTTCATCGGCGTCTCGAACGTCGGACGCGACCCGAACTGGTTCGGGAATCACATGTCACAGGCGAACCTGTACGGGTTCGGCCGCCTGGCCTGGAATCCCGATCTGACGTCGAAAGAGATCATCGACGAGTGGACGCGGCTCACGTTCGGGTCCGATCCCAGGGTCGTCGAGACCGTCGACGCACTGCAACTGAGCTCGTGGCGCGTGTTCGAAAACTACACCGGGCCCCTCGGCCTGCAGACCCTCACCGACATCGTCGGCAACCACTTCGGCGTGTCGGTCGAAGCGTCGGAGCGCAACGGCTGGGGCCAGTGGCATCGCGCCGACGAGAAGGGCGTCGGGATGGATCGGACGGTCGCGACTGGCACCGGCTACATCAAGCAGTACTCGCCGGCGGTCGCGAAGGTCTACGAATCGGTCGACGCGACGCCGGACGATCTCGTCCTGTTCCTGCACCACCTTCCGTACACGCACAAGCTGCGATCGGGCAAGACGGTCGTCCAGTTCATTTACGACTCGCACTACGACGGCGCGGACGCGGTCGCCGGGTGGGTAAGGGATTGGAAGACCCTCGAGGGCCGCGTCGACGCGGAACGCTACGCCGCGATTCTGAAACAGCTCGAATACCAGGCCGGCGCCGCGGTGGTCTGGCGCGATGCGGTCGCGCGATGGTTCCATCGCACCTCGGGAATCCCGGACGCAGCCGGCCGCGTCGGGACGTACCCCGGTCGCATGGAAGCTGAGGCGGCGACGCTCGAGGGCTACGTGCCCGCACAGGTCACGCCGTGGGAAGCCGGATCGGGCGAGGGCGCCGTCGAGTGCAAGGCGCAGAAATGCACCGCAACCTTCCGTCACAGCGGCCAGGCGGGCCGCTACGACGTCATCGTGCAGTACTTCGACGTCAACACCGGCGCCGCCCGGTACTCACTGCGCGCCGGCACGGCGGGCCGGTCCGCCTCCGCCGCGCCCGATCAGAGCGCGGCTTCGGCGAGACAGGCTCAGTGGACGGCGGACGATCGGTTCCCCACGCGGCGCCTCGACGGAGCCTCGTCGACCAGGTTCATCCTGCCCGACGTGGCGCTGAAGCCGGGCGATTCGATCGTGATCGAAGGCACGCCGGACGGCGCCGAGACCGCGGCGCTCGATTACGTGGAAATCAGGAAGGCCGGAGGGTAGAGGCGTAGTAGACGGCAAATGCCGTCATGACGATGGTTGCAATCCAGAGCAGCACCGTCGTCCCCACCGCCGGCTGGATGTCCTTCGGCACGTGCCGGTGCCGAAGGTAGATGGCCGCCATGCCGATGAGCGGCAGCATCGCCGCCTGCGCGAGGCCTCCTGCCAGCACCATCTGCACGGGCGATTCGATGAACCAGTAGAAGATCGGCGGAATGCACGCGAGCGCGACCAGGAACCCGTTGCGCCAGCGCCGGCGAGCGGCGGCATCGTCGCGGGCGTAGACACCGGCGACGCGAACCGCGTCGGCAAACAGCCGCGAATGTGCCGCGGTCGAGGCGAAGATCGTGCCGTAGAGCGTGATCACCGCGCCGGCGTAGAAGAACCACAGCGCCCAGTCGCCGAGCGTCTCCGTGTACAGGCGCGACAGGACCTGAATCGTGTCGCGCTGTGCCGGCACCAGGCCGATCCGGTGCAGCACGCCCGCCCCGAGCAGGTAGAACGCGACCGTGGCCAGCGTGTAGATGATCATCGAGCAGATGATGTCGAGGTGCATCACGCGGAGCCAGCCGCGCGCCCTGGCGACCCACGCCGCCGTGCCGTCGCGGGGACCGACGCAGCGCGCGTAGCCTTTCTCGACGCACCAGTACGGATACTGCACGAGCTCGGTGGCGCCGACGCCGGTAATCCCGAAGACGGCCATCGCTGTCGCCAGACCCGCCGCCGGCAGGTGGAAACTCAGTCCACCGGCGAGATCGGCCGTGGTGATCGCGCCGGGGCGGCGCAGCAGGACCGCCGCCGCGCACACGGTCAGCAGTGAGAAGAACCCGACCTTGACGAGCGCGAGCTTCTCGATGCGGGTGTAGCCGCCTCCGACGAGGACGGCAATCGTGAGCGCGAGGCAGACACCAACCCAGACGTTGACCGAGATCGGCGGCACGAGCAGGTGAAGCACCTGCGCCACGCCGCCGTACATCCCACCGACCTGGAGCAGCGTCAGCAGCACCATGATGCCCCAGGCCCACACCAGCCAGCTGACGCCGAGCCGTGGTCCGGGAATGCGATTGAAGCCCTCGAGGCCGGTGTGGCCGGTGGCGATCGTGTAGCGTCCGAGCTCGCCCTGCACCACGGGCTTGATCGCGCAGCTCACCAGGATGATCCACAACGCCGTGAATCCCACCTGCGCCCCGAGCGTCGTCGTCGCGATCAGCTCGCCCGATCCGACGATCGAGGCCGCGAGGACCATCCCCGGTCCAATCCGCCGCAGCGCGCTGGGGATCGACGGCGGCGGCGTCTCGACGGCGCCGGGACTGACGACGTAGGGGTCGGCTTTGTCGGGCGGGCGTTCAGGTACATCGGTGCGGGCTCGGGGGGCGGTGGTGGTCATGGGGTGCCGGACGATAACACCGTCAAATCCCAAGCTCCAAGCTCCAAGCTCCAACGGACTCCCAACGCCCAAATCCCAACCCAAATCCCAACCCAAATCCCAACTACCAAGCGTTGGGCGTTGTCTTGGAAACTTTGTTTGGGATTTGGCGGTTGGGAGTCGATTGGGATTTGGAGCTTGGAGCTTGGGATTTACCGCTAGCCCAGCGGAAGCGCTACCGGCGCCCCTTCCTGCCCCGCAGACCGATCAGCAGCGATACAGATCTCCATTGTTTTCTGCGCGTCGAAGACGTTGAGCATCGTCTCGCGGCCCTGGAGCACGCAGTCGACCAGTTCGTCGATCTCGGCCTGGAAGGGGTGATGGCTGACGTCGGCGGTGTTCGGCGTCGGGCACTTGATGAGGATGCCGGGACGGCCGGAGGCGTCGGCGCCGGCTTCGAGGTGGACGTCGGGAAACGGATTCGCGGCCTTCAGGGCCTCCAGATCGAGCGGCGTCTTCTCCCACTGAATCAGATCCTGCCGCAGCGTCGCCTTGTCCCCCATGAGCTCGAGCTGAAAGTTGTAGGGCATCATGAAATCGGTCGAGCTCGTCACGTGTCCAAGGGCGCCGCCTTCGAGCGCGAGGTTCACGAGGATCGAGGTCGGCCACTCGTAGCCCTCGGTGAAGTGCGTCTGGAGCGCGCTGACCGAGGTGGCTTCGCGGCCGCCGCACCATCGCAGCGCGTCGACGGCGTGGCAACCCGCGGCGAGCAGGTGGCTGCCTCCGCCTTCGACGGTGCGCACCCAGTCCCAGCCCGAATACCAGTCGGTCACCCGCGACAGGTACTGGACCCGGACGAACCGGATGTCGCCGAGCCGGCCCGACTCGCGCATCCAGTGGGCGAACCTCAGCAGCGCGTTGTAGCGAAGCTCGAACGAGACGATGGTGCGGACGCCCGCTCGCGTGACGGCGTCGCGAATCCGGATCAGTTCGGGCATGTCGAGGCCGGTCGGCTTCTCGAGCAGGATGTGCTTCCCGGCGCCCGCGGCGGCGACGGCCTGGTCGGCGTGGAGATGATTCGGCGACGCGATCGAGACGATGTCGACGTCCGGCGCCGAGATCAGCTCCTCATGGGCGCGCGCGATGCGCGCGTTCGGCACGTTGACCTTGTGCCGTGCGGCGCTGGCGCGCGTCCGCCGCTCGTCGCCGCCGCCGTAGAGCCAGGTGACTTCCGTATGCGGGTTCTTCTGAAAGGCCTGTATGTGCTGCGCGCCGCACCAGCCGACGCCGCAGATTCCAACACCAAGTTTTCCGGTTGCAGTAGGCATGTGGGCCAAAGATATATCAGGCGGACAGCTGACAGCTGTGCAACGAGAGCGATACAGTAAGCCGGATCATGAACCGACGATATTCCCTTCGCGACGCTGTTGCCGTTCTCGGCGGGCTCATTCTCCTGGGATCGGCGATGCACGGCGATCAGACGCCGCTCGCGACGCCTCCGGCGAGGCCGGCGGCACAGGTGCGTCTCACGAAGAGCGAAGCGGCTGCCTTCGCCAGAGACGCCCGCAAGGGCGTCGACGTCGAAATGCCGGCAGGCATCGAGCTGACGTTGTGGGCATCCGAAAAGCTGATCAGCGATCCGGTGGCGATCGAGGTCGATCCGGAGGGCACGGCGTACGTGATCAGCTCGAGCCGCGCCGATCTGCCGCTCGACATCCGGGGCCACGCCGACTGGCTGCCCTCCGTCCACACGCTCACCACGAACGAGGCGCTGCGGGAGTTCTACCGGAAGGATCTCGCGACCGAGCGGAGCGCGCGCAACACCTGGATTCTCGATCTCAATAAGGATGGCTCGCACGACGCCCGGGACCTGGCCGAGCTCAAGGAGCGGATCGTCCGCATCCAGGACACGGACGGCGATGGCGTGGCCGACGCGTCCCGCATCATGAAGGAAGGGTTCAACGACGACCCGACGTGGGACGTGGGCGGCGGCATCCTGGCGTACGACGGTGACCTGTACTTCGGGATGGCGCCCGGCGTCTTCCGGCTTCGCGACACCGACCGCGACGGCGTGCTCGACTCGCAGATCACCATCAGCGAGGGGTACAACACCCATCCCGCGTTTGGCGGCCACGGCATCTCCGGCGTGACCCTGGGCCCGGACGGACGGCTCTACTGGGAAGTGGGCGACATCGGCTTCAGCGTCGTCGACAAAGCCGGCAAGCGCTGGTCGTACCCGAATCAGGGCGCGGTCCTGCGCTCCGAGCTGGATGGCTCGGGGTTCGAGGTGTTCGCGGCAGGCATCAGGAATCTGCAGGAGTTCTCGTTCGACGAGCACGGCAACCTGATGAGCGTCGACAACGACGGCGATCACGACGGCGAGAGCGAGCGGGTCGTCTACATTCCCTACGGATCCGACAGCGGCTGGCGATCCAACTGGCAGTACGGCAAGTACACCGACGCGCGCAACAACCGCTACAACGTCTGGATGGACGAGGCGCTCTATAAACCGCGCTACGACCGCCAGGCCGCCTACATCCTGCCCCCTGTGAAGTCCTGGCATGCCGGGCCGTCCGGCATGGTCTACAACCCGGGCACCGCGCTCTCGGACGAGTGGCGCAACTACTTCTTCGTCACGAGCTTCCCCGGATCCGCGTCGAGCGCCAAGATCTATGGGTTCCGGCTGAAAGAGACCGGCGCCGGCGTCAGCTACGAAGACGAGAAGCTGCTGCTGCGCGGCGTGCTCGCGATCGGCCTGCGATTCGGCGCCGAAGGGGCGCTCTACGTGACCGACTGGATCACGGGCTGGGACTCGAAGGACCAGGGACGAATCTGGAAGCTCGACGCGCCCGCCGCGGCGGGCAGCGCGGCGCGGAAAGAGGTGCAGACGCTGCTGCGCGCCGACTTCAGGCCGCGGGCTGTCGACGGCTTGTCCGGCCTGCTGCGGCACGCCGACATGCGCGTGCGCCAGAAGGCGCAGTTCGAGCTCGCACGGCGTGGCGACGCGAAGACATTCCTGGCGACGGCGCGTGACGCGTCCGCCGGCCTCGCGCGCCTGCACGCGATCTGGGGCATCGGTCAGCTGGCCCGTCGCGAAGCGGCGCAGGCGGCGCCGCTGGTCGACCTGCTCGGCGACAAGGACGCGGAAGTTCGCGCCCAGGCCGCGAAGACGCTTGGCGATCTTCGGTACACCGCGGCCGGCGATCGGCTCGTGCCGCTCCTGGCCGACAGCGCGCCGCGTGTGCAGTTCTTCGCCGCCGAGGCGATCGGCCGCATCGCGCACAGGGGCGCGCTCAACGCGCTGGTCGCGATGCTGGCGAAAAACGACGATCGCGACGTGTATCTCCGGCATGCCGGCAGCCTCGCGCTGGCGTCGATCGGCGATGCGTCGGCGCTCGACGTTCTCGCTCAGCACCAGTCGCGCGGCGTCCGCCTGGCCGCCGTCGTGGCGCTGCGCCGGATGCGCCATGCGGGAGTGGCGAAGTTCCTGACCGACAACGACGAGCTCGTCGCCACCGAAGCCGCCCGCGCGATCAATGACGATGGGGGAATCGAGGGTGGTCTGGCGGCGCTCGCGGCGACGCTGGGGGAGTGGCGATTCAAGAGCGAGCCGCTGCTGCGCCGCGCAATCAGCGCCAACCTGCGGCTCGGGACGACGGCGGCGGCCGAGCGCGTGGCGGCGTTCGCCACGGACCGCGAAAAGCCCGGGCCGATGCGCGTCGAGGCCGTCGCCGCTCTCGGCGTCTGGGCGTCGCCATCGCCGCTGGACCGGGTCGACGGCTTCCATCTGGGGAGCGCGATGCAGCAGCCGCGCGATCCGGGCGCCGCGCGAACGGCGGTGCGGCGGATGATCGACGATCTCGGCAAAGGCGAGAGCACTCCGGATCTGCGCGTCGCGCTCGCGGACGCGGCCGGACGCCTCGAGATTGCCGAAGCGGCGCCGATCCTGATCGCGCAGCTGAAAGACGATGCCGCGGTCGAGGTCAGGCTCGCGTCGCTGCGGGCCCTGCAGGCGCTGAAGGTCGCCGATATCGATCAGGTGATGAAGACCGCGCTCGCCGACAAGGATCCGGCGGTACGGAAGATGGCCCTCGGCATCATGCCCGGGCTCGCGATGTCATCGGCCGCCAAGGTCCAGCAGCTCACGTCGATCATCAAGAACGGATCGCTCGTCGAGCGGCAGGGAGCGCTCGAAGTCCTCGGCACCCTGCGGACCGCCGAGTCGCGGGAGACGCTCGGTCAGTATCTCGACGATCTGCAGGCCGGGAGGATCGCGCCGGAGCTGCAGATCGAGCTCGCCGAGGCCGCGCAGGCCGACGGCGCGCCGGCGCTGTCGGCGAAGCTCGAGGCCTTCAGAAAGGCCAAAGGCGTGGAGACGCTGGCGTTCGCCCTGCGCGACGCGCTGAAGACCGGCGGGGACGCGCGCCGCGGCGCGATGGTGATCTTCACGAATCCGGCGGCCGAGTGCACGCGCTGCCATGCGTTCGAGGGCACGGCCGCCAACGTCGGCCCGAACCTCTCGAAGATCGGCGCGTCGCTGTCGCGCGATCAGCTCGTCGAGGCGCTGCTCGATCCAAGCGCCCGGATCGCGCCCGGGTTCGGGACCGTCTCGCCGATGCCGCCGTTCGGCCTGATCCTCAAGCCGAAGGAGATCCGGGATATCGTGGAGTTCCTCAGTTCGATGAAATGACGTTGCCGCGGAGCCGAAACCGATGACCTCACACCGAGTCTTCATGCCCGTCCTGGCCGCGCTCCTCCTCGTGGGCGCCGGCGCCGCACTTCTCTCGCAGCCGGCCCCGACGACGGCCGCCATGCCCAAGGTCGACGCCAAGGACTGGATCCAGTTGTTCAACGGCCGGAACCTCGACGGCTGGACGCCCAAATTCGCCAAGCACGACCTCGGCGAGAACTTCAACGACACCTTCCGCGTGTCGGACGGCCTGCTCCAGGTCCGCTACGACAAGTGGGACGGCTTCAACGGCGAGTTCGGCCACATGTTCTACAAGGATCCGTTCAGCTACTACGTGATCGCCGCCGAGTACCGGTTCGTGGGCGACCAGGTGAAGGGCGCCGGGCCGAGCCTGTCGTGGGCGATCCGCAACAACGGCCTGATGCTTCACGCGCCCGATCCGAAGACGATGCTGAAGGATCAGGATTTCCCGATCTCGATCGAGGTCCAGCTCCTTGGCGGCTTCGGCAAGCCGCGCACGACCGCCAACCTCTGCACCCCCGGCACCAACGTCGTCATGGACGGCAAGCTCGAGACGCGGCACTGCATCAACTCCAAGTCGAAGACCTACGAGGGGGACCAGTGGGTGCGCGTCGAGGTCCTGGTGCACGGCGACGAGCTGATGCGGCACTACGTCGAAGGGGAGCCGGTCCTCGAATACACCAAGCCCCAGATCGGCGGCGGCAACGTCAGCCCGGTCGACCCGAAAGTGAAAGTGGACGGCACGCCGCTGACCGGCGGCTACATCTCGATCCAGGCCGAGACCGCGCCGATCGATTTCCGGAAGATCGAGCTGCTCAACCTCCAGGGGTGCATGGACAAGAAGGCGAAGAACTTCAGGGCCTACTACGTCAAGGACAACCCGAAGGCCTGCCAGCGATAGTCCCGAGTCCGGAGGAGCATGGCGTCTCTAGCCGGATACTTACATCCCGGAGAGCAGTCTGCCGTCGCTCGTGTCAGAAATCCGGGACGCCAGAACCTAACGCCGAGCGCCACAGCGATCACCGGGGCTGGGGCCCTTGACACCGGCGGCGCGTCACCCGCCGACCGGGATGATGGCCGCCCCATATACATGCCGGGACGCGACTCCCTGAAGCCACGCGACGGCCTTCAGGGCGCCCGCTCCCCACTTACGGTCGACTTTGAGCTCGCGTTCGACGACGCCGGGCTGACGCGCGAGGAAGCCAATCGCCTGCAGACGGCGGGCGACCGCGACGTGGTGCAGGGTGCGGCCGCCGTTCTCGCCGCGTTTCACGGCAGTGGTCAGGTCGTCCTGTGTAATGGCCGTGAGTATCTGAATCTTCTCCGCTGCCGATGGCGCGGCCGGCAATTCAATCCGCACCAGCACGCGGTCGTCCGCCACGCGCGCGCTCACGGCGACGGGCCAGTGCGGCCGCTTCGCTGCGGCGGCGATCGCACGGCGCACCCGGTCCCCGTCGTTGCCCTCGACTGCCTCGCGCCCGTCGATCACCATCTGTGGTGTGTAGACGCTGCCGGGCCCGAACTGCGCCGAGTAGCCACGTTGTCGATCCGTGTACGCCGGCGAGGAGAAGGTGTCCTTCCATCCCTCGTGATCGAAGTAATCCACGTGCAGGCCGAGCGCGATGACGTGGCCACCGGACATCGGCTGTTCACGCTGCAGCGAGGCGAGCAGGGCATCGGCGGCAGGACAGCTCGAACAGCCTTCTGAGGTGAAGAGCTCCACCAGCACGGGTACCGGGGCAACGGACGGCTGGCTGCCGCGCGCCGTCAACAGGACGAGCCACGCGGCAGCAACGAGAGTTCTCATGGCGCGAACAGTGTGTTCATGAACCGCGGCCCTCAGGCTACCGCGAGAGGATTTCCTCAGGTTTTCCCGGTCTTCTTCATCGCGTAGACGGCGCGGTCGAAATCCTCCAGCAGCGTCCGTGGACCGGCATCCAGTCCCGGAAGCATCTGGGTCATGAGGACCGCGCCGATCTGCTTCTCGGTGTCGATCCAGAAGAACGTGTTGTAGATGCCGGCCCACGCCATGGTGTTCACGCCTCTGGGGGTGTCGGCCGTCCGGGAGTTCAGCGCGAATCCCAGCCCGAACTTGTCCAGCGCGCCGGGCAGC
>Ga0114129_10012009_pt1 | contig 12317 bp, 8 predicted proteins | sample RhiMetdeltSRZDD1_FD_80071 | JGI IMG/M metagenome (GOLD analysis project Ga0114129, IMG submission 80071) | Populus rhizosphere microbial communities from Tennessee, USA - Rhizosphere MetaG P. deltoides SRZDD1 (version 2) (version 2) | ecosystem: Host-associated > Plants > Roots > Rhizosphere >...
CAAAAACGAAGATCTCACGCTTCTTGTCGATCTTGAAGATATTCCCGCTCCGATCCCCGACGTACAGATTGTCGTCACGGTCGAACGCAATCCCCGTAGCGACACCCATCCCCTTGCAGTAGGTCGACTTTTCACCGTAAACAGAAATCTTGTAGATGTTCTCGTCGTGGCGGCTCGAGATGAACATTTCGCCACGCGTGTTAAAGGTAATCCCTGTTGGGTTGACAAGGTCCGCTACGAACGGTTGGACATTTCCCTGTTGATCAATCTTGAAGACGGAATTGGGGACTTTTTCCCCCCGTCGCCCGCTCAAGGTCGTATAAACATTGCCTTCAGAATCCAGTACTATGTCATTGGCCAGATCGGCGTCAATGCCGAATTGGTTGTGTGGCCCGGGACCGGTGTATGTTTTTTTCCATATTCTGTCTCCATTACTGTCGTACTTATAAGTGGTATAATCCAAACCAAAATTTATTTTGGTGATGCCGCCTGTTACATGCACATGGCCATCCCCGTCCACTGCAATAGCGGTTGCCATATCGGGGCCTCCGCCACCTGGACCATTATAAATCTGGGCCCATTCTTCCACGCCATTTGCATTATACCTGATGGTGTTAAAGTCCCTGCGAAAGTCGTTGGTGATGCTCCCTGTGATAAACACATTGCCATTTTCATCGAGGCCTATTGCACTGTTAAAGTCACTTTTCACTTCCAAACCGTCATGTAAGGCCATCCATTGCTGAATGCCATTGGTATTGTACTTAATGGTAATAAAGTTTAATGCACTATTTTCAACCTCAATACCTCCGGTTATATAAACATTACCTGCTGCGTCCAATGCCAGGTCGTTGATTACCACTTCGCCATTAATTTGTGGACTGTTACCAGTTATGGCCCATTGCTGCATGCCTGCTGCATTGTATTTAACGGTAGAAAACTCCCAGAAGAAAGTTTCATCCGGAGCTCCGCCCACGCCGGTAATAAATACATTGCCTGAGGCATCCACCGCAATTGCCGTGGCTTCATCAAAAGATTCGCCGTTATAAATGGTTGCCCATTGCTGTATGCCCGATGTATTGTATTTAATGGTAGCTATGTCGCTCGGGTTTCCATCTTCATCCAGGATAGTGGAGATGAAGCCTGTTACGTACACATTGCCCCACCCATCTACGGCCAGGGCATTGGCCCTGTCTCTATCATTAACAGGACCGTTAAACCTTTGCACCCATTCCAGATCGCCATCATCGTCGTATTTAATGGTCGTATAATCGTTGCCGGTTCCAACACCGGTGCTCCAGCCCGTTACATACACATTGCCCTCGTCATCAACAGCAATGGCGGTTGCCTGATCGCCACTATTACCAGGGCCGTTATATCTTCTTATCCATTTAGTATCTCCATCATCGTCGTATTTAATAGTAGTAAAGTCACGGTCTGTTCCGTTGCCTGTACTCCAGCCTGTTACATACACATTGCCCTTTTGGTCCACGGCAATAGCAGTAGCCTCGTCGATCTTATTGCCCGGCCCATTATACCTTTTCACCCATTTTCTATCTCCATCATCATCATACTTAATAGTTGCAAAATCCCTTGCAGTTCCACTGCCGGTGCTCCATCCTGTTACATATACATTGTCCTTTCGATCCACGGCAATGGCAACTGCCTCGTCGAGGCTATTGCCCGGTCCGTTATATCTTCTTTCCCATTTTTCATCTCCATCGTCGTTATACTTAACAGTGGTAAAGTCGGCATTGGTTCCCTTGCCAACACTTCTTCCTGTTACATACACATTGCTCTTGTGATCTACCGCCAGGTCGTTGGGCACATCACCAGAATTTGGGTCTCCATTTTGCCTCGTTACCCATTTTTCGGTAACCTGGGCAAAACAGATAGCAGACATAAACAGGAAACAGGGAAGAAATAATAATCTTTCGGACAGTAGCATATTCCTCATAAACAAATTTTTAAGATTTAATAATAATAATGGCATCATCATGAGTACCGGCCAATCCCATCTTCATAAGGAGAAATGTTAAACAGCATTAAGTTATGTTAGCGGGCAACAGGACTGTTTCCAGGGAAAAGATGGAAATTGGAATAATGTCTTTTTGAATGGGTATGAAGTATCAATTAACTGCAAAATAGGAGCCTGTAAAATTCGGTTATTTGCAGCACCTATTCAATGAGCGCCATCAGCTTTTAACCCTGCTTGCCACTTTTTGTATTTAATGAAGAATCGCAGATCAGATCAGGCAACTGGTTCAATCTTAATTATGTCGACTGTAATTGTACAATTATAATTTACGCACAAAAAAGTATTTCTGCAACATACAGAGGGGCACTAATAGAAACAAAGGACATGCATAAAATACCATCGTTAAAAATATTTTACAAAACAAATAATAAACTCGACAAAGAGCTACTATCGCTAATATCTGAGTTCCAATTTGTCTGTTTAAGCGACAATAAAAAAGGAACAGGTCATTCAGTTGATCTGTTCCTTTTCCAACGTTCGACAAAATGAATAAAATCGGAAATAATTGATCGTACTCATTCATGATCGAATAAAATCGATAAAAGTCGGGGCGGTTGGATTGTCGAACCTGTTAATAAAGGATTTGAGAGTATTAGAAGAGTTAGTATCAACTCATATAATAGTGGCCCTGGTTTAGGTCGGCAATAAGCCCGGGATGTGATGGTTGCCATTGCAATTCCTGCTGTGTACGTGTGGCTGTAGCCGGTATATCAAACGCTAAAAAAGCTCCCAGCCAGCCAAAGTGTTCGGCTGCTTCTTCTGCCTTTTTTGATATTACGGGTAGTTTCAAATGCCTGCCAATCACTTCAGCAATATCACGCACAGGTATGCTTTCATCGCCTATGGCATGATAGGTAGCATAGGGTGCGGCCTTTTCCAAAGCCAGCCTGAAAACCTGTGCAGCATCCTGCCGGTGCACTGCCGGCCAGCGATTTTGTCCATTGCCAATATAGGCCGATACGCCCTTATCACGAGCAACTTTAATCACCATTGGAATAAAGCCATGATCGCCTTTGTCGTGAACTGAAGGCGGCAGCCTTACTATGGAAGTATGCACGCCCCATTTGGCTACGGTAGCAGCAGCTTCTTCCGTGGCGGCCCTTGGCGTGGCGGCGTTGCTCATAGTAACTACATTGTTTTCTGTAATGATGCCATTACTGCGTACTACCGCAGTGCCTGAGGTAATGATCAATGGCCGGTTTGAACCGGCTAATACTGAGCCTATGGACTCAATGGCCTGACCATCGGTTTCACAGCTGGGGCCGAAATTGGAAAAGTCGTGAATAAAAGCGGTATGGATCACACCATCCGATTCGGCAGCTCCTTTTTTCAGACTGTCAATATCTTCGAGCGATCCCCGGTGAGCTTCGGCGCCGGCTTTTAGTAAAGATTGCACCGCAGCTTCTGATCGGGCTAAACCTAATACCTGGTGACCTGCCCTTATTAATTCCTGTACCACGGCTGAACCAACAAAACCGGTAGCGCCTGTAACAAAAATTCGCATGTTTCGTTTATTTTAAAATTGAATAATCGTGAATTATAATGCCTGTACAAATTTCAGCCGGTATGCCCCCTTAAAACAAGGAGATTTGACACCGTTTTTTGAGGTCATTTGACGTAAATTTGTCAGGTAAGCTTTACCGGTTAATTGATGTTCGGGCATTTTGAATCCTATATTACTTCCAGGGGCCAGTTTACAGCAGACGAACTGAAGCTGATGCGTTCGCTGTGTACACCAAAAAAGGTGCGCAGGCGGCAATTACTGCTGCACGAAGGAGAAATTTGCCAGTATAAGATATTTGTGGGTAAAGGTTTATTAAAAACCTACCGGTTGAAAGACGACGGCTCGGAATACATAATGCGTTTTTCACCCGAAAACTCGTGGACTACCGATCCGGTAAGCATTAACCAGAACGTTCCTTCCAGGTATAATATAGAGGCCCTTGAAAATACCGAAGTGGTATTGTGGACCCGCCCCAACCTTGGTAAATTGCTACAGGCTGTTCCGGCTTTTAAGTTGTTTACCGAAAAGCTTATTTCCAGTACTCTCGACGATACCCATGACCGCTTGCTAAAAACACTCAGTTATACTTCCGAAGAAAAATACAACGACTTTATTGCGTCTTTCCCCGATGTATTCAGCCGCGTGCCGCTGCACATGGTAGCCTCGTACCTGGGCGTTTCAAGAGAAACATTAAGCCGCATTCGCCATGAGCAATTGAAACAGCCAAAATAGAGTGGCGGCGCCTAACTATAATTGCCTATTGCCCATTGCCTAATGGTTCATCGTATCTGCCCCCTTACAATGCCGGCTGGTTTTAATTTCGAATGCGCATTGGTGTAACAGGCATCATTTTTCAAAATTGTTACCAGCGAATCTGCCAGCGTTTGTGATTTTACGATGCCAAAATCGGCTTTCGAACTGCACAGGAATATACGTACCGGTCCTGCAATATCGGCCGTTCCACGGTGTACATGCGATGCGGTTAATGTATCGTTCGTTTCAAGATTGTTAACCGTAACACTCGAGTACAGGGTTTTATCGGTTGTAAGCCGCAAAATAGATAAACCGGTAGCAGTGGTAGTTACCGGATTGGGCCGTTCATTGGCGCCATTCATAGCAACATCTATAGCGAAATCAATTGTTTTATCAAGTTGCGCGCGTACAAGTCCGCCGGGCGCCTGTGTTGAATGTACATTAATGTATACAGGCATGGTTAATAAAGTATCTATCTGGCCCATTCGTAATCCTGTAATTGTACCCGAAGCGCCGGCGCCTGTAAATGCCGGATTCAACGGAATCAGAACACCACCCGGTGTGGCAGGGTCACCTGCATGAATATGGGCGTTTGTCAACGCATCGCCTGGTGAAAGATTATGAATATGAAAACTGTACTTGAGTGAGTTATCGGCAAACAATTCAATGGTTGCTTCACCTTCTTCATTTCTGCCTGCAGGCGCCGGCACTTCATATATCGCTTTCATCACTACATCACCCCACTTTTTTACAGATGACGCGCCATTATCTGAATCGTGCTTACAGCTTTGCAGCAGCATACAGGCAAGCAATACAGCGCCTGTTGCCTGCAAGGGCAATAATCGTTTCATACTTTTTATTTTGAAATTGGTGAGTGTATGAACAATAATACGAAACGGGAGTGGGGATGGTTGCTTTTTTAGAACAGGAGGTCAGATGTCAGATGTCTGAAGTCAGAAGACTCCGTGTTTGAAACCACTTAACAGAATTAAACCGCAGGTTCTTCTGACTTCCGACCTCCGACTTCCGACATCTGACTTCAGTCTTCTTCTATTGCGTAAGCGGAATATCTCTTTTCAACATATCATTGCGATTGGCCATTTCCCACGCTGTATAAAACACCAGCTTCACTCTTTTGGTCATGAGGTCGTAATTGATTTTATCAGGTGTATCGGTGGGGCGATGATAATCGTTGTGGGTGCCGTTGAAGTAAAAAATAATCGGAATGCCTTTGCGGGCAAAGTTGAAATGGTCGCTGCGATAATAAATACGTTCGGGGTCATTCGGTGCATTGTATTTATAATCCAGCTCAAGCTTTGTGTATTTTTTATTCATGGCCTCGCTGATGGGGCGCAGGTCGCTACTAAGCTTGTCGTCGCCCACCACATAAATATAATTGGTTGAATCGCCCGCTTTACGTTTGGGATCGATGCGGCCAACCATATCGATGTTCAGGTCAACCGTTGTTTTGTTTAACGGGAACAGCGGATGATCGCTGTAATATTCCGATCCCCACAATCCTTTTTCTTCGCCCGAAACCGTCATAAATACAATCGACCGGCGCGGCCCTTTACCTGCTGCTTTTGCTTTGGTAAATGCTTCTGCCAGTTCCAGCACGCTTACGGTTCCTGAACCATCGTCGTCGGCGCCATAGTAAATAACTGAATCACCGCGCTTGCCCAGGTGATCGTAGTGCGCTGTGATAAAAACAAGTTCATCTTTTTTATCGGTGCCTTCAATAAAACCAACCACGTTGGTGCTGTTCAGTTCATTTATATTCTTTTTGAACTCCAGTTTTACATCCGCATCGAATGATTTAGGTTGCGGGTTGCCGTTCTTCATAGCCTCTTTGGCCGTATCGTAATCGGCTCCCATAATGGCTTTGGCCACCTGCTCAGATATATAAAATGTATTGGGGTATACCGTTTTTTTGAAACCATTCAGATAGGGTGCGCCTTTGTTAATGCCCGGCCGGCGCGGGAAATTCGATTGTACCATTAAAATGGCAGCAGCGCCGTTCTTTTGAGCAGCTTCCATTAACGTAAACGGATTGAAACGGTTGCCGCCACGGGGACCTGCACTGTTGCCTCCTGAAGCCGGTGGAGTGCCCTGCAGGATCAATACAATTTTACCCTGTGTGTTTACACCTTTATAATCATTGCGGCTGCTATCGCTGATGCCGTATCCTGCAAATACTACTTCGCCACACATCAATGTGTTTGAAGAAGCCATGTTAAAATTGATGCTGAAGTCGGTATACAAATCAAAACGTTTTCCGTTCACTTCAATGCCTGCATTGATAAGCGAATCCTGAAAAACCGGGTATCCGAGCTGATAATTGCCGTTATTACCTGGTATTAAACCAAGCGATTTAAACTGGTTTTCGATGTAGGAAGCAGCTTTACGCTGGCCTTCGGTAGCGGTTTCGCGGCCTTCCATTTCGGCGCCTGCAACAATGTACAGATGCTTTTTCAGGTCTTCTGCAGTTATACTGTTGGCAAAGGGCTTAGGATCGGCTACCTTCTGGCCCCAGGCGGCAGAAGTAGCGGCAAGCGCCACAACCAGGAAAATTCTTCGCATGGTGTATTATTTGATTGATTTCAAAAATAACAGGAATGCTGTTGATTCTAAAACCTTTTATCAATTAGATGGTTTGAATTACGCATCAAATTCACTGAGCTCAAGCCACCTCAACTCCTTTTCATCGAGCAGGGTGGTGATTTCGTTTATGCGTAGCGATAATTGTTGTAATTGGTCGAACGGCAGGGAACCGCTCATTTGTTCGGTGATGGTTTGTTTTTCCTTTTCGAGGTTGCCTATATCCTGCTGCAATTGCTCGAATTCCCTTTTTTCTTTATAGGTTAACTTCTTCTTTTCGGGCTTTCCGGCTTCAATCTTCTGGCTTGCGGTTTCCGACTTCTGACTTCCGACTTCTGACTTCTGATTTCTTTCTTCTTCTTCCTTTTCCTTTAACCATATGCGGTATTGTGAATAGTTGCCGGGGAAATCGCGTATTTCACCTTCGCCTTCAAATACAAACATATGATCTACGAGGCGGTCCATAAAGTACCGGTCGTGCGAAACAATGAGCAAACAACCGGGGTAGTCGCTTAAAAAATTCTCCAGCACGCCGAGTGTCGGCAGATCGAGGTCGTTGGTAGGCTCATCGAGTATTAAAAAATTCGGATTGCGGAACAGGATAGATAATAAATGCAGCCTTCTTTTTTCGCCACCGCTTAGTTTGGATACATAGGTGTATTGCTGGTCGGGCGGAAATAAGAACAACTCTAAAAACTGAGCAGCGCTTAACGAACCGCCATCGGCCAATGGAAAGTTTTCGGCCATGCCTTTTACAAATTCAATGACCCGCATATCTTCTTTAATCACTAATCCCTGCTGCGAGTAATTGCCAAAAATGACCGTTTCGCCGATATTCACCTTGCCGCTGTCGGCCGCTTCAATGCCCTGTAATATATTAAGGAAGGTTGATTTACCTACGCCGTTTTTTCCTACCACACCAATGCGTTCCCCTTTTTTAAAAGTATAATCAAAGCCTTTCAGGATCGGTTTTTCGCCATAACTTTTGTATACTTTTTTCAGCTCTATCACTTTACCGCCCAACCGGGTCATTTTTACATTCAGCTGTAGCTGGGCATCTTCTAATCGCTGTTTGGCTTTGGCTTCTACTTTATAAAAATTGTCCTGCCGGCTTTTGCTTTTGGTGGTGCGCGCCTTGGGTTGCTTACGCATCCACTCCAGCTCTTTGCGAAAGGTGTTCCGGGCTTTTTCTATACTGGCGGCGGCACTTTCCTGCCGGGCCACCTTTTTTTCGAGGTAATTCTGATAATCGCCTTTATATACGAACAATTCACTGCCATCGAGCTCCCATATTTCTTCACAAACGGCATCCAGAAAATAGCGGTCGTGCGTTACCAGCAACAGGGTTACGTTTTGCTGATCGAGATAATTTTCAAGCCATTCCACCATTTCAATATCAAGGTGGTTGGTAGGTTCGTCCATGATCAGTAACACGTGCTTATGGTCAAAACCAATATCGATCAGTGTTTTTGCCAGCGCCACGCGTTTGCGTTGTCCGCCCGAAAGGGTGTTCACCGCCTGTTGCAGGTGGTGGATGTTCAGCTTGCCGAGAATCTGTTTTACTTTGGCGTCGAAATCCCATGCGCCCAGTTCATCCATTTTTACAATGGCGGCGCCTAATTTTTCGGGATCGCCTTCTTCGCTAATCGCTTCAAATTCCCTGATGGCATTTATAACCGGGTGATTATGATAAAAAATATTATCCAGCACCGAGCCTCTTTCGTCAAAAACGGGGTCTTGCTCAAACAGGGCAACGGTTACTTCTTTGTTGATCCAGGCGGTGCCGCTGTCTGCCGTTTCTTTGCCGGCCAGGATCCGCAGCAGGGTGCTTTTACCGCTGCCGTTTCGGGCAACCAGGGCTATTTTATCGCCCTCTTCAACATGAAATGAAATATTCTCAAAAAGTGGTTTTATACCAAACGACTTACCAAGTCCTTCCACTGATACGTAATGCATGGCGCAAAGATAATAGGTTTCCCGGACCTGAATTCGGTTTCCCGGACCTGAAGGTCCGGGCTATTGCCAATTGATTTTCCCTGAAACCTGTAACTTGTAACCTGTAAAATGTGTGCTTGCCTATGTTAATAAATCATATCATTATTGTGCTGTTGTGGATAGCATTTTGTGTATCGCACAGTGTGTTGGCCACTGCCGGATTTAAACAAAAAATGCAGGTACGGCTGGGGGCGAGGTACAAATATTATCACCTGGGGTATTCGGTATTTGCATTTGATACCCTGGTACTGGTATTGATTTTTCAGTTTAACATGAAAAGTGTGCTGTTGTTAGCTGTGCCGGTATGGATAAAATTTATTATATGGTTGCCGTTACTGGCAGGTGTTAGCATTATGGCCGTTGTGATCAGGAAATATTTTTTCTCACTGAGTGGCATCAGTGTTTTTTTCAAAAAGCAGCCTCCGGCTACTTTGGAACTGGGCGGATTGAACCGCTATGTTCGTCATCCTTTGTATGCCGGTACTTTATTATTTATCTGGTCGTTGTTTTTGCTGCTCCCTTTTCTGAATAATTTATTGGCCTGTATTATCATTACGGTATATACCATCGCCGGCGCCCGCCTCGAAGAAAAAAAGCTCGAAGCGCAGTTTGGCGAGCAATATGTAAAGTATAAAGCAAGGGTGCCGATGATTGTACCGAAACTTAACTCTCCCTCCATTTAATATTACATCCAATGCTCGGTCTTTGCACTTCCTGCACCGGTTCTTTCTTTAACAAATGGTCCAGCGCTTTGCGTATATCGGATCCTGTAACAGGAATGCCATTACCGGGTCGCGAATCATCCAGTTGTCCGCGGTAGGCTAATATGAGGTCATCGTCATAAATAAAAAAGTCGGGCGTGCAGGCGGCCTCATATGCTTTGGCAACCTCCTGCGAGGCATCGTATAAGTAGGGGAAAGGATATTTCAGTTGTTTGGCCACCCCTTTCATTTGTTCAGGTCCGTCTTCAGGATAGCCCGATGCATCATTTGAGCTGATGGCAATAAAACCAATGCCTTTATTTTTATAATCATTCGCCAGTTTTACCATCCCTTCATTTACATGTTTAACAAACGGACAATGATTGCAGATGAACATAATTACGGTTGCCACTTTGCCCTTCAGTTCGGCCAACGACAATTCTTTTTCGCTTACGGTATCCGGCAGCACAAAGTCGGAAGCTTTTTTACCCAGCGGTGTCATTACAGATGGTGTTCGTGCCATAACAGGTTATTTAATGAAATAAACGGTTGCAATTTTACCATTTTCTATTTTATAAACAGCAATTCCCCCAAATGGTTTATTGCCGGTGCTGGTTACTTTTTCCTGGTCGATAATGGTATTGCCCTGTATCATGCGGTTGATGATCTCGCAATGCAGGCCGGGTGAGCGGCTGAAAAAGCGGTTGTACACTTCACGCATTTTGTCTTTTCCTTTCATTTGCAAACGGCCCGAAAGATCATATATCACCACACTGTCGCTGTAAGGCGCCAGAAACTCCTCAATATTACGGGCATTGTAGGCATTCAGCTGTTGCTGTACCAGCATTTCGGGCGTGGGTGACAGCAATTTTTTTGGATCGAGCAAAACACCGTGGTGTATTATGGTTTGCAGGGCGGCCGGTACATTAATATCTTTAACCGGATCGTTGTTGAGCAACAACAGATCGGCTATTTTACCTTTTTCTATACTGCCATAATCTTTTTCTTTGCCAAATCCTTTTGCCGCATTGATGGTCGCCGATACAATGATTTCCCAATTGGTTAAACCAGCCTGTTGCATAGCCAGCATTTCATTGTAAAAAGAAGCGGCATGCTGGGTGCCGATGTTGCCGGCATCGGTACCTGCGACCACCATTACACCCGCCTGCTGCGCCAGTTTCAGATTGGCCAGCATAGTGCTGTCTTCTTTGGAGGGAACGTGATACCTGTCGCGCAGTTTAATATAATCAAAAGGCACTTTATTGCCCAGATGTTGAATATCTGTGAGCGTGCCGAGCATAAAAGGATTCGAATAGTTGAGGTCGTGCGACGTAAAACTAAATTGCTGCGTAAACGTTCTGTGATATCCCTGACTAACCATGAGTGTAGGTATGTACACCACTTTTTTGTTTTTCATCAGTTGCAGCATACCGGTATCGAGCGGTTTATCATCAACACTATGCACCAGGATATCGGCCCCGGCTTCAACGGCCAGCCGGGCTGTTTGGTATTGGGTGGCATGAACGGCCACTTTTAATCCGTTGGCATGACTTTCATCAATAGCCGCTTTTACGATGGGCAGGTTGGTTTCGGGTTTTTGATCGCGTAAAACGATGTACCAGATCTTTATAAAATCAGGTTTGTAAGGCAGTTGTTTTTTTACAAGATCTCTTGCTTCCTGTTCGTTGGTGACTTTAACGATCGGGGGATCGTTTTTATCGAGATTGGGTGGCAGGTAAGTTGAAACGAGCGGACCGGTTACCAGCGCATTGGGAGCGACAATGGTAGTGTCGAGCTGGCTGCGGATGGCATAGTTACTCATGGGACCGCCTACATCAATTACAGTTGTTATACCACAGGCCAGGTAGCGTGCCATCAGATCGACCCGGTTATCTTTTACCCATTGCTGATCTTTTTCATAGGAGTACACACTGTTTAAGTTCACTGCATCGGGCCGGGTGTATAAGCCGCCACTTTGAAAGAAATGAATATGTGCATCCGTTAAACCAGGCATCAGGTATTTGCCGGTTCCATCGATGATGGTGCTGTTTGCCGGAATTTTGATCTTTTTTGCAGGCGCTACAGTAGTAATGCGATCGCCATCGATGACCACTGTTTGATCGGCATCTGTTTTTTGGGTGATTACATTAACAACATTTACATGTGTAATAAAAAGGGGAGAAACTGGTTTTATATAAGGCTTGCTGCTGTCGATTTGTGCATGCAATAATGTGCAACCGAAAAATACAGAAAGCAACAGGTATTTTTTCATGCCGTAGTTTGTTTGGGATAAAGGTAGGATTTTGATAGTTTGATTGCCTGTAGACTTTGTAAGGGACTATATATTTACAGTAAACGAATCATTTTCGCATTTAAATGCAACAATCAAAACAATTAAACCATCAAGCCATCACTTCCCATACCAATACATTAGCCAACAAATCAGCGCCGTAATCACCAGCATCACTATCCATTTGTATTTATCCCAGGTATGGCGTTGCAGTTGTTGTTGCAGCGCCTGTTCAATAATCGCTTGTGCTTCGGGGTCATTACCGGCTACCTGCAATAACAGTTCGGTCACCGGTAAAAAATATCGCCGGGGCAGGGGCTGCGCCGACTGCAATAGTTTTTGAATGATTGCCCGGTTAAGATCCTGATCGTTGTGCTCGTGCAAAATACCGATGGCATTGGTGGTCAATAACTCCTTTATATGTGCGCTTACTGCATCGTA
>Ga0114129_10012010_pt1 | contig 12317 bp, 8 predicted proteins | sample RhiMetdeltSRZDD1_FD_80071 | JGI IMG/M metagenome (GOLD analysis project Ga0114129, IMG submission 80071) | Populus rhizosphere microbial communities from Tennessee, USA - Rhizosphere MetaG P. deltoides SRZDD1 (version 2) (version 2) | ecosystem: Host-associated > Plants > Roots > Rhizosphere >...
CGCGCTTGGCCGCCCTCGACGCCCGGCGGAGGCGGCTTCGGAACCGATTCATCGCGGTCCGATACAGGTAGCCGGTCGGCTCCTCCATGGCGCCGACCCGGTCCCACCGTTCCCACACCGCGATGAATGCGTCCTGCATGAGTTCCTCGGCCTCCTGTGCGTCGCCGGTCACGAGATACAGGGCCCGTTGCAGCCGTTGGTGCTCGGCCTGGAAGAAGGCCTCGAAGCTGGCCGGTCCGACCGGCTTCGGGCGCGGGCGTCGCTCCGTCACGGCGCTCGCGGGTTCCTGCATACGGTCCATGAACGCCTCCGACTCCCCTGGCGTTCAGATGGTGCCCGAGATTCAGGGAGAGGGCGAGACGGAGATCGATGGCGAGGGCGTCGGGGTGGGTGTCGGGGTGAGCTCGAGCTCGCCGAACTCGACCGGCACGTTCACGCGCCGGACCTGCAGGGTGCCGGACTGGGGGGACTGCTCGATCACGTCGTAGGCGATCAGCCTGGGTTGGGGCTCCTTCGAGAAGTACAGGACCTCGGCCGAGAGCGGGATGTCCAGGCCGCGGAAGATGCCGGCCCCCGAACCGCCCGTCGTCCCGATCCGCAGGTACAGCGTCCCGTTGCGCACCGTCGCCGTCGTCTCGTGGAAGTGGCCCGAGATCACCAGCGGCACCCGGCCCGCGACGTCCTCGGCCATCCGGTCGTCGTGCACGGCCACGACCTCGACCGGGTCGGGCGAGGCCTCGACGTCCTGCACGATCCTCGGGCCGACCGAACGAGCGAGCGCCGCGAAATCCTCGGCGTCAACCGGCGCGCCGCGGGCCGGCGTGTACGCGGGATGGCCGAGCCCGTAGACCGTGAGGCCGTCGATCGTCTTGGCGCGGCCGTCGAGAACGATCGCGTTCGGCTCCTCGGCCACCGCCGCCTGGAGCGCGATCGAGTCGTGGCTGCCGCGGATGAACACGTACGGCCGCCCGAACGCCGGGATCTCGTTGGTGATCAGGTTCTCGATCGGCGTCCCGAACGAGGTCAGGTCGCCGGTGTCGATCACGAGGTCGACGTCGAACCCGCGCGCGACCTCCTGCGCGAAGTCCATCCCGAGTGGCGAGGCGTGGATGTCCGAGATGTGCAGGACGCGGATCGCGTCGCTCGCGAGCGGCGACGGCTGCAGCGTCGTGTACGCGCGCACCGTGCCGTCGACGATCTGCTCCAGCCCGGCCCGCAGGTCCTCGATCCGGCCCGTGGCCTCGCGGACCGGCCCGATCAGCTGCGGGGCGAGCGCGAGGGAGCCCGAGTAGGTCGGCTCGGAGAACGCCTCCGGTGTGAAGGTGACGAGCAGGAGCACCTCGCACAGCGTCACGCCCAGCAGCGCGGTCAGGCCGCCCGCGGCGACGAGCCTCCACCGCCCGCGATAGACGATGGCGGCCAGCGCCACCCCACCCAGGGTCGCGACGAGCAGGACGCGCCAGGCCATCGTTCGGACGCTGTCGTGCGCGTCGAGCTCGACGTCGTTCACGAGCCCGTCGATCCCCTCCCGGTTCACGACGTCGGTCAGGCGCTGGACCCCGACGTCCCGGAGCGTCGCGGACACGTGCAGGGGCGACAGGTGCGTGTCGGCCGTCAGCGCGCCGAACGGCGGCAGCCCGAGCTCGGTCTCGCCCTTGCCGAACCCGACGTCCAGCTCGACCCGGAAGGGGCCGATCGGGACCGTCTCCCTCCCGAACAGCGCCATCCCGAGCCACGCCCCGGCCAACCCGACGAGACACGCGAGCAACACGGGCTCGACTCGGCGCAGTCGCGACCGGCCGCGTTCGGGAGTCCCATCCGCGTCATCGCCCTCGAGACGCTCCTCGTCCACCCCCTCACTGTCGCAGACACCCCTTCCTTTTGGGGCCTAGACAGGTGCCTGGGGTACCCTCGGGAGGTGTTCGGCCGGAGCTTCCGCATAGCCACGATCCGTGGCGTTCCGATCAACGTGGACTCGTCGTGGATCTGGATCGCCGTCCTGCTGATCGCCACGTTCTGGGCGCGTCTGGACCAACAGTTCCCCGACATCGCCTCCGGTGAGGCGTTCGCGTTCGCCGTGTTCGGCGTGCTGATCTTCTTCGGCTCGGTGTTCCTACACGAGGCCGCGCACGCGATCACCGCGCGGGCGGCGGGGATCGAAGTGCACGGCATCACGCTGGTGTTCTTCGGCGGATTCACGGCGGCCCGGTCGGAGGAGAAGGGGCCGGGGCCGGCGTTCGCGATCGCAGCGCTTGGTCCGGGGACGAGCCTCGCTCTTGCGGGAGTCTTCTGGGCGCTCGCGCGGGCGACCGAGGACATGTCGGGACCGCTGCCCGGGATCTTCGATTACGTGAGGTGGGTCAACCTGTTCATGGCGATCTTCAACGCGTTGCCCGGACTCCCGCTCGACGGCGGGCGCATGCTGCAGGCGGTCGTCTGGCGCGTCACCGGCAAGCCGAAGACCGCGACGCGGGTCGCCGCGAAGGGCGGCTTGGTGGTCGGCGGCATCGTCATCGCGCTCTCGATATGGGCGCTCACCCGCCAGGACCTCGGGCAGGCGATCTGGGGCTTCATCATCGGGATGTTCATCTTCCGCGGGGCGCAGGCCTCCGAGGAACGGATCGGTCTGGACGAGCGCCTCGCGAACGCGACCGTCGCCGATGCGATGGAGCCGCCCCCGGCGGCGGTCCCGGCGGACATGACGCTCACGGAGGTGCTCGACCGATTCCTGCGCGGACACGAGGAGGAGGCGTTCCCCGTACTGGACGGCGGTTGGGTGATCGGGATGATCTCGTTCAGCTCGGCGCGGGAGCTGGGGGCTCGGGATCCGCTGCGGTCTGCTCGCGATGCCGTGATACCCCTCGAACACGTGTTGGTCGCCAGCCCGGACGAAAGCCTCGCCGAGGTTGCGGCGCGGCTCGGAACCGAACGCGCGGCCCTGGTGCTCCGGGGCAGGCAGCTGGTCGGTTCGATCAGCGGCAGCGGCCTGTATCGCTGGGCCGCCCGCGCGCGCTGAAAACCCTCCCTGACCGGGGTGTCCGAGCACGGGGGTAGCATCGCGACGATGGCCCCCCCGGACTCGACCGAACCCTTCGACCCCGATCCCGACCAGCGCAGGGTCCTCGACCACGCCGAGGGTCCGATGCTTGTCTCGGGCGGGTTCGGGACTGGCAAGACGGCCGTCCTGCGCCAACGCTTCGCCCGGCTCGTCGAATCCGGCGCCGATCCCGAGCGCTTGGCGCTGGTCGTCGGCTCGCGGCGCGCCCGGGACGAGGCCCGCCGGGTACTGCTCGAACGCCTCGGCATCGCGCTCCCGCGCCTTACGGTGGTCACGCTCCAGGGTCTCGCGTTCCACGTGGTCGGCGAGCGGTTCGAGCGGCTCGGCTACGACGCGCCGCCTCGGGTCCTGTCGGCGTCCGAACAGCTGGAGCGCGTTCGCGAACTGCTGGAGGATCAAGATCCCGACCGCTGGCCCGCGTACGGCGGCCTGCTCTCGCTGCGGGGGTTTGCGGACGAGATCCGGCAGTTCGTGATCCGCGCCCAGGAGGCGTTGCTTCCCCCGGATGAGATCGAGCGCCGCGCGAGCGAGCGCGGCCTGACCGGATGGGGCGAGCTCGCCGGGTTCCTTCGCGAATACCTCGCCGTGCTCGACGCGTCGAAGGAGGTCGACTTCGCCGGGCTCGTCGAACAGGCGGCGCGGGCGGCGGGTTCGGGCGAGCCGCCGTTCGACCACGTCCTGGTCGACGACTACCAGGACGCGACGTTCGGCGCCGAGCGCCTGCTGTCAGGGCTCCGGCCGTCGAGCCTGGTGGTCTGCGGCAACCTCGGCGTGCACCTGTTCTCGTTCCAGGGCACGACGGACGAGCCGCTGCGCCGATTCACGGAGACGTTCCCCGGAGCGGCGGAGGTCGAGCTCTCGACGGAGCATCGTCCGGAGCCCGGGACGATCGAGGCCTGGCGGGCCCCGCACGTGTCCGAACAGCACGCCGCGGTCGCCCGCGAGGTCCGGCGCGTCCACGTCGAAGAGGGCGTCGCCTGGCGCGACATCGCGATCGTGATGCGCCGGCACGGAGCGCACGAGGCCGGGATGCTCCGCGCGCTCGACGACGCGCGCGTTCCGCGGACGGTCTCGGAGCAGGGCGAGGTGTGGAGGTCGCCCGCGACGAGGCCGTTCGTCCTGGCGCTCCGGTGGATCGCCGGCGGACCCGAGGAACGCGACGCGCTGATCGAGCCCGTCCTGACCTCCGAGCTCGGAGGCCTGTCTCCCGCCTCGGTTCGGACGCTGCTGCGTCAGGTGCGGGCGCACGGGCTCGCGCCGCGCGATGCGCTCCTTCACGCCGATCTCGCGTCCGCGGAGGAGGCCGGCGTCATCGCCGAGCTCGCCGCCGCTCTTTCCGACGCAGAGGAAGTGCAGCCATCGGTCCTGCGCTCGTTCGAGGTGCTCTGGCGCGAGCTGCCGTACGCGCACCGGCTGGTCCTGGACGCGGAGGGCGACCATCAGACCCGCCTGGACCTCGAGGCCGTCGTGCAGCTCTCACGCTCGATCGGCGAGGCGGGCTCGTCGGCCGATCCCTCGGTGGCGGCGTTCGTCCACGCCCTGGGTTCGGAGGCCGCCGAAGAGCTCGCGGCGGGCTCGGACGCCGGCGAGGACGCGGTGCACATGCTGACCGCGCACGCCGCCGCCGGCCGCGGGTTCGACACCGTCGTCGTCCTGGACGTGCTCGAAGGCGACTTCCCGAGCCTGTCTCGGCCCGAGCCGATGTTCGACCTCGGCGCGCTCGACGGCGCACACCGCCGCTCCGAGATCAACCGGCTGCGCCTGGCCGACGAACGGCGCCTGTTCACGATGGTGCTGACACGGGCGCGCCGCCGCGTCCTGCTCACGGCGACCGATCCGCATGCGGACCGTTCCGGCGTGACGCTGCGCTCGAGATTCGTCGAGGAGATCGGCGTGGGATGGACCGACCTGCCGAAGGCGCCGTTCGCCGAGCCCGTCTCGGTCGCCGAGGCGGCGGCCGTGTGGCGCCGAACGCTCGCCGACCGCGAGGCCGCGCCGGCCGAGCGGATCTCCTCGCTCGACGGCCTGCTCGCGCTCGGCGACGACCCGGGCAGCTGGTGGTTCCAGCAGGATTGGACCGATCTGCAGGCCGAGCCGAGGGACACGATGTACCTGTCGTACTCGCGCCTGGACACGCTGGAGAACTGCGAGCTGCAGTTCCTGCTGAGCAGCGAGCTCGGGCTGGACCCCGGCGGCGGCTACCAGGCGTGGGTGGGGCGGCTCGTCCACCGGATCATCGAGGACTGCGAGAACGGCGTGGTCGAGCGCACGCCCGATGCGTTCGAGGCCGTGATCGATGAGCGCTGGGAGCCGGCGCGGTTCCCGTCCCGCTCGGTCTCGGAGGCCGAACGCGCCAACGCCAGGCGCGTGCTCGTGCCGAACTGGTTCTCGCGGTATGACGACCCGCCCGCCACGGCGACCGAGCAGACGTTCGAGTTCATGTTCGAGGACGCACGGATCCGGGGCAAGATCGACCGGATCGGTCCCGGCCCCGGCGGCGGGACGCGGATCACCGACTACAAGACGGGGCGTTCGGACAACGCGCCCCGGCCCGCGGAGAGCCTGCAGCTCGGCCTGTACTACCTGGCCGTCGACGCGCGCGAGGAGCTGGCGGAGCACCGGCCAGTCGAAGCGGTCGAGCTCGCGTACCTCGGCGGCAGGCGCAGCGATCCGACGCTAGACGTCAAGGAGTGGCCGGTCTCCCCGGACGAGGAGGAGGCCTACAAGAGCCGTATGCGGGAACGCGTCTCGGCGCTGATCGCGCGGATCCGCGAGCTGGACCGCGAGCGCCGGTACGTCGCCAACACCAAGGCCAACTGCTTCTTCTGCCGATTCCAACCGCTGTGCACGCGCTACCCGCAAGGGGGCGCGGTCTTCCCGATCCCCGACCCCACGCCGACGGCCGAACCGGACCCGGAGCCGGCCGAGGACCGGCCGCGGCTGTTCCTGGTGACATGACCGTGTTCCCCCAACCGGTCGTCGAGTTCCTGCGCGGCGAGCCGACGCCCGAGCAGTGGCGCGCGATCTCGTGGCCGCTGGAGCCCTGCGTCGTGGTCGCCGGCGCGGGCTCGGGCAAGACCTCGGTCATGGCCGCGCGGGTGATCTACCTCGCGATGGTCGCGACCGGCGCCTGGGAGGCGGACCACCCTGGGGTCATGCCCGGCAACGTGCTCTGCCTCACGTTCACCAACAAGGCGACCGAGAACCTGATGATCCGGATCCGCCGCGCGCTGCGAACGCTCGAGCTGGAGGAGGGCGAGGAGCCCGAGATCCTGAACTACCACGCGTTCGCCGCCCAGGTGCTCGAACGCCACGGCATGCTGATCGGGCTGGAGCCGGGCATCCGGATCCTCGGCCAGGCCCAGCGCGCCGAGATCGCCGCGCGAGTGCTGGACCGCATGACGTTCGAGAACCAGCACACCCGATGGCAGCCGACGCTCGTGCAATACATCCTGTCGCTGGACGAGCAGCTGGCCAACCACTTGGTCGAACCCGAGACGGTGATCCAGCACGTCGAGGGCAAGCTCGACGCGTTGCGCAAGGCGAAGTCCGACGATCCCCTGCAGGCCGCGATCGAACGCATCGAGATCGCGAGGGCGGTGCGCATCTTCCGGGAGCTCAAGGTCGAGCTCGGCGTGATCGACTTCGGCGACCAGATCGCGAACGCGGTGCGCATCGCGACCGACCACCCGGACGTGTGCGAGGCCTACCGCGAGCGCTTCGGCGCCGTGCTGCTGGACGAGTACCAGGACACCAACCACGCGCAGGCCCATCTCATGCGCGCGGTGTTCGGCGGCGGCCACCCGGTGACGGCGGTCGGCGACCCCGACCAGAACGTCTACGCGTGGCGCGGGGCGAGCCTTCGCAACCTGCTCGAGTTCCCCAACGCCTTCCGCACCGCCGACGGCTCAGAGTCCGCGCGCCTGCCCCTGTACACAAACTTCCGATCCGGGTCGCAGATCCTGGCGGCGGCCGACCGCGTGATCGAGGAGCTGCCGGCCGCCCAGCGTCCGGACCCCGACAAGGTGCTCCGGCCCTGGGAGCCCAACGGGACGGGCGCGGTCGAGGTCTCGCAGTACGAGCACGAGATCTCGGAGGCCGAGGGCGTCGCCGATCGGCTCCGGCGAATGCACGACGCCGGCACGGCCTGGAGAGACTGCGCGGTGCTGTGCCGGACGCACCGACTGTTCGAGCCGCTGCAGCTCGCGTTCGCCGAGCGCGGGATCCCGGCCGAGTTCGTGAACCTGGCCGGCCTGATCCACATGCCCGAGATCGTCGAGGTCCTCGCATACGCGCGAGCGGCCGAGAACCCCTCCGACGGCGTCGCGCTCGCGAGGATCCTGACCGGGCCGCGGTACCGCGTCGGCCTGCGCGACCTCGCTCGGGTCGCGGTGTGGTCGCGTCGCGAGACGCACGCGTTCCTCGACGTGCTGAAGGAGCTCGAGCTGCCCGAGGACGACGACCTGCTCGAGGACCATCCCTTCCTGATGGCCGAGGCGCTCGAACACCTGGACGAGGTGGACGAGCTCTCGGAGGAGGGACGCGAGCGCCTCGCGGCGTTCGGCGTCGAGCTCGACGAGTTGCGGGTCGCCGCCCGGCGGCCGGTAGGCGAATTCCTGGCCGAGATCATCCGGCGGACCGGCCTGCTGGCCGAGCTCGACGCGTCCACCGACGTCGAGATGGCCGCGGCACGCAGACGAAACCTCGCGGCGTTCCTCGAGCAGGTGCACGCGTTCCAACCGGTCGAGGGCGAGCTCACCTTGCGGGCGTTCCTGGACTACGTCGACGCGATCGAGGACGACCGCGAGTGGAACCCGGTGCAGCCGAGCGAGGACGACTCGGTCAAGGTCATGACCGTCCACGCTGCCAAGGGGTTGGAGTTCGAGGCGGTGTTCGTGCCGGGGCTGGCCGGCGGCCTGTTCCCCGACACCCGGATCCAGCAGAACCCGACACGCAAGGGCAGCTCGCTCGACGTGGAGCTGCGTCGGGACCGCGACCTGCTCCCCGTGTTCCAGGACAACATGCGTGCGTTCACCGACGAGCTGCGCAAGCAGGAGGAGTACGAGGAGCGACGGATCTGCTATGTCGCACTCACACGCGCGCGACGGGCGCTGTTCGCGTCCTCGGCCAACTGGTATGGCGAGGCACACCAGGCCAAGGGCGTCGGCACGTTCTTCGTGGAGCTCAAGCGGTGGGCCGAGCGGTCGGGTGCGACGGTCACGTTCGAGGGCGGCACGGACGAGGAGCCTTCCGAGACCAACCCGCTCGAGGGCTACCGCCAGCGCTTCGTCCAGGCGTGGCCCGGCCCGTCGACACCCGATGACCGCGACGAGCTGCTACCCGACGGATGGCGTCACGCGGCTGCCGAGGCGGCGGGCGGGGCGGGGGTGAACGGCCTGCTCGCCGGGCTCTCCCGGCAGGAGCAGGACGCATTCGCGACCGGCTCGACGGTCCGCCGAACGCTCGCCGCGCACCTGGTCGAACAGGAGGCGTCGATCGATCGTCCGGCGCCCGGTCCCACCTCGGTGTCGGTGGGCGGCCTGATCGGGTACGCGCGGTGCCCGAAGCTCTACTACTGGACGGCCGTTCGCCCGTTGCCAACCTTCGCCGGGCCCAGCGCGCGTATCGGCACCGAGATCCACCGGTGGATCGAGATGCGATCGCGCGGGCAAGCGACGCTGCTCGAGGTCGAGGACGAGCCCGACGTGACCGCCGAGGAGCTGGCGGCCGCGCCGGGCCGGCTCCAGGACCTGCGCCAGGCTTACGGCCGCAGCCGGTTCGCCGACATGGTGCCGCTGTATGCCGAGCGCCCGTTCCTGCTGCCGGTAGAGGGCATCACGATCAAGGGCCGGATCGACGCGATCTACGGGCTGCCGGACGGTCCGTGGGAGGTCGTCGACTACAAGACGGGCAAGGTCCCCCCGGAGGACGATTCGATCGCGCGCCTCCAGCTCGATCTGTACGCGCTCGCGTGCATCGAGGTGTGGCACAAGGCGCCGGAGGATCTCCGGCTCACCTACCTGTACCTGTCGGCCGGACGTGAGCGCTCGCACACGATCGTCGACGTCGACGTCGACGGCGTCCGCGAACGCATCCGCACGTGGTTGCGCGGGATCGGGTCCGAGGCGTTCGAGCCGACGCCCAGCGCGCACTGCCGCGTGTGCGACTTCCGTCCCTTCTGCGATGTCGGCAGAGCGTGGGTCGAGGTGAACCCGTAGGACCAGCGGTTCAGGACGAGGACAGGCGCTCGATCTGCTCCTCGAACGTGCGGACGTTCGCGGCCGGGTCCCAGCCGCCGACGATCCCCGTGGCGACGAAGCGGACGCGAAGGCCGAGCGGTTCGGCGCGCGTGACCAGGGCGGCGCGGAACCACTCCAACGAGCCCGGCTCGAGCAGCGACTCTCCGCTCGCACCCGGTCCGCGGAGCGAGGGATCGTCCACCACCACCGGCGTCGGCCGAAGCAGGCCGTCGAGCCCCTCGACAAGGGGATCGAGAACCTCGAGGCTGGCCCGACCGTTCAACCATGTGGCGACGGCGACGACGGCCTGCGGATCGTCCGCGCGGTAGAGCTCGGCGCGCACCGTCAGCCGGAGGCCGGGTGTTCGAGACGGCGCAGCAACTGCGCGGCGTGCCGCAACAGCCCGGCCGTGACGTGCGGTTCGGCCTCGAGCATCGATCGGAAGTCCTTGCGGGACAGGGCGAGCGCGGTGATCGGGGTCACCGAGACCACGGTGGCCGTGCGCGGACCGCCGTCCATCAGGGAGATCTCCCCGAAGAAGTCTCCGGGGATCAGCTGCGCCAGCCGCTTGCCGTTCTCGTCGGTGACCTTCGCCTCGCCCTCGATCAGGACGTAGAAGGTGTCTCCCGGCTCGCCCTTGCGAACGATCGTCGCGCCCTCCATGAAGCGCTGCTCGTCCATCTCCCCCGCGAGGCGCTTGAGGAATCGAGGGGGAACGCCGCCGAACAGCGGGACCTGCGCCAGCACGTCTCGTGCCCGTACAGCCACCGCGAACGCTCCTTCCAACCCGGTCGGGTGCGCAGCGTACCCCGAGGCGCCGGCCGCTGTCGAAGGTCGTGTCGGCGGGTGGCGCTAGGGTCGGCGCGTGGGGGCTCCGCTCGACCAGATGCAGGGGGGCGTGACCCGCCGGCTCCCCCACGGCGCGGTCATCACTCGGCAGGGCGCTGCCGTGACCAGCCTGTTCTTCGTGACGTCGGGCGCCGTCCGGCTCTCGGCGGTGACCGAGTCCGGCCGCGAGGTCGTGGTCGGTCTCCTGTGCTGTGGAGACCTGTTCGGCGAGGCCGCGCTGCTGGGCGACCCGTCCCAGGTACGCGCGCAGGCCGTTGGGCCCACCACCGTGCTGGCGATACCGATCGCGTCGCTCCGGACGCTGCTCGAGTGCAACCCGGCCACGGCCGAGCAACTGCTTCGCTTGATCGCCTCTCGGCTGCATCGGACCTCGGCCGCGCTCGAGGACGCGCTCACCGCGGACGTACCCGGCAGGGTGATGGGCCGGCTCCGGGAGCTCGCGGCGCGCCACGGCGACCCCGGGCCAGCGGGCATCCGGCTGCGCGTGCCGCTCACTCAGGACGAGCTAGCCCGGATGGTCGGCGCGTCGCGCGAATCAGTGAACCGCACGGTCGGCGAGCTGTCCGCGCGAGGCGTGTTGCGTTCCAGGAGCGGACGCGTGACGATCGCGGACCCGAACGCGCTCGCGGCGCCGTGACCGCCTAGCCCGACTCCTGCAGCACGGCGAGCGAACACGAACCGCAGTAGCGGGCCCGGCCGCGGACCGGCCGGCCGCAGCGCTCGCACGACCTCGGCTCGATCCGCGTCCATCGCACGACGCCTGCCTTGGTTCGCTTCTCGGCGCGGCCCTCGACCTCGAGCTTCAGCAGGTGTGCCAGGACCGAGCGCGAGGCGAGCGCGTGCACCTCGGACGGATAGTCGGCGTAGATCTCCCCCACCAGCTCGTCGATCGAGCGCCACGCGCCCTCGAGCGCCTTCAGGATCTGGTGCTCGCGCATCGCGCGATGCTCGAGGTACTCGTCGAGCACGGCCATCGCGCGAAGCACGACCGGCCCGTGGCCCGGGTAGATCGTCCTCGGCGCGAGGTCGCGCATCCGCCTGAGCGAACGCAGGTACGCGGTCAGGTCGCCCTCGGGCGGATCGATGACGCTGGTGCCGCGCCCCAACACCGCGTCGCCGGTGAACAGCGAGCTCGCGCTCGAGGCGTGGAACGCGAGATGGTCCGGCGTGTGACCGGGCGTGGCGAGCACGGTCAGGCTCGCCGAGCCCGCGCTCACCGTCTCCCCGTCGCGGATCCGCCGCATACCGCCGGCCGGACGCGCGGCGAACACCGGCGCCCCCGTGACCGATGCGAGGGGGAGCGCTCCAGGGGCGTGGTCGGGATGGTCGTGCGTGAGCGCGATCGCCCCGACCAGACCCGCGCTGCGGACGATCTCGTTCAGGTGGCCGGCGTCCTCCGGTCCCGGATCGATCACGATGGCCGGCTGACCGCCCACGATCCAGGTGTTCGTCCCTTCGAGCTCGCGGATGCCCGGGTTGGGTGCCAGGACGCGGATCACGCGCATCGCTCAGTCCTGCCAGAAGGTCGATCGCGGGAGCCGCTCGAGCTCCTCGTCGTCCGGCTCGCGCGTGACGATCGAAAGCGCGAACAGGTCGTCGACGGAACAGCAGGACGCGATCTCGCTGAGGGTGAAGAACGTCGGCCAGTACAGGCGGCGCCGGCCATCGGCCCATTCCTCGAGGAGACGGCTCGGGGAGACCCACCATGCGTCCGCCGTCTCCGTGCCGTCGGGTCGCGGGTCGACGTCCGAGGGCGCGCGCACGGTGAAGTACCGCGCGTCGAACCGCACCGGCACCCTCGGGGGCGCGACCCAGTGCGCGAGCTCGGGCAGCTGGCCGGCAGTGGGCGGCTCGCGATCGACGACGTCGAGCGTGTCGGCGCTCATCACCCCGCCGCCGGTGAGCGCCAGCGACACCTCCTCGATCAGCTCCCGAACGGCGCACGCTCGTCGGGCCTCGTCGGCCGTGCCGAACCAACGTCGGCCGAGCTCCCGGTCCTCCCGGTCGATCGAGCCGCCCGGGAACGCGACGTAGCCGGGCAGGAAGCGGGTCGAGCCCCCGCGCTCCAGCACCAGAACCTCGAGGCCGTCGGCGCCCTCGCGCGCGACCACGGCGGATGCCGCCTCCCGGATCTCCTCGTCCACGTCGGCATCCTCGCACGCGCCCGAACC
>Ga0114129_10012011_pt1 | contig 12316 bp, 10 predicted proteins | sample RhiMetdeltSRZDD1_FD_80071 | JGI IMG/M metagenome (GOLD analysis project Ga0114129, IMG submission 80071) | Populus rhizosphere microbial communities from Tennessee, USA - Rhizosphere MetaG P. deltoides SRZDD1 (version 2) (version 2) | ecosystem: Host-associated > Plants > Roots > Rhizosphere >...
CCGGTCGAACGCACGAGAGGCTGGTACGACCTGGCCGTCAGCGTTCAGGGCGACCCTCAGTTTGAGTACCGGTATGCCGGCCACCTCGAGAACGGCGAAGCCAGCATCAGCGACCCCGGCATGGGCGGGCTGATCTGACCTCGCGGACAGCGAGCCCGGATCTCCGGTTGCGGACGAGCGCCACAGAATGCGCTGATCTGGGGGCCGCGGCCTCTTAGTGGTGCCGTCGCCGGGGATTGCACACTCCCCTCCACTTTCAACCTATAGCGCACCGGGGGGCTTGCCGCAAGACCCGGGTCGTGCCGCATAATCGCTGGTCGGGGCCCGAACATGCGGAAAGAGGAGTCACGAAGTGCGTGTGTTGTTGTCGACGTATGACTCGCGCGGGGGCGTCGAGCCGCTGGTGGCACTCGCTGTCCGGCTGCGGGAACTCGGCGCGGAGGTACAGGTGTGCGCGCCGCCGGACTGCGCGGAGCGGCTGGCCGAGGTCGGCGTGCCGCTGGTGCCGGTCGGCCCGCCGGTGCACTCGTTGGTGCACGGGGCGGAGCCGCCGTCGCTGGCCGACGTGCCCCGGCGCGCGGCCGAGTTGATCGCCGCGTGGTTCGACAAGGTCCCCGCGGCAGCCGAGGGATGTGATGCGCTGGTGGCGACCGGCTTGACGCCGGCCGTGGTCGGCGCCCGGTCGGTGGCCGAGAAACTGGGCATCCCCTCCGTATACGTGAACTACTGCCCGATCTTCCTGCCGTCGCCGCACCACCCGCCGCAACCGCCGCCGGGCCGGCCATTCCCACCGGACGTGACCGACAACCGAGTGCTGCATGATCTGGAAGTCCAGGGCTATAACGCGCTGTTCGGCGATGCGCTCAACACCCACCGGGCTTCTATCGGCCTGCCGCCGGTGGACAACGTCCGCGCTTACATGCTCACCAGCCACCCGTGGCTGGCGGCGGACCCGGTCCTGGCCCCCCGGCCGGAGCCGGGGGACCTCGATGTGGTGCAGACCGGCGCGTGGATCCTGCCTGATGAACGCCCGCTCCCGGCCGAACTGGAAGCGTTCCTGGACGCCGGCACACCACCGGTGTACGTGGGCTTCGGCAGCATGCGCGCCCCGCAGGACTTCGCCCGGGTGGCCATCGAGGCGGTCCGCGCGCAGGGCCGGCGCGTGCTCGTGGCCCACGGCTGGGCCGGCCTGACCCCGATCGACGACGCCGGCGACTGCCTCGCCGTCGGCGAGGTGAACCAGCAGGCGCTGTTCGGCCGGGTGGCCGCCGTCGTGCACCACGGCGGCGCGGGCACCACGACCACTGCGACCCGCGCCGGCGCGCCCCAGGTGGTGGTACCCCAGTGGGCGGACCAGCCCTACTTTGCCGACCGGGTGGCTGACCTGGGCATCGGCGCGGCGCATGACGTAACGGCGCCGACCACCGAGTCCCTGTCCGCCGCGCTCAGCACGGCCCTGACTCCGGAGACCCGGGCCCGGGCGACCGCCGTGGCCGGCCGGATCCGCACCGATGGAGCAACGGTGGCCGCGACGCTGCTGCTCGACGCGGTCAGCCGGGGAAAGGCGCCGGTGCCAGCGGAGGTGATGCCGTGAGTCCGCTGGCTACCAGCGCGTTTGACCTTCCCGACCGGCTCGCCGCCAAGGCCGACCCGGCGCTGATCGCCGGCGACGAGCAACACTTCGCCGCCATCGTGGAGAGCCTCGAGCAGTCGATCGCCGGCTTGTCCGGCCGCCTCGATGCCGAGCTCAGGGCGCCCGGTGGCATAGGCCAGAAGGCGTTGGACCGGGACATGGAGATCCACCGGCTGACCGCTCGCCTGCGCACCCTGCGCCGGTTCGGCCTGGACCTGTGCCTGGGACGCATCGTCGGCGCGGACAATCCCGAGCCCGTGTACGTCGGACGGCTTGGCCTCAGGGACAGCGCGGGCCGTCGGCTGCTGATCGATTGGCGTTCCCCCGCGGCTGAGCCGTTCTTCGGTGCGACCCACGCCAACCCGATGGGTCTGGCCAGCCGCCGCAGGTATCGCTGGACTCAGGGCCGGGTCAGCGACTACTGGGACGAGGTGTTCACCCCGGACGGGCTCGACGGGCACGCTGCGCTCGACGACCAGTCCGCCTTCATCGCCAGCCTGGGCGGCAGCCGGTCAGACCGGATGCGGGACGTGCTCGGCACCATCCAGGCCGACCAGGACGCCATCATCCGGGCGGGATCCCGTGGCGCTCTCGTCGTGGACGGCGGCCCGGGGACCGGGAAGACCGTGGTCGCTCTGCACCGCACCGCCTACCTTCTCTACTCGGACCCTCGCCTCGGTCACCGCCGGGGCGGTGTGCTGTTCGTGGGTCCGCACCAGCCCTACCTGGCCTACGTCTCCGACGTGCTGCCCAGCCTCGGCGAGGAGGGCGTGCAGACCTGCACCCTGCGGGACCTCGTCCCCGAGGGCGCCGCGGCAGCGATCGAGACCGACCCGGAGGCGGCCCGGCTGAAGTCGTCCGCGGACCTGGTGAAGGCGATCGAGCCGGCCGTCAGGTTTTACGAGAACCCGCCCACCAAGGGGATGACGGTCGAGACCCACTGGTCCGACATCTGGCTCAGCGCCGACGACTGGGCCGAGGCGTTCGGAGCAGCAGAACCCGGTACTCCGCACAACGAGGCGCGCGACCAGATCCAGGAGGAGCTGCTCACGATCCTGACCGACAAGTACGACGGCGACGTTCCGGCTGACGTGCTCCGCAAGTCGCTGCTGCAGAACAAGGAGCTGCTCACGGCCCTGAACCGCGCGTGGCCGCTGATCGAGCCGGCTGATCTCGTCGGGGACCTGTGGTCGGTACCCGCCTACCTGCGCATGTGCGCTCCCTGGCTCAGCCCCGATGAGGTCCAGCGGCTGCAGCGCGCGGACGCCCGGGCCTGGACGGTGTCCGACCTGCCGCTCCTGGACGCGGCACGGCAGCGGCTCGGCGACCCGCAGGCGTCACGACGCAAGCGCCGGCGTGACGCCGCTGTCGCCGCCGAACGCGAGCATATGGACAGTGTCATCGACAACCTGATCGAGGCCGCCGACGACGAGTACGGCGTCGGCCTGGTGACAATGCTGCGCGGCGAGGACTTCCAGGACGCCCTGGTCGACGGGGCGGCACTGCCCACCGCCGATCCGGACCGGCTCGCCGGCCCGTTCGCGCACATCGTCGTGGACGAGGCGCAGGAACTGACCGACGCGGAGTGGCAGATGCTGCTGCTCCGCTGCCCGTCCCGGAGCTTCACCATCGCCGGGGACCGTGCCCAGGCCAGGCACGGGTTCACCGAGTCGTGGCAGGAACGGCTGGAACGGATCGGGCTCGACCAGATCAACCTGGCTTCGCTGAACATCAACTACCGGACGCCGGAAGAGGTCATGGTCGAGGCCGCGCCGGTCATCCGGGCCGTGCTCCCGGACGCCAACGTGCCGACCTCCATCCGCAGCACCGGTCTTCCCGTCGTACACGGCTGTGCTTCAGATCTGGCCTCGATCTTGGACACTTGGCTCGCCGCGCATGCCGACGGGATCGCCTGCGTCATCGGCGATCCCGCGTTCCGGGCGACGTCCCGAGTCCGGTCGCTGACCCCGGAACTGTCGAAAGGGCTCGAGTTCGACCTGGTCGTCCTCATCGACCCAGAGGCGTTCGGTAAGGGCATCGAAGGAGCGGTCGACCGCTATGTCGCGATGACCCGAGCGACCCAGCAACTCGTCATCCTGACAAGCTCCTGACGTCAGCCAAGACAACGTGATCGCCGCCCGATGATCATGAGGACCGCCGCCGAAAGGCGTCCCAGAACACCCTCCCAGGCGCAGCACCCTAGCCGCCTTGGCCGCCGCCTGGAGCGCACTGTTGTCTATGACGCAGGGAAGTCGGGAATCGTGATCGAGCCATCCGGGCCCAGCGGGAAGCCTGGGTTGTAGGCGATCTCCCAGACGTGGCCGTCTGGATCCCTGAAATAGCCGGCATAACCGCCGTAGAAGGTTTCTCTCGCTGCCTGCGTTATCTCAGCCCCGGCGTTCGCCGCCGTGGCCAGCAGCCCATCAACCTCGGCAGGTGACCGGACGTTGTGCGCCAGCGTGAGGCCGCCGAAGCCATCGGCGCTGGTGTCCTCGATGCCCGCATCACCGGCGAGCTTGTGGCGTGCCCACAGAATCAGCGCCATGGCCCCGGCCTGAAAGAAAACCGTCTCCTCGACCTCCTGGCCGCGCCAGCCCAGCTGCTCATAGAACGTCCGGGCGCGGCTCACGTCGGCGACGCCAAGTGTGATCAGGCTGATCCGTTGCTCCATCCCAGCAACCTAACTGAGGTGACGCCGCAGCGGCATGCGCGCTGTCTCTGGTCACGGTTGGTTTCGCCTGCCGGCTGGCCGCACGCTCAGCGTGTCGCCTACCCGCACGACTCCTTCCGCGACCACGTCGGCATAGACCCCGAAGTTCACACCTCGGCCGAACTCGTTCACTTGCACCCCCCGGTAGGACTTGATCATCCGAACCGTGGAGAGGTCCCGGGCGCCGCGGTCGGGGTCGCGCGTAGTGGCAGCGCAGCGGGGTACCGGGCCGCCAACGCGGACCACGGCCTCTCCGATCTGGATTGTCTTGCCCTGCCAGCAGTCCTCGACGTGCGCTGAAAGACCGGAAAAGCTGATGAGCATCCGGAACCGCCGGGCGTCGACCGAACTGGCGCCGGACCGGCGCGCCAGTTCGGCGACCGACTCCTCACCCAGCAGCGTGACCGGGTACTCGTCGTGGCCCGCGCCCGGATCATTGGCCCGCACAAGACGCACCGGCTCGCCTGTCGCATCGCTGAGCACGGCATTCCACGGACCCTCCATCACAGTTCCGGCCACCTTGCGCTCGCTGTAGAAGTCGGCGATCACCGGCGCCCCCAGCCGGGCGGGGCCCTCACACACCACTCCTTCGGCCGAGCTCAACGTGATCCGCCTGCGCCTCGTGTCATGCGCCGCGCGGAACCGGACAAGCCTGCCCGTCTTCCAGATCGAGATCAGCCGGTCGCGGCCATCGATCACAAAGAACTCGCGATCCCCCGCCGCGCCGGTCCGCAGCAGCAAGATCGCGTCCGGGTGGTGCAGCGCCAGGCCCTTAACAGGCGTCGTCGACAGCCGGGTGACACGCGCGCATGCGTCCGCGCCCGCCCCGTCCGCACCCCGCCGCGGCTCAGACACGCCAGATCAGCATCCGGGGCCGGCCCCGCCCGCACAGCGCGCCATAAGCCCAGGCTACTTGGGCTGGCAGGCCTCGGCCCCGGGAGCGCGCCGAGACCATGAGGTTGCCGGGATAGGCCGGCGAATTTACCCGTCGCCCGCCGCTGGTAACCGGCCACGGCTCGCCGGGCTCCGGCCGACGAGCAGGTCATGTGCCCGGAGCGTGAACCACCATTCGGCAAGATGCTCGGTGCTCGTCAGGCCACGGCCGGTGAGCTGTTCGATCTTCCGTATGCGATAGCCCAGCGTCTGCTTGTGGATGTGCAGTTCCGCGGCGGCCAGCTGCCATGAGCGGTTGTTGCTCAACACGGCGCGGAGCGTGTCAACATATGCGGTTCCGTGCTCGGCGTCGTGGGCGATCAGGGGGCCGAGGAACCGTGACACCAGAGCCTGGGCCTCGGTCACGCTCTGCGGCAACAGTAGGGGCGTGTGGTCGCCGTACCGGACGAGCATCCGGTTCTCCGCCTCGGCGACGCCCAGCGCCCACCGCGCCTCCTGGGCCGCGTCAGGAAGCCGACCGGCCGTACCGATGCGGTTGCTACTGCCTGCCGCGCACGCCGACCCGGCTAGCTTGGAGACGAGATGGGCGTCGACTGCCGCCTCCGGCAGCACGATGTGGATTATCCGATCGAGGCTCAGCAGCAGATGCGGTAGGTGTGCGCGGGTCAGCTTGCGGTGGAGATGGGCATCGGCCCGATCATGGGCCGCCCGGGTGACCGCCAGCACGCTGACCGCTAGGTCCAGACCGGCGTCGGCGATCAAGGGCTCGGCCCCGCGTGGATCGATCCGACGATTAAGGAGCTGGCTGAGCAGATCGGCGTCCAACCGCCATTGCCGCTCTTGCACCGCGGCGAGCTGGGCTAGCTCGAGCGCACCCCCGGTCGCTATGTGATGAAGCAGGACCAGGCTCGGCAGCTGGCTGCCGATCGGCTCAGCGACCAGCGCGGTGGGCTGATCACCGGGCACCTCGACGGCAAAGGCGGCAGGCTCTCCCGGCGTGGCCTGCGGCCGGCTCAGCCGCAGCACCCCCGGGATCGCGTTCCCGTGCGCGGCGTAGCTGGCAATCAACGCTGGAGCGAACAATGTGCACTCGCCATCACCGAAGAGCGACGTCCCTGTTTCGGGGTCGACCAGATAGAGCCGCACGCCCAGTTCCTCGCCCAGCTTGCGGAACATCTCTGGCCCCGTGCACCCAGCAATGACCGACATCCGCAACAGTTCGTAGAGCCGGGCCACCCTCCCCAGGAGAAGGGCCTCCTCCCGGTCATTGGCATCGGCGACGGCCCGGGCCACCGCGGTGAAGGGCACGCTGTACGGGACACCCAGCAGCGGCAGCGCGAGCTCGTCGGCACGGCGGGCGGCCCCGGCGGCCAGTGGCGGGCCGGGCATCCCGAGCCCGATGCCGAGCCCGCTGGCTCCGGTCTCCCCCAGCCGCTCGATGAACAGGACCTGGGCTTCCTCCTCGGCGCTCAGGCTGGTCCCGTTGGTCAGCAGCAGCTCAGCCGGCCCGAGCCATTCCCACGGATCGGGCAGGTCCGAGCTATGCACCCAGCTGACCTGGCGGCCGAGGCCGGCCTGCCCGGCCGTCAGCGTCAGCCGCAGGTGCGGGAGCTGCAGCAGCTCACGGACCGTGATCGACATCCGGGCTCCTCGCTGCCTCACGCGGCTGGGCACCTGGGCAGGCCAGCGGCGCCGCCGTTGGCCCGGCCCGAGCTGTGAGGCCTGGTCCGCCCTTCATACCGCAGTATGAGCCGCTGGGAAAGGTTTGCGCCCGAGTCGGATGGCTCCCACCTGCGGTGATCCGTATTCTCACGGCATCGACAGCGCTGGAGCCGCCGGTGACCCACGTCGAACCGCCCCGGCCCGCCGCCGGGCTCGCCAGCAGTGCCGTCCCGCCCGCGCCGATTGCCTGGCCCCCAGGGGTCACCGCGGCGGCCTGCCTCACCTTCGACATGGACGCCGAGGCGCCCATGCTGACCGCGGACATCTCCGCCATCAAGCGGATGACTCCCATGAGTCACCAGTCCTATGGCCCGTTGGTGGGAGTGCCCCGGATCCTAGCCCTGCTCAAGGCGCACGACGTCACCGCCACGTTCTTCATCCCCGGCTATTCGGCCCACCGTTACCCGGAGGTGGTGCGGGCCGTCGCCGAGGCGGGCCATGAGATCGCGCACCACAGCTACTTCCACGAGAACACCATCGGCATGGACGAGAAGACCGAGGCCGCGATGATCGACCTCGGGCTGCGGGCACTCCACGACGTCGCCGGGGTCCGGCCCGACGGCTACCGCGCACCGATGTGGGAGATGAACTACCACACGCCCAGGCTGCTGGCCGAGCGCGGGTTCAGCTACGACTCCAGCCTGATGGACTCCGACCATCCGTATGTCCTCGCCGTGGACGGGGAGGCGGGCGCGGAAGCGGCCAGCACACTGGTCGAGATTCCGGTGTCGTGGGGCCTCGACGACTGGGAGCAATACGCCTTTCTGCCCGGCCTGACCGGCTCGGGGCTCATCGAGAGCCCGGCCAAGGCGCTGGAGATGTGGACGCTCGAGCTCGAGGCCATGCACCGGCTCGGCGCCGCGTTCGTCCTGTGCTGTCACCCGTTCCTGTCCGGGCGGCCGTCCCGGGCCGAGGCGCTGGAGCGGCTCATCGAGCGGATGAAGTCGCTCGACGGGCTCTGGATCACCACCGTGGGCGAGGTGGCCAGGCACACGGCGTCGCTGCAGCTGGCCCCCCGCACCTGCCCGCAGCCGGTCATACCCGCGGATGCCTACTGGGTCGCCCGGCCTGACTGACGTCACCGCTATGGCATGGGAGGACACCCGATGACCGAGACCACCATCACCGGGGACCCGCTGGATAGAAGGCCGGTCAGGGACTTCAAGCTGCGCTCGGCCTTCGCGCTCTCGTTCTGCGACCAGTCGCCGATCGTCGGCATCTACACGATCTTCGCGATCAGCCTGATCGCGGCCGGGCCCGCGTTCCTGTGGGCCTTCCCGATCGTGCTGGCTGGGCAGCTGTTCGTTTGCGCCGTCTTCGGCAACCTGGTCTCGAAATGGCCCCTTCAGGGCAGCGTCTACGCCTGGTCCCGTGAGCTGATCGGCCCGCGGTACGGATGGTTCACCGGCTGGGCCTATATGTGGGGCCTCACGCTCACGCTCTCGGTCCTGCCGCTCGCGGCGGCCCCTTACCTGCTCGGCGCGGCCGGCGTCGACAACCCATCACAGATCACCGTCGAGCTGGTCGCGCTGGGGATCCTGCTGTTCGGCTCGGTGGCGAATTTGTATGGCGGGCGGCTGCTGAAGGGCCTGATCTACATCGCCCTGACCGCGGAGATCATCGCGTCGGCGGGAATCGGCCTCACCCTCCTGATATTTCACCGGGTCAACCCGTTCTCGGTGATCTTCAATACCGGGGGCACCGGGCACGGTGCCAGCTGGCTGACCGGCGCCTTCCTGCTGCCCGTCGCCTACATCGCTTACACGTTCATCGGCTTCGAGGCCTCCGCGTCCATCGGCGAGGAGGTCAAGGAATCCCGCCGCGTGCTCCCCAAGGCCATCATGCTCTGCCTCGTGGTCGGCGGGGTCCTCGTCATCCTCGCCAGCCTCGGCCTCGTCCTCGCGATCCCGGACATGGCCGCGGCGGTGTCCGGCAAGGACGCCAACCCGATCGCCACCACCCTGGAGACCAGCTACGGGTCGGGGGCCGGGCGCACGCTGCTCATCGCGCTGGTCATCGGCTTCGCCTCCAGCATGATCGCCGTGCAGACGGCGGTGACCCGGGCGATCTGGGCCAGTGCCCGCGACCGCCTGCTTCCCGGGAACAGGCTGCTGGGCCAGCTCTCCGGGCGGGAACACCTGCCCCGGTACGCGATCGGCCTGACCGTGGTCATCGCGGGCGCGCTGCTGTTCGCCGGCACGACCAAGGTGTTCGCGCTGCTCGTGACCTTCTCCGCCTTCGGCTTCTACCTCTCGTACTTCATGCCGGTGCTGGCGCTGGCCTACAAGCACTGGCGCGGGCAGTCGCCCACGCGCGACGCCTGGGGTGGGCGGCGGATCCGCCTGATCACCACCGTGGCCGTCATCTGGCTGACCGCCGAGATCGTCAACCTCCTGTGGCCCAGGCCGGTCTTCAGCGAGTGGTATCTCAACTGGGGCAGCCTCATCATGACCGGCGTGCTGGGCCTGCTCGGCGCGCTGATCGTCTGGCGGACGTTCCGGCGGGGGGCGCCCGCCGGCGGGACCGAGAGCCGGGCAGCCGTGGTGGCGCAGGCGGACGACGCATGACGCCAGGCGCCGCGGAGGGGCCCGTTGCCGTCATCACCGGCGCGGCCAGCGGGATCGGCGCCTCCTGCGCCGGGCTGATGCGGCGGTCCGGCTGGCGGACGGCGGGCATCGACCTGAATCCGTCGGACACCGACCTGCCGGCGCAGGCCGACGTGTCGGACCGGGCCGCTGCCGCCGGTGCGATCGACCAGGTGGCCGAACGATTCGGGCGGGTCGACCTCCTGGTCACCGCGGCCGGCTATTACGAGGAGGGCATCGACGTCGCCGACATCACCGTGGCGCAGTGGGACCGGATGCTCGCGGTGATCCTCGGCGGCACGGTGAACTGCTGCGCCGCGGTGCTGCCGCACATGCTCAGCCGCGGCGAGGGATCCATCGTGGCCATCTCGTCGGAGCTGGCGCTGGCCGGCAGCGCGACCGACCTGCACTACGTGGCGGCCAAGGGGGCCGTGCTCGGCCTGGTCAAGTCGCTGGCCATGGAGGTCGCGGAGACCGCCATCCGGGTGAACGCGGTGGCCCCGGGGCCCACCGACACGCCGCTGCTGGCCGCGGACTCGCTGTGGCGCAAGCCCGATTACCTGGCCACACTCCCGCTGGGGCGGCTCGTCGCCCCCGAGGAGATCGCCCACGCCGTGTACTACCTGGCCACCGAGGGATCCATGTACTGCGGCGAGGTGCTGTCGCCGAACGCCGGGGCGGTGATCTGAGATGCCCGAGCAGCCCGGCGGGAGCGACGCGCCGCGCCAGGTGGCCCTGGTCACCGGGGCGGCCCAGGGCCTGGGCCACGCGACGGCCCTGCGGCTGGCCGCGGACGGGTTCGCGGTCGCGGTGAACGACATCACCGACGACGGCCGGCTGACCGAGCTGGCCGGGCGGACCGGCGGGATCGCCGTCCCCGCGGACATCTCGGATCCGGCCGCCGGGCCGGCCATGGCCGAGGCCGCCGGCCGCCAGCTCGGGCCGGTGCAGGTCCTGGTGGCCAACGCCGCGGCGATGGCCATGAGCCCGTTCCTGGAGGCCAAGCCGGACGAATGGTGGCACCAGATCGACGTCAACCTGTCCGGGCACTTCCGGGTCATCCAGGCGGTCATCCCCGGGATGCGCGCCCAGGGCCACGGCCGCATCATCATCATCAGCTCCGGGTGGGGCGTGATCGGCCACCCGAACGCCACCGCCTACGCCGCGTCCAAGGCCGGGCTGATCGCGCTGACCAAGGGCCTGGGCCGGGAGCTGGGCCCGCAGGGGATCCTCACCAACGCGATCGCGCCCTCCTTCATCGACACCGAGCAGCTGCGCGTCGACGCCGATGACGCGGGCATCACACTGGACGAGATGCGCCAGCGGTACCGGGAGCAGATCCCCGTGCGCCAGCTCGCCAGCCCGGCCGACATCGCGGCAGCGGTGGCCTTCCTGGCTGCGCCGGGGTCGGGCGCGGTCATCGGGCAGGTGCTGCAGCCCAACGGCGGCGTGACCCGGACCCGGGCCTGACCACGAACGATTCACTTACGGGAGATGGCATGCCTGAGCACATCCGCGAGCCGGTCGGGCCGGTGGACGGGAGGAAGGTGCCCCGGTTCGCGGGCTCCGCCTCGTTCGCCCGGCTCCCCGAGATCGACCGGGTCCCCGACTATGACGTCGCGGTGCTCGGCGCACCGTTCGACAGCGGCACCTCCTACCGCCCGGGAGCCCGGTTCGGCCCGATGGCTGTCAGGCAGGCGTCGCGGCATCTACGGCCGGGCCATCATGTGGAGCTCGACTGCAGCCCGTTCGCTGCGATCCAGGTGGTCGACGCGGGGGACGTGCCGGTCACGCCGTTCTCGATCGACGAGGCCGTCGAGCAGATCGCCGGAGCCGCCGCGGACCTGCTCCATGGCGGCAGGAAGGTCATCGCCGTCGGTGGCGATCACACGATCGCGCTGCCGATGCTGCGGTCGGTGGTGCGAGAGAACGGCCCGGTCGCACTAGTGCACTTCGATGCGCACCTGGACACCTGGGACACCTACTTCAACGCACCCACCACGCACGGAACCATCTTCCGGCGGGCCTTTGAGGAAGGGCTCCTGGTCGAGGATCACTCGATCCATGTGGGTATCCGCGGCCCCCTGTACGACCGCAGCGACCTCGACGACGACCTGCGGTTCGGCTTCCGGACCATCCGGGCCAGTGACATCGACGTCCTCGGCGTCAGCGGGGCGATCGGCGCGATCACCGCACGCGTGGCCGATCTGCCCGTCTACCTGTCCATCGACATCGACGTGCTCGACCCGTCGTTCGCGCCGGGCACTGGCACGCCGGAGGCGGGCGGGCTCAGCAGCCGGGAACTGCTGCGCGTGCTGCGCGGCCTGACCAACCTCAACCTGGTCAGCGCCGACCTGGTCGAGGTGTCGCCCGCCTACGACCATGCGGAGATCACCTCTCTCGCCGCCGCCACGGTGATCTTCGACGTCGTGACGCTGCTCGGCAGGAAGTCCTGATGGCCGAGCCGGGTTCCCCCGCCACGCAGCCCCTGGCCGTCGACGTGATTGTGGTAGGCGGGGGGCTGTCCGGCGGCCTGCCCGCCGCGGCGTACCTGCAGAAGGCTGGACTGCAGGTCCTGGTCGTGGAGGCCAACGCCGAACTCGGGTCGTTCTGCTGCACACATGAGACGTGGCCGCAGACCCTGGACAGCCCGCATGTGGGGGTCTCGTTCGCCGGTAACTCACCCGTGATCGCCGACCTGGAACTACCGCGCTACGGGTTCAGGTTCGCCGCATCGCCGGTCATCCTCGCCACCACATACACCGATGGCAC